>OOIG01002575.1_pt1 | contig 11969 bp, 10 predicted proteins | sample 1692091 | NCBI WGS metagenome assembly OOIG01 (sample SAMN06348188, study PRJEB24527) | human gut metagenome | biome: human gut; feature: ankylosing spondylitis patient; material: feces | host: Homo sapiens | place: China | collected 2015-10
TACGGCGTATATGATTACGATCCGCAGACGTTGCGGATCGTCAGTTCCGACGAAACGGCCTGCGAAGCGGAATGTGACCTGCTGTACTTTGAGCAGTTTGATTCTGTCCAGACCATTTCGTTTGAAAAGCGGAACGGCCGGTGGATCATCACGCACGTGGCAAAGGCCCAAAGCGGCGCCGATCCCTATACCATCACCGCAGAAACCAGAGCGGACCGCAGCCTCTATCCCCGCCCGGAGCGCACCTTGGAGCGCGGCAGCCAGGGAGAGGACGTCAAATATGTACAGGCTATGTTGGTTGTCATGAACTATGATGGCGTGGTTGTCGACGGCAATTTTGGCCCGGCTACGGAAGCGGCGCTGATGCGCTGGCAAAAGAACCATTCACTTACCCAAACGGGCGTTGTCGATGCCGACACGCTGCTGAAGCTTGAGGCTGCCGAGACAGAATGGCTGCTCCGGGAGTAAAGCGGAACGATGTTGTGGTGACGGCTGGAGAATGGGGCGGAAAATCACAGTTACGGCACAAATGGTGCAAGCTTAAATGACGATCTACTTCGTGTCAGAGGTAGCTTCCAAATCGAGAATACATGTATGTCGGACAGAAAATGTGAAACGCGCAGCGGAAAGTTTTATGTGCTTGGTGATGCTTCATCACTGCATGCCGCGCCGCATGGACAGTGAATATGATAAAAGGAGAAATGGAGATGAAACAGTTCACTTGTGTTTTTTTAACAATAATTCTGCTGCTGACGCTTGCTGCGTGTCAAAAAGCACCGGAAGTTGAACCGGTGGATGAAGCACTCGATTGGCAGACGCAGTATGATCTCGGCGTACGGTATCTGTCCGAGGGCAATTACGAAGAGGCCATTCTGGCCTTTGAAGCCGCGATTGAAATTGACCCCAGGAATGCGGACGCGTATCTCAAGCTGGCGCAGGTCTGCGAACAGCGGGAGGATTATGCGAAAGCGCTCCAGACGCTGGAGGCTGGTCTGGAACAGACGGACGACCAGCGCCTGCGGGAGTATATATGGCAGGTCAAGGTCAGTTTGTTGGAAAAGCCGGGCGCGATAGAGGGAACTGCGCTCAATGGAACGGCGGAGGAAGTGGTTTATGACCCTTCGCTGGACGACCCTTACTGCGAAGTCGTGCCGGAGGGATATACGCGGAGCGTGCTTCTTGCGCTGGATGACGTGACGCCGGCTGTGTTCCGGTTCGTGCGGTCAGAGTTCACGCTGCACCGCTACTGCGTGCTGCCGGATGGGCAGATCGAGGACACCGCGTATCAACTGGAGCTGGGACTGGACTATTGCAGCTGCGCGGAGCTGATGCTGTATTACAATGAACGTATGGGCGCCTATTGCTGCGCGTATCTGAACGACATTTCGCTGGCGTATACGGGAATAAACGGGTACTATGCAACGACATACATACTGGATGATACCGGGGCAAGGCTGTACCGGCGCTGGGATCAGGTCTGGCTCGAATGGGACGATGAAAAGCACAGAAATGCTGTTTCCGATATGAGCAGTGCGGGGTGGCCCTATCTGAAGGAGGAGATCATGAATCGGGAAACGCTGCCGTATACCTACTGGATGTTCAAATGCGAATCGTGGATCTCCGGCGGCGAAAGCGCGGCGGAGTGGCGCTACAGCCGCCGCTACTGGACCGCGGAGGAGCTGGAAACTTACGAAAAAGAGATACGAGGCGAACCGCGCACGCCGGATTTTTCAAAGAAAACCGCAGCACAGCCATCTGACGCAGCGGACGACGCAAACACCAAAGCCTTGCTGACCTACATTGATACGCTGCCATATGACACCATTGCCGACAGTGCGCGGAAGCTTGTAGACGCATACGCGGATATGCTGAACAGCACCGATTCGGGCGAGGGAATTTTCTATCCGGACGAAACAGATGCCAACCGCTTCTGGACGGCAATTTATAACTACGAAATCGATCAGAGGGGATACCTTGATGCCGATGACGTCAATTATTGGATGTACAAAGGTTACCGGATGGATAGCCGTCAAAATGTGCAGGATGTTGCAAATGCGATGTATGGACATATCGTAGAGCTGCCGCCGCGTGATTATGTGCCTAGCTATTGTCCGAAGGACAGTGATACATGCTATTATTTCGGCATAGGCGACCGTGGCGCGGTACAGGTGGCGCTGGACGGCTTCGAACGCTCGGAGGATGGCAGCGCCGTGCTCAAGCTGTCCTATTCTTACCCCATGGATGGCCTATACATGACCGCGCTGGCAAAGCTGCGGGTCAACCCGAATGTAAATCTCGACGGCGAGATCCCGTTTTATTACATGATAGAATCCGTGGAGATCCGGTACGCGTGATCCTGCGCGGACGGGAAAAGTGGTATAAACAGGAGAATCAACATGAAACGCTTCTTTTATATCCTTCTGGCAGCGCTGTTGCTGCTGACGCTTGCCGCGTGTAGCAAAGCACCGGAAGCCGAACCGGCGGACGAAGCCCCCCGGCTGGCAGGCAAAGTATGACCTCGGCGTGCGCTACCTGTCCGAGGGGAACTATGAGGAGGCCATCATCGCATTCACTGCGGCGATTGAAATCGAACCAAAACAGGCAGAGCTTTATTTGTACCGCGCTCGTGCTTATAATGCAATTGGAGACTCCAATGCGCAGATTGACTATGAAACAGCACTTTTGTTGGACGATACTCTGGTGGAAGCCTATCGTGCATTGATCTGGATTTATCGGGAGGCGGAAGAGTATGACAAACTTGCTGATCTATTGGAGCGCGCACGAGCAGCAACAGGTGATCCGTATTTCGATACTTTGAATCAGTTTGGATACGAAAAATTTGAGTTTAGGAGCGGATATGTTTCGCCGGAAGAGCTGACAGATGATCAGAGAAATGCCATTGAATGCGTCTTAAATGCCGCAGAAGCCGGTGATGCGGAGGCTATGATGGCTGCTGTACTGTCCAGCGAGTTTTTCTATCCTAGTGAATTCAATTTCCCTTCGCTTTGTACTTTCTGGGATGGAGAAAAAATTAGCATTTACACTACTGCTCAGGATGATACCTCTATCTATCCGGAATACGGAATAATTCATGGAGTTCAGGTTGAAGTTCGCCCAGAAAATGGCACTGGGTACTACTATGCAGCGGAAACTGGAGATAATGGATATCTAGAATATCAACAGGCAACGTGTGCTTGCGTCGATTGGCAATGGAACGGAGCAATGCATGCAACAAAGTATTGGTGTTGCCCTAATAAATCAGTGAATGGGCTCTATTATACGTATTACGAGGCAGTTGCTGATGGAAATTTGGAAAACAGCCTCCTCGAAGGAGAATTCATAAGTGTCGAAAAAATTACTTCTTCAAATTCTCCCGGACTAGTTACTAAAAGTACGATTACTCGGCAATTTACACGAGGGATAAGCAATCAGTATGACTATAAACTGGAAAGCAATATTGCTGAAATAGTTCCTGATGCAGAAGCTGATAATGTAGAACGCATTGAGAACGGCACAGTCACCAAGGGATCGATTGACTTCATTTACGCGGACATTTCCAATGGCGATCCAGGGTTCTTCTGGTGATGGGTTTCACTGTAATGCGGAGGTAAACTATGGAATATTCAATTGGAGCGGCTGTTTTAGACGGCTGGAGTATTACGCGGCTTCTGGGAGAAGGTAGCTATGGAAGAGTTTTTGAGATTGAACGCGCGGAATTCGCACAAACATACCGAGCGGCGCTGAAAGTCATCACCGTACCGCAAAGTAAGGCGGAAATCGAGAGCATCCTTTCCGAAGGCATGAGCACACCACAGGCCGAGGCATATTTTCACGGCATCGTCGAGGAGCTTATGCACGAGTTTTCCATCATGTTCAAGCTCAAGGGTACGGCAAACGTCGTCAGCTGCGAGGACCTGCGCGTGCTGGAGCACCCCGACGGCATCGGCTGGGACATTCTGATCCGCATGGAGCTGCTGCACCCGCTGCTGCCGTATGTCTACGAGCACCCGATGGCGCGGCGGGACATTATCAGGCTCGGCATCGATATCTGCAAGGCGCTGGAGCTGTGCCAGCGGTACAACATCATCCACCGCGACATCAAGCCGGAAAACATCTTTATTTCCGACAACGGAGACTACAAGCTCGGCGATTTCGGCATCGCGCGGACGATCGAACGGACAAGCTCCGGCCTGTCCAAGAAGGGCACGTACAGCTACATGGCCCCGGAGGTCTACGCTGGGAGGGAATACGGCTTCAGCGTTGATACGTATTCGCTCGGACTGGTGCTGTACCGGATGCTCAATAAAAATCGCGGTCCGTTCCTCCCGCAGCCGCCGGAGGCGATCACGTTCAGCAGCCGCGAGCAGGCGCTGGCCAGACGGATGTCCGGCGAACCGCTGCCGCGCCCGTTCTACGGCGAAGGCCGCCTCGGCGAAATTGTCTTAAAGGCCTGCGCATTTGACCCCAAGGACCGATATTCCAGCCCCCAGCAGCTGCGGCAGGAGCTGGAAGCCATCCTGTACACCCAGACAGACGCAGCCGTCATCTACCCCGACGGCGACGAGCTGACGATGGATCGTGAGTCGTATGCTTCCGCGCGATATGCGGCGGCATTCGGCACTAGCACGTCCAAATCAGCGAGTGCAACGCAGGGCGTCTTTACCGGCGATTACCACACAAAGGCCGAGGCAACCAGTGAAGAACGAACACAGTCCGCCTTTGGTTCGGAAGAGCCGAAAGGCGCAGGCACAAAAAAGAAGCGGAAGAAAATAGGACGTTTGATCATTGGGATAGTCGCGGCGGCTCTGCTTGTGCCGGTGGTGCTATGCGTGATTGGGGCAATTCCGATTCCTGCTGCTATCCACAATATATTCGTGCCGCAGACAATTCCGGAGGCGCTGCGGGAATATGAAGAAGCCGGTACGCTGGAAAAACTTTATGAAAACGGGAATCTAAGCGGCTACCAAGTGGTAGCCTACAGAGAAGATGGAGAACTTGATTCCGTGCAGATATTTGATACAGCAGGAAACTGTGTACGGAATGAACTTTACAACTCAGATGGTACGCTTCTGGGGTATGTCCTGTACGAATACGATTCAGATGGAAACAGGACGAAAGATGAATACTACGATTCGGACGGCATTCTTCAATACTATACCCAGAATCAATACGATTCGAGCGAAAAACTGCTCAGGGAGGAAAATTACGATTCGAATAACTCTCTTCAAAGTTATGTGCTTTACGAATATGATTCGAATGGCAATTGCACTATGGAGGATGTGTACAATTCAGGTAGCCCGCATCAAACGTGTGTGTATGCGTACAACGAGAATGGAGAAAAAGTGATGCTCCAATTCTATGAAGATGATAAATTGCTGTACTATGTGGATTTGAATGATGCTGGCGAGTGGGAATATCATGTTGTCGGCGATACGCCGGAAGAGTAGCAAAAAGAAACGGAGAACAAACTATGTCTACATATGAGATCGGCTCCATTGTGTTTGACAAATGGAAAATCTGCCGGGAGCTGGGGCAGGGGAGCTATGGGACGGTCTATGAGATCCAGCGGGAGGACTTCGGCGGCGTTTACAAAGCCGCGCTGAAGGTCATTACCGTCCCGCAGAGCGGGAAAGAATTGCAGAGCGTGCTGGACGAGGGCATGACGCCGCCGCAGGCAAAGCAGTATTTTTACAGCGTCGTGGAGGACATCGGCCGCGAGTGCGCCATCATGTCAAGGCTCAAAGGCACCGGCAATATTGTCAGCTATGAGGATCACGCCGTCCTCCGGCACCCCGACGGCATCGGCTGGGACATTCTCATCCGCATGGAGCTGCTACACCCGCTGCTGCCGTATGTCTATCAGCACCCGATGGCGCGGCGGGACATTATCAGGCTCGGCATCGACATTTGCAAGGCGCTGGAGCTTTGCCAGCGGTACAATATCATCCACCGCGATATCAAGCCGGAAAACATTTTTATTTCCGACAACGGGGACTATAAGCTCGGCGATTTCGGCATCGCGCGGACGATCGAACGCACGACCTCCGGCCTGTCCAAGAAGGGCACGTATAGCTACATGGCCCCGGAGGTCTACATTGGAAAGAAATATGGCTTCAGCGTCGACACGTATTCGCTCGGACTGGTGCTGTACCGGATGCTGAACAAGAATCGCGGCCCGTTCCTCCCGCAGCCGCCGGAGGCAATTACCTATGACAACCGTGAGCAGGCGCTGGCCAGACGCGTGTCCGGCGAACCGCTGCCAAGACCATTTTACGGCGAAGGCCGCCTCGGCGAGATCGTCCTGAAGGCCTGCGCGTTTGACCCGAAGGACCGCTATTCCAGCCCCCAGCAGCTGCGTCAGGAGCTGGAAGCGATCTCCTACGAGGCGCAGGACGCGGCGCTCATCTACCCGAACGGCGACGAGCTGCAGATCGACCCGAGCCGCTACGCGTCGGGGAAGTCCGCCGGCGCGGCGGGAACTGCGGGCAAAACGAATGCGGTGTTTTCTGACCGACCGCAGCGCACATCCGGCACAAACAGAACGCAGGGCGTCTTCGACGCCTCCGGCGGGGGCAGTCCGGCTCCCGTGCGGAAGGAAAAAAAGAAAGCCCACCGGGGGCTTGTCTGGGTGCTGGTGCTTGTCGCCGGTGCGGCGATCGCGGCGGGCAGTCTGCTGCTTTTGCACACGCGGCAGGAAAAGCAGGCGCAGCTTGCCGCCGCGCAGCAGGCACAGGTACAGGAGCAGCAGAATCAGTACGAGGCTCTGATGGAGCAGGGGACGCAGCTGTGCGAAACGGATCCGGAGCAGGCGCTGGGATGCTTCGAGCAGGCGCAGGCGCTCTACCCGGAGGAGTCTGCACCTTATATTTCCTACGCCTACGCGCTCTACTGCGCGCAGGACTATGAACGCTGCATTTCCTATATCGAAGACGAGCTGGGGCTTGGAAAGGCCTACGATATCGAGGCGCAGAGCCAGCTGAGCGAAATTCTGGGCGCGGCGTATTTTGAATGCGATGACTATGCCGCCGCGGCCTCGTTCTTCCGGCTGAGCACCGCCGGAGGCGATATCACCGTCAATGCCCAGCGTGATTACGCGGTTTCCCTCGGACGGCTGGGCGATATCGATGCGGCGGACGAGATCCTGTCGCAGATGTACGCGGCAGGCGCAAGCGGCGACGTGACTGACTACGTACAGGCGGAGATCGACTACGCGAAAAAGGAATATCTGGGCGCGGAAAGCGGCTTTCAGGCGGTGCTGAATCAGACGCAGGATATCGCGCTGCAAAAGCGGGCGCTGCGCTCCTTGGCGGAGGTCTACCGCGATTGCGCGGCGCTGGTCCGGACGGGAAGCTCCCCGATCGGAAACCCCGCGACAAAGGCCGTCGAGGTTCTGGCGAACGGGATCGAAACCTACGGCCTGCGCTATGACTCGACGATCTGGGAGATGCTGGCGCTGGCCTATTTCGAGGCGTACCACACCGACCCCTCCGTTCCGCAGAGCTACCTGCGCAAGGCCGGGGAGTGCTTCAACCGCGTGCTGGAGCTTGGCGTGACGAAAAGCTATCTCTACAGCAACCTGTATACGATCTATTATGAATTACAGGAATACGATCTGGCGGAGCAGACGCTGGACGCCTATGCCGCGCAGTATCCGAAGGATTATGAACCCTACGCGTTCCGCGCCATGCTGTATATCACGCTGGAAAACCGGAAGGAACAGTCCGCGCGCGACTATTCCGCCGCCGTCGAGGCCTACGAGACAGCCGGGCAGCTGCTGCGCAGCGACGACGACGCGACATACTATCAGCAGCTGCAAAGTCTGATCCAGCAGCTGCAGAAGGAAGGATGGATCAACGGATGAAATACAGCTATGCCGCCGTCTGCGCGACAGGGCGGGTGCGAACGGAAAATCAGGATCGGATCTATCTGAACGGCACGATCTGCGGCGGCGGGTACGCGCAGACGGACGGAACCGGGAGAAAGCAGGGCCTTTTCGCCGTGGCAGACGGAATGGGCGGGCAGGCGCAGGGGGCGCAGGCCGCGCAGGCCGCGCTGGAGGCGCTTCCGCCGAAAAAATGCTGGTCTCCGGAGGCGGTTTTGCAGGCGTATGACGCGGGAAACCGCGCCATCTGCGACCAGATCGGGAAAATCGGAAAGCGCTCCGGCGCGACACTGACGACGCTGCTTCTCGCAGACGGCGAGGCGTATGCCGCCAATATCGGCGACAGCCGGTGCTATCTGTACCGGGACGGCTGCCTGTCGCGGCTGAGCGAGGACCATACGGCGGTGCAGCGCCTGATCGCGCTCGGCATCATCGAGCCTGCGGAGGCGAAAACCCATCCGGAGCGCCACCGGCTGACGCAGCACCTCGGAATTTTCCCGGACTAGCTGATCATACAGCCGCATACGGTCCAGCTTCCCGTGAGGCCCGGCGACCGCTTCCTGCTCTGCAGCGACGGACTGACCGATATGCTGGAGGAGGAAGACCTCAGCGCGCTCCTGCGCAGTCAGACAGCAGCGCCGGCCTGCGCCGCTGCACTGTACCAGCTGGCGATGCAGCGCGGCGGGAAGGACAATATTTCCGTGCTTCTCGTGGGGATCGACCGCTGAAGCTGCCCAAAACGCACAGAACGCCGCGCCCGGCCGGGCGCGGCGTTTATGCGCTTATATCAGGAAAAACTCCAGTACCAGCACGACCGCGCAGCAGCCGACGGCGACCTGAAGCAGATTTGCGCCGAGCCATGCGGCGGCGATGCCCAGCACCAGCGCGGCGAGGCCCGCGATGGGGGAGCTTGTGGCGTTTACAATGGACGGGAAGGTCATGACGGCCAGCGTCACATACGGCACGTAGAACAAAAACGAGCGCAGGAAGCGGCTTTTGATGGGCCTGCGGATGAGCGTCAGCGGCAGCTCCCGGATGAGGAACGACACGGCGGCGCAGACCAGAATATACAGATAAATTTTACCGTTCATCCTGACTTCCCTCCTTCTGCTCCGGCGCGTCCTTCACCGGGAAGAGCAGCGCCGCTGCCGACGCAATTAAAATCGTCAGCAAAATCGTCCGCGTGCCCTCGGACAGCGTCTTGACGTATGGCAGAACGGTGCACAGCCAGCTTGCCGCGAAGCTCACCGCCACACAGCCGAGCACGACCGGGTTTTTCTTCGACGGCGGAATGATGATCGCCAAAAACATCCCGAACAGCGCGACGGAAAGCGCGCTGACCAGACGCGCGGGCAGGATGCTCCCGGCCGTGACGCCCAGCGCCGTGCCGATGGCCCAGCCGGGGATGGCAGGCAGGAACGCGCCGTAGGAATAGAACGGGTCGAGATAACCGGGCCGCGCAATGGCGATGCCGAACAGCTCGTCCGTCACGTCGTAGCCGACGAGCAGCCGGTGGTACAGCGGCGTATCGGGCGAAAATTTCTGGCTGAGCGAGCAGCTCATGAGCAGGTAACGCGCGTTGGTAATGAGCGTGATGAGCGCCATTTCCAGAAAGCCGCTGTCCGCGGCAATGACCGTGAAGGCTGCGTATTCGCCCGCGGAGGCGTTATTGAGCAGGCTGATGAGAAAGCCCTGAAACGCGTTCAGCCCGGCGTTTCGGGCCGCAATGCCGAGCGAAAACGCCACGGCCAGATACCCAAGCCCAATGGGAACGCCGTCGCGGACACCGGCAAGAAACACCCTGCGCCGCTCAGCGCGCTGTGCGCAATCCATAGGAAAAACCTCTTTTCTGCCCGGTTCAGATACCGGAAGATTTACTTTTAGCACAGCTTTTCCCGCTTGTCAAGCGCCGACGGCATTTTGACGAAAGCGTGGGAATATGCGCCGTGCCGTTTGCAATCTGTCCGTTTCTGAACGGCAAATGTACGCAAATCGTGCGCATAGCCTTGACTTTCCAGCCCAAGTCTGCTATAACTTCAAAGTAGCAATTTAAAGCATTTGCCTATTAAAACGAAAAACGGAAAGAGAGACTCAAATGGAAAGAGAACGCTTGGGTTCCCGGCTGGGCTTCATCCTGCTGTCAGCAGGCTGCGCCATCGGCTGCGGAAACGTATGGAAATTCCCGTGGATGTGCGGCCAGTACGGCGGAGGCGGCTTCGTCCTCATCTATATCCTCTGCCTGCTGCTTCTGGGCCTGCCGGTCATGACGATGGAGTTCGCCGTGGGCCGCGCGGCGCAGGCCAGCCCCATCCACATGTATCAGAAGCTTGAACGCAAGGGCCAGAAGTGGCACCTCCACGGCTATGTCGCCTTTTTCGGCAATATTGCCCTCATGGCGTTCTATACCGTCGTCACCGGCTGGATCATCTATTACTTCGTCAGATTCCTGACCGGCCGGACGGAAGACCTCGGCTTCGTCACCATGATCACCAATCCCGGCGTCAATGTGACGTATCTGGCCGTGACGGTCATTGTGGCCTTCGGCATTCTGTGCTTTAATCTCCAGGGCGGTCTGGAGCGCATCACGAAATATATGATGACGCTTCTGATGGTGCTGATGGTCGTGCTGGCGGTCCACAGCGCAACGCTCTCCGGCGCGGCAGAGGGTCTGAAATTCTATCTCGTCCCCGATTTCTCCAAGATCACCGGCACGGTCATCGTCGGCGCGATGAATCAGGCGTTCTTCACGCTGTCCGTCGGCATGGGCTCCATGGCGATCTTCGGCAGCTATATCGGAAAAGAGCAGTCGCTGCTCGGCGAATCGGCGAACGTCATCGTGCTCGATACGTTTGTCGCCATCGTCGCGGGCCTCATTATGTTCCCGGCCTGCTATACCTACGGGCTGGAGGTCAACGCGGGCCCGAGCCTGCTGTTCGACACCATGGCTACCGTCTTCAACCACATGGCGGGCGGCCGCTGGTGGGGCTCGCTGTTCTTCTTGTTCATGGTCTTCGCCGCCATGTCCACGGTTCTGGCTGTTTGCGAGAACATTCTCGCCATGGTGCGCGAAATGACCGGCTGGAAGCGGCCTCTTGGCTGTCTGGTCTGCGGTGCGGGCGTGTTCGTGCTTGCCCTGACCACGGCGCTGGGCTACAGCGTGTTCAAGTTCCAGCCGTTTGCGGACGGCAGCGCATGGCTCGATTTCTGGGACTTCCTCGTCTCCAACAACATCCTGCCGCTCGGCTCGCTCGTCTTCGCGCTCTATTGCTGCAATAAATTCGGCTGGGGCTGGGACAATTTCCTCGCCGAGGCCAACGCGGGCAAGGGCTGGAAGGTCAAGGCCTGGATGAAGCCCATCTTCCGCTATCTCGTCCCGGCTGCGATCATCTTCATCTATATTTACGGCATGGTCACCTTCGGGTGGAAATAAACCCGAACGCAAACAGCGCCGGAGAGGGCAGAAGCCTTCTCCGGCGCTTGATTTTGCCGGGCGCATCCTGCATAATAGAGGACAGAACAGACAAAGCAGGAGGCTGCATATGGAAAAACAAATCGAACGGCAGTGCCGGGCGAACGCCGTGTTTACGGACGAGGCGTATCTGAAAACAAGATATATCTGCCGCGAGGACGGAACGTATACCATCCGCGTCGGACGCGGGGAGCGCCGGGACGTGCTGGCATGCAAGGAGCTTTACGGCAAGGCGGTCAAAACGGCGCTGGAGCTGGACTGCAGCGCCTGCGCCTTTGACCTCGGCCCCGCGTCAGAGCTTGGGCAGAACGGCCTTTTTGCTGCGGCAGAGGGCGTCTGCGGCGGCGCGTACCGGAAAAAATTCGCGCTGTCTGGCCGCTGGGAGCCGGAGCTGGCGTGCAGCTTTCCCGGCGCGGACGCGGAAGGCGAGCAGGTGCAGAAGGCATGGCAGCTGGCGCGGTCGATCATGGAAACGCGTGATCTGGTGAACTGCCCGGCGAATCTGCTCAGACCCGAGATGCTGGCGCAAAAGCTGAAGGACATGGCGGATGGTCTGCCAATTGAGGCAGAGCTCTATGACCGGCAGGCGCTGGAGCGGCTCGGCCTGCGGGGGCTTCT
>OOIG01002578.1_pt1 | contig 11966 bp, 11 predicted proteins | sample 1692091 | NCBI WGS metagenome assembly OOIG01 (sample SAMN06348188, study PRJEB24527) | human gut metagenome | biome: human gut; feature: ankylosing spondylitis patient; material: feces | host: Homo sapiens | place: China | collected 2015-10
GCTGTCCTCCGATGGATACGATGGCCCGGTTTGCATAAAGCTGGACCTGCTGGTTAGAAGAAGAGGAACTTAGCGGCCCGGACAAGTGCCGGGAGGGTTTGGTTCCTGGAGCCGGGGAGACCATAGCCTGAGATACCGTGATCCCTCAGGGGAATATCACGGAGATAGGAGGATGTCGGAAATTTGAAAAGAGCGCTTCATCTCCTGCTGGCAGCCTGCATGATTTTTACCTTGTGCGCAGGCTGTGGAGGAGAGCAGAAGGTAGAGGACATTGATGTAGTTCCTACAATTTTTGCCGATATTACCGGTATACCACAGGATAAGGTCGTTATGACAATAGGAGAGAGCGAGATCACATCGGAGCTCTATTTTTACTGGCTGTGCTATGTATGCAGTTCTCTGGAATACAATATTCTGAACGACTACAGTAAATACGGCATGTACAGCTCCTGTGTCAACAGCGAGACCAATACGGTGGATTGGACGGCAGATCTCGCCGGTTTGCCGCTGCTGGAGTATGCAAGATCCCAGACAGAGAGCACGATCAAATATTATATTGCTATTGAAGAGCTGGCGGCAGAAGAAGGCGTCACTTTGACGGCAGAGGATCAGAAGGATATGGAGAATACCCTGCAGAGTTCCATCGAGGAGATGGGAGGCGTTGAGGGCTTTTCCAACTATCTGGAGATGCTGGGCATCAGCAAGGAGAATTTTGATAGGATCTCCGCCACCACCTATTTATATGATAATTTGCTGGATTTGGTGTTTACCGAAGGAAGCGACCTGTATCTCTCCGACAGCGACTATAATGACTACGCCACTTACGCAGATCATATCCTCATCGCCACGCAGGATATGAAGACAGGCGAGGTGCTGACGCCCCAGGAGTCCATGGATAAGTATCTCCTGGCGGAGGACCTGCTGGAACAGCTGCGGGCGTCTGACGACCCTGAGAAGCTCTTTGACGAGCTGGCGGACGAGTACAGCGAGGATCCTGGTCGTGAGTCGAATCCTACCGGTTACATATATACCGCCGGCAGTATGGTGCCGGAATTCGAAAGTGCGGCTGCTGCACTGGCCCCTGGAGAAATCAGCGACATTGTCCAGAGCGACTATGGTTTCCATATCATTATGCGCCGGGATTTGCTGGCTGTGCTGAAAGAGGATGAAAGCCGCAAGACAGCGATTGCTGAGGAATATCTCGACCAGATGCTGGTAAAGAGAAGAAGTACAACGGAAGTGACGTATGACGAATGTCTCGACAACGTCGATTGGGACTCCTTCTATACAGATTATATTGAAAAAGTGGAGGCCATGGCTGAATAAGCCGGTGCAGAGGCTGCCCGGGGCAGCCGGTGGGTTTGCTTTCTCCCAAAATGTTAATATGTATTTTGGGCTAAATATGTATTTGCTGGAGGCTTATGGGAGATAGAGAAAGGGGGTATTTGAAAGCAGAGTGTAGTTAGAAGAGAAAGTGAGAGAAATTTTGTGAGAGAAAAAATAGGAGATTTAGGAGGAAGGTATGAAACGATTTAGGAAGCTGGTTTGTCTGATTGTGGCGATTGCAACGCTTTCTTCTGCGATTTATGCGAATGCTTGTACCACAATCGCGGTAGGTAAGGATGCGTCTGTCGACGGTTCCACGATGATTGCCCACTCTGTGGACGGCTGGTATGATGAGCGTATCGAGGTCGTTCCTGGCGGCAAGCACGCTGCTGGCGAGATGGTTGACATCTATCGTGACCCCTGCCAGGACGGCTATCGCGCTGTTGAGCTGGTTGGTCAGGTTCCCCAGGTAGAGGAGACCTATACTTATTTCGATACCGGTTATCCCTTCATGAATGAAAAGGGCGTCACCATCGGTGAGCACACCTGGAGCGGTGACTATGCCTCTTTCTACAATGGCGACAAGGCCCTGCTCGTGATCGCCAACCTGATGGCTCTGGGTCTGCAGCGTGCCTCCACCGCCAGAGAGTGCATCGAGATCATGGGTGCTCTGGCTGAGGAGTACGGCTATGCCGACGGCGGCGAGACCCTGCTGGTGGGCGATGCCAACGAAGTGTGGATCTTCGAGATTTCCGGCCCTGGTCCCCTGTGGACTCCTGACAGCGGCGCTCCCGGCGCTCACTGGGCTGCCCGTCGTGTGCCTGACGATGAGATCCATGCCGGTGCCAACCGCTCTGTTCTCCGTGAGATCGATTTCAACGACACCGAGAATTACATGTGGTCCACCGATATCACCAAGTATCCCAGCGAGCTGGGCTTCTGGAAGGAAGGCGAGCCCTTCAACTACTCCATCATCTTCGATACCTGCGAAGGTGATATGAGCTACACCTGCTCCGGCCGTGTATGGCGTGTGTACGACCTGCTGGCCTCCAAGGAGAACACCCCCATCCTCAACGGTGAGCAGGCCGCTACTGAGCAGCCCTTCTCCGTTAAGCCTGATGAGAAGGTCTCCCTCCAGGACATCATGGCCGTCTACTACGATCACTACGAGGGTACTCCCTTTGATATGACCGTGGGTCTGGCTGCCGGCCCCTGGGGCAACCCCGTTCGTTACAGAGTGTCCAAGGACGTGAAGCCTGAGGACGTGGCTCAGTTCGACTGGGAGCGCTCCATTGCTATCTATCGCTGCTCCTATTCCTTCGTTTCCCAGATGCGTCCCGATATGCCTGCTGAGATCGGTACTGTTCTGTGGTACGGCGCTGATTCCCCCGATACCACTGTTCACGTCCCCATCTATGCCGGTGCTACCGCTGTTCCCGAGGAGTGGGCCAACAGCAATCGTTGGGAGTTTGACCAGAACTGCGCTTGGTGGGCTTTCAACTTCGTGAACAACTGGGCTACCCTGGGCTGGAACATCATCTACCCCGACATCGCTGCCAAGCGTGATACTCTCGAGGCTCAGTTCTTTGCTGAGCAGCCTGAGGTTGATGCCAAGGCTCTCGAGCTGTACAACAGCGGTGATGTGGAAGGCGCCCGGGCTTATCTGACCGAGTACGTCTGCAACACCATGGACTTCGTCTACAACGAGTGGTGGGCCTATGCTTGGGAGCTGGTCGGCAAGTACAATGACGGCCAGGTCGTGGATGCTGTGAACAAGAGCACCTCCGGCTTCCCCTACACCATGGAGTACCTGGATGGCGTGGACTTCGGCCACAGCTATCTGGATGCTTACAACGAGATGATGGGCATCAGCGCTGAGACTGAGGCTCCCGAGGAGGAGACCGCTCCTGAGACCGAGGAGACTACTCCTGTCGAGCCCGCTGAGCCCGAAGTGAACACTGAGACCAGCAACTCCACCGCTATCATCATCGGTGTTGTGGCCGTTCTCGTGGTCGCTGTTGCTGCCTACTTCATCCTGAAGAACAAGAAGAAGCAGTAAGATCAGCGTTTAACCCTGTCTCTACACGCATTATAAAGCACAAGACTTAATTGAACCTTAAAGTATGGTGGGTTACCGGCATTGCCGGTAGCCCACCATGCAAGACCTTGCTGAAAAGGAGCTTTTCCATGAAGACTAATAAGAAGATCATTGCCCTCCTGGTGGCAGTGATGATGATGCTGCTGTGCGCTTGCGGAAATAACGCGGCTACCAATAACGGTGGTGCCAATGACGCCGCTACTAATAATACCACTGCCAACCAGACCACCGGCGACAATGCTGGCGATGCTGCTGCCAACACCGGCGATACCGGTTCCACTGCTCCCGCTGAGCCCGCTGAGTTCAACGGCAAGCTGCAGGGTCCCTTCCTGATGACCACCTGCGGCCAGTCCACTGGTTCCGTTATGTGCCACATGGCCGCTGTTCAGGCTGGCCTCACCTCTACCGATGAGCACCAGCTGCTGGCTGACGAAGTAGCCACTGTGGGTGCCGGTGCCAAGACCCTGGTTGTTACCACTGGTACTTCCGGTAAGGGCATGGGCGCTGCCGGTACTGACGTTGACGATGAGATTGAGCGTTGCACGGCCGTTATCGAGGCTGCCAGAGAGCAGGGCATGCTGATTGCTGTTGCTCATATCGAGGGTATGTCCCGCCGTACTGATGCCAACGACCAGGCTTCTATCGACGCGATGCTGCCCCTGGCTGACGTAATTGTCTGTGTTGAGGATAGTGATAGCGACGGTCTGTTCTCCACCTATGCTGAGGAGAACGATATCCCCATCATCATTGTTCCCGATGCTCTCAGCCTGAGCGAGTACATGGAGTAATTCAGAGAAGTTACAATAGTCCATAAACTATGCGGCGGCTTGTTCTGCCGCATAGTTTATATAGGGAGGTACGATATAGTGACAATGCTACAACATTCCCTGGCGGTAATTGTTGTCATTGCCCTTGTATTTGCAATTGCGAAAAAATGCAAGGCTTGCACCGAACTGACACTGTTGCTGGCCGCTGTGGGAGCCATAATTGCCCATCTGATTCTGCCGATGGGCGAAGATCCCCGCTCTGCTCTGCCCTTTACGGAGATTATCCGCCATGTGGTGGAGGGAACCTTCAACTACTTTGATGTGTGCCTGACGTTCCTCACTGCCACCTTCTTTATGACCCTGTATAAGGAAGCTGGCGGCGTCAACTACATGGTCCGCCAGATCGTGAGCCGCTTCTATAAGAAGCGGATCCTGCTGCTCCTCCTGCTGACGGTGGTTATGATGGTCCCCGGTGCCGTTACCGGTTCCGGCGCTACCACCGTTCTGACAGTCGGCGGCCTGGTGGGTGCTGTGCTGGCCGCCATGGGCGTCAATGAGGATCGGCGCGTAGCTCTGATCTTCCTGCTGGCTGCCATGTCCGCTGCCTGCCCGCCCATTAACCTGTGGGCTATGATGGCTGCTGCCGGCGCCAATATGCCCTTCGTTGGTTTCACATGGCCTCTGCTGATCCTCTCCGGCGTAGGCGCTCTGGTCTCCACTTTTTATCTCACCCGCGGAGTCCGGAATACCAAGCCTGTGGAAGAGGTCCTCGGCAATTTGCCCGAAGCTCCGTCTGGCTGGAATGCCATCCGTGCCTTTGTCCCCTTCGTGGTCATGATCATCCTGATCATGGGCGCCCGCATCTTCCCCGCATGGTGGCCTGTGTTTGGCCTGCCCATGATCTTCATGATTTCTGCCGGTGCGGTGCTCATCTGCAGCCCCAAGAAGGTCAAAGTGATGGAAATTGCTGTGACCACCGTGCAGAATCTGAAGGAACTGGTCGGCATCATGGTAGTGGTTGGTATCCTCAACCAGACCCTGACCCTCACCGGTGCCCGTGGCCTGATTTCTCTGGCCGTGGTTATCCTGCCTATCTGGCTGCTGTTTGCCGCCCTGTGGCTGATCCTGCCTGTTGCTGAAGGTGTGCTGCAGTATGCAGTTGCTCCTCTGTTCGGCGTGCCCCTGATCATGCTCTTCAACATGCTGGGTTACAATCCCGTCGTTGCTCTGTCCTGCTGGTCTGTCATGTGGCCTGTGGGCGACTGCCTGCCTCCCACTGCCGTGGTTGGCCGCGCTGCCGTCATGGAAATGAACTATAAGGGTAACTATTACAAGGGCCTGGTTAAGAATGCGCTGGTACCGATGCTGGTGATTTTGGCGCTGTGCACCATCACTATGATCTTCAATAAACCGGTCGGCGATCTTCTGGGGGTGTAAGCATGGATATTTTGGTATTGATCAACACGATTATCACGGTGTGTACCTATGCCGTGGCTCTGTTCTTCCTAATCGCTATCGTGCGCAGCTTCCTCAGAACGAAGAAAATCCAGGATGCGCTGGTGTACTGCATCATCATGGTACCCTTCATCCTGCGTTTGCTGCGGCTGAAGTAAGGAGGAGTGCAGATGGATAAGAAACTGAATCTGATCAAATCGATTGCGCTGTGCGTCATTGCCTTCTGCATGGCGGTAGCGGGCTACCTGTTCTGGGAGCACCGCAACTATAAGGAGCCGGTGGTGGTCAGCGAATACATCACCGAGGTCAAGAAGCTCAGCGACTACAGCGATGTAGTCAAGGGCACTGTCAATGACTGCAATGTGTACATCTTTGACAGCGGCGTGGAAGGCGGTACCTTCCTGATCTGGGGCAGCACTCACCCTGAGGAGCCCGCCGGTGTTATGGCGGCGTCTCTGATGGTGGAAAACCTGAAGGTCACCCAGGGCAAGGTCATCATCATTGACCGTGAGAACAACAGTGCCTCCACCAACACCCGTGTGGGTGAGGCCTATCCCCGGTTCTTTACCTATGAGACCGAATGGGGCACCAAGATCTGGCGTTTCGGTGATCGGCACGCCAACCAGCTGGATTCCTGGCCTGATCCTGAGGTGTACATCCACTATCCCAGCGGCCAGACCCTGGCTAACGTGGATATCCGTAACACCAACCGTAACTGGCCTGGTAAGGCCAATGGCCTGCTCACCGAGCGCACCAACTATGCTGTCATGGAGCTCATCCGGCAGGAAGGCGTCGACATGACGCTGGACTTCCATGAGGCCGAGCTGGAGTATACCGTTGAGAACACGATCGTCGTCCATGAAAAAGGACAGGCGGTGGCAGCCATGGTTTCCATGGACCTGACGGCGAATACCTTTGATGTTCCTGTGGGCATGGAGTTCTCCCCCACGGCCCTCCACGGCCTGAGCCACCGCGAGGTGGGCGACTACTCTGACGCCGCCTCCTACCTGGTGGAAGTGGCCGAGCCTATGCTGGACCGTATCCGCGGTATCACCGATGAGGAGCTGCTGATGAGCGGTAAGGACCGCTTCGTGATGATGGCCGGCGACCGTGGCCTGCTGTATGCGCCTATCGACGAGAACGGCTGGCCTATTGAGAAGCGTGTGGCCCGTCATATTGCGGTTGCTACCAAGATCATTGAGGTCAACAACACCGTCAATCCGGATCAGGTTATTACGATTGAGGGTATCCCCACCTATGAGGAGATTATGGCCAACGGTCTTGCTCCCTACTACCACAACCCTGCCACCGCTCCTGCTGAGCGTGTGTACTACGACTAAGTCATATGTAAAACACTGTACTGCCCGGTGCGCCGCGGGGGCGGCGCACCGGATTTTCGGCTGTTTTCAGAGCCTCCGCCTGGAGCGGAGTCCAGAGGAGAAATGTCTATGCTGTATCTGGCACTTTTGCTGACAATCGGATATGTGGGATACCTGGTCTGGGAGAAGCGAACCAACGACAAGCGGCTGGCCTCCTTTCAGTGGGTCATCCATGTCAACGGCATCCGGGGAAAGACCAGCGTGTGCCGACTGATCGACGCGGTGCTGCGGGGTGCAGGCTACCGGGTATTTACCAAGACCACGGGGACGGACGCGGCTTATATCGACACCCAGGGTCAGGAGCACCCCATCCGGCGGCTGGGCCCCGCCAATATCCGGGAGCAGCTGTCCATGATCCGCAGAGCCAGCAAGGAGCAGGCCCAGGTGCTGATTCTGGAGTGCATGGCGGTGGACCCTGTGCTGCAGGATGTGGCCCAGAGCAAAATCGTCAAGGGACAGCTGAACGTCATCACCAATGTGCGCTATGACCACACCTTTGTTATGGGGGAGACCCTGGAGGAGATCGCAGACAGCCTCTCCGCCACGATCCCACAGAACGGTTTGCTGTTCACAGCGGACGAGGGCGCCTTTGCACGCCTGAAGGAGCGCTGCGACAGCCGGGGCACCCAGGCGGTGCTGTGCCGGCCCAATGCTGTGGCAACCAACGAAAATCTCGCCATTGCCTATGAAATTGGAAAATATCTGGGAATCTCGGATGCAGATTTCCAGAAGCATATACAGGGTTATCAGGAGGACTTCGGAGCCAACAAGCTCTATGTCCGGGGGAAGCTTCGCTTCCTCAACCTGTTTTCCGTCAACGATCCCCAGTCCACTCAGAATGTTCTGGCCCACTACCAGAAGGAGGGGGAGGCACTGACGGTGGTATTCAACAACCGCATGGACCGGCCGGACCGACTGGTTCTCTTCGCCCGCCGCTTCTTCCCGCAGGTCCCCTGCCGGAAGATCATTGTCATCGGAGAAAATCGGGGCCTGGCGGTGCGCGTTCTGAAGCGCTGCGGCGCGGCCCAGGTAGAGGCGCGCCGGGACTGGCGGAGTATCCTGGAGCTGGCGGAGGATGGCCTTGTGGTGGGCGTGGGCAATATCAAAGGCCCGGCCTACGAGATCGTCCGCTGCCTGGAGGGAGGAACAGAAAATGAATGAACTGGCGATTTTGTCGCTGCTGATTAGCCTGATCTTTGCCGATGTGGTGGGCCTGATGCCCGGCGGCATTATTGTCCCCTTTTACTTTGTGCTGTTCATCGAGGAGCCGGTGAAGATCGCCGCCACTGTGGTAACCGCCCTGGCGGCCATGCTGGTGGTCAGGATCCTCTCCAACTACACCATCCTCTATGGGCGCAGGAAGTTTGCCCTGTACCTGGTGGCAGGACTGTGCTTCAAGGTCCTTTTCAGCTTCGCGTGGTTTGGCAACACCTACATGTTCTACAATCTGTCCATGACCATTGGACACCTGGTGCCGGGCATCCTGGGCAGCACCATGGAGAAGCAGGGGATCGGCAAGACACTGCTGTCTCTGGGAGTAGTGGTGCTCATTATCCGGCTGCTCCAGATCGCCCTGCTGTGAAGGGTAGATAGCCACAGAAGGAGGGCGTATCAGAATGAAACAAAAGGAATGGCTGTTGGTGCTGGCCCTCTGCCTGCTGGCGGGTGGTTATGCCCTGGTCATGGGGACCAGGACGGCTGTGCCTACAGCGGACTATGATGTAAAAACAGCTGCGGCGGAGTTGGCGGCGCAGTGCTTTGCCAGCATCCGGCAGCGGAAGGAGGAACTGGGGATCCTGCCCAGCCCTGCCAACGATGTCAACGATACCGGTATGATTGGCCAGGATTTCTCCTATATCACCACCACCCTGGGAGAGCTGGAGGCCAAGCGGACCACCACCAATCCCAATATGGCTGCAGTGGTAGTGGACATGTTCAATGAGTTGGGACTTCAGCCCGGTGATGAGATCGCCGTCAACTGCTCCGGCTCCTTCCCGGCCATGAATATTGCCGTGCTGTGCGCGGCGGAGGTCATGGGCTTGGAGCCCACCATTATTGCCTCCTTTGGCTCCTCTACCTACGGCGCCAACGACCAGAACTTCACCTACCTGGATATGGAGCATTACCTCTGGCAGGAGGGGCTTCTCTCCCACAAGAGCAGCGGCTTCTCCATCGGGGGCGAGCAGGACAAAGGGACGGAAATGCCTGACGAGGTGAAAGAGGAGGTCATTTCCCGGCTGGAGGGCCTGGGCTATACCTTCCTCTACGATGAGGATATTGTCCGCAGCATCAATGAGCGCTACGATCTCTACCGAGAAGGCCGGGAGATCGTCTGCTTTGTGAATGTGGGGGGGAACGAGCAGTCCTTCGGAGACAGTCCGGTGCTGACCCACACCGGCGGCGGCATCATCACGGAGCTGCCGGAGCACGACAATTCCACAGGCCTTGTGCAGCTGTTTCTTCGGGACCAGATTCCGGTAGTCCACATCCTGAATATCAAGACCCTTTCTTCGGATTACGGTATGCCCATTGATCCGGTGCCCCTGCCGGAGATCGGGGAGGGTGGCGTCTACTACAGCTACGACTACCACCAGGTTCTGATCTGGGTAAGTCTCCTGGCGGCGCTGGTGCCGGTGGGAGCCTATGTCCGCTGTATCAGACGGGAAAAGCGGGAGAAAACCGCCGAGAAAGAGAAATAAAATAGGAGGACCTCCGCGCTGTAAGCGCGGAGGTCCTCCTATTTTCCAGAGTGGTCACGGCTCCTCCCGGAGACGGCGGTCAATGCCATGAGCAGTCATGTAGGCATAGACAAAGGGGGGCACCAGGTGCTCCCAGGGCTTCCCAGCGCGGATCAGGTCCCGGACCTCCGTGCCGCTGGTGAGTCTCTCAGCGTCGGTGCGCTGCCACATGACCTCCACATCGCAGCCCAGGCGCTCCAGCATGGCCTTCTTCTCCAGGCTCCACTGGTCGTAGAGGGTCATGTAGAACTTGGCCTCCCGGGGGACGTAGTTGAAGATGAGCTCCGGGCAGTTTACCGGGAAGGGGACGATGTCAAATTCCTCCCGGGGCACGCCGCTCTCCAGCAGGGAGCCACGGATCATCTCGTAGCGCTCAAAGTAGGTCAAAGGGTTGGCAGATTGCTGGGAGCGATGGGGGCTGGCGCTGTTGAAGCGGGTGACGGTGGCATCGGGGTTGGAGATGCCGATGATGAGCCGCTGACACCGGGCCTTTCCGGCCAGCAGATATTCCATGTGCCCCAGGTGGAGCATCTGAAAACGCCCGTGGATGACGCCGATGGGATCGTTCATAGAGATTCCTCCTATCCGCTGCCGGACGGCAGTAAAAATGGGGACCACGCCCAAAAGCAAGGCGGGCAGATCAGCCAATGTCGCCCTTATGGATGGCGTCGGCCAGTTCCTTGGCGTAGTAGGTAATGAGCATGTCCGCTCCCGCCCGGAAGACACTCAGGGCGGTCTCACACATGACCCGGTACTCGTCAACAAGTCCGGCGGCGGAGGCTGCCTTGATCATGGCGTACTCCCCGGACACGGAGTAGGCGCACAGAGGCAGCTGGAAGGCGTCCCGGCACTCCCGGATCACGTCGAGATAGCTCAACGCGGGCTTTACCATCAGAATGTCGGCGCCCTCGGAGATATCCAGGGCGCACTCCTTCAGGGCCTCCCGGCGGTTGTGGGGGTCCATCTGGTAGCCCTTGCGGTCCCCGAAGGAGGGGGCGGACCCCGCCGCCGCCCGGAAGGGGCCGTAGAAGGCGGAGGCGTACTTGGCGGAGTAGGCCATGATGGGGGTCATGGCGAAGCCGCCGGCATCCAGGGTCTCCCGGATGGCGGCCACCCGGCCGTCCATCATGTCGCTGGGGGCCACCATGTCGGCCCCGGCCTTCACGTGGCTGAGGGCGGTCCGGGAGAGCACCTCCAGGGTTTTGTCGTTGTCCACCTCCTGGCCGCGGAGGATACCGCAGTGGCCGTGGTCGGTGTACTCGCACATACATACATCGGTGATGACGTGAAAATCGGGGTATGCGGCCTTGATGGCACGGACAGCTTGCTGCACTACCCCGTCCTCTGCCCAGGCGGAGGAGCCGCAGGCATCCTTGTAGCTGGGGAGGCCGAAGAGCATGCAGTGGTTGACGCCGTGGGAGAGGCATTCCTCCACTGCCTGGGTCACGCTGTCCAGACCATAGTGGTTCTGTCCCGGCAGGCTCTCAATGGGCCGCACGCCGGAAAGGGTCTGGTCGATGAAGATAGGGTAGATGAGACTGTCGGAGGACAGCCGGGTCTCCCGGCAGAGCCGGCGCACCTCATCGGTGCGGCGCAGGCGGCGGGGACGGTTGGTAAGATTCATAGTACAGCAGCTCCTGATAAAAGATTGTATTGTGCCGCGGCCTCCCGGGCCAGATCTACCAGGGCGTCAATGGTGGCCTCCCGGGCAATCTGGACAGTGATACCATGGCGCTGTGCCTCAGCGGCGGTCTGCTCCCCGATGCAGAGCCCTGTGACATGGGAGAGGTCTGCATCGTCGCCGATGGTGGCGAGAAGTCCCTTTACCGTGGAGGCGGAGGTAAAGGTGACAAAGGGCACCTCACCTGCCTCCAGGGCACACCGCAGGGCCTCGGAGCGGGGATTCTGATACACCGTGCGGTACACGGCAATGTCGTCGTAGGGAATGGCCCGCCGGTCCAGCGCCGCCGTCAGGGCGGGAGATCCGGTCTCCGCCCGGAGGATCAGCACCTTCCCATGGGCGGGGAGGCCCTCGCCCAGGTGGGCCGCATCATAGACCGGGGGAATGTAGTCGGCGGTGAGGCCCATGGCCTCCAGGGCATGGGCGGTGCCGGTGCCGATGGCAGCCAGCTTTACACCGGAGAGATACCGGCTGTCCTTTCTCATCCAATGGAGCTCCGCCTGAAAGGCCTCCACCCCGGCG
>OOIG01002588.1_pt1 | contig 11932 bp, 8 predicted proteins | sample 1692091 | NCBI WGS metagenome assembly OOIG01 (sample SAMN06348188, study PRJEB24527) | human gut metagenome | biome: human gut; feature: ankylosing spondylitis patient; material: feces | host: Homo sapiens | place: China | collected 2015-10
TTCTTTTTAATGTAATTTTCCATTCCCCAAAAAGCTTTGGCGGTATATGTGCTATCTAATGGAACGCCATATTTTAGCATCACATACTTAATTGTTTCGCTTATATCAGAATTTTTTACCGCATAGCCCTTGCCAATATAATCATCCACAAATATCGTTTTGCTCTGTATTATATTTTCACTAGCAGCTGGCAAATATTCTCTAATGCTGCTTAGAACGATATCTCTACCACGTGGATTGCTTCTCGCAATGCTAATTCCAACAATCTTTCTATCATCGTTATATTTTATTTGTCCACAAATCAAACCGGCTTGTGTAGTTCCTGTTCCTGAAGCAAAAAAGATATAGTCAAAATGAATTCCACGTTCCTGTTCGTACTCTCGAATTTCCTTATAGCATTGAACATACGCTTCTGTCCCGATATTGCCGTGTCCGCCTCCGGGTATAAAATACGGCTTATAACCATCTGCTTGTAGACGTCCTAACTTTTTTTCAATCGTATCATGTACTTGTTCTACAGGAACAGTAATCAACTCCGCACCAAACAGTTTCATAAAGCGACTATTAAATGTATCATCAGATACTTCTGAAGGCCCAATAATGTAACACTTCATGTTTTTTTTAGCCGCCATATTAGCAACAATGCGGCAATGGTTGGAATGACTACTGCCATAGGTCACAACACAATCGCATTTTTCTTTTTCAATTTCATCAAAAAAAAGAAATGCTTTTCGCGCTTTATTCCCTCCAAATGAATATGGAATCAGGTCATCTCTCTTGATGAACAGGTCGTTGTTTTCAAACAATCCCAATTGTGTGATTGGTGTCTTATTTTGCAAGACCGGTCTTTCTGTATGCATCTAAATCCTCCACCGCATTCAGTACGATACCCTCGGATTTGACAAACACCTTTTTTACTGTTTCAAAAACAATCTTTAAATCCTCAACAAAGGTGATTTTCTGCACATATTTCAAATCCCAAGAGAACTTTTCTTCCCAAGTTACGCAGTTGCGTCCATGTACCTGTGCCAAGCCGGAAAGGCCGGGTCTCACATCATGCCGGTGACTTTCTTCCTCTGTGTAATAGGGTAGGTATTTTACCAACAACGGTCTCGGCCCAATTACACTCATATCGCCTTTGATGATATTGAACGCTTCCGGCAGTTCGTCCAGACTGGTCTTTCGCAGCAGCTGACCGTACTTGTTCAGCCGCACCTCGTCCGGCAGAAGGTTTCCGTCTTTATCCCGGCGGTTATCCATGGTACGGAACTTGATGAGCTTGAAGATCTTGCCATCCTTGCCCGGACGTTCCTGCGTAAAGAACGGATTACCGCGCATAAAGATCGCGCCAAGTACGATCAGAATCAGATACAGCCACCAAAATACGACCACAGCTGCCAGTCCACACAAGATATCCAGCGGACGCTTTATGTACTTTTCATACGGACCATATGGGATATGCTTTGTCTTTACGTTTTCCATTTCTTTGACTTGCCTCACTCAAAGCACGCACGGATGACCTGAATGATCCGATCCTGCTGTTCCGGGGTCATCTTGTTATCGCTGGGCAGGCACAGGCCGCGCTGGAAGATATCTGCGCCCACGTCAAACACACCGCCGGAGATATACGCATTGGTCTTTGCTCTGCCGGAGCCGTTGACCGTAACGAACTCATGCATCCGGTACATGGGCTGCATGTGCATGGGCTTCCAGATCGGACGCCCCTCTGCGTTCAAGCCGGCAATAGCCTCTAGGATCTCGGTGGGGCAGGTCTTGCCCTTTTCCTTTATGTACAGCGCCTCGGTCTCGCCGCGCACCTGCTTGCACATAACATCCTTATCAAGGATCATTGCTGACAGCCAGTAGTTGGGCTCGCACTTCGTTTCATCAAAGGGGTTCATCTGGACAGGCAGATCCTTCAAGCCCTTCTTGTAGCGCTCGTAGACCGCCTTCTTCTGGGCAATGTGCTCGTCCAGATGCGGGTACTGACCGCGGATAACGCCTGCAATGACATTACTCATGCGGTAGTTGTAGCCCACCTCTTCATGCTGATACCATGCGGCGTTTTCGCGTGCCTGCGTGGACCACTTGCGTGCTTTGTTGGCTACTTCCAGATCGTTCGTCAGCAGGCAGCCGCCGGAAGAACCGGTGATGATCTTGTTGCCGTTATAGGAGATAGCCGCATAATCGCCGAAGCTGCCGCACTCCTTTCCTTCCCAAGTTGCGCCCATAGCCTCTGCTGCGTCCTCAACAAGCAGAGCGCCGTGTGCATCGCAGATCTCGCGGATTTTACGGATGTCGCCGGGGAAGCCGTACAGTTCTGCACAGACCACCAGCTTGACCTCCGGGTACATCTCAAAGGCCTTTTCCAGCGCCACAGGGTCCATGTTCCAAGAGGAAGCCTCGGTATCGATGAACACCGGAATGCCGCCCTCATAGACCACCGGGTTCAGGGTGGCGTCGAAGGTCATATCCGAGCAGAACACCCGCTTGCCTTCCAGCGCACCATGGCTGATCATGGGCTTGCCGTACAGCTTTTCACCGGCAAACTTCACGCACAGATGCAGCGCTGCGGTGCAGCTGCACAGTGCCACAGCATACTTTACGCCGGAGCGCTCTGCTGCGATCTTTTCCACTTCATTGATATTCTGACCTACAGTGCTCATCCAGTTGGTCTCGTAGGCTTCCGTGATATATTTCAGTTCCTCACCGTGCATGGTCGGCGTTGCCAGCCACACCTTATTTGCAAAAGGTGCAAAATCACCCTTACGATTGAATGCCATAATTCCTCAACGTCCTTTCTTTTCCACCCTTAGAAGAAGCTGATATCCTCGCCGCTCTCTTTTTCGTAGCTACGGACCCAGTCCTCCTTCAGATCATTGGGGACCAGAATGTCCTTCTGCAGCTCTACCACCAGGCGGCTTTCCTTTGCAGACACACTCTTGATCAGGTATTTGCCGGTCATTGCCAGCGCTGCCTGCTCCCCGTTTGCGAACACATGATGCTCGCCCTCCAACACGACCTCGATCTCACCCTTGGTATAGGACAGCAGCGTGCGCAGGGTCATAGAACCGCTGGATTCCTGCAGATAGCCGGTAAATTCCCGCACTTCCACTTCCTGCTTTGCGCAGATCTCCCGTACCTGTTTGCGGATACTGTCCGGCATGGTGGTATCGGCCAGAATTACACAGCCGATGTTGTATTTCTTCACAGCCTCGTCGATCTTATCCACGCCGCCGATGACCGGAACACCCTGCATCACGTCGCCGCTGTCGTTGGAACGGAAGTCCACCAGACACACCGGACGGGCAACGCCCTCCGGGTTACGCTCCATCTGGCGCAGCACCACATGGCTGGTCTCGCCGACGCCCACCACCATGACATTCACCGCAGCATCGTCCTTGCGGTTCATGGTCTTAGCGCGCTCAGACTCCACCAGAATGATACGGGGTGCGAAGCGGATGATCGCAGTCAGGGTGAACTGCACCACAGCACCAATGAGATAGTAGGTCACCGGCATCCGCATGACGAACACCATAGAGCCCACCACCTGCAGCAGGAAAGCCAGCAGGTTTGCATAGACGATGCGGTTCATGTCGCCCAGACCGGCGTATTTCCACCGGCTGTTGTACATTTTAAAGAAGTAGAAGATTGCCAGACACCCAACGGTATAGAACGGCGCAAAATGCCGGAACGCCGGGATATACCGCATTGCCAGCTCGTTGAACTCCGAATGCACATAGAAGCGAACCACCAGCGCGATGAAGTAAGACAGGTTCACCGCCACGATGTCGAAAACTACCAGTGCCAAACGCATTAGGAGCGAACGGTTGTTCGACTGGTTTTTAACTTGTTCCATATCTGTTTCCTCCTTTTATAGATCAGACCGTTACGGGGGTCTTTCTCTGCATCTTCATTTCCTCTGCCTGCTCCGCCATAGCGTTTACTTCCTCGGGCGAGCGGTAGGTGGGCACGACCCGCTTCAGAGCCTTGCGCGCCGTATCGTCATCGTTGGAGGCTACAGCATCCTGCAGCACGGCCAGCTTGCGGTCGATCTCCTCCTTGGGCAGAGGTGCGTCTTTTTCGATAAAGATCAGGCTGTTGTCGGTTTTATCCAGTTCTTCCGTCTTGACCAGCAGCTCTTCGTAGAGCTTTTCGCCGGGACGCAGACCGGTCTCTACGATCTCGATGCCCTGTGCACCGGAAAGACGGATCATATTTTCGGCAAGCTCCAGGATCTTCACCGGCTGACCCATATCCAGCACGAACAGCTCGCCGTTCTTTGCCATGGGACCAGATTGCAGCACCAGCTGAGATGCCTCCGGGATAGTCATGAAGTAGCGGATGATGCGCTTATCGGTCAGGGTCACGGGACCACCGTTGGCGATCTGCCGCTTGAACAGCGGGATGACCGAGCCAGCGGAGCCCAGCACATTGCCGAACCGGGTAGCACTGTAGACCACATTGCCCCAAGTGCTGGCGCTCTGCACGATCATCTCGCACATCCGCTTAGTCGCCCCCATGACGTTTGTGGGGTTGACCGCCTTGTCGGTGGACACCATCATGAAGCGCTGCGCACCAAACTCCTCGCACAGCTCCACGAGGTTCCGGGTGCCGAACACATTATTATAGATGGCTTCCACGCAGTTCTTTTCCATCAGGGGAACGTGCTTGTGCGCTGCCGCATTGATGACGATCTGCGGGTGGTATTTTTCAAAGACTTTGCGCAGCGCCACCTTATGGGTGATGGAGCAGATCTCGATCTGAAGGTCAAGGGCGTTGCCGTATGCGATCTTCAGCTCCTGCTGCACATCGTAGGCACCGTTCTCATAGATATCCAGAATGATGATCTGCCGGGGACTCATTTTAGCCAGCTGACGGCAAAGCTCCGAGCCGATGGAACCGCCGCCGCCCGTGATAAGCACCACCTTGTCGCGGTAATAAGCACTGGTCTTTTCGTCCGAAATTTTAATCTGCTTGCGGAACAACAGTTCTTCGATATCGAACTCACGCAGATAGCGCTTCTTGCCTGCGGACTGCATCATGGGGTAGTCGTAGACCTTCACCTTATAACCGGCATTGATGTACCGGGTATACAGCTCACGCTTCTTTTCATCGCTGAGGTTCTGGATGGCGAACACCACTTCCTGCACCTCATGCTTGCGCAGCGTTTCCAACGTGGCTTCGCTTTCCAGCAGCACCGGAATGCCATGGATGGAACGACCAGCCTTTTCCTCACTGATATCCACGAAACAGCGCGGGATATAGTTCGCATTGGCGTTGCCCAACAGTTCCTCTGCCAGATTCACGCCCACACGACCCGCGCCGATGATGGCGATCTTGATCTTCTGTACCGCCTCCGGCATTTCATGGGTCAGTTCCTCGCCTGCAAAGACCTTCAGCAGAAAACGCAGGAATCTTCCCTGCCGGGTATCCTCTTTTCCGCACTTGAAGGCGTAGCGGTAGACCATACGCATTGCCAGCGCAGCCAACAGATTCATGCAGGCAAGCGACAGCAGCCGTGCAAAACTGACCGCCTGCACCCCAAGCGCGTGTGCCAGACTCCACTCCACTATCAACTCAGCCACAAACGCCGCAGCATCGGTCACCAGCAGACGGATATAGCACTGGATCCCGCCGTAGCGCCAGATCTGCTGATAGATTTTGCCCAGATACCGCGCCGTAAATACACACACCGCCGAAACGATGCCATGCAGCACAACACTCTGCCAACTCAGTGCCTGTGTGGTGACATAGAACAACACCATCAACAGATCCAGCGCCAGCATGATGACGAGGTCATAGATGACCAGCGGCCACCGGTTTGATTTTCGATTCATCTCCACGATTCTTCCCTCTGAAGCGGGTTTTCCCCGCTCCGTTTTATCCTTTCCTATAGAAATTCATTTTTTGTTCATCCAGCCTTGTCCGGTCGGGTGAAGATCAGTTCTTCTTGCGTTGATGTCACGGTCGATTGTTTCCGGTTCTCCCACCGCATCCCGATCTCATCCAGCTTTGCAATACGCTCCTCTGTCAGGACAGCGCAGCTTTTTTCAGGATTCTGGCGGGTATACCGCTGCCGCTTGACCCAATTTCCAAGGTTGTAACCGCCCGGCGACACATAATCAGCCGGGACGTTCAGGTCACCGTGGGCATCAAAGTAACGTTTAGCTTCCTGATATCCTTCGTTCCACTGGCGGTCATTGCGGTTGCCCCAGTACATTCCGATCCTGTTCAGCCGCTCGACTTGTTCGTCCGTCAGTTTTCCTTTCGGGTACGCCCATTGCTGGCTTGCTACCCATTGCCCCAGCCGTTCACCAGCCGCTGTCACATAGGAGCGCGGAATATTCAGGTTGCCGTTTTCCTCATAGTAGGCGGCAGCCAGCGCATAAGCCTTTTCCCATTTGGTATCGAAAATGTTCCACACCATGCCGATCTCATCAAGCTGTGCGATGCGTTCTTCCTTTAAGCGTCCGTTCAGCTTCTGCTGCCGAGTCTTGATGATCCACTGTCCCAAGGGATAGCCGTCCGGGTCGGTGTATTTGCCGGGCACCATCAGGTTCCCATAGGTGTCGTGGTATTTCTTTGCAACCTCAAATCCATGCTGCCACGCAATTTCCTTCCGGTTGCCCCAGACCATCCCGATGCTGTCCAGCCGTGCGATCTGCTGCTCGGTCAGATTGCCTTGAATTTGTCCCTCACGCACCCGGCGCTGGGTGACCAGCCACACCCCAAGGCTCAGACCGCCGGGCGTGGTGTACAGTTTCGGAACGTTCAGGTTGCCGTGCTCTGCGTAGTAAATGCTCGCCTCAGAGAAGTAGTGCTCCCAACCGGAAGAAAGGCTTGCCTGCAGCTGCTCAAACAGCACCCGACAGTCGTGCACCTGCTCGATGACCTCGAACCGCTCGGTCACGATCTTATCGCCCTCGCCGTTGGCATACAGACGATGGACTGCTTCCTGCATCTCGCTTTGCAGACCGGAAATGCTGGTCAAGCCCTCGAAGTTGTTGACTACATCCAGAATTAGCGGGGCTGCGGTATCTCCAGCAGTTAGAGCACGTCCGATCTGCTGCTTGTAGATGATGGGCGAAATGGTAGGTCGGAACAGGATGACCCCGGAAATGCCTTCCACATGGACGCCCTCGTTGAGCATATCGATGCAGAACAGCAGCTTCAGCCGGTTGCTGGTGTCTGTCTTGAAGTCCGCAAAGGCCTTGTCGGTATTCGGGTCATCGGAGTAGGCTTCGTACACCACCACGTCCGGGTTGACCCCGGCGAACCACTCCGGCACATGGGACACCATCTCGTCCATGTGCTCCTTGTTGGCGCAGAACACGATGTACTTTCCGGACTTGTTCGTGATATGATGTTCAAAAACCTTGTCTAATCCATCTGCTTGTTCCAAGGCGCGGCGCAGGGCATCCAGATATTTTTGATTTACGTCCTGAATCCCAGCAGAACGCAGATTATCCACTCTTGTCTGATAACGTGCCAAGTCTTTCTGGTACTGATAGACGGTGGTCACATAGTTCGGAGTAGGCAAAATACCCCTGACGATTGCTTCGCCAAGGGTCATGTCGCTCGCAACACGGCCATCAAAAAGCTCTTCGGCCATATCACGGTTATTATCCAGATACCGGACGTTTGTCGCCGTCAGCCCCAGCAGTTTTGCCTCCGGGCATAACTTTAACAAAGCCACCGTGCTTTCGCCCCAGCATTCCGCACCGGCACGGTGAAATTCATCGAGTATAATATAGGCAGGTTTCTGCGCTACGATATCATCCAGTTGCGCCTGGGTGCAGCACATCAGTTTGGCATAGGTATAAAAGTGAACGTTTGCCAGCGGAAAGTCCGGGTCGTTCCTTTTCAGGCTTTCCAGCTGGGTCTTGAAGATATATTCACTGGGAGAAAGCCAAAGCACGACCTTCTCCGGGTTATCCTCGATCAGTTTGAATGCAATATAGCTTTTTCCGGTGCCAGTGGGATGAACAATGGCGGCCTTGCCATACTGCTCCATCATCCGGACTGCCGCATGATATGCTTTCTCGTTGTGCTCGAACAGACGCAGTGCCACCTAGTTCACCCCTTTCCGCAATAAAGGAGTATCCTTCACATGAAAAATGGAGGATACCGTTCCTTTGACATCGTTGTCTATAATCTCATCTTATTTTATCATGGTTATATCTGGGATTCAATAGAAATCATCATAAATGTATCACATTTGACCCTGAAAAAACATCGCGAAGGCCGGACTGTTTTTGTGTCATGCCCAGTTCTGTATAATAATTCCAGCTGTAAACGAGGATTGAGAAAATAAGGGGTCAGATGAGAGTCTAAACAGCAGGAGGAAACAGCGATGGCGCGACGGGGAGAAAACATTCGCAAGCGTAAGGACGGTCGGTGGGAAGGCAGGTACATCAAGGCGCGCACACCGGAGGGGAAGATCCAGTGGGGTTACGTTTACGGAACGGCCTATGCGGAGGTCAAACGGGTACTAATCCAGAGAAAAGCGGAGGCGGGGTTCTACAACCTGAATCAAACCGACCTGACCTTTGAAGTACTGTCCGAGGTGTGGCTGTGCTCCCTGAAAAACGCTATAAAAGAATCCACCTATGCGCATTATTCATACACGCTGCACAAATATCTTCTTCCGGTTTTGAGCAAGGTGCCCGTTGCATCCCTTGAGGAAAGCTTTCTGGAACAGGCCATGCAGCAAATCATCACGCCCACAGATGCGGCACACAAGCCACTGGGAAACTCCTCTGCCCGGGAATGCCTCTCGATGCTGCGACGTATCTGCAAATATGCCGCTCATTTACGTTTGATTCGTCCAATGGAGCTGGAAGTTGCGCTGCCAAAAGCCATCGACAAAATTTCTGCGCCTCTCTCCCCGGCGGAACAGCAGCGACTTCATCAATATGTACAGGCGAACCCCACGCCTCGCAAAATCGGCTTACTACTGGGGCTGGAATTGGGGCTTCGAATTGGTGAGATTTGCGGCCTGCAATGGGGCGATTTTGACCTGAAACTCGGCACGCTGAACATCAATCGGACGGTCTGCAGAATTTCCTGTGGAAACGGTCATACAAAGGTGGTCATCCAGACACCCAAAACCCGCACCTCCCGCCGGGAAATTCCACTTCCAAAGCAACTGCTTATTTTGCTGAAAAAGCTGCGCGGAAGCGCCAGCAATGCTGCCTGGTTCCTGTCAGGCAGCGAGTCCAAGCCAACCGAACCTCGCTGCTATCGGAAAAGCATCAAAGCGTATCTGAAGCAGGCGACTGTCCGTCAAGTGCGCCCGCACGCACTGCGCCACACCTTTGCAACGACCTGCCTGCAGGCTGGGTGCGATGTAAAGACCCTTAGCGAGCTGTTGGGACACGCCAACGCCAACATCACCTTGCAGCGCTATGTGCACTCTGACCTGACCCGGAAGCGCCGGGAGATGAATCGGATATTTTCCCATCAGGTGTCTATGAGGGGCAGGAAGGCGCAAAATCTGATAGAATAGCGCCATATTTTGTCCATGGCCCTCCATTTTTCATGTGGAGGATACATTTTTGTTAAATATATTCTTTGTCGTTACGCAGCCACATATTCTCTACAACATAAAATACTTTCACGATATACGCAACTGCGTACGTAAAACCGCACGAACTTCTGTACTATCATGTTGAGGTGAACTTCATCATGACTGTAAAAGATGCCGTTGCCAAACGCTTTGAACAACTCTGCGACCAGCGTAGGATACGCCCCAACGAGTTAGCGACCCGTGCCGGTGTAACACCATCTACGGTATATAGTATGCTTGACCCATCCCGTCAGCGTGTGTCCATCGCCACCATTAAAAAGCTCTGTGATGGTCTTGATATCACGCTTGGTCAGTTCTTTTCCTGTGCGCTGTTCGATGAACTGGAGCAAGAGAACCAATAGCTCACCGAACGATCTGCTCGACTTTCCCTGCAACGCGTACTCTCTTTTCTAAGTGAATTTTAGAATTTCATATCCATTGTCAGCCTGATTTGTGCTCTTTTGCATGGGTCAGGCTTTTTTTTTTACGCTAAAAGGCCCCTGTCCATCACATTTCTGTGAAAGGCAGAGGCCTTTTGCTGCTAGATTCTAATTCGGTCTGGGGAGATGGAACAACTATCTCATTCTACCGGGTCAGTGTCCCCTTCCAGATTTTTAACTACCCCCGGAGTGCTGGTGATCCGCACCACCGGGGTTTTGCTTCATGAATCATGTGGTTCATACGGTTGTGGACGCAGGAATCTCACGTTGTCAGTAAAAAATCAACCAGAGGAACGACCGAACATTTTCTGATAATTTTCGCCGCGCTTTCTATCTCTGTCACTTACAATCTTGACTCCATACCCTTGAAGCCAGTCATTCAACTTCACTTGTCCCGTTATTCTATCGTAATAGCGTTCAATATATCCAAACTCCATGATTTCTGCTGTCATCTTCTCTGGATTCATCGGCTGATTCAGGTGCGCATAAACAGTGCAGATATCGTCCGCATCCAAAGCTCGCTTGCGTCCAAGGGACTGGGGTATTCCTTTAAATAGGCATCCCGTAGGGTACGATACTTCATCAGCTGCTTGGACATCGCAGGCGACTTTGGCACCACGCGTTCCTTGCTGCCCTTGCCATGCTTGACCAGAATATAGTCCGGTTTGATATCTTCCGGCTCCATCAGGATCATCTCATTACAGCGCATCCCGGTGTCGAACAGTAACATAATACAGAAATTCATCGCGGAGATCTTTCAAACACATAAAAAACACCCTTTCTCTCACGGAAACCCGCAAAAGGAAGGGTGTTGAACTCATTATCCTGTTGTCGTACCAATCACAGCATGTTCGTACCAGAAAGGTTAAAACAAGCTGTTACTCAGCACAACACCTCAAGCACTTTTGAGCGTAGAGCTGTGATCAGCAGTTCTCAGCGAAGTACTTAATGGTACGAACCATCTGAGAGGTGTAGGAGTTCTCGTTGTCGTACCAGGACACGACCTGAACCTGATAGGTGTCGTCGTCGATCTTAGCGACCATGGTCTGGGTAGCGTCGAACAGAGAGCCGTAACGCATGCCGATGACATCGGAAGAAACGATCGGATCCTCGTTGTAGCCGAAGGACTCAGAGGTAGCAGCCTTCATAGCAGCATTGATGGACTCCTTGGTGACATCCTTGCCCTTGACAACGGCAACCAGGATAGTGGTAGAACCGGTGGGAACGGGCACACGCTGAGCAGAGCCGATCAGCTTGCCGTTCAGCTCGGGGATGACCAGGCCGATAGCCTTAGCAGCGCCGGTGCTGTTGGGAACGATGTTCTGTGCGCCAGCACGAGCACGGCGCAGGTCGCCCTTGCGCTGAGGACCATCCAGGATCATCTGGTCGCCGGTGTAAGCATGAACAGTGGTCATGATGCCGGAAACGATGGGGTAGGTCTTGTTCAGGGTGTCGGCCATGGGAGCCAGGCAGTTGGTGGTGCAGGAAGCAGCGGAGATGACCTGATCCTCAGCGGTCAGGGTCTTCTCGTTGACGGAGTAGACGATGGTCTTCAGATCGTTGCCTGCGGGAGCAGAGATAACGACCTTCTTTGCGCCAGCCTGGATGTGAGCCATGCTCTTCTCCTTGCTGGTGTAGAAGCCGGTGCACTCCAGAACGACATCAACGTTCAGTTCGCCCCAGGGAGCATCCTTTGCGTCCTTAACAGCATAGATCTTGATCTCCTTGCCGTCGACGATGATGGAATCCTCGGTAGCCTCGACAGTGTGCTTGCCTTCGCCGATCTTGCCGCAGAAGGAACCCTGAGCGGTATCGTACTTCAGCAGGTGAGCCAGCATCTTGGGGCTGGTCAGATCGTTGATTGCAACGACCTCGTAACCCTCAGCATCAAACATCTGACGGAAAGCCAGACGGCCAATAC
>OOIG01002590.1_pt1 | contig 11925 bp, 8 predicted proteins | sample 1692091 | NCBI WGS metagenome assembly OOIG01 (sample SAMN06348188, study PRJEB24527) | human gut metagenome | biome: human gut; feature: ankylosing spondylitis patient; material: feces | host: Homo sapiens | place: China | collected 2015-10
TGTGGGAAAGCGGCGGCGCCGGTCCCGGGATGGTGCGCAATGAACACCCGGAAGAGATCGGAGGTTTCATCTACAATCCCGAGGTTTTGAAGCGGATCTACGATGAACTGGCGGAACGTGCCGGAGTCGATTTTCTGCTCAACACATCGCTGATCGACGTGACGGTCGAATCCGGAACGGTCACCCATGCGGTCTGCGCGGCGAAAAGTGGAATCTTCGCCATTGCGGCCAGGATATTTGTCGATGCCACGGGCGACGGCGATCTTGCCGTCATGGCGGGCGCGGAATATGAAAAGGGAGATGCGGAATCCCGGATGCAGCCCGGCACGCTCTTCAGCTTCTGGAGCGGCATCGACTGGTGCCGGGTGAAGATCTGGCGCGACGGTGCGCGAATGGCGGAGGCGATCGAAAAAAATTTTTTCACCGTTCCGGATATCAGTCTGCCGGGAATTCTTCACACCCGTTCCGATTGCGGCTGGGGCAACGTCGGGCACGCGTTCGATCTGGACGGCACCGATGAGGCCAGCATCACCCGGGCTCTGGTTGACTGTCGTCGCCGGCTTCCGGAGTATGAGGCCTACTATCGCAATTTTGTTCCCGGCTGTGAAAAGGCCGCATTGCAGCTGACCGCCCCCGTTCTCGGTGTGCGGGAGACCCGGCGAATTACGGGCGAATATGTGCTCAACGTGGAAGATTTCAAGAGACAGGCCGTTTTCGACGATGAAATCGGCCGTTACGCCTATCCGGTCGATCTGCACTCTCCCCGGCCATGCCGGGAACGAAAAGCCGATGACTCGTTTCAGACGTTGCGGTATCGCAATCCGGGGGAAAGTTACGGCATTCCGTTCCGCTGTCTGTTGCCGCGCACTCTTGAAAACGTACTGGTTGCCGGGCGTTGTGTCAGCACCGACCGTTACATGCACGGTTCACTGCGTGTGCAGCCCGGCTGCCACATTACAGGGCAGGCGGCCGGAGCGGCGGCGGCTCTGGCCGCACAGAAAAACAAAACTTTACGTGATATTGCAATTCCTGAGTTGCAGAGAACCTTACGAAAACTCGGCGCGTTTCTGCCGAATTTCAAGGAAAGGGATTAATTGGATGAAACCACAACATCGCACTCTCCGGACTGTGATGGCGGCAATCTCTGCGCGTCCCGCGAACCATTCATTCACGCTTATTGAATTACTCATAGTAATTGCAATCATCGCCATCCTGGTTGCGATCCTGCTGCCGGCCATCAGCAAAGCGCGGGGAAAAGCCCGGCGGATTGATTGTGTCAACAACCTCCGGCAGATCGGCGCGGCGCTGAGCATGTACGGCGGAGATCACAAATACTACCCGCCCGCCGACTGGTCGTCCACCGGGTACACCCGGTATTATCAGAGGTGGTATCACCGTCTGCGCCCCTATCTCGGCAGCAACGATTACCCGGATGACTGGACCAATTCGCGCAAACTCTCCCGGTTCGGCGCACTGTTCTGCAAATCGACGGACATGTTCTACAATGCGGGCAACGAGAGCGACACCACCTCGTATGCGATGAATGCCTTTGCCCGACTGGTGGAATTCAATCATCTGCGGCCCGCCGTCACTTACGTGACCAATCCCGACACCACCTCTCCCTATGCCATCAAACCGGAGAGTCGGGCGAATGTTTCGATCAGCCGGATCATCTTCATCGGTGAACTGGGAAGGACGGAGGGGGCGACTTCCGGTGCCGCCCGCCCGATGATCATCAACGGGCAGTATCTGCTCGGCCAGGACTACTGGCCTTCGATGGATACTCTGAGCGCGACGCGGCGCCATCAGGGGATCAATCTGCTGATGCTCGACGGACATGTCACATTTCTGAGTGCGGTTGCTCCTCAGGCGAGACTCAGTCACAATCTCTATTTGTTTTAAATCGAAATGTATCAAACAGAAACCGGAAACATCATGCACAAATTTCATCGATCTATTCTGCTTCTTGCCGTCTGCTCGCTTTCCGTTGCCGGTGCCGAGTTTCCGTGGCTCTCCTTTGACAACCGTCATCTCTTTGAGGTTGCAGGGAAAAAAGCGCGTGTCGATTCGCGCGGCGGTATGCGAATTTCATGGACCGGTTCCCCCGTTCAAATTTCAGAGCGCGCCTTTCGCATCAGACAGTATGATCGGATTCTGGCAGCAATTTTCGATTGTACGCTTCACTCCGATAAGCCGGTGACGATCAAACTGACCTGCATGGCAGGAGAAAAGAGGTATGAGAGCAGGAGCGGCACCCTCCGACCGGGCAGAAATCGGATTCGGCTGGATCTCCCGGCGTTGCCGCAGACCCGGATCGTTTCGATTGAATTGACGGGGGCGGAACAGGAAAACGAGCTTACGTTTCATCGAGCCTGGCTCGATCTGGACCGGGACGCCGCCCATTCGTTCTGTGTGAGGCTTGAAAGTGCCGAACCATTCCAGATTTATGCGCCGGGGGAGCCGATCGCCTTGTCGCTTGCCAACCGTGCCGGCAAAGTTCTGCCTTTCGAGCTGGAAGGAACCCTGACCTCGTTTTCCGGAGTTGTCGTGCCGTTCCGCAAAGCGGGGAAGGTCAATCCGGGGGAACGCATTCTCATTCCGCTGACGGAGAGGCTTCCTCGTTTCGGACACTGGACGCTGCGCTGGCAACTCCATTCCGGCACGACCGGGGCGTCGGGGGAAACGGGGCTGGCGCTGCTTCCCGAGCTGCCGGAGTATCACCATCGCAAGGGGGATTTCATGTTCGGCATCTGTTCTCATCCGAGCCGATGGCCGGTTTAAGACCGTCAGAGGGAGGCCCGGCTGGCGCGCCGGCTCGGCGCGAATTTCGTGCGTACGACGGTCACCTGGGATGTGATTCAGCCGAAGATGGATCCGGATTATTTCGACTACTCGCTGTTCGACTCGGTCGTGGAGATTTTCGGAGCCCAGGGCATTGCCGTTCAGGGCATGCTGGTTTTCACAGCCCGATATGCCGCGGCGGAGGCGTTGCGGAAGAATCCTGATGCGCGGGTCTGGAGCCGTTCGAAACCCGATCTGGCGGCATGGCGCAACTATGCGGAGAAGACGGTTGCCCGCTATCGGGGGAAAATTCCCGTATGGGAAATATGGAATGAGCCGGATCTGGGCTTTGCCGGATTCAGCGCCGCCGATTACGTTGACATTGCCCGGGTTTCTCACGAGACGATACGGAAGGTCAATCCGGATGCGGTTATTTTTTCCGCCGGATTTGCCGGACTTTCTCCTCACCCGAACCGGAAGGATCCGAATTTCCAGTTCAAAGCGATGCGGGACGGGAAGAACTATTTCGATGTACACGCATATCATGGGCATGCCCGTTTTCTTCCTTTCGCCGAGCAGATTGACCGGAAACTTCTCCCGTTGCGCCGTGCCGCCGGGGTGACGATACCCTGGTATGCCAATGAGACTGCTGTTTCCGCTCCTCCCGGCATGGAGAGGGAGCAGGCGTTCACTCTATTTAAAAAGATGATTTTCTGCTGGAGCCGCGGCGCGGTCGGTTACAACTGGTACGATCTGCGCAATGACGGACTTGATCCGCGCAATCCGGAACATACGTATGGAGCGGTCACCTACCAGTTCCCGGAATGCCGGAAGAGAGAAAATTTCTTCTTCTCCTACTTCCTGTTCCGTTTCAATCAGCGGGAATTCGTACAGATTCTGCCAGATGTCTCCGGCTTCACGCCTTTTTATAAATGTATGCACGCCTGCACGCACGTAAATATAAGAAAAATAACGGTCTAACACCTTCGTTTTACGAGCTTTCCAGGGAAGTTTGTCCACTAAATTCTTTTGCAATGCCACACAACTGTCTGAAAGCGGACAGAACAGGCAGGAAGGCGATGACGGCACACACTGCAAGGCTCCGAAATCCATAATGGCCTGATTATACAATGCCGGACGAGATTTATCCATCATTTCATCTGCCAGCGAGGCATACAGTTTTTTCCCGGCTCCTGTATCAATCGGTTCTTCCACGCCCAGCCATCTGGACAATACGCGATACACATTTCCGTCGACCACCGCATACGGCATGTCGTAGGCAAAAGAACAAATGGCTGCAGCCGTATAGTCTCCCACCCCTTTCAATGCCCGGACTTCCTCATAACGCACGGGGAAAGCCCCTTTTTCGGCAATCGTACGTGCAGCTTCGTGCAAGTTACGGGCTCGCGAATAATAGCCCAGCCCTTGCCAGCACTTCATCACTTCGTCTTCCGAAGCCTTTGCCAGTGTTTCCACATCCGGGAAATGCTCCATAAAACGGCAGTAATAATCATACCCCTGCACCACACGGGTCTGCTGAAGAATGATTTCCGAAATCCATATCTTATAAGGGTCTTTGGTATCACGCCAAGGCAGGTCACGCTTGTTCTCCTTGTACCAGTCAATTATTGTAGTTGCAAACAAATTCATCCAATCTATAATTTGGCTGCAAAAATAATACATTTGCCCGACATATCAGAAAAACCACGTCATACAGCTGTATAAAAGACTCGTAACCCTCAAAAAAGCACGAGTTTTCTAAAAAAATATTCTCAAGAAATGTTCGGAATATATTTTTCAGAGTACGAGAAAAGCTATATATTTGCAGACCAAAAATTTAAGATAACGTATAACAATAATTATTAGCGAAATGACTAAAGCAGATATTGTAAACGAAATTGCCAAGAACACAGGTATTGACAAGGCAACAGTATTGGCAACCCTTGAGGCGTTCATGGGATCAGTAAAAGAATCTTTGTCGAAAGATGAAAATGTCTACCTTCGTGGTTTCGGTAGTTTCATTGTAAAGAAAAGAGCGCAGAAAACTGCTCGTAATATTTCTAAGAACACTACCATTATTATTCCGGAACACAATATTCCGGCATTCAAACCTGCAAAAACATTTACTCTATCAGTAAAAAAATAATTAACATTTAGTATTAACCCATAAAATTTTGAAGCTATGCCAAGCGGAAAGAAAAGAAAAAGACATAAAATGTCTACACACAAACGTAAAAAAAGACTAAGAAAGAACAGACATAAAAGCAAAAAATAATTGTTAGTCTGTCCGACTTCAATAAAGAACAAACTTGCAAAGCTCAACAAAAGTCTTTCAGGTTTGTTCTTTGTGTAATTAGCAACCTAGTAAAAACAAAAAACCAAGTAAGAAAGTGACAAGCGAATTAGTAGTAGACGTACAGCCCAAGGAAATCTCTATTGCCCTCATGGAGGACAAGAACCTGGTAGAGTTCCAGAAAGAGGAACGAAACCTCTCCTTTTCCGTAGGCAACATGTACGTAGGAAAAGTCCGGAAACTCATGCCCGGCCTCAACGCCTGCTTCGTAGACGTAGGCTTTGAGAAAGACGCTTTTCTTCACTACCTGGACTTGGGACCACAATTTCATTCTTACCAGAAGTACCTCAAGCAAGTAATCAGCGACCGGAAAAAGCTCTATCCCATGTCGAAAGCTTCCATGCTGCCCGACATTGAAAAGGATGGAACCATTTCCAGCGTGCTCCAGCAGGGACAGGAAGTCATCGTACAGATTGTCAAGGAACCGATTTCCACCAAGGGGCCGCGACTGACCTGCGAATTGTCGTTCGCCGGACGCTATCTGGTACTGATACCTTTCAACGACAAAGTATCCGTTTCACAAAAAATCAAATCCAGCGAGGAAAGAGCACGCCTCAAACAACTGCTGCAGAGCATCAAGCCTAAAAACTTCGGAGTCATCGTACGTACCGTGGCCGAAGGAAAACGCGTGGCAGAACTGGATGCGGAACTGAAAGTCCTGCTGAAACATTGGGAAGAAACCATCACGAAAGTACAGAAGGCCACCAAACTGCCCTCACTGGTTTATGAGGAAACAAGCCGTACCGTAGCCATGCTGCGCGACTTGTTCAACCCGTCGTACGAAAACATCTATGTGAACGACGAAACCGTTTTCAACGAAGTAAAAGATTATGTAGCACTCATTGCCCCCGAGCGTACGGGCATCGTGAAACGCTACACCGGCCAGCTCCCTATTTTCGATAACTTCGGCATCACCAAGCAAATCAAATCCTCTTTCGGGAAAACCGTTTCCTACAAGAGTGGAGCTTATCTGATTATCGAACATACGGAAGCACTGCATGTGGTGGACGTAAACAGCGGAAACCGTTCCAAATCGACCAACGGACAAGAAGCGAACGCACTCGACGTGAATTTGGGCGCAGCCGATGAGTTGGCACGCCAGCTTCGTCTAAGGGATATGGGAGGTATCATTGTGGTAGACTTCATCGATATGAACCTGGCTGAAAACCGGCAGAAACTTTACGAACGCATGTGCCAGAACATGCAGAAAGACCGGGCTAAGCACAACATCCTTCCTCTGAGCAAATTCGGACTTATGCAAATCACGCGCCAGCGTGTGCGTCCGGCCATGGATGTTACTACTGATGAAGACTGCCCCGTATGTTTCGGAAAAGGAAAAATCAAACCTTCCATCCTGTTTACCGATACATTGGAAAGTAAGATTGACTATATGGTCAACAAGCTGAAAGTGAAGAAATTCACGCTACACATTCATCCTTATGTCGCTGCCTACGTAAATCAGGGACTCATGTCCATGAAGCGCAAATGGCAGATGAAATATGGATTTGGCATCAAAATCGTTCCGAACCAGAACCTGGCGTTCCTGCAATATAAATTCTTTGACGTGAACAACCAGGAAATGGACATGAAGGAAGAATTCGAAATTAAATAATCTGAAGGCCGTCTCCCACCGCAAACAAGGGAGACGGCCTTTTTTGTCTCCCAGCACAAAGGCCTTTCATCCTCTCTTTCCTGATTGACAAACGCACAGCAAATAAAAGCATAACTATTCCATATTGTCTAGGTTTCCTTTGGCAGAACCTTATGTTTTTTGCCTGAGAAACCTAGAGCTCCGTACCGGGAAACATAGGTCTCTCAGGTGAAAAACGTAATTGCCGTGAAAGCATTGAAGCGAAACAGTACCGGTGTTTTCTCTTACCCCATCCCGCACGTTGCACACCGGAATTCAGTTTTTATCCGCTATGCCCTTGTTGATTTCCTCCTTTTTTTACTACCTTTGCAATCAAGTATCATTTTAATACAAAAACATGAAAATACGTAGCATTTTATTTATTCTTGGGGTTACATTCTCTCAGTTTTCACTGGCACAACAGACTTTGCCGCGCGATCCGGACTGCTGTACCAGTATCATGGTGGGAAAACTGGCCTCAACTGACGGCTCTGTCATGACAAGCCACACCTGCGACAGCTGGTACCGTACGTGGGTAAACGTAGTACCGGCAGCAGATTTTGCCAACGACACAGTGATGAACATTTACGACGGACGCATGCACACGGAATCGGTCAACGACCAGACGAAACTGACCGTGAAAGGACAGATTCCGCAAGCCAAGCATACCTATGCTTTTCTGGATACGGCTTATCCGTGCCTGAACGAGAAGCAGCTGGCCATGGGAGAAACTACCATCAGCGGACGGGATACCCTGCGGAACCCTAAAGGAATGTTCATGATTGAAGAACTGGCCCGCGTGGCATTGCAACGCTGCACTACGGCCCGCGATGCCATTCAGCTCATGGGCAAGCTGGTGAAGGAATACGGTTATGGCGATTCGGGCGAATGTCTGACCATTGCCGACCCGAAGGAAGTATGGCACTTTGAAATCTTCGGCGAAGGCCCCGACCAGATTGGCGGTGTATGGGCTGCCGTACGTATCCCCGACGATGAAGTGGGCGTATCGGCCAATATCTCACGCATCAGCACGCTCAACCTGAAGGATACACGTAACTATATGGCTTCTGAAAACGTATTCAGTGTGGCCAAGAAACTCAAGCTGTGGGACGGCAAGGAACCGTTCAAGTTCTGGAAAGTTTACGGAGGTCCGAACTATTTCGGCAAGATGCAGGCATTCAGTATCCGCGAGTTCTTCATCCTGAGCACACTGGCTCCGTCGCTCAAGCTTAGCATGGACGATGAGGAACTGCCGCTGAGTGTAAAACCGGAAAAGAAAATCAGCAATGCCGACGTGATGGCTTACTTGCGCCAGACGTATGAAGGTACGGAATGGAGCGTAACGAAAAACCTGAAAGTGGCTGTCAAGAACAGAAAAACCGGAAAGACTGATACCATTACCAGCCCGCGTGCCAACCCGTGGATGCGTACCGACGAGGTACAGCTGTTCAATGCCCTGCAAAAGGGTGCCGTGACAGCCAACCGCAACGTAGCCGTGCCGCAATGTGCGTACTCTACCGTCATCCAGTTGCGCGACTGGCTTCCGGATGCCGTGGGAGGTGTCTGCTGGTTTGGCATGGACAACCCCGGACAGAGTCCGCGCGTGCCCATCTTCTGCGGTACGACTGACCTGCCAGAAATGTTCAAGATTTGCGGCAACCACCGCTACCGCCTGGATGCTGCCTTGTGGCACTATCGCCAGGCCAACAAGCTGGCTACCGTGAGATGGGGAAATGCCCGGAAGATTTTGGAAAAGAACCTGCTCCATTTTGAAAGAAAAGGACTGGAAGAACTGCCGATGGTGGAACAACGCTATGCCGAGCTGGTCAAGAGTCAGGGAGAAGAAGCTGCCAAGACTTATCTGACCGACTATACCAAAGACTTTATCGGAGCTACCCTTCTGCGCTGGGACGAAATGACCGCCAAATACTGGAATGACTACCGTTTCGGATTCTGATTCCTCATTTATATACACGTAAAAAACACATAGAAAAAATATGAAAACAGTTACATTTATCTCTGCATTACTTCTTGCTTCGGCCACCGTTCAGGCACAGCCAAAGGCCGAAGGCTACCAGTTTACTACCGTAGTCAACCAGAAAGTGACTCCGGTCAAGAACCAGGCTGCTACCGGTACCTGTTGGTGTTTTGCCACTACCTCTTTCATCGAAGCCGAACTCCTGCGTCAGGGAAAAGGTGAATTCGACCTCTCGGAAATGTACATTGTCCGTCAGAAATATATGAACCAGTTGAACGACAACTACCTGCGCCACGGAAATGGCAACATCGGTCAGGGAAGTATCTCACCCAGCTGGTTTACGGCTTTCACTCAGGTAGGCATCGTGCCGGAAGAAGTATACAGCGGCATCAACTACAATTCTCCTACACACAACCACAAGGAGCTGGCCTCTTATATGGAAGCCATTGCCGGAAAGGCCGTACAGATACGCCAGCGCAGTCCGGAATACGACAAGCTGATCAAGAGCCTGTTCGACATCTACATGGGCGAACTGCCTGAAAAATTCACCTACAAAGGCAAGGAATACACCCCGCAGTCCTTCGCACAGAGCCTGGACATCCATCCCGAAGACTACGTCATGCTGACCAGCTTTACCCACAAGCCCTACTACCAGGCCTTTGAAGTAGAAATTCCCGACAACTGGGAACATGCCAAGATGTACAACCTTCCGCTGGATGAGATGATGGAAGCTACAGACTATGCGCTGAAAAACGGCTACACCGTATGCTGGGACGGAGACGTCAGCGAAAAAGGTTTCTCTTTCAAGCACGGAGTAGCCATCAATCCGGAAACCGGAAAGACAGAAGACCTGAAGGATACTGACTTTGCCCGCTGGCAAGGTATGGACGCACAGGAAAGACTCAACGAAGCCTTCAAGTTTGAATATCCTTGTCCGGAAGTCAAAGTAACTCCCGAAATCCGCCAGAAAGGATACGAATCTTTCGTAACAACTGATGACCACCTGATGCACCTCACCGGCATCGCCAAGGACCAGAACGGCACGAAATACTACATCACCAAGAACTCCTGGGGAACCGACCGCAATGATTTTGGCGGTTACCTGAACATGTCGGAAAGCTACGTACGTGCCAAGACTATCTACGTGCTTGTACACAAAGATGCCCTGAGCAAGGACATGAAGAAAAAGCTCGGACTCACTGACTAAAAAACCAGCCTGAAAAACAACCAGGTTACCAAAATGGATGCTTATCTTTGCTGCTGTCAACAGATAAGCATCCATTTTTTTATGAAAACTGAAGACTATACTCCCATTTTAGAGTCGGCCGGCATCCGTCCCACCTCTACCCGACTGCTCATCTATGAAGCCATTGCCCATAACAGTGACACGTTCAGCCTGAGCACGTTGGAAAGACAACTCGACAGCATCGACAAGTCGGTCATCTTCCGCACCCTCGTGCTCTTTCACGAGCACCACCTGATACACAGTGTAGACGACGGCAGCGGCTCACACAAATACTGCATCTGCCACAACCACGGACACTGCCACAAAGAAGAGGCCCACTGCCACTTCTATTGCGAAATCTGCCAGAATACCTACTGCCTGAACGAAGACCTGATACCACACATCGACCTGCCCGAAGGCTTCATTGCCCGAAAAGTGAACTACATCGTGAAAGGTATCTGCGCCAAGTGCGCCGCCAAGCACTCCGTTTAAAGCCGTTTTGTTGATTTACATCAATAAAACACCGGAAAATCAAAATTTCATGTTATAAAACATATATTCTATTCAAAAAAGCCCTATCTTTGCAGCGTAATCAAGAACGAAAGTTCGACGGTTACCAGGAAAAAAGATTGTTATAGGATTTAAAAAGATTGTTTTTACCTCGTCGGGATGACGACGTATTTTTAGATTAGGTTTTAGATTTAAGGTATTAAAGTTTTTTATTCACTAAAAAGAAAGGGTAACAACATGAAAACGATGAAGAATTTCATTCAGAAGGTCTTCAAGGGAGACCCGATGATTTGGGGTTACGTAATGCTCAGCTAATGAGTGTGTAACCCCTTTGCGGACCGGGGATGTTCGGTCTTTTTGACAGAAAGTTGTAAAGTTTACTGTATACAATACCTTTCACAGGTATCATAAAAAAACGAGTGTATCTGCTTCGATACACTCGTTTTTTATTTGTCTAAGCCAGGAGGAACTCAGAATTTTTCTTTTCTTTCTTCAATCCACCACTGGAAATTCAATGGTTTCGGTTGCTTCATTCCAGTTTTCGATGGTAAAGTTTCCGGTTCCTCCCCCCGAAAAAATATTACCAATCACCACATTTAAAGTTAAACGGGTATTTGCATCCAAGGTAGATGACAAATTACGCGCCAGCCGGTGCACCGTTCCATCTTTCAATGTGATGAACAATTGCAGCAAAGGATTATTCGTTGAAGGGAATAACATGATCATGGCATTGCTCATTTCCGTATTGTCGACAGACCGAACCAGGTCAAAAGCAACGGTCTTCTCTTTATTCTCCGGCTCAGCCGTATACAGATTCAGTTTTTCTGCAATTCCGCCAATATGCACCTTTATACTCTCCACATTTGAGCTGATGACTCCATTGTTCGCTGTCTTTACAATCACTTTCAAGCCTGCCACTGCCCTGCGCATATTGGCCTGCAAGTCTTCTTCACCAATGTTTACATTCTGTCTGCCATACACCAAGTCGAACACAGGAATATAAGTTGTATCCGAAGAATTCTGCCTTAATTCAAAATACAGATTAGACAAATCACTCCCTATCGACAAACCCGGTTCCCTGATAGCCGGTGTAGTATGAATAGGTTCTTCATATTGTGGAGTACCCCAATACACCATATTATACTGCCCGACAGGAAGTGAAATCTCCCGATTATTATCCCCATAAATACTTCCATCCTGAATATGGTAAAAACCATAAAACGTAGATAACTTATCGTTTACATAGTTTCCACAGAAAATAGAAGTTCCCGCATTACACGGATATGCCTCCAAAATACCGGATAAGGGACTCTCATTATCTGCAAGTCGAGATTCCAGACGAGGAGTGACAAGAGCCTCTTTTTCTTCGTTAAGAACACAATCATCTTTCACACATGAAACAGTTGCCACAGACAAAGCTAAAATTCCAAAAACTATTTTTTTCATAA
>OOIG01002599.1_pt1 | contig 11901 bp, 6 predicted proteins | sample 1692091 | NCBI WGS metagenome assembly OOIG01 (sample SAMN06348188, study PRJEB24527) | human gut metagenome | biome: human gut; feature: ankylosing spondylitis patient; material: feces | host: Homo sapiens | place: China | collected 2015-10
AGGGTGAGAACGGCATAGAACTTGAGGAATCCGGCGCTGCTGCGCTGGATACCGCCCCTGCCGTCGAGGACGCGACCACCCTCGATACCCCTGACCTCCCCGATATCCCCGACACCGTTGACCCGGACCAGCCCGCTGCAAATCCTGTGGACAGCTCTGACACCGCTGTGCCCAGCGTGGTTTCCTCCGCTGCCGAGCCGCAGACCACCACCGTGACTGACGCTCAGCCCGTGGAGACCGTGGGCATCGTGAGCGCAGTGGACGAGAACACCCTGACCGTTATCTCCGGCGACGTGGACGGCAAGGTGGCTGAGGTCACCCTTTCCAACGCCGAGGTTCTGGCCGTGGTGGATGTTGCCGCCGCCCAGTACGCAGACGAGATGCTCTCCTCTGCCGTTGACGGCGCACTGAAAGCCCCCGGTATGCTTACGCTGGCGGGTGAGGGCCCCGACACCCTTACATCCGTTAAATATGTTGACTTCTTTGATGAAACCAAGGGTACCCAGAATGGCGGTATTACCCGTATCACTGTAAAGAAGGGTACAGAAACCCTCACGCCGGGAAAGCCTATTGAACTGAAGGACGGAGATAAGCTTCATCTGACTTACTATTTCAAGATCCCTGAAGATGCCCTTTCTGATCTTACCTCCAAAACCCTGACCTATCACCTTCCTGCGGGCATTCAATTGGATAAGGAGAAAGATTTCCATCTAATCGATAAAACTACTAATAAGGATGTTGGTACCGGTGTAATTCAGACAAATGGTACGGTCAAGCTTAATTTCAACGCGGACTACGACATCACTAATCCTTTTACCGGACAATTCGATTTTCAGGCAGAAGCTTCCGCCGTTGGCGATGGTGATAGCTCTACGATCCATTTCCCCACCAACCTGGATCTCATCGTCAAGCTGCCGCGCGATCTGGCTATTAAAAAGACGGGCTCTAGCCCCGTTGTGGATAGTGACGGCACTACCTATATTGATTACACTGTCATCGTTTCCTCTAAGGATGGCTGGTCTCAGCCCATTGAAATTCTGGACGAGCTCCAAAACAACGACACGATTGCGGGCGAATACGTCAAAGACAAATTCAAGCTGGTCAAGATCGATGCAAGCAACTCTGAGAACGAGGTAACGGTCTACACCAACACTTTTGAAACTAATAGCTTCCATATTACAAATCTGGAAAAATTAGGCCCCGGCGAGAGTTATCGGCTGACCTATCGCGTTAAGATAATCAAAAACACTGCTACAGGTGACGGTTACGTTGAGTTCCAAAATAAAGCGCGTTCCAATAACGAAAATGATTGGCAGTGGTTGACGAGCAAGTTTAAAGATCGTATCTGGAAAGACGGTTCTTACGATCCCGACACCAACACCATAACATGGACTGTGGTCGTCAAGAATCCTTACGGACAGAACCTGAAGGATTCTAAGGTCGTAGACAAAATTACTACTGCGGGTGCCCAGATCCAAGGCAATATCAAGCTGGAACAAGTCCGCGACAAAGATGGCAGCTGGATCACTTCGACCATTGAAAATGCAATTCCTGCTAACACTAATGGAGATGGTTTTGAGTATACCTTTACGCAGGATGCCTACGGCATGGAGTATAAATTCACCTATGTAACGTCCGTGCCAGCCAGCACTGATGGCAAGCAGGTAACGGTGCATAATGACTCCACCATCACAACGAATGGTAAGGAGTACACTGCCGGAAAGGACGTATCTTCGTCCGACCGCAGCTGGAACTTTAACAAATCCACCAATGGCAGCCTGACCGCTACCGATGAAAATCAGTACACTGCGGGATGGAAGCTTTCTTCCGCTGTGCCCAATACCTGGACTGAGTATACCTTTGTTGACCGGATCAAAAAACCTACGTATGGCGAGCACTATGGTATTGCTTCGGAGCTGGATCAGGAGATCCGCAACAGCCTGAGATTTACCACAGTGGATAAGCAGCAGCTTACTGCTGAACAAGCCGACATTACTGTTGAGATCGATTACTATGCCGAATCTTTCAGTGACGCGAACCAAGCTGCCGGCTACACCAAAATTTCTGCTACGAATAGCACCGACAAGGTGCACACCTTTATCATCCGCCTGAAGAACAACGGTTCGTACAGCGGTACTTCCCCTGTCAAGAGCATGAACATCAGCAGCTATTATACGCACGTAGACACCACGAATGTTCCGGCAGGTGCAAAGATCAACATCTATAATAATAACGCCAGTTATTTCTATAACAAGAACTCAGATACAACCGGTCTTACTAAGGGTGTGTCCATATCCAACTACTCTGATCATTACTACAATAAATCCCCCAATCCCTACAAGCCTACTGCAACCGAGAACTATAAGTCCGGCATGAAAGTATACTACGAGCTTGTTCTGGATATCTCCAGCTGGAAACAGCCCCCTGAAGATGGAACCGTTACAGTAACCGATACACTCCCCGCTGGACTTACTTTTAAGGACGGCAGTGCCACAGGTCTCTTTGGCTGGACTGATTGGTGTCAGCAGAATGGACACGGCAATTTCACGTTCGGTGATTCGAACAATTTTGACGTCACCCGCGAGGGTCAGACCATTACTTTTAAGTTCAAAAACCTCAACGACCCGCGAATCAACTATGAGCTTGGTAAGCCTGAAGGCCAAAGATTGACGCACCTCCTTGTCCGCTACGCGGCAACTGTTACGGACGACAAGTGGGAGAGCCCGAAAACTGTAACCGAATCCTACACCAATACAGCAAAGTGGGGTGACAATGAAGCTAAGGCTACCATTACCTTAAACCGTGAGCTTGAATACCTGACCAAGAGTGCAGAGGCTGAAGCACTTAAAGATAAAGGTAAGTCGGTGGTGCATTACAGCTTGAATATCAACCCGGCTGGCGCCGACCTGCTGGAGGGCGGCAACACGGTGACCCTGACTGATACGATGGCTGTGCAAGATAATACTGTTACGGCGCATCTGGATATGGACAGCGTAAAGCTGTACGATTATCCCTATGTAGAGGGTACTAGCCAGCCACTGCCTACTACAAGCTATGGTATGGTCTACGAGCATACCACAGACAGCAGCGGCAAGGACACCCACACCATGAAGTTTACGCTGGACGATTCTCGCGGTTATGTATTAAAGTATGATTACGTACTGGATTCTAACGATAAAGTGACGCTTTCGAATACAGCAGAGCTTACAGGCGATCATCACGCCGAGAAGGAAACAAAGACCAAAATGCTGGGTGCCAGCGGTTCTGTTTCCAGCAGTATGTTCACACTGTATAAGGTCGATAGTCTGAACTCGTCCACACGCTTGCAGGGTGCAAAGTTCAATCTCTCGTACTACAATGGGACAAAGTTCGTCAATCACGAGGGTCAGTCTGTGCATATCACCGATGAAAAGGGCGAGATCGTCCTTCACCTCGGTGATAACCTGAAAGACGATCAAAGCGGCGGGCACTTCAACATCAAGACTGATACGCTCTACAAGCTTGTCGAGACCGCGCCGCCTGCTGGCTACAAAATGGGTACGCCAGATGAAACCACTGTGTATGTCATCTTTGCCAAAACGGAAGGCCAAACTGCTGATGAGGCTTGGGATGCAACTAAAAAACCCGAAGATTTGAAGAAAGATGATGTGGTGATCGTAACCGGCGGCCAGCAAAAGAATTACAACGTGTATAATACCCGTACCTGGCTGACCATCCAGAAGTTCTGGCAGGATGAGGACGGCCGCACGATCCCCGGTGACAACGCGCCGGAGACTGAGGTCACCGTGTATCTGTATCGTAAAGATAAAGATGGCAACAAAGATTCCACCTTCAAAGAAACCATTAAGCTTAACACAAATAACAAATGGACCTATGTTTACGAGGATGTGAAAGACGGTTACGTCTACTATATCGAGGAAGCTTCTACCGGCGACAAGTACGAGGTGACTTACAGCGAAAGCAACAAGACCGGTGTGGAAAACGGCGGTCTGCTTACACTGACCAACAAGAAGCTTGTCGGCTACGAGCTCCCCTCTACCGGCGGCACCGGTACACTCCCGTACACAGCCGTGGGCGGCACTATGATGCTGTCTGCGCTGGCATATACCATTATCCACCGCAAGCGCAGACACGAAGGGAGGGCAGATGACTAAACTGCACTTCCCTGCCGGACGCCCGAGGCTGAGTCCCCGCCCGCCCAGCGCAAAGTTTACGCGATAGACCAAACAAAACTACACCCCTCCCCCCTGTGCAAAACGCAGGGGGCGGCAAGGGGCAGAAAAGAAAGGGGCTTTTTCCATGAAGAAAGCAATGAAGAAACTCATGGCTGCGCTGCTGGCAGTTGCTATGGTTTGCGCCATGGCCATTCCGGCGTGGGCGGCTGGTGGTACTACTGCCGGTACTGGTAGCATTACCATTGACAAAGCTGTTAGCGGTGAAACTTATACCATTTATAAGATGTTCGACCTGAACAGCTATGATCCCACCGCTGGCACCTACTCCTACACTGTAGTCTCCGCTTGGGAAGATTTCTTCAAGGACGGCGCAGCTGGTAACAGCTACATTACGCTTGAGAATGGCCACCCCACTTGGGTAAAAGGTGCACAAGCTGCTGATTTTGCCAAGGCAGCACTTGCTTATGCAACCGAAAAAAACATTACCGCTACGAAAAAAGAGACTGCTACCAGCAATACTGTTAGCTTTACCGGTCTCGACCTTGGCTACTATCTGGTAGATACTTCTCTGGGTGCTCTCTGCGGTCTGGATACCACCAAACCCGATGCTACCATCAACGAGAAGAACGAAGTGCCCGACATTGATAAAAAGGTAGCGGACTCCGAGGGCAACTGGGTTACCGAAAACACCGCTAAGATCGGCGATACTGTCAACTATAAGGTCACCATTACCGTGCAGACTGCAAACAACCGCTACGTCCTGCACGATACCATGAGCGAGGGCTTGACCTTTAACAAAGATTCCGTCAAGGTTACCGTTGGCACTGAAGAAGTTGCTACTACCAACTATGATGTGGTTACTACTGGCATTGGCACCGAGACCTTTAATGTCAAGTTTAAGGACGAATACATTGCTACTCTGGCCGCAGGCACTAAGATCGAAGTTACCTACAGCGCAGTTGTGAACGCGAAGGCTAAGGTCGATTCTGACAAGAATACGAACGAAGCACATCTGGTTTACGGCAACAAGCACGAAACTGAGAAGCACGAAACCAAGACTTATCTGTACGAGTTCGACCTGATCAAGTTCAGCGGTTCTACTAAAAAACTGCTGGGCGGCGCTCAGTTCAAGCTGTACGATGCAGAAACTGGCGGCAACGAGATCAAGCTTGTAAAGAATGAAGATGACACTTACCGCGTGGCAACCGCAACTGAAACCCCTGTTGCCTATATTGAAACGGTTGCAGGTAAGACTGTTAAGATCTCCGGTCTGGACAAAAAGGTCTACTATCTGGAAGAGACTGTTCCCCCTGCCGGTTACAACGGCCTGACCCAGCGTGTTAAGGTTGATCTGAGCACCGGTTCTAAGAAGGTAACAGCCGGGTATTTCAACGATGGCACATATGACGAGTCACTCGCCAGTTCCATCGGCGGTGTCGCAGTTGTGAACAACGCCGGCACTACCCTGCCCGGCACCGGCGGCATCGGCACCACCATCTTCTACGTTGTTGGCGGCGGCCTGATGGTTGCAGCAGCTATCCTGCTCATTACCAAAAAGCGCATGGAGAACCACTAAGCTCTCCTTTTTCCCAGCACAGGGCGGGGCTGCAAAGCCCCCTGCCCTGATCCTGAAACTATAACGTTAGGGAGTAGCCCATGAAAAAGAACAAAAGCACCATTATATTGATCCTCGTCTTTTTCGTGGGTCTATCCGTGATGTTATACCCCACTATCAGCGATTACGTCAACCAGCGCAACCAGTCCCGCGCGGTGGCAAACTACGCGCAGGACGTGGACAACATGACCGATGCGGATTACAGCGCCTACTTTGACGCCGCCGATGCCTTTAACGCACAGGTGGCCGCCAACGAAAACGCCCTCTTCCGCCCGGATCAGCTTTCCGGCTACAACGAAACGCTGGATATTACCGGCACCGGCATTATGGGTTACATCACCATCTCCAAAATCGGCGTGGAGCTGCCCATCTACCACGGCACCAGCGACAGCGTGCTGCAGATCGCCGCAGGCCACCTGGAGGGCACCAGCCTGCCGGTGGGCGGCGCGTCCACCCACGCGGTCATCTCGGCGCACCGCGGCCTGCCCAGCGCAAAGCTGTTTACCAACCTCGACCAGCTGGAAGTGGGCGATACCTTTACCATCACCGTGCTGGACCGGGTGCTCACCTACGAGGTGGACAAAATCTCCATCGTGCTGCCCACCGAGACCGATGAGTTGAAGATCGCCGAAGGCAAGGACTACGTCACCCTGATGACCTGCACCCCCTACGGCATCAACACCCACCGGCTGCTGGTGCGCGGCCACCGTGTCACCGCCCCGGAGAACCTCAAGCGCATCCGCGTTTCGGCTGACGCCACCCGCATTGAGCCCATCCTCATTGCGCCGCTGCTGGCCGTGCCGCTGCTGTTGCTTTTGCTCATCGGCCTGCTGGTCTCCGGCAGAAAACGCAAACAGAAATGACAAAAGCCGCCTGAAATCCCCCCCGGCATAGACAGAGCAACCCCAGAGCTCTGTTTGTGCCGGGGGTATTTTCTCTCACAAAAAATTCGCCGTTTCGTAGCTGAAACGGCGAATCAAGTCTCTATTCTTTTACGGTGTGCGGATTATTTTTTCAGACGATGGTGCAGTATCACATCCTCTGCAAGCCGAAAGACCGGGCGCTTCTGCCGGAGCTGCCCCTGCGGAACCAGGCGTGACCCCGGTGTTCACTCCACCAGCGCCACGGCCACGTCGTTGACGTTCGTGCCGGTAGCGCCTGTGCGGATGAGCCCGCCCACCGCCTGCAAAGCATGGTAGGCGTCGTTGTCGGCGAGGGTGCGGTACACGTCCCGCCCGGCTGCGCGAAGGGCGGCTTCCGTCTCGCCGTCCACATAGCCGCCGGCGGCATCGGTGGGGCCGTCGGTGCCGTCGCTGCCCACCGAGAACACACAGCAGTGTTTCAGCCCGGCCAGCGCAGGAGCCGCCGCAAGGGCCAGCTCCTGGTTGCGCCCGCCCAGGCCCTTGCCGGTCAGGTGCACCACGGTCTCGCCGCCTGCAATGTAAGCCAGCTTCCGGCCTCCGCCCGCATGGGTGCGGACCACCGAACCAAGGAAGCTGCCCGCCTCCCGCGCCTCGCAGCAGAGCCGGTCGGTGAGAAGCACCGGCTCATACCCCAGCGCACGGCAGGCCGCAGCGGCTGCCGTGCACAGCTCCCGCACACTGCCGGTGATGCGGGTGGTCACGTTGGTCAGAGCCTTGGGGGTCTCCTGCCGCAGCAGCTCCTGTGCCGCGGTCGACAGGCGCAGGTGGTATTTCTCAGCAATGGCGATCGCCTGCCCGCAGGTGGAGGTGTCCGGCACCGCCGGGCCACTGGCGATCATATCCAGCGGGTCGCCCAGAATGTCGCTGAGGACGATGCTGAACACCTGTGCCGGGGCGCAAGCCTGCGCGAACCGCCCGCCCTTGACGCCGGACAGACGCTTGCGGATGGTGTTCATCTCCACGATGTCCGCGCCGCTGGCCAGCAGCTGGGACGTAATGTCCTGCAGCTCCTCTGCAGGGATGAGCGGCTTTTCAAACAGTGCACTTCCGCCGCCGGAAAGCAGGAACAGCACCGTGTCCTCTGGCTGCAGGCCCTGCACCAGCTCCAGCGCCTTCTGGGTGGCGGCAAAGCTGTTGGCGTCCGGCACCGGGTGGCCTGCCTCGCAGCAGGTCACACCGGGGATCTTCCCTTTTACATGATTGTATTTGGTCACGACCACACCGCCGTCCACATGCCCCAGCACGGCAACGGCAGCATGTGCCATCTGCCATGCGGCTTTTCCGGCGGCCACCAGCACCGTGCGCCCTTCCGGGTGAAAATCCTTCAGCGCACGGCGGACGGCCTCGTCCGGCAGCACCGCCCGGATGCTGGCTTCCACGATCTGATCCGCGCAGCTGCGCAGCGTTTTTTCCATAAAAAAGAGCTCCTTTCGTTTCCGGTCCGTGTCCGACACGGTAGGCCGGTCCATCCGGCTCCATTATACCGCAGAACCGGCGTTTCGGGAATATTGAAAAAGCAGAGCGCTCCCCTTCTGCGGGACGCTCTGCTTTTCTTGTCAGGTCTCTTTCTGCAGCTCTTTGTCGATCAGCCCCTGCAGGCGCTCGGTCTCTTCTGCTGCATAGGCTCTGGCATCGACCTCCACCGGCTGGAAGTAATAGCTCAGGATGTCCTCCTCGCCCGAGACGTACCCATTCTGATAGTTCCGCAGCCATCGTCTGGCCTGGTCGTAGTAGGCCGCCTGGGTCGCGGCATCGTCCCAGTCGATGTTTTCCACCACATAAGCCTGCTGTACATGAAACGCCTCGTGGGCGATGGTGTCCATGGTCTCCTGCGCACTCCCGCTTTCCAGCACAGACCGGGAGAGCACGATCTGCCGGGAAGCAGCGCTGTAGTAGCCCAACCGGTCCTCGTCGAGCGGCTGGACCGTGATCTCTGTCCCGTCCGGCACCCCCAGCATGGCAAGCTCATAGGCGGCCAGCTGCTTTGCCAGTTCGGTTCCTTTCGTTCTCGAACGACTCCGCCCTCTGCGCCGACGCTGTGCGTTCCTACACCAAGAACCGGCTGGTGCGGACGCTCAGCCCGTCCATCAACCTGTTCGTCGGCGACTATGCCGCCAGCAACCGCATTGAGGATCTCGCCGACCAGTCGGAGGGCATCCGCCGCGTGGACGTGGACAATCTGGGGCAGGCCTTTCTTGCCGGCTTTGAGCAGCCAGACCAGACCGACCCCGTGCAGCGGATGAAGTACGTCAACCTGTTCCGCGCCGCAGCCGAGCAGACCGCCGCGCTGGAGGACGAAGCCAAAAAGCTGCCCGGCAAGAACGGTGCCGCACTGTTCGACGCCGTGCCCGACCACACCTACTCCTGGGATGTTTTGCGGGACAAGGTGCTGGGCAAGAAGATACCCTGTCTGGAGCAGTTCTTTGCGCAGTTCCAGAAAAAGGACGACGATCACCGCGGCAATTCCATGCTGTACAACCTGACCGACCTGCTGCGCAATACCCAGGAGGACCAGGTCAATTTTGCACGGTGCGTCTACCTGCTTGCCCGCCGCAGCTGTGTCAACGGCGAAACGCTGCCGGATTTTTCCGCAGACGGCGAGGTGATCCTGCGGATGTTCGGCAACTCTGAACCAGTTCGCTTTGCGCGGCTGCAGTTTGCGGACGCCTTTCTGCTCAACTCCGATCAGCTGAAAGGCGTGGGCGTGACCGAAGTCAAGTCGGAGAACACGATCAACCGCCTTACCTCTAAGGCCAACCCACGCCAGATCGAGCGCGTTGTTGCCGGTTCCCGGTTCGGGGTCAACATCGTTAACCTGTCCGACCCCAAAGAGATGGAAGAGGACCTTTCGCTTCTGTCCAAGGCCATGAAGCTGCTCCAGCTGGACTACCTTGGCGGGCACGGCTCCCGCGGCAACGGCCGTGTGAGCTTCCAGAACTTCCAGGTGATCCCTTACCCGGAGACGCTGAACGTTGATCTGGACGGCATCCGCCAAACCTTCAAAACCGAGGTCGAAGAGTATGAACTATTTTCTGCTAAAGCTGGCGTTTGATACCGCCGTCCACTTCGGCGGTTCCGACTCGGCGGTCGGCTCCCAGTCCTCTGCCCTGACCCTGCGCGCCGACACGATTTTTTCGGCCCTGTGCCACACGGCGCTGGAAGTGTACGGCGAGCCCGCACTGGAGGAGCTTCTCGTCTCTGCCGATGCGGACGCCCTGCGCATCAGCGATGCCATGCCCTGGCGGGGGGATTCCTTTTACCTGCCCAAGCCGATCGCCGCATCCACATCCCCTGCCGAGCTTTCCACCGTTGAGCGCAAGGCGGTCAAAAAGCTTGCCTGGATTCCGGTCTCCAAATTCGACCGCTACACCGCCAGCCTGCACAGCGGCACCTACCCGCTGGACGAGCTGGACCAGAGCTTTGGCCAGGCCTACGAGCAGACCAAGGCCAGCGTGACCGACGGTGCTGCCGCCGACGACATCCTGGACAGCATTTTCCGTGGTGTTCAGGTCTCCGACAGCGCCCCCATCGACAACGACAAGCTGATCCTGACCGGGCGCACCCTGATCTCGCCCCTTTCCGCTGCCCGTGTCGAGGACTTTGACGGTGACGCCAAAGATCTGCCCCTCTATCAGGAATGCGTGCGTCCGGGCGAGACCATCCGCTTCCGGCTGACGCTGGACCAGAGCATTCTCAACCGGTATGCCCATCCCATTACAAAGGATGCCCTGCTGGAAGCCATCGCCGAGTTCAGCCGCTTTTATCAGGATGCCTTCCTGTCGCACTTCCCGCAGGGCCACCCCGTCGCAAACATTCCGGACACCCCGCATCTCATCCTTGGCGGCGGCACCGGTTTCCTCTCCAAAACGGTCGGTTACCCTTACCTGAAGGACGATTATGCCGCCGCCCTGTTCAAATCCCGCTGCGGAGATTAAAAAAGACCAGTACACAAAGTGTACTGGTCTTTTTTGGTCGGAGCAGCGGGATTTGAACCCACGGCCTCCTCGTCCCGAACGAGGCGCGCTACCAACTGCGCTATGCCCCGAAAATACCGCAGCCGGAAGGCGACTGCGGTTTTCTGGTTGGGGATGAGAGAATCGAACTCCCACAAGTAGAGTCAGAGTCTACCGCACTACCACTATGCAAATCCCCATTATTCGGTTTGTCAGGAGCGGTTCGGCGCTGCTGACAAGGGATATTATACCCGAAGAGTGTGTCCTTGTCAACCACTTTTTTGCTTTTTCCGCAAACTTTTTTGCCAGGCGCTTTTGCAGCACGGCAGCATGTAAAATTTTGTCCAGATGGCTTGACACCCACCCGCATTCGGAATACTCTTATACTATAAATAGTGTGCTCAGGGTCAGCGGCCCTGAAGCTCAGAGGAAAGAGGGCTTTTGAATGAAAAAACGTGTTGGTATCCTGACCTCCGGCGGCGACTGTCCGGGCCTGAACGCCACCATCCGCGGTGTAGCAAAAGCACTGTACGCCCGCATGGGTGACAACGTGGAGATCGTCGGCATCCTGAACGGCTACAGCGGCCTGATCAACGGGGACTATAAGGAGATGTCCGAGGACGATTTCCGCGGCATTCTGACCCTGGGCGGCACCATCCTGGGCACCAAGCGCACGCCTTTTAAAATGATGCGCGTGGTGGAGGATGACAACGTCGATAAAGTGGCCGCCATGAAAAAGACCTACAAGGACGCCAAGCTGGACTGCCTGCTTTGCCTGGGCGGCAATGGCACCCACAAAACGGCCAACCTGCTCTCGCAGGAAGGGCTCAACATCATCGGCCTGCCCAAGACCATCGACAACGACATCTTTGGCACCGATGTGACCTTTGGCTTCCACACCGCTGTGGACATTGCCACGGAGGTCATCGACCGCATCCACAGCCGCGTGATGTGCATTGAGATCATGGGCAATAAGGCCGGCTGGCTGACTCTGTATTCCGGCATTGCCGGCGGTGCCGACATCATCCTGCTGCCCGAGATGCCCTACGACATCGACCGCGTGTGCGAGGCCGTGGAGCGCCGCGCCAAGAGAGGCTCCAACTTCTCCATCATCGCCGTGGCCGAGGGTGCCATGAACGTGGAAGAAGCCCGCATGAAGCGTAAGGACTGGATGGCCAAGCGTGCCGAGCAGGGCTTTGGTGCCACCGCCACCAACCGCATCGCACAGGCCGTGC
>OOIG01002604.1_pt1 | contig 11895 bp, 10 predicted proteins | sample 1692091 | NCBI WGS metagenome assembly OOIG01 (sample SAMN06348188, study PRJEB24527) | human gut metagenome | biome: human gut; feature: ankylosing spondylitis patient; material: feces | host: Homo sapiens | place: China | collected 2015-10
GTCATTGCTTGCGCAATGCCACCTCTCCCGAAGGGAGAGGCAAGACATCACAGAGAACAGATGCTGCTAAATCTGGGATTGCCCTTGGCTCCCCCTTTGGGGGAGCTGGCAAAGCCGAAGGCTTTGACTGAGAGGGTGAGCCTGTTCACAAAAAAAGCCGCCACACATCGCTCTGTGCAGCAGCTTCTCTATTATAAGGTATTACTCCTCCATCTGCTTTGCCAGAAATGCCGCCGCCACGTTCACCGCCTTGAGCTGGGCGGCATCGGGCTTGGCAGTGCGGTCCTCCGTAAGCAGGCCCACACTGCCGGTGACATCTCCCGCCGCAATGATGGGCACAGCGCACAGCAGCGCCCGGGGTGAGCCCTCACAGGGCAGCAATGCCTTTTCGGGGCTGCCATCGCTCTGGTAGGGCTTGCGGCTGTCCATCAGCTTTTCCAGCGGCTGGCTCACGCTGCGGTCTGCCAGATCCCGCCTGCCCGCACCGGATGCCGCCAGAATGCGGTCCCGGTCTGAGACAAAGGCCGTCAGGGCAAAGCACTTGCTCAGCACATCCACATACTGGGCCGTCACCCCGCTCAGTTCCCCCATGGGCGAATACTTTTTGAAGATGACCTCACCGTCCCCCGTTGTGAAGATCTCCAGCGGGTCTCCCCTGCGGATGCGCTGGGTGCGGCGGATCTCCTTGGGGATGACCACCCGCCCCAGCTCATCGATGCGGCGCACGATGCCGGTTGCTTTCATAAGGTTCCCTTCCTTTCCATGTTCCGGTTTTGCTTCCAGATTTCTGCGAAGTATGGTTATTCTGTGGAAACAGGAAGGGAATTATTCATCCAGCTCCTGCCGGAGCCTTACCTGCGCACATACTGCGTCTTTCTGCCCGCGCCGATCCTCTCCAGAACGCCCTCCTCTGTCAGTTTTTTCAGCGCGCTTTCAATCGAGCTTGTACCAAAGCCCGGGCAGGCCTCTGCGGCCTCCTGTTTTGTAAAGGCTCCCAGCTTTTCCATCGCATAACTGCGCACTCGTTCGTACGCCGTCACGCGCTTCTGTCCCCCGCCGACCAGATCGACCCGCTGCTCAAAATCCTGATAGCAGGAGCAGATCACCGCCAGCATATATTTGATAAACGGTGTCGGGTCATTTTCCTCCTCATGCCAGTGCTGATCAGCCTGCGCCAGTGCTGCATAGTACTCATCCTTAGTCTCTGCAATTGCTTTTTCAATGCTGATGTACTGCCCCACAACATATCCATTCTGATACAGCATCAAAAGGGTCAGCAGCCGGCTCATTCTGCCGTTACCATCATTGAAAGGATGGATACAGAGAAAATCCAAGATAAAACAGGGGATCAAAAGCAGGGGATCAACGAGTTCTCTGTGCAGCACATCCTGATAAGTGCAGCAAAGTGCCTCCACAGCACCCGGTGTCTCGTATGGTTCCAGCGGGCGGAACAGCACATGGCGTTCCCCGCTGGGAAGGGTCATATCGATCTCATTGGGTGTAGTCTTAAAATGTCCTCGATAGGTCAAATTCGTATATTTCAGCAGATCACGGTGCAGTTGCAGGATGTACCCCGGCTCTACCGGAATATAGGCATAGTTCTCGTGGATGAGATTTAAAACATTCCGATATCCCAATATCTCCATTTCGTCCCGGTTACGTGGAGTCGTTTTATCTTCAACCAGCTGTTTCAGGCGTGCATTGGTCGTGATGATCCCTTCGATCCGATTGGAGGACTCTGTACTTTGGATCTTTGCGATCTCCACCAGCCGCTCCAATTCAGCGGGCCTTTGTTTCAGATATAGTTCCTGCCGCCCCTTGCATTCATGGATCTTCGCAACATAAGACAAGACCTCATTATCCCAGGAGTATTCTGCAATCTTTTTATAATCAAATGTACGCATGATTCACCCATTCCTTCTCCCAGCCCGTTCTTCCTTCTCCCAATTATACGCTCATTTTGGGAGAAAGCACAAGAAACTGGGAGAAATCTTTTATCGTTCTCGTCACTCGCAGCTCCTGCCGGAGCGCTGCTTATCCTCATACATCCGGTGGTCGGCCAGGATGCGGATGGCACGCACATCGTCGCTGTCGCAGGGGTAGACCGCACAGCCGCAGCTGGTGCCAACCTGCACCTCTGCATCCTTCAGGCGGTAAGGTTCCCGGATGGCTGCCTTGATCTTTTCCACCCGGCTCTTGCAGAACCCCTCCGTTACGGCTCCGTTGACGATGAGGGCGAACTCATCCCCGCCGATGCGGAACACCGCATCGCTCTCCCGCACGCAGCCCCGCAGGCGGCTGGCCACCTCCTTGAGCAGCTGGTCGCCCACATCGTGGCCGTAACGGTCATTCACAGGCTTGAAACGGTCAAGGTCGAGGTAGAACAGGACAAACGGTGTCCTGTTCAGCTCGTTTTCTTTCAACAATGCGTCAAAATAGCGTTCATTATACAGTCCGGTCAGGCCGTCGGTGTTGGCCAGGTCCTCCATCTGCTGGCGGGCCTCCCCTTCCTGCCGGAGGGCGCGCTCCTTTTCCTCCACGCGCAGGCGGGCATCGGTGCGGACACCGTGCACCAGCACGATGCCTGCGCAGAAGAACAGCCCAGCCAGCAGCAGGATGGTGGCGTTCTGGATCTTCCGCATTCCACTGTCCACCACGCCACGGCCGACGATGCCCACAATAGACAGATCCTGAAAGCCCACAGGCTGGTAGACCAGATAATAGCTCTTGCCCTCAAGCCAGTAGGAAAGGCTGCCGCTGCGGCCCTCTGCCACGTCCTGCCGGGCCCGGGTCAGTGTACCCGCATCCACCTGCGCATACTTCTGCAGGTAGTCGAACAGGTTGTCCATCCAGTCCTCGATCTCGCTCTTGGGCTCCTCCGAGAGCATCACATCGCCATCGGGATGGATGATGTAGCAGTCGCTCTGGCCGCCGTAAGCACTGCCGCCAATCAATTCCTCTATGGTCTTATTCCGATAGCTCACGGCAAGGCTGGTGTAGGTGGTGCCGTCGATCTCCACCGGCGCAATGGGCGCAGAGTATACCACCCGGCGCTCCCCGCTCCGCATGATGTAGCTGGACACCGTAGGCTTGCCGGTGCGGTACATCTCCTCAAAGGCCGTCCAGAGGTGATCCACTTTTTCATGCTTGCCCCGGATGCTCCAATATTCGCAGTTTTCATTGAACAGATACACGCTGCTGTACCGCCAGATCTCCCGCTCGGCCTCATAGCTGCGCAGGCGTTCCTCCGCCAGGCCCTCCTCATTGGCAGCCTGCAGGCTCTTGCCCCACTCGTTCAGCATGTTCCAGTTGCTCCGGCTGAAGATGGTAAACGCCTTATCCACCTGCTCATAGGTCTCCAGCAGGTTGCGGGTGCCTTCGTCATAGAACTGCTGCCGGATGTACAGGACGTACCAGCACAGACCTGTCACCACGACCATCGCCAGCAGCAGCGCAGCTGCCGTCCATCTTTCTTTTTTCTTCCACATATTCAGCTTCTCCTCAGCAGAGTCCCAACTCTCTGCCCTTTTCCGGCCGCATTTCCACAGCCTGCGAAACCACGCAATTCCGTCGAATCAACACTACCAAATTCTGCTTTTTCTGTCAAGGCTTTCGTCAAAGATTATTCGCTGCAAATTTGGGGCATTCTTCTATCCTTTTGCTGCTGTGTATGTTATAATAAAATGTATGGATTTCTGAGGGGGTGCTCTTATGCAGCAGATCGTGATATTGGGCGGCGGTGCAGCGGGCCTTGCCGCCGCATTGGCCGCCGCCCAGTCTGCCCCGGCAGGGGCAGTGCGGGTGACGATGCTGGACCGCAACCCCAGGTGCGGCAAAAAGCTGTTGGCCACCGGCAACGGCCGCTGCAATCTGGACAACACCGGCATTGCACCGGAGCAGTATTTCACCGCTGACCCCGCCGCCCTGCGGCCCCTGCTGGCCGCGGTGGATGCCGCCGCACCGCTGGAATGGTTCGCGGCGCTGGGCCTGTACACCCGCACCGATGAGGCCGGGCGGGTGTACCCCTACTCCAACCAGGCCGCAGACGTGCTGGCCCTGCTGGAAGGCCACCTTGCCCGGCTGGGCGTGGAGGTGCGTACCGGCTGCACCGTGCAGACGCTGAGCCAGAACCGCAGCGGCTACACCATCCTGTGCGAGGATGCCGAGGGTCAGGACCAGACCCTGCGGGCCGATGCCGTCATCTGCGCCATGGGCGGCAATGCCGGGCCGCAGTTCGGCACCGACGGCTTCGGCACCCGATTCGCCGCCCAGTGCGGCGGAAAGCTGGAGCCGCTGTACCCCTGCCTGACCGCCCTGCAGACAGCAAAGCCCAACCGATCTCTGGCCGGCATCCGGGCCAAGGCCGCTGCCACCCTGCTGGACCTCGACCGCCACTGCACCGTGGCTGTGGAAAACGGCGAGGTGCAGTTCACGGACTACGGGCTTTCGGGCATCTGCATCATGCAGCTGTCCGGCCATCTGGCCCCGGGGCGGGGGCCAAAGCGCCCGGCCGTTGAGCTGGACCTCTTCCCCATGCTGGACGAGACTGCCCTGACCGCCCTGTTTGCGGCCCGGGTGCCCCTGCTGCCGGGCAAGGCACCTGCGGATTTCTGGACAGGTCTGCTCAATCCCAAGCTGGGCCGCGCCCTGTGGGCAGCGGCAAAGCTGCCTGAAAAACCGGTGGACACCCTGCCGGATGCCGCCTGGCAGGTGCTGGCCAACGCGGCCAAGCACTGGCTGTTCGAGGGCCTGACCCCCTGCGGCTGGAAGCAGGCCCAGACCACCGGCGGCGGCCTGAGCCTGACCGAAGTGACCCCCAGCTTCCAGTTCAAGGGCTGCCCCGGCCTTTACTTTGTGGGTGAAACGCTGGACTGCGCCGGCAGCTGCGGCGGCTTCAACCTGCACTGGGCCTTTGGCAGCGGCATCGCCGCCGGGCGTGACGCGGTGCGGAGCCTGAAGCGGCCTGCCCCGAAGCCAAATAAAAAGAAGCGATAAAGAATGACCCTCTCCCTCCCGCATCTGACAGACAGACTGCAGGGACGGAGAAGGTCATTTTCGTTTCAGATACGCTTGTGTCTCCCGGACCACCACCCCCGAAAGCCCCACCACGCCCACAAGATTGGGCAGCATCATCAGGCCGTTGAAGGTATCGGAGAGCGCCCAGGCCAGGTCCAGCTTCATCACAGCACCCACCAGCACCATGGCTGCAAACACCAGTTTATATCCTGCGGCGGCACGCTCCCCCAGCAGATACACCACTGCCCGGGTGCCGTAATGGCTCCACCCCAGCGTAGTGGAATAGGCAAACAGCAGGACCGACACCGCGATAAACTGCGGCCCGAACGCCCCGAACACCGTGGAAAAAGCCTGCCCCACCAGTGCGGAGCCTTCCACGTCGGTCAGGGCCGCACCGGTGTCCAGATCCACAAGGCCGCTGGTGAGTACCACAAGGGCCGTGAGGGTGCAGACCACCATGGTATCTGCAAACACCTCGAACATGCCCCACATTCCCTGCTGGACAGGCTCCTCCACGTTGGCCGCGCAGTGCACCAGCACCGACGCGCCCAGTCCTGCTTCGTTGGAAAAGGCTCCCCGCTTGAATCCCCAGCTGATGGCCCGGGCCATGCCGTAACCCAGCACCCCGCCCCCGGCGGCCTGCAAGCCAAACGCCCCCCGGAAGATGGCCGCGAATGCCGCTGGGACAGCCGCCCAATGGACACAGACCACGGTCAGCGCCCCGAACAGGTAGAACAGGGCCATGAGCGGGACGATGGCCTCCGTAACTGCGGCCACCCGCTTCAGCCCGCCCAGTATGACCCGCCCGGTGAGCAGGGCCAGTACGATGCCCGTTGCCACCGGCGGCACCCGGAACACCGCCTGCAGATTGCCCGCAATGGAGTTGATCTGGCTCATGTTCCCCATGCCGAAGCTGGCCAGCACGCAAAAGCAGGCAAACAGCACCGCCAGTGCCCGGCCAAAGCCGCCGCCCAGCCCCTCGGCCAGATAGTACATGGGACCGCCGCACCATCTTCCGGCGGCATCCCGGCGGCGGTAGCAGATGCCCAGCACGTTCTCGGCATAACTGGTCATCATCCCCAGCAGGGCCATGACCCACATCCAGAACACAGCCCCCGGCCCGCCCGCCAGAATGGCTGCCGCCACACCCACGATGTTGCCGGTGCCGATGGTCGCCGCCAGCGCCGTGCAAAGGCTCTGGAACTGGCTGATGGCTTCATCGTCCGTGTGGGCGGTCACATTCCGGTCCAGGAAGATGGCCCCGATGGTGTGCCGCATCCAGTACCCGAAATACCGCAGCTGGAAAAAACCGGTGCGCACTGTCAGCAGGCAGCCGGTGCCAAACAGCAGCGTCAGCCCCACCGGCCCCCATACCACACCGCCAACCACCGCGTTCACCCGCGCCAAGCTCTCCCACATACACAAACGCCCCCTGTGCTCTACTGTATGGCACAGGGGGCGTTTTCATGCCCGGGCAGCGGTTTCTGTATAAAAAAGCGCATCCCGGCCCACCCTGTTCCAAAACGGAACGGAGGAACACAGGATGCACAAGAACGGTTGGAGGCCCTTCTGGGCGGCTTTGGGGGCGGCACTTCTGGTGCTGCTGCCGCTGGTGGGCGGCACAGTCCTGCTCACCCGGCAGATGGTGCGCACCCGCATCCAGACCGCCCAGCCCCAGAGCGGGGTACCCATCCAGCTGCCCCGGGCCGAGCACCGGATGACCCTGCTTCTCTGCACCGCCGGGGAGCAGCCGGGCTTTTTGCTGGTCTACCTGAACGCCGCCCAGAACAGTCTGAACCTGCTGGCCGTGCCGGGGGAGCTGACGGTTCCCTTCAACGGAGAGACTGCCAGCCTTGCCCACTGCTACGGAGCGGCGGGGCCCGCCCGGTGCCGTCAGGCACTTCTGGAGGTGCTGGGCCTGCCGGAGGATATGCTTTATCTGGCGCTGTCCCCCGCCGTGCTGGAAAAGACTGCTTCCCGTTACGGGCCGGTGCGGGTAGGGTTTTCGGGGGCACTGACTGCCGATGAGCTGGCCGAAACCGGGCTTTCCGCCGCCGTGCAGAGCATTTCGGCCAAGGAGGCCCACGCTCTGCTCTCCGGCTGGGATGCGGACGGCACCCTGCCGCCTGCCCGCCGGGCCGCCGCCCGGGCGGCAGTATGGGAAGCCTTTTTCCGGCAGGACCTCGCCCTGCTGCCCGCCACCCTGCCGGATGCCCTGCGGGCCAGCAGCACGGCCCTGCTCACCGACTTTGCGGCGCAGGATTACACTCTGCTGGGCACGGTCCTGGAGTTTCTGGCCAACAACAGCGCCCTCCCCCACGCCGAGGCCCTGCCCGGGGCGTGGGATGCAAAGGCGGGCACTTACACGGTCACAGACGCTTCCCGGGCGGCGGTGCAGACCTTCCTCAGCGTTTCGCCCGCTTCGGGGAATGATGCCTCGTTCAGGGAGCCATAGCCCAGCACAAACGTACCGGAAAAGTCCTGTTCCCCGCCGGTCAGGTCATAATCGCTCAGTAAACTCAGGGCCACGCCCTGCGCCTTTGCGGCGGCGCGAAGGGCGGCATCCGGCGGGGCATTTTTCAGCCTTGCCAACAGATGCAGGCCGGTGTGCAGGCCGGTCAGGGTCAGCTCCTCCGGCGCAAAGGCAGCGCGCAGAGAGGCAGCCAGAGCATCCCGCCGGGCCTTGTAGGCCACGCGCTCCCGGGCAAGATGCCGGGTAAAGTAGCCCTCGCGGATAAAGCGGGCCAGGGTCTGCTGCTCAAACCGGCTGACGGTGCAGGAATAGATCCGGTACTTTGCCCGCCAGGCGGGCAGCAGCTGCCGGGGCAGCACCATGTAGGCGATGCGGATGCCGGGGGCCAGACTGCGGGAGCAGGTGGAGAGGTAGACCACCGGACCGTCGGCCCCGGCCATGCCCTGCAGACTGGGCAGGGGGCGGGTATCAAAGCGGAACTCCGAATCGTAATCGTCCTCTATGATATACCGCTGGCCCGGGCAGCGGGATGCCCAGTGGAGCAGCTCCGTGCGGCGGCCCGCCGGCATGGTCACGCCCGTGGGGAACTGGTGGCTGGGCGTGACATAGCACACCGCCGCGCCCGAGCCGGACAATGCCTCAACAGAAAGGCCGTCCGCATCCACAGGCAGGCAGCAGCACGCCACGCCGTTGTTTTCCAGCACCTGCTTCGCGCGCTGGTAGCCGGGATTCTCCACCGCCGTTTTGCCGGGCAGGAGCGGGGCCAGCAGGCTCAGCAGATACTCCATACCGGCACCCACCACCACCTGCTCGGCGGTGCACCGCACGCCCCGGTATTCCTCCAGATAGTCCGCCAGCGCCTGCCGCAGCTCCACATCCCCCTGCGCATCGCCATGGGTCAGCAGCTGGGGCGAGGAATAGAGCAGCTCTTTCTGCAGTCGGGCCCAGGTGCGGAACGGGAACAGCCCCGGGTCCACGCCCCGGGTGGACAGATCGAACCGGACGGGCGGCTCGGCTGCTTCCGGCGGAGCGGCAGACACCGGGGGCGGCACTTCCTCAGGCCGGGTGGGCAGGGCAAGATATTCCTGTACATAAAAGCCGCTGCGCTCCCGCGGCTCCATGTAGCCCTCGGTCGCCAGGATCTGATATGCCGCGTCCACCGTGTTGACAGACACCGACAGCTCTGCCGCCAGCCGCCGCTTGCCGGGCATCCGGGTGCCCGCCGGAATGGCCCCGCTGCGCATCTCGGCGGCAAGGCTCTCATAGAGCTGCTCGTACAGCGGCACCCCGCTGGCGGCATCCAGTGCAGTTGTCAGATGAAACATAAGACCTCTCCCCTTTTTGGATGCTTTGCCAAACTGACCCCATAAAAAAACTTTATTCTGGGTATTTTCATGGTGCCAGTTTCGCGTATAATAGGAGCATACCAACCACACACCCAAATGTCAAGTAGTTTTATGGGTAAGTTGCTTTGAAACGGGCGAACGATCCTGCGAAACAGGATGGAGGGGGTTCGCCCCGAAAAATCTGGAGGGAAAAATCATGTCTACAACTGCAATGTGGCTGCTGCTGGCTGTGGTGATCGTTGTCATCCTGTTCGGCAGTGTGCTGTACAAGCGCACCTTTACCACCAAGGAGCTGGCCCTGACCGGCGTTATGGCCGCGCTGAGCCTGGTGGCATACCTGTTCTTCCGCGTGCCGTTCTACGGCGGCTCCTCGTTCCATCTGGGCAACACCTTCACCGCCCTGACCGCCCTGCTGCTGGACGGCGTTTCCGGCGGCCTGGCCGGTGCGATCGGTCTGGCTCTGGCCGATATCCTGGCCGGTGACCCGGGCTATGCCGTGACCACCTTTGTGCTGAAGTTCATCATCGGCATCACCTGCGGTGCCGTGGCCCACAAGGTGTTCAAGCTGCGCGATCTCGACCGCCACAGCAAGGGCTACCTGCTCAAGGTCATCGTGGCAGGCGGCTCCGGCCTGCTGCTGAACGTCATCACCGACCCGTTCCTGGGCTATTTCCGCAACATTTACATCTTTGGCCAGGAGTACACCGTGGCACAGGCCCTGTCCAAGATCGCCGGTGGTGTCACCTTTGTCAACAGCGTAGCCTCCACCATCTGCGTGGTCATCCTGTATCTGGCCCTGCGCCCGGCTCTGGAGCGCGCCGGTCTGCTGCCCAAGGGCGAAAAAAAGTAAGCCTCTCATCTCTTTCTGACGCATAGATGGAAAGCCCCCGGCCTGTATCCTCAACATGATATGCTACCCCTAGAGTAGACAGAGTAAAAAGAAAACTCTGCGTACTCTGGGGGTATTTTCATGTCAAGCAAGAACAATCACGATACAGCGGAAGTAAAATATCAAAAAAAATGTCCCGTGTTGGACGCTGCAAGCTCACGTCCGTGCCATGAATCGAGCGGCCTAACGCCGATTTGCACAAAAAATTCGCCGTTCCCTTGTGGAAACGGCGAACAAAAATCTTATATTATTTTTTCTGTCTACTTGACGGAGTGCACCTCAGTCTCCGGAGAGATCGCAGCGGTCCTTTCTTTTATGCTCAGTAGCACTTTTTGCAAGCCGTGAATCCGCGGGATTTTGCAGTGGACAGGCTCACTTTCTCAGGGCCTTTCATTCCGCTGCAGTTGGGGTTGCTGTGGTACTTCTTGCCGCCATGGGTGGGGATCCACACCATCTGGCTGGTCGCCTGTCCGGAAGATGCACTGCCCGTGCTCTTTTTGCTGCTGGCAGTGCTCTTGCTGCCGGAAGTGGTCGTGGTCTTTTTGCTGCTGGCGGCAGCGGCGGCCTTCTGGGCATCCAGCTTTTTCTGCCCGGCCGTGTACAAAGCTGTCGTGTCGCTGGTGGTGCCGTTCAGCAGCACCGAGCCATTCTGGATGTCCAGAATGGGCATGCCGTTCACGTCCAGTGTGCCGGCATACACGCCGTACAGGGTCATCTGCTGTGCCGGGGCCGCCGCCTTGAAGGCATCAAATTTCGACTTCTGCACGGCCACATACCACACGCCGTCGGCGGTGTCAAAGCCAAAAATAAATGCAGTATCGTTACTGGTAGCCGCACTGTAATTGGGCGTACCGGTAATAGTGATGGGCTGTCCCAGCGGCTGAGACGTTGCCTGCGCATAGGGTACCGTCTGGCAGGAACTGCTGTCCACCGCCGCAAAGGCCGCCGGGCTGGACGATGCCGGGGCCGATACGCTGTGTGCGCTGCTGACTCTCTGCGGCGGCTGCGAAGAGACGCTGGCCCGCGCCGAGGCTTTCTGCAAAAACGACCGGATGCGGGCCGCTGCCGCCGAGCTGCGGGCGCTGACACGCTCTCTGAGCGCCGGGGGCGGGAGCGTCCGGCTGGACCTCTCGCTGGCGGGCGAGATGGAGTATTACAACGGGCTGGTCTTTCAGGGTTATTTGCAGGGCCTGCCCCGCCCGCTGCTCAAGGGCGGACGCTACGACCTGCTGATGCAGAAATTCACCCCCGGCGCGGACGCCATCGGGTTTGCGGTCTATCTGGATGAGCTGGACCGCCTGAGCGCCCCGCTGCCGCCGGTCCAGCAGCAGAAGACCGACCGGGTGATGCTGAATGTGGCTCTGCCGAAAGGCCGTCTGGGCGATAAAGTTTACGGCCTGCTGGCCCGCATCGGCTACGGCTGCGCCGAGGACTACAATGCTACCCGGAAGCTGGTGGTCGAGAACCCCGAAGCAGGCATCCGGTATTTCCTCGTCAAGCCCAGCGATGTGGCCATCTATGTCGAGCACGGCGCGGCGGATGTGGGCATCGTGGGGAAGGACATCCTCACCGAAGCCTCCTCTGACGTGTACGAGCTGCTGGACACCGGCCTCGGCAGATGCCGGATGTGCGTGGCAGCGCCGAACGACTATCAGGACGACCCCAGCCGCCCGGTGCGGGTCGCTACCAAATTCGTGAACATCGCCAAGAACTACTATGCGTCCATCGGGCGGGACATTGATATCATCAAGCTGAACGGTTCCATTGAGCTGGCCCCCATTCTGGGCCTTTCGGATGTCATCGTGGACATCGTGGAGACGGGCACGACCCTGCGGGAGAACGGCCTGAAGGTCGTGACCGAGTTTCTGCCCATCTCGGCCCGGTTCATCGCCAACAAGGCCAGCTACCAGTTCAAACACCGGGAAGTGGACCGAATGCTCGAACAACTGCGGGAGACCTTACAGGAGGCTGCAAAATGATCAAGCTGTACCAATTTGACGAACTGAGACCGGAAGAAATTCTGAACCGGGACATCCGTGCCGAAAAGAATGTGGAGGATGTCGTGGACGGCATCCTTGCCGACGTCCGCGCCCGCGGCGATGCGGCCCTGAAGGAATACGCCCTGAAATTCGATGGCGCGTCCATCGAAGAATTGCAGGTGACCCAGGCGG
>OOIG01002609.1_pt1 | contig 11884 bp, 7 predicted proteins | sample 1692091 | NCBI WGS metagenome assembly OOIG01 (sample SAMN06348188, study PRJEB24527) | human gut metagenome | biome: human gut; feature: ankylosing spondylitis patient; material: feces | host: Homo sapiens | place: China | collected 2015-10
GAGAAATTCTCGGGAGGTTTCCTTTTTTATTGAATCTCAACCGTCACATGGTGCTCCGTTGCCGCCGCAGAGGTCAGGTTCACCCGCCATAGCGTGGGAACGCCCCACGCGACGGGAATCCGCGCGGTCTCGGGCGCGGAATGCTCAACCGCTTCCACCGTCATCGTCAGCCCTGCGGGATAGGTCAGCAACCTCCCGTGCAGGCGGAAAGAGCCTTCCGCGCAGTCCGTCGGTTTCGTGTCGGTCAGCAGATGGAAAATCACCTCTCCGGCATCCGAAAGAGAAATGTCGTCGGTCAGAGTCACCCTTCCGCCCCGCAAAGCGGCAGTCCTGCGGAAGGATTTGATTCCCGCCCCGTCGCCGTAAGCCTCGCGCAGTTCCATCGAGCAACGGTCCTCCCCCGCGCAAAAACCGACGGCGCGGTGTTCCCGTCCCTGCTTTTGATCCGCTCCGCAGATTGTGGGTAGATTGTGGTAGTCGGAACGGGTATTCCAGATCGTGTAGCGTTCGGGGCTGAAGGTCTTGGCAGTATAAGTTCCCGCGCCTGCGTCGAGCAGAATCGGCTGACCGTCCGCAAAGACCGAAACAGCGCCAACGTCGTTGTGGTTGTGACTGGTATCGTTGTGCCCGCCCTTGACGGCAAGATACAGCCCGCGTTCCGATTCGGCAAATTCCCGCGCGATAAAGAGTTCAAAGTCCTCAAGCAACACGCGCGTGGGCGGCTGATAGGCGGGCACGTCCTGCGGCATTTCCCACGCAAGGTTGCAAAGCCAATCGTAAGGCGAATCCCAACAGCTGTAAAGATCCTGCGCCGCGCCGCTCCCGTCCGCCGACCGGTCGGCGGCAAACGCGATCATCTGCGGCACGCGGCAACGTTCCCCGTAGCGTGCAAGCAACCCCACGTTGGCTTTCAGTCCCGCAAATGCGTCCGCATAAGTCAGGAAGCGCCGACGGGTGACCGAAAGCAACGTTTCGCTCTCCCCCATCCGTCGGATCAGCGGATCGCCGAACAGATCGAGATACCCGTCGGAAAGGTCATACAGCAACTCGCAAGCGCCGAACAGCTTCCCGGGTGCCATTGCCCAGTAGCTCGGGCCTTCCTCGCAGGCGCCGTCCGCGCCGTAGCACATGGTGAAGTTATCGAGAATCGGCAGTACGGCGGAAACGATTTCCTCCCGCCGCGCAAGGCTCGGTTCGCAGAACGCGGCAACGGTCAGAACATTCCCGGTAATCCACGGCGCCCAGTTGTTGGCGGGAGTCTGCGTTTCGGGATGAACGCCGTCCCATCCCTGCCAGCCCGAGGCGACCCATGTGCTCCGGTCGAGGAACGGGGTCAGAATCCGTTTGTCAAGTTCATATTCCGTCCGCTTCCGCAATTCGGGCGAGAACCGATCCAACGCGCCGCCTGCAAAGTACAGCGAAACGGCAAGCACCGCGCCGCTCAGACCCGCGTAAAGGTCGATGTAATCCGCCGTCCCCTTCCACGCATAGGGCAGAACCGGACGTTCGGGGTCGCCCCGGTTGATTGCGGGGTTGCTCAGATGCGCAGGCACGACCCATGTCGTCTCCTCCAGCATCGCCCAGATCACGTCCGCCAGTTTCTCCGTGAAGCGATCCTTCCCCTCCAAGGTCTCCGCAAGGGCAAGCGCCAGACACATTTTCCGCCGCTCCTGATACTTCCTGTCAAACACCGTGCGGTCACCCGTGCGGCGGAAGGAGGCATAATCGGTTGCAAGCAGGGTCGGGATATCCTCGGTCAGAAAGGTTTCCGCCTCCGAGATCAGCCGCGCGGCATTCTCTGCGGTCGGATGCCAATCCCGCTTTCCCATCGGAAAGAACGCGTCGTGGGGCAGGATGTGCCCCTGCACGGTATACCGTTTTTCTTCAAAAATCCGTCTTGTCAAGGTCTGTTCCTCCTGTATGAACGGGGTTGACGGGTGGAATGCCGGGTTCACCGCTCTCCCGCCGCCGACAGAATCCCGCTGTAATACGCGCCGAGCACCTCGTCGGTTGCACGCTTGAGAATCCGATAGCACCTGCCTGCGGGATCGGGCGTAAAGGTGTTTTCTCCCTCGTCGGTCACGGTGAAGCGGTACGGCTCGGAAATACCGAACCACTCCGAATCGCCTTCAAACGCGAAGTGCATCGCCGCAAGGTCGTAACTTGCGTTCAGTTGCGCGCAGGTATCATCCCCGTCCGTACAGTATCGGAGATAGGCAAGGTAGAGCGGATTGTCCCTGCGCGGCGCGGCGGTAGGGGAAAAGCCGCTCCGTACCGGATACCCCAGATCGAAATCGGCAAAGAAAACCGGAACATCGCAGCTGTCAAAGAATCCGATTGCCGACGAAGGGTCGCAGATGATGTTATACTCCCGTCCTTTTGGGTATTTCGCCGCCATCACAACCGCCGCGCGGACTTTTTTGGCAAACAGATCTTTGCCGCACAGCGGCGAGCAGTCGTCGGGGGCACTTCGCATCAGCTGCGCAAGCGTGGCGAAAGGACCGATTCCAACCACCACCGCGCCGCCGTCCGGCAATGCGGCAAGGGTGCGGCGGTAGGCGGCAACCGCTTCCGCGTAGGTCTTTTTTTCGCCGAAGCGCTCGGCAATCTCACGGTTGTAGCGCATATTGTGCGCGCGCGTCAGCAGTCCGGGCTGTTTGTTTTCGGCAAACACGCCGACCTCCAGTCCGCAATAGCGGCAGATCGCCTCGGCGCACGGCGCGCCGTATGGCGACGAGGTACAGCTGACCACCGCCCCGACGGGAACGCGGTAGCGCTTTGCCAGAGCGGCGGCAACCGCCAGCGCGCCCGCGTCGTCGCAATCCGGACCGATGTCGGTATCGATCAGAAGCGTCAGACCCCCGTTTTTCAGCGGGGTATATTCGGATGTATGCATTTCGGTTTCTCCACGGTCGGATGCATTCGGGAAAAGCGCCGACCGACCGCCCCTCCCGACCCCGAAAGCCGCTCCCTGCGTGAATTGCGGGTAGCGGCTTCGGAGCAGTTATTCGGATTCCTTCTCTTTTCTGCGTTTGCAGCAAGCGATCAGCGCGCAGGGCAGCAGCAGAACGCCGACCGTCCCGACCGTTGCAGGCAACGAGCCTTTGCAACCGATGACCGCGTAACGGTTCTGATTCTTTCCGTTGTCCGGCTCGCCGGTCGCGGTCTCTTCGGGCAGGGCGGGAATCTCTTTCTCGTCAAGCACCGCGCCGCAGACCGTGCAGACACGGTGCTTCTTTCCGGCAACGCCTGCTTTGGCTTCCTTGTCGATCACCCACTCGCCCGCCGTGTGCGGGAGCGCGGGAATGGTTTCGGTTTCGGTTTCGACCCAGCAACGCTTACAGGTCTTGTGTCGCGTGCCCGCCGCCTTGCAGGTAGCTTCCTTTACGGTCTCCCAATCGCCGATGTCATGCCCGAGCGCAGGGAGTTCGCGGGAATCGGTCACCGCGTCACAGCGCGAGCAGTGGCGGGATTCCGAGCCGCTTTCGGTACAGGTAGCCGCCCGGTCAACCGTGAATTCCTCCGAAAAATCGTGTCCGAGTCTGGGAAGCACTTCGGTGTCCGTCACCTCGTCGCAACGCAGGCAGTGGCGGGACTTCGCGCCGTCGTGCTCGCAGTCGGCTTCGCTGTCCACCGTAAATTCCCCGGCGAATTCGTGACCGAGTGCCGTCAGAACCACGGTGTCCTTTACCGCGTCGCAACGCGTGCAATGGTGGGACATCGAGCCGTTTTCCGCACAGGTGGGCGCTTTGTCGATGCTGTAAATGTCAGACCACGCATGGTCAAGCGCGGGAATTTCCTCCGCGTCGCCCTTGCTGACCCCGCAACGGGTGCAATGGTGGGTTTTGACCCCTGCTTCGGTGCAGGTAGCCGCCTGATCGACCGTGTAGTCCGCAGACCAATTGTGTCCGAGCGGTTCGACCGCCTCGGTGTCGCCCTTGGACGCGCCGCAGTGCCTGCAATGCGTGGATTTCTCCCCGGCTTCCATGCAGGTAGCCGCTTTGTCAACGGTTTTATCCGCATTCCATTCGTGCGCAACCGATTCTTCCTTCAGTCCGCAGCAAGGGTAATATTGATAGCACTTGTCGGGGTCTGTTTCGTCTGTTTTCCAAACAGGTTTTTGGGAGTGCTTGTTCAGGTCGGTGGCGTTCTCGTCCACCTTGCCGCAGTCGGCGCAGGTCGTACCCGTGCAGGTTGCCGTTCCGGGCTTCAGATTCTTGTGCGGGCATCCCATATAGGTCGCGTAGATATAGCCCGAGGCGGTTTTCATGTTCTCCACGTCAAAGCCGACGGTGCTCTCGGCGGTGTATTCGCCGTTCACAATCGCGCCGATACCGAAGAAACCGCCAATCTTGCACCCTGCGGCGTCCGTCTTGCCGAGCGGGAGTCTGACCTCCGCCACAAAGCCGTTTTCGGTGGCTTTTGCTTTCACAACCGCGTTTTTCGCGGCTTGGGAAGCCTTGAGGAAGTCTGCCGTGGTCGTGGCAACATAGCCCTCTGCCGTGCTGTCGGTGTCCGCCTTGACGTTCAGACCGTAGTTACCGCCCCACGACCATGTCCCTTTGTCGGTGTTGTTATAGAAACGCGTGGAGACAATGAAGTCGATCTGTTCGCAACCGTTCACAACCGCCAGCAGATAGAGCGTATTCTCCTGCCAAAGGACCTTGATGTAACCGTTTTCCGCATTTCCGAACCACAGTTCGGGTGCGTCTGCCCACACCGCGTCAATGTCGCCGTCGATGTCGGGCGCAACCGTACCGCGCACGCCGTAGTAAATGCCGCTTCTCCCAAGCGTCACACCGCAGACCTTGCAATCGCGGTGCCGCTTTCCGTCCTTGGTCGGCGTTGCAGGCGCATCGATGATCCAATCGCCGGAAAGATGTCCGTGCGGCGCGACCGCGACCTTGTCGGCATCGTCCTTCGCGTCACACCGGATGCAGTGATGGGAGGCAGACCCCTCCTTCGTGCAGGTGGGTTGCACGTCCACCGTGTAGTCGTCGGAGAATTCATGTCCGAGCGCGGGAAGCCATCCCTCGTCGCAACGGGTGCAATGGCGCGCCTCATAGCCCTTGTTCAGGCAATCGGGCGCTTTCGCCTCGGTCTCCACCATGTCATGACCCAATGCGGGGATTTCCACGCGGTTGACCCCCTCGTCGCAACGGATGCACTTGCGGGTCTTGTAACCAACGTTCACACAATCCGGCTCTTTCACAACCGTGTAGTCGTCGCCGTATTGATGCCCGAGCGCGTCAAGCGGTTGGATATCCTTTCTTGCGTCACACTTTGCGCAATGGACGGAATCCTCCCCCGCTTCGGTGCAGGTGGGCGCGATGTCAACGGTTCGTTCCGTTTCCCATTCGTGCGGTTCGCTCGTGTCCGAGTCCGTCCCGCAACAGGGATAGTGCAGATGGTGTCCCTCATCGTCCGTTCTGACCCAGACTGCCTCTTCCACGTGGTTGGCGGGATTCTTCCCGCCCTTGAGCGCCTTGCCGCAATCCTCGCAGGTGTTTGCCTTTTGGCAGGTTGCGGGCAGGACATTGCCGTGGAGATAAATTCCGTAGGTATAGCCGCAGGACTTCCTGATGTTGGCAACATCCAGCCCCACAGAGTTATCGGCGGTATAAGCACCGTTTACAAACGCGCCGATGCCAAAGAAGCCGCCGTGCTTGAAGCCTGCCGCATTCGCGCTTGACAGCACGAATTTCATCTCCGCAACAAAACCGGTTTCGGTTGCCTTTGCCTTGATAACGGCATTCTTCGAAGTTTGCGAAGCGGTGAGGAAGTCCGCCTTGGAGGGCGTTCCGTTGTAACCCGCCGCCGAGCTGTCGGTGTTCGCGTTGATGTTGAAGCCGTAGTTCCCGCCCCAATTCCATGCGGCGCTCGTGTTAGAGTAGAAACGAGTGGAGATGATAAAGTCAACCTCTTCGCAACCGTTTACCACTGCCAACAGGTAAAGCGTGCCTTTTTCGGTTGTGCCGTCCCACATGACCTTGATGTATCCGTTGGAAGCCTTTCCGAACGCCATTTCGGGGGCATTGTTCCAGATCTCGTCGATTTCGCCGTCAACGGTCGGCGCGGTTGTGGCATATACGCCGTAATAAACACTGTTGTCCACCGTCTTTGCCGAAGCGCCGAAGGCAAACGCGGTTGCAAGCACCGCGAGAAGCAGGCAAAGCGGAAGCACGGTCTTCAGAATCTTTTTCATGAAAGAGTCCTCCGTCAGATCAGATCGTTGAAGCTGATCTTGCCGATCTTCTCCACGCTGACTTCCCCGCTGTTGAAAATGCCGCAATGCAGTTCCTCTTCCATGGAGATGTAAAACATTACAGGATTCGAGTAAAGCTTTTTCATGGTTTTCTCCTCCTTAATCGGTAACCAGTACGCCTGCCTTGAGGACAAACGTCACGGTATCTGTTCCGGTCATGTACACCTTATTGCCTGCCGCATCCTTGGTGTAAGGTTTTACGGTAAAGGACACATACAAATCGTTTCCGTCAGCATCCTTGAGCGGGATATCATCCATCACGATTGCCACCAGATATTGACCGCCGTCCTTCGGTTCGACCTTCTCGCCCGCCGCGAGAATGGACTGATAAACCGCAGTCATTTCTTTATCCAGACTGCCCTTCGGAGTCAGTTTGTCACGCACAGTTCCCATGGAAGCCGTGATTTCATAACCGACAGCGGAGAAGCCGTCCAAATCCTTGATTTGGGAAACCAGGCGCATACTCGTTGTGGTTGCGCCCCCGGGAAGCGTTTCCAACGTCTGCATTCCGAGCCACTGAATGGTGGTGGCGGGGATTGTTTTCTCCACGGTTGTGCCGCAATACGAACACTTGAAAGTTCCCTTTCCTTCGGTTGTCAGGGTCGGAGCGGTTTTAACAGTCTGGAGAACAGGGTCTTTGTGCAGGCATACCATTTTGATTCCATAGATATAACCGGAAGCCTTTTTGATATTGGCAACATCCAGTCCCACGGAGTTATCGGCGGTATATGCACCGTTTACAAACGCGCCGATGCCGAAAAAGCCACCATTCTTAAAGCCTGCCGCATTCGCGCTTGACAGTGTGAACGACATCTCCGCAACAAAACCCGTTTCGGTTGCCTTTGCTTTGATGACAGCATTCTTCGAGGTTTGCGAAGCGGTGAGAAAATCTGCCTTGGAGGGCGTTCCGCTGTAGTCCGCCGCCAAGCTATCGGTATCCTTATTGATATTGAAGCCAAAGTTGCCGCCCCAATTCCATGCGGCGTCCGTGTTGCCGTAGAAGCGTGTGGAGATGATAAAATCAACCTCCTCGCAACCGTTCACAACAGCCAACAGATAAAGTGTGCCTTTCTCGGTTGTACCGTTCCACATCACCTTGATATAGCCATTTTTCGCGTTTCCGAAAGGCATTGCAATGGTGTCATTCCAGATTTTGTCGATTTCACCGTCAATCGTCGGCGCGGTTGCTGTGTAAGCCCCGTAATATTTGGAATTATCTACGGTTTTCGCCGACGTTCCGACACTCATCACCGCCGCAAGGGAAAGAAGCATGGCAAACAGGCACAAAACGGATATCGCTTTTTTCATGGTTCGTCTCTTCCTTTCAATATTTTGTTTGCAAAAGGGGCGACCGCCGCGCGGCGTTCGCCCCGATCAGCCGTTTTTATTTCTGATGGTATGCGAGGATTTTTTCCAAGGCTGTGGTGATACGTCCCTGATTTTCGCTCCAGAACGAGGACAGCGATGCACTGCCTTGCTTGAACACGCCTGCCTTCACGGGTTCACGGAAGCAGAAGCCTGCGCTTGTCAGCACGTAGCCCGGGTCAATGAACACGTTGTTCCGGATCAGGTCGATCATGGCAAGGCTCTGCGAGTCTCTTGCGGCATTGCCTTTGAGCACCACCTCAATGTATCTCGGGTTGACGATCTCGCGGCTCTGTTTTGCAAGCGCCGCAGTCACAGTTCCCACCATTTCCGTATTCTTCACGGTCTTGGGCACGAACATCAGCGAAACGCCGTCGGTAATTGCCGTCCGGTAATTCTGTTGCGTGTTGTCCAGCTTCGGATACGGGAGCACGCCGTAGTTGTCGCTCATGTCGCGGAGGCGCTCGATCATTTCAAACCGCATCGGGTTGAACAGCACCTGCCCGCCCGTGAACAGATATTTGCTCGGGTCGTTACTGCCATCCGTACCTTTATTCTGTTCCTGATAGGAATAGCTCTCGGTGTACAGCTGAACCAACTGATCCAGAATCGCCGAATTCTTCTCGGTCTCCACCTGGAACTGATAGTTGCCGCTGTTGTCCTTGACCAGAGTCTCTACGCCAAAACTGCTTGCGAACGCGTCAATTGCAACGTCAATGTCGCTTGCAAACCCGTAAATGCGGTTCGTCCCTTCGCCCGAAGTTCCAACTTCTTTGGCAACATCCATCATGTATTCAAGCGTCCATCTACCCGAGGAAACCACGTTGTAAAGGTTTTCGGAAGCGTAATCCTTTGCCAGTCGGTCGTTGAACACCACCGAGGACATGAACTTCCAGAAGGTCAGCGTGATATCGCCCGTGATCGCGTAGGTCTTGCCGTTGACGGTCAGCACGTCGTTGATGCCGTTCTGCCACTCGTCCGCCTTCAGGTCAATGCCCGGGACGGTCTGCCAATCCAGATACCAATCGTTGCTCACCGTAGGATAAATGTAGCGATGATAACCCGCAATCAGGTCGCAGGCGTCCTCCTGCGCCGTCATCCATGTAGACAGCTGCTGTTCGAACTCGGTGTTCCGCGTGGCGTCCTTCCAGCCGTTATTGTAAGTCAGGTTCTTGATGGAGACATTGTAGCGCTTCTCAATCACCTGATTGCGCGAATACACCGCGTCGTTGACGACGTTTGCGCCCTCCGAATCGCTCGCCTTGAATTCATAGGCGTAATTCGAGCGGTGCATGATGCGGAAATCCTTATCGTATTGCGGGTAGTCCGCCCCGTCGTCCGCGTTGGTCGTCTCCTGCGCCGCCGTGGTGTTGCCCGGCTTCCCCTCCGGCTCTTGGACGTTGCATCCGATTGCCATAGCGCAACCTGTACACAACAACAGCGTGAGCAAAACCCATGCCAGAGTGCGCGTCAGCCGGAGCTTTTTGGCTTGTTTCATGAAAGATCCTCCTTGTTTCCTTTTTTCGGTTTTGTTTTCGTCTATTCTGCACGGAAACGATACCATTGGTACACCTATTATAAAGGATTTTTTTACGTTCGGCAAGTGTTAAAGTTGCTATCTTTTTTTTATTTTTTACACTTGATTACCGCCGCAATCCGTGCTATACTGAGGGCACGCCGTCCGCATATACAATCAACGGATGGAACCGAACAGAAAGGAATCGGATGAACATGAAGAAAACCGGAAAACTCCTCTCCCTGTTGCTTGCGCTCTGCACCCTTGCGCTCTGCGCCTGCACCATCACCTACCCCGACGACACGCCGACCGACACCCGACAGCCGACCGTAACCGAACCGACCCTGCGCGGAACGGTTCTTTCCCACATCTCCGACTACGCCGTGATTTACCCCACCAAGGCAACCGACGGCGAAAAGACTGCGGCAATGCAGATCATCAACGCACTTGACAGCACGCGCCGCGCCGATGTCGACTTTGTAACCGGCGACATCCCGAAGAACAACCGCGAAATTCTGATCGGCAACACCAACCGCGCCGCTTCGAAAACGGCGATTGCCGCACTGGACAAGGATCGCGACTTCTCGGTCTCCTTCAACAAGGACGAAGTTGTCATCGCTGCAAAAACCGACGTCGCGCTTGCCGACGCCGTTGCCTACTTCCTCGGCACTGTCCTTACCGCCGATATCTCCCACTACTCCGTCGGCACGGTTGACACCCAACTTTACAATTACCCGCTTTCGGGCTTCTTCGGTCTTTCGCCCGACGCGCTGAAAATTTCCTATGCCACCAAAGAGATGCTGCCCGTTGCAACCTCGCTGCAGACTTACATCCACGACGTAACGGGCGCGGACGTGGCGATCGCCCTTGGCGGAAGCGGCAACATCCGTCTTTCCCTTGACGAAACAATGGAGCGCGCCAAGTATCGCGTTGAGCCTGCGGGCGGTCTTGTGACCCTGCGCGGCGGCACGGTGCTTGCCCTTTCCGAGGCGGTGCGGGCAATTACCTCCAAGAGCCTTGGCGGCGCGGCGGTCACGCTCGACGGCGAGAGTACCATCCCGCTGACGATGAAGGACATCAAGTCGGGCAAGGAAATGCAACTGGTCTGGTTTGACGAATTCGACGGCAGCGCGCTGAACAGCGCCTACTGGTCGCTGACCGACCGGATGTACGGCAACAGCAAGATCACCACCTCCGCAAGCAAGAAGAACTTTGAGGTTGCGGACGGCGACGCAACCATGCGGGTCTGGAAGAGTGGCGACGTCTTTACCACCAACAGCACGCTGACCACGATGAACCGCATGAGCTTCCGCTACGGTTACCTCGAAATCTACGCAAAAGTGCCCACGACCTCCGGCACATTCCCCTCCTTCTGGCTTCAGTCCGCCGAACAGCACCGCGCCGACAAGAGCATGATGACCGAGGTGGACGTGTTTGAGATTTACACCAAGAACAAGATGGAGTGCACCCTGCACAAGTGGGAAATGAACGAAAGCGGCGGAAGCAGTCACCACTGCTGGAACGACCCGAAGGTCAAGGTCTATTCCGACGCCGACTGGTCGACCCTCTCCACCGATTATCACCTCTACGGCTTCGGCTGGACCGAAACCGAGATGTACTTCACTGTGGACGGCAAGCTCTACGCTACCTTTGACATCACCGACAAAGGCGACTTCTGCCAAGGTGTCGGAAAAGTAGAATATGATAAGGAAGGCAACGCAATCAGTTCGCTCACGGGAATGTCCTGCTTCAGGGACGCGCTGTTCATCAACTTCAACAACTGGATTCACACCGAGGGCAGCTTCCGCAACAAGAACTGGAAAACGGATGAAAACACCGAATACCCCATTGATTACAGCATCGCGTGGATTCGTCTCTATCAGGACGAGACGGGCACGCTCTACGACGACCTGAACGGCAAAATTTCCGACGGCATCAAATAAACGGAGGCAACAGCAAACATGAACGGCAACGGTATTCCCCAAACCATTAAAAGCCCGCTCGACGGCAGCGAAATGCGCCTGACGTGGAACGATGAATTCGACGGCGACAGAATCAACGGCAAAACATGGCAGCTCTATGACAGAATGTGGGCGAAAAACCGCGTGATTACCACCACCGACCCCCGCAACTTCGCACTGGAGAACGGCGAGGCGGTCATGCGAACCTACCGCGAGGACGGCCATTATACCTCGCACAAATCCCTGACCACCTTTGACCGCATGAGCTTCCGCTACGGTTACCTTGAAATCAACGCAATTGTTCCCTTCAGCCGCGGCGCGTTCCCCGCGTTCTGGCTTCAGTCCGCATGGCAGCACCGCTCCGTGGACTACATGACCGAGGTCGACGTGTTCGAGGTCTACAAGGCGGGCTATGTGGAGTCCACCCTGCACAAGTGGTATCTCAAAGACCCCGTGACAGGTCCTCACACGCGCCATGACTGGAACACGCCGCTCTCCTACACCTTCCCCGAGGATCATTGGGAAAGCCTTTCCCACGAATACCACCGCTGGGGCTTCCTGTGGATTCCCGAAAAAATCGCCATCACGCTGGACGGCAACATCATCGCAACCTACGACATCACCGATGCGGGCGACTTTCAGGAGGGACTGCGAACCGGCGATGACCTGACCGGAATGGGCGGCTTCCAAGACCCGATGATTATCAACTTCACCAACTGGGTCGGCAGCGGCTTCCGCGATAAGTCATGGGTGGTCGGCGAAGACACCGAACACCCA
>OOIG01002615.1_pt1 | contig 11875 bp, 10 predicted proteins | sample 1692091 | NCBI WGS metagenome assembly OOIG01 (sample SAMN06348188, study PRJEB24527) | human gut metagenome | biome: human gut; feature: ankylosing spondylitis patient; material: feces | host: Homo sapiens | place: China | collected 2015-10
GGCCAGCAGCACGTGGCTGGGGTCCAGGGAGCCGGAGGTACAGGCGCTGCCGGAGCTGGCACAGATTCCCGCCATATCCAGCCGGAGGAGCAGGCTCTCTCCCTCGATGCCCTCAAAGCAGAAGCTGACGATGCCGGGCACCTTGTGGTCCGGATCCCCGTTGCAGCGGGAGTAGGGGATCTTGCTCAGACCATCAATCAGCTTATCCCGCATGGCCGTCACCTTGACCATGCTCTCCTCCATGTGGTCGCAGCAGTCCTTCAGGGCCGCGGCCATGGCCAGAATGCCGGGGATGGCCTCGGTGCCGCCCCGCTTATCCCGCTCCTGGGCGCCGCCCTCAATGAAGTTCTGGAGCTTGATGCCCTTCTTGCAGTAGAGGGCGCCTATGCCCTTGGGGGCGTGGAACTTGTGCCCGGAGAGGGAGAGCATGTCGATGTTGTCCTTCTCCACATCAATGGGCACATGGCCCACCGCCTGCACCGCGTCGGTGTGGAAGAGAATGCCCTTCTCACGGCACAGAGCGCCAATCTCCCGGATGGGCTGGAGGGTGCCAATCTCGTTGTTGGCAAACATAATCGTCACCAGGCAGGTGTCGGGACGAATGGCGGCGGCCAGCTCATCCAGGCGGACAATGCCGTTTTCATGGACGGGAAGGTAGGTGACCTCGAAGCCGTTCTTCTCCAGCCGGGCCAGAGTGTGGAGCACCGCGTGGTGCTCAATGGCATCGGAGATGATATGCCGCTTGCCCACAGCAGCTCCCAGGCGGGCTCCCTCGGTGATGGCCCAGTTGTCCGACTCCGTACCGCAGCTGGTGAAATAAATCTCCTCCGGCTTGGCACCCAGGCACTCCGCCATGGTCCGGCGGGCCGCCATCAGGGCCAGATTTGCCTCCCGCCCCTTCTGGTGGAGGCTGCCGGGGTTGCCGTACAGATCATGAAGGGCCGGCAGCATGGCGTCCACGGCAGCTTTGCTCATGGCTGTGGTGGCCGCGTTGTCAGCATATACAAACATAGCTTTTGATTCCTTCTTTCCTGAAACCGGGATGGGCCCGGTACATATTTACACAATTCCTATAGGAATATAGGATTTATTACACTATAAATCCCTTCCGGCAAAATGTCAATAGGGTTCAGCAATTTCCCCGGCTGTGGCAGGTGCAGCGGGCATCGATCCGCCGCTGTTTGTCCACCAGGTCCGCCAGGGTCACATGGTCCACCACGTTGCTGATGGCTCGATCCACCTGTTCCCACAGCTCCAGGGTAACGCACTCCTTACACCGGGCACACTGATTTACCTCGTCGTCCAGACAGGAGACTGGGGCAATACTGCCCTCTACCAGCCGCAGGATGTCCCCCACAGTGTAGTCCTCAGGGCTGCCCACCAGGTGGTAGCCGCCCCGGGCTCCTCGGGTACTGCGGACCATCCCGCCCCGAATCAGAGTGGGAATGACCTGCTCCAGATATTTTTCACTGATTCCCTGGCTCTCCGCTACGGATTTCACCGAGATGTTGGTCCCATCCTCCTGCATGGCCAGCGCCAGCATGAGGTGGAGCGCGTAGCGGCTTCTGGTCGATATCTTCACAATGGATCTACCTCCTTTGCGCAATTCCTATCTTAATATAGGAATTGCGCTATGTCAAGAGGACATTTGCTTTGTATGTCCTCTTGACTTTTGCGGACTCCTGGCATATTCTTCCCGTTTTTTTGCGCCTCATCCCCAAAAAGGAAATGATCTGTTCCTAGCTTTTCCTGCCGACCCTTGACGCTGGATGCGGAAGGCGGTATACTGGTGCAGAAAGGGAAAAGCATTATTCGATATGATCCATTGAAGGAATCAATATATCCGCAGAAGGAGGAGGATGCCGGTGGAACTGTCCAGGCTTTTGGCCGTGGAGCGGGGAATCACCGCGCTGATCGGCAGCGGGGGAAAGACCACCGCCATGTACCTCCTGGCGGAGGAGCTGTCCCGGTGGGGGACCGTCATCTGCACCACCTCCACCCATATTCTGGTGCCCAGCCATCTCCACACGCTGGTAGATCCGACACCGGAGGATCTGTCCCGCGCTCTGGCGGAAAACAGCGTCGTCTGCACCGGCAGCGCCGCGGCAGAGGGGAAACTCACCGCGCCGACGCTGTCCTGGGCGATCCTGGCAACCCTGGCGGACTATGTGCTGGTGGAGGCAGACGGCGCCCACCGCCTGCCCTGCAAGGCCCATCTGCCCCATGAGCCGGTGATCCCGCCGGAGACGACGCAGACCATTCTGTTGGTGGGGGCGTCCGGTCTGGAAAAGCCCATACAGGAGGCCGCTCACCGGCCAGAGGTATTCTGCCGGCTGTCGGGGCGTAAGCCCGGGGATCCCATCACTCCAGCGGCTCTGGCAGCTGTGATCAAGGCGGAGGCCCTGGGGGACAAGGTACTGATGAACCAGGCGGACGGACCGGAGGAGATGGCTCAGGCCAAGATACTGGCCGACCTGCTGCCTGTGCCGGTGTTCGCCGGTTCTCTGTGGAAAAGGAGTTTTCTATGTTTGTCTTGATGCGCGGCGGCGGCGATATTGCCACAGGCATCGCTCTGCGGCTCTGGCGCAGCGGCATGGATGTTTGTATCTGTGAGATCCCTGTCCCTACTGCCATCCGCCGCACCGTCTGCTTTTCGGAGGCGGTCCGGCTGGGAGAGACAGAGGTGGAGGATGTGACCGCCCGCCTCTGTGAGCTGGAGGAGATCCCGGACCTGCTGGAGCAACGGATCATCCCCGTCCTCATCGACCCGGAGGCGGCCGCTGTTTCCGCCCTGGCGCCGGACGTAGTGGTGGACGCTATCCTGGCCAAGCGGAATCTGGGCACCACCCTGGATATGGCCCCGGTGGTCATCGGCGTAGGGCCGGGCTTTACCGCCGGGGTGGACTGCCACGCCGCTGTGGAGACCATGCGTGGCCACTATCTGGGCCGGGTCCTCTATGACGGGAGTCCTCTGGAGAATACGGCGGTGCCGGGCCTCATCGGCGGATACGCCGGAGAACGGGTGCTCCGGGCCCCCGCCGACGGCGTTTTCCAAGGGGTGCTACAGATTGGGGACCAGGTGCGGTCCGGAGACATAGCGGGCTACGTGAATGGGGTGCCTATGGTCTGTACCATTGACGGCGTCCTTCGCGGCCTGTTGGCCGATGGTGTGGCCGTCCACAAGGGCATGAAGAGTGGAGATGTGGATCCCCGGTGTGCCGTGGATCACTGCTTCTGCGCCTCGGACAAGGCTCTTGCAGTGGGCGGCGGCGTGCTGGAGGCCATCCTTGCCCTGTCAGATATTCTGCGGGATTGAGCATAGACACGATTTGTTTTTTCATGTACCAAAATACATTTATACATTAGATAATGATAACCGGGGGAGGAACAACCAATGGAAAATGAAGTGAAACTGACTAAGCTGGCCAAATGCGCCGGCTGCGGCGCCAAGGTGGGAGCCGGTGTGCTGGCCCAGCTGCTGGACGGCATCAAGGTCCACCACGACCCGAACCTGCTGGTGGGGTTTGACAAGAGCGATGACGCCTCTGTCTACAAGGTCACCGACGATCTGGCTCTGGTACAGACCGTGGACTTTTTCCCGCCCATCGCCGACGATCCCTACCTCTTTGGCCAGATCGCCGCCACCAACGCCCTCAGCGACGTGTACGCCATGGGCGGTGAGCCCAAGCTGGCCCTGAACCTGATGTGCGTACCCAAGGACATGCCCCGGGATGCGGTCCATCAGATGCTCCGGGGCGGCTACGACAAGGTCTATGAGGCGGGCTGCCTCATCACCGGCGGTCACAGCATCTTTGACGATGAGCCCAAGTACGGCCTGGCGGTCACCGGTTTTGTCCATCCCGACAAGATCCTTACCAACAGCGGCGCCCGGACCGGTGACGTGCTGCTCTTCACCAAACCCCTGGGTATCGGGGTCATCTCCACCGCCCACAAGGGGGACATGGCCTCCAAGGAGGGCATTGACTTAGCTTACAAACTCATGACCACCCTCAACAAGAATGCCCGGGATGTGATGGTCAAGTACAATGTCCACGCCTGCACCGACGTCACCGGTTTCGCCATGCTGGGGCATCTTCTGGAGATGGCCCAGGGCAGCGATAAGCAGATCACCCTCCATGTGGACGACATCGACATGATCCCCGAGGCTATGGAGCTGGCCAAAATGGGCATCCTGCCGGAGGGCATGTACCGCAACCGCAGCTTTGCCGAGGCCTGGGTAGACATGGGGGATACTCCCCTGTACAAGCAGGATCTTCTCTTCGATCCCCAGACCGCCGGCGGTCTGCTGATGGCCGTGGACCCCGCCGATGCCGACGCCCTGTTTGCCGAGCTGAAAGGCTGCGTCCCCAGCGCCCAGCGCATCGGCGTGGTGGAGGACTACCAGGGTGGTTCCCGGATCTTCCTGCGCTGATGGTTTCTTGAATCCAGTAAAGCCTGCCCTTCTGGGCAGGCTTTCTTTATGGCTAAAAATTTAGATTAAAAAATACATGGGTCTTGACGAATTACTCCATTTTGGTCTATTGTATCTCTCACAGGACGGACATTGTTACAGCCGTCAAAACAAGAAAGAGAGAGGTACCGACTATGCCGCGAAAAACAATTATGACCAACATCGCCTACGATACCCAGCGCCGCAGCTACTATGTCTCCATGTACGGCGGCCGGTCCAAGACGGGTCAATTTTGCCGCACCGTCCGCTGCTACCCTACCCTCGACCAGGCGGTACCGGCTTTGGAGAACTTCAAAGCCGGAAAAAGTCTGGGACAGGGGAAAGTCCCAAGGGACCTCACTGTAGGACAATGGCTGCACTACTGGCTTGAACAGGTGGTTCGACCCAGCCGCTCCGCCAGCACTACCCACGGCTACACCATGATCATCCGCAACCACTTAATCCCGGCTCTGGGCAATATCTGCCTCGCGGATCTCACCGCTGCCCAGGTACAGCAATACCTCAACCACAAGCAGGAGGAAGGGCTGTGTGCCAACACCGTGCGCAAGCACCACAGCGTCCTCCACAACGCATTGGAGCAGGCCCGCAAGCAGGAGCTCATCGACCGCAATGTGGTAGAGATGGCGGCACGCCCCTCCGCCACGCAGCCGGTCCACCACTACTACGACGCGGAGACTATGCAGCGGCTGTTCCAGGCTCTGGAGGGTACCAGTATGGAGCTGGCTGTCAAGCTGGCCGGCTATCTGGGCTTGCGGCGCAGCGAAATCTGCGGCCTCAAATGGAGCCATGTGGACCGGCAGGCCAAGATCATTACCATCGCCGAGGCTCGCACCGCCGTCAATGGCAAGTCGGTGGATAAGGAGCCGAAAAACAATTCCTCGGTTCGCCGGCTGGGGTATGAGGGACTTTCCGACCTGGAAAATGTGCTGGAGCGGATGTGGCGGCGGCGGGAGGCAGAACGCAAGCGGCTGGGCAGTCAGTATTGCGACCGGGGGTTTGTTCTGTGCCACAGCGGAGGACATCCCTACCAGCCTGACTATCTCAGTAACCGCCTCCAGCGGGTGCTGGCGGGAAAGGGCCTTCCCTATGTGACCCTTCACGGTCTGCGCCACAGCTTTGCCAGTATCGCCCACAGCCAAAATGTGCCCCTCTTCGGCATCAGCCGGGCTCTGGGCCACAGCAGCACAGCCACCACCACCCAGATCTACATGCATCTCTTTGATGAGACCCACCTCTCCGTGGTTCAGCAGGTGGGCAAAGCTATCGGCGGCGATCGATAAGCCATATGCGGCCAAAAGAAAAAGAGCGCCTGACACTGTGTCAAGCGCTCCTCTTTTTTGCCGGGAAAGCTCTTACTCTGCGGAGAACTGGTCCTTGCCTACGCCGCACAGTGGGCAGACAAAATCCTCAGGAACATCCTCCCACTTGGTGCCGGGGGCAATGCCGTTATCGGGATCACCCGCTACCTCGTCATAAACATAACCGCAGACGTCGCAAACGTATTTCATGGTTGCTTCTCCTTTTCTTTTATCGTCCACCGGGACGGTTGCTTTTATGGTGTTAGTATATCCCATTTTCTGTAAAATAACTGTTGCAAATGCCACAAATAAAAAGTTTTTTAGCTGAGCTCCGCCTGGCCGGTGTACAACTGGTAGTATCGGCCGCCCTGGGCGATGAGGCTGTCGTGGTCGCCCCGCTCGATGATCTCTCCCTGCTCCAGAACCATAATGGCCTTGGCATTGCGGACGGTGGAAAGACGGTGGGCGATGACGAAAACCGTACGGCCCTTCATGAGGCTGTCCATGCCCTTTTCGATGAGCTTCTCCGTCCGGGTGTCGATGGAGGAGGTATCCTCGTCCAATATCAGCACCGGCGGGTCTGCCACCGCCGCCCGGGCGATGGCCAGCAGCTGCCGCTCTCCTTGGCTAAGGTTGCCGCCGTCGTCGGTAATCCAGGTGTCGTAACCCTTGGGCAGATGGCGGATAAAGGTGTCGGCATTGGCCAGCTTGGCGGCAGCGTGGACCTCCTCATCGGTGGCGTCCAGCTTGCCGTAGCGGATGTTGTCGGCGATCGTGCCGGTAAAGAGGCGGGTATCCTGGAGAACGATGCCCAGGCTTCGCCGCAGGCTGTCCTTGCTGATATCCCGGATGTCAATGCCGTCATAGGTGATCTGACCGCTTTCGATTTCGTAGAAACGGTTGATAAGGTTGGTAATGGTGGTTTTGCCTGCGCCTGTGGAACCTACAAAGGCAATCTTCTGGCCGGGCTTGGCGTAGAGACTGATGTCGTGGAGAATGGTCTTGCCGGGAACATAGCTGAATACCACGTTGTAGAAACGGACATCTCCCGCCAGAGGAACCAACGTACCGTCAGGACGCTTCCAGGCCCACTCGCTGGTTCGGTTCTCTGTCTCCTCCAGGGTACCGTCGGGCCTCTTGCGCACATTGACCAGGGTGGTCTTGCCCTCGTCCACCTCAGGTGTGACCTCCATGACCTCAAAGATCCGCTCCGCACCGGCGATGGCTGCCAGCACGTTATTGATCTGCTGGCTGATCATACCCACCGGCTGGCTCACCTGACGGACGTACTGGAGATACATGACCAGGGAGCCAAGATCCAGGCCCATGTAGATGGAGAGCAGGGCTCCGGCGCAGCAGGTGAGGGCGTAGTTGATATGGGAGATGTTGCCCATGGCAGGCATGATGGAGCCCGCAAAGGACTGGGCCGCCGTGGCGCTGCGGCGATATGCTTCATTGCGCTGGGCAAAGCCCTCCCGGGCCTTGGTCTCGTGGTTGAAAACCTTGATGACCTTCTGACCCTCGATCATCTCCTCGATATAGCCGTTGACAATACCGATATCCCGCTGCTGTTCCGCAAAAAAGTAGCGGCTGCGCTTGCCCACGGTCATTACCACAAGGAACATGAGGCCCAGACAGAAGATGGTCACTAGGAACAATATCGGGCTGGTAATGATCATCATGAGCACCACGCCCACGAAAGTGAGGCTGCCGGAGATCAGGCTGGCAAGGCCGTTGTTCATGATCTCGGTGATGGTCTCGATGTCGTTGGTATAGCGGCTCATGAGTTCGCCATGGGTATGGGTGTCAAAATAGCTCAAGGGCAGGGTCTGCATCTTGGCAAAGAGATCCCGCCGTAGAGCAAAGCTGGTTTTCTGGGAGACATGGACCATGATCCGGGTGTAGGTGAAGGAGAAGCCCGCTCCTGCCACATAGATGCAGGCCATGAGGCCCAAGGTCCGGGCCAGCTTGCCGTAATCTCCGGGGATAATCGCCTCATTCACCAGAGGCTTGAGGAGGTAGGATCCGCCGATGGTGCACACACTGTAGAGCACCAGGCATACAGCGACAATCAGCAGCAGCCATTTGGAGCGGCCCAGATATTCCATCAATTTCCGAATGGTTTTGCCCATATTTTTGGGTTTCTGATACCCGTGACGGTTCCGGCCGCCGGGGCCGCCCATGGGCCGTGGATTAGCCATCGATACTCGCTCCTTCCTGCTGGGATTGATAGACGTCCCGATAGATCTCGCTGGTTTTCATCAGTTCGTCGTGAGTGCCCATGGCGGAGATCCTTCCGTCATCCATGACCAGGATCAGGTCCGCATCCATGACAGAGATAATCCGCTGGGCGATGATAATTTTGGTGGTGTCCGGCAGCTGCGTCCGGAAGGCCTGCCGGATCTTGGCGTCGGTAGCGGTATCCACGGCGGAGGTGGAATCGTCCAGAATCAAGACCTTGGGCTTTTTCAAAATAGCGCGGGCGATGCACAGCCGCTGCTTCTGGCCGCCGGAGACGTTGACGCCTCCCTGGCCCAAATCCATATCCAGACCGCCGGGAAGACGGGAGATGAATTCGTCGGCACAGGCGGCGGCACAAGCCTGCGCAATTTCTTCCTCCGTAGCGTGCTCGTTGCCCCAGAGGAGGTTCTCGCGGATGGTGCCGGAGAAGAGGGTGTTCTTCTGCAGCACCATGGCGCAGGAATCCCGCAGGTGCTCCATGGTGTAGTCCGCCACCGGGCGGCCGCCCACCCGGACAGTACCTTCTGTTGCCTCATAGAGCCGGGGGATCAGCTGCACCAGAGTGCTCTTGGCCGAACCGGTGGCACCGATGATGCCAACTGTCTGACCGCTCTTGATGTGGAGATCAATGTCCTCCAGGTTCCAGGCCTCGCTGGCGGTATTGTATTTGAACCAGACGTGGTCGAAGTCGATGGAGCCGTCCTCCACCCGGGCATCCGGATCCGCGGCAGTATCCCCGATATCAGGCTGCTCATCCAGCACCTCAATGATTCGCTTGCCGCAGGCCACAGACCTGGTCAGCATCATCATGATCATGGAGACCATCATGAGACTCATGAGGACCTGTGTGATATAGGTGAAGAAGGTGGTGAGAAGGCCCACCTCCAGCTCGCCGGCCTGAACCATGGGGGTGCCGTACCACATGACGGCAATGATGGTGCCGTAGGTGATGAGCATCATGACGGGCATGTTGATGACCACCCGGCCGAAGGCCTGCTCAGAGATGCTGCGCAGGGCAGTGTTCCGCCCCTCGAACTTCTCGTTTTCAAAGTCCTGGCGGACAAAGGATTTCACAACACGGATGGCGTTGAGGTTCTCCTGGACCACCAGATTCAGACCGTCGGTGCGCTCCTGGAGGAGCTTGAACTTGGGGGCCACCGTAAGAATGATGGAGAGGATCACCACTGCCAGCAGCGGCAGGGCCACCAGGAACACCTGGCTGAGGCGGGTGGAGATGCCGATAGCCAGCACCAAGGCACTCACCAGCATCACCGGGGCCCGGACCAGCATGCGCATGCTCAGCATCAGCGTCATCTGCATGGTGTTGCAGTCGGTGGTCAGGCGGGTGATGAGAGAGGCGGTGGAAAACTTCTCGATGTTCCGGAAGGCATACTCCTGGATGTGGTCGTACTGGGCCTGGCGGAGATTGGCGCCAAACCCCTGGCCCGCCCGGGCAGCCAAAAACGCTGCCGAAACTCCCAGGAACATGGAAAAGAGCGCCATAGCCACCATCAGTGCGCCGTAGCGGAAGATGGCTCCGGTGTCACCCGCAGGAATATAGGTATCCACGATTGCTGCCATTACCAGAGGCAGCAGCAGCTCAAATACCGCCTCCGAGCCGGAGCACAGGATACCGGTAAATATCCACTTTCGATAGCCACGGGTGTAGGGCCACAGTTTCTTGATCATGTATGTGCCACCTCGTTTTCCAGATTCCGAATCAGTCGGGCCAGCATATCCCGCAGCTGCGTTTGCTCTTCTGCAGACAGCACCGCACAGAAAACACGGTCCGTGTCCTCCAGAGCCGCCCGGAAATCCTCCGTAATTGCTTGTCCGGCTTCGGTCAGGCTCAGCATCCTGCGCCGACCGTCTTCCTGGCTTTGGCGCCGGAGGACATACCCTTTCTCCTCCAGCCGATCCACAATACCGTTGACAGTAGACGCCTTCAAATGCAGCTCCCGTTCCAGGTCCCGCTGCATGACCTCCCGGCCTTCACTGAGCTTTGCCAGGTATAAAAGCGTGTAGGACTGAGGGGCTGTGACATTATATTGTTCCCGCAGACGCGTGTCCAGATATAGTTTCCCCAGGTGGCCGCAATACCCGATCATACGGCCAAGAGGTACCTGTTCTGCCATCCAAAGGTCTCCTTTCTTTTTCGTTCAAAAATTTAGCTTACTAAATATAATACACATTTAGTGGTTCGTCAAGTTGATTTTTGAATGGATTTTGAATCAGGTGTGAACTTTCCGTGAATTGTAGCAGCGGTGTGTTGACTTCCGTCAAGAGCTGTACTAAGATAAACTCATCCAAAGATGTTTTTTCTTTTTCTCCCTCTCTCCATTTTCAAGCGACAGGAGCCGGGACCTGCCGCTTTTCTGCTGTTTTTATTACCAAGAAGGATCTTCTACCGTAAACATTCCATTGAGAACCGTCCAGCCCTGAGGCCAGGGCCGCATCAGGTTCCAGAAGCCGCAGCCCGCCAGGCCATACTCTTTCACCAGGTCCAATTTTGCCTCCAAACTGCGTGCATCCTCAAACCACACCTCTCTGCGCTGTCCGTCCCGGTCCGTGTACTGGAACCAGGGACTTTGCACTTTCTCGTCATACTGAATTACCGCGCCGTTCTCCACTGCCAGAGAAATTGCCTCCTGATTGGACAGCGATCCCGCCCGGGTAACTCCCTGCCGATAGGGAATGGGCCAGTTGTAGCCGTAGTTGGGAATCCCCAGCAGCAGCTTTTCCCGCGGGACGGCAGTAACCGCATAGTCCAGGACCTGTCGAACCTGGGGCAGCGGTGCTACCGCCATCGGCGGTCCTGCGGCGTAGCCCCATTCGTAGGTCATCAGCAGCAGGTAATCCACTGCCTCTCCCAGCTCGGGATAACCGTGCCCCTCATAGAGAAGGCCCGGCTGATCGTCACTGGTCTTAGGGGCTACTGCCGCCATAAGCGGATACCCCATAGGTTGCAGACGGCTGCGGAGTGCTCTCAGGAAGGCGGCATAAGGGACTCGTTGCTCCGCAGTCAGATTTTCAAAGTCCACGTCCAGACCTCTGTAGCCCTTTCGCTCCATAGTGGAGAGGATTTGAGCAATCAGGTCGGCCTGTTTCTCACTGTTGAACAACACCTGAGCGCTACGCTCAGGGGAAAATTCGTCGTCCTCTGTGAGATTGGACAGGTGCATTAATGGCGCAGCCCCCAGCCGCACCGTCTCCGCCAGCAGCCGCTGATCGTCCAGAGGCCGCAAGTCCCCGTCCTTGTCAAGTCCGTAGGTAAAGGGAGCCATGGCGGTCATATAGGGCAGGGTGGCGCTGAGGAGACGGGCCAGAATAAAAGGATAGGCATAGCTGGTGGTGAAGGTGCGAGGACGATCCGCCCCCTGGTAGCTGATAACCAGCACCTGACCAGGAAAAATATCCGGGTTGCCATAGAGCCAGTAGTTGTTGCGGTACAAGGTTCGCAGGGAGACGTCGTACTTCCGGGAGATAGACCACAGGGTGTCCCCCGGCAGGACCACGTGGAACAAGCGGACCTTCTCCACTGCCAGAGCCTGCCCAACAGCCAGCCGTCCGTCACCTGCCACACCGTTGGCCGCAGCCAGCAGCCCAGGCTCCACCTGATATTGGGCCGCAATGGAGCAGATGGTCTCTCCCGGACCCACTACATGTATGATCATGAACGCATCACCTCAGAACAGACTATGCGGCAGCACAGGGTGTTCATTCTTTTCTTCTTGAAAAAAGAAAAGAGCCAAAAGAAAAACTTTTTGCGCAAAGCGTATGCTTTGCTTGTCATTTTCTCTCTTTTGCCGATGCACGAATTTGAGCAACAAAAAGCCGTTACACCCCATGGGTGTAACGGTTTTTT
>OOIG01002618.1_pt1 | contig 11860 bp, 12 predicted proteins | sample 1692091 | NCBI WGS metagenome assembly OOIG01 (sample SAMN06348188, study PRJEB24527) | human gut metagenome | biome: human gut; feature: ankylosing spondylitis patient; material: feces | host: Homo sapiens | place: China | collected 2015-10
CCTTACCGGTTGGCGCATTCAGCTGATGAAGCGCCCACTCTGGCGCACTCCCCTCTCTGCGGAAACCTGGCCCAGAACTATGGACGGCTTTCTTTCTGACCGAGACTTTCGCATCTTTTCCGGGGACGAGCTGGTAGCCCAGGCCACCTCCCGGTGGTGCCTGGTTAGCACCCACACCGGACGGGTCACCCGGGTCACTGACACCATCCGTGGCGCCTACATTCTGGATTCCCAGGCGGTGTTCTCTGAAGCCCTTCACACCAATGGCAGGAGTGGTCCTTCCGCCGAAGAAACCTTCTCCTGCGTCATTGGCCGTCGGGACATTGACACCAACCATCACGTCAACAACCTACACTACCTGGACTACGCCCTGGAAGCTCTGCCCCAAGAGGTATTTGAGCACATTCCCGACACCCTGGAGATCGTCTACCGCAAGCAAATTCTCCTGGGAACTCCCATTCGCTGCCTCTACCAGCTGACAGACGACGGCCGCCACCAGGTGGAGATCTGCAGCGGAGAGGGAAAGGATATCGTCCATCACGCCTTCCTCTGGTTCTATTAAATTCAGACAGGAGATTATCATGAACGATCTGCTTACCTTTATCGACAACAGCCCCAGCCCCTTCCACGCCGTGGACAACCTGTGCCGAACCCTCACCGATGCCGGTTACGTCCGGCTGGCGGAGAACGCCCCCTGGCAGCTCACACCCGGCGGAAAGTATTTTGTTACCCGCAACGGCTCCGCTCTGGTAACCTTCCGGATCCCCCAAGGGGATTTTACCGGTTTCCTCTTCGCTGCCACTCACAGTGACGCACCCACCTTCCGGATCAAGGAGAACGCCGAGATGGAGGGGCCCGACGGCTATATCCGACTGAATACTGAAGGCTACGGCGGTATGCTTTGCGCCCCCTGGCTGGATCGGCCTCTGACGGTAGCGGGACGGGCTTTGGTCCAGCGGGGCAGCACCATTGAAACCCGGCTGGTCTATGTGGACCGGGATCTTTTGATGATCCCCAATGTGGCCATCCACATGAACCGCAATGTCAATGACGGCTATAAGTATGACCGCAAGTGCGACATGGTACCCCTCATGGGGCTTGGGGAGAGCAAGGGTGCCTTCCTCTCCGCCGTGGCGCAGGCGGCAGGCTGCGCACCCGATGATATTCTAGGCTACGACCTGGTACTGGCCCCCCGGCAGAAAGGCCTGATCTGGGGTGCCTCCGGGGAGTTCGTCTCCTCCCCCCGGTTGGACGACCTCCAGTGCACCTACGGCTGCTTCCAGGGCTTCCTGGCTGCCTCAGACAGCGGAAGCCTACCGGTATTCGCCCTTCTGGACAACGAGGAGGTGGGGAGCCTCACCAAGCAGGGAGCCGATGGCACCTTCCTCAGCGACGTAGTGGACCGAATCTGCACGGCTCTGGGGCGGGATCGCGCCTCTGCCATCGCCAATAGCTTCCTGGTGTCCGCCGACAATGCCCACGCCGTCCACCCCAATCACCCGGAATATACCGATCCCACCAACCGTCCTGTGATGAACGGCGGCGTGGTCATCAAGCATGGCGTCCGCTACTCCACCGACGGCGCGGCCCAGGCAGTCTTTGTGGCTCTCTGCCGTCGGGCGCAAGTGCCGGTCCAGCACTTCGCCAACCGCTCCGACATGGCCGGCGGCTCCACTCTGGGGAACATCGCCAACGCCCATGTATCGGTAAACACTGTGGATATTGGTCTTGCTCAGCTGGCCATGCACTCCTGCTTTGAGACGGCAGGAGCGAAGGATATCGACTATCTGATTCGGGCCATGACTGCCTACTACAGCGCCTCTCTCCAGGAGGAGAACGGAACCTTCACCCTCTCCTGAGCAGTGTTGTTCCGGACACTTTTCCAGTGCGATCCCATATAGATCCATAGAAGGCCATCCCCCTGGGGTGCGGCTGGGAAGCTCTACTCCCCGCCGTTTTCCCAGGGGGATTTTCAGTTAATATATTTTTTCAAATTCTTGTATCTTTTGGGCAGCTGGCGACTCATACAGACAGAGGGAGGTGGTGGCCATGGATGACTTTGAACAGATATTCCGCACCTACAGCCCGGTAGTCCATCGGTTTCTTCTCTCCCTCTGCGGCGACGTGGACCTGGCTCAGGAGCTGACGGCAGAAACCTTCTATCAGGCATATCTGCACATCGGCAAGTTCCGGGGCGACTGCAAACCGGAGACCTGGCTGTGTCAGATCGCCAAGCACGCCCTGTACAAGGAGCAAAAGCGCCGGAAGCGGCTGGTTCCCCAGGAGGAGCGGGAGAATACCGTACCGGAGGAGCACTTTTTCGAGGCGGTGCACAGCCGGGAGCAGGCCCTTGCACTCCACCGACAGCTCCACACCCTGCCGGAGCCCTATCGGGAGGTATTCATGCTGCGGGTATTCGGTGAACTCAGTTTCCACGAGATCGCCGATGTCTGTGGGAAAAGCGAGTCCTGGGCCAAAGTCACCTTCTACCGGGCCAAAAACAAACTGCTGGAAAAATGGGAGGGCCAGCCATGAACATTACCTGTGAGATGGCAGAAGATCTTCTCCCCCTGTACCTGGAGGGCACCTGTTCGGCCGACAGCCGGGCAGCATTGGAGGCACATCTGCACATCTGCCCCACCTGCCGGGAGAAGCGGGAGAGAATGGAACGAAATATCCCCACGCTACCGAAACAGGCAGCAGGCGTCGTCCCCCTGTCGGACTGCGCCAGAAGAATCCGCCGCCATCGGCTCCGGACGGCAGGTCTGGTGCTGCTGCTGAGCGTCCTGTCCGTTTGTATTCTCACTATGTGCCTTCTGGCCGTCGACGATATGCGACGTCAGGCCAACCCCACGGTCTTCCCCGTGGAGGATGGGGTGTGGAACCTCACCGCTGGGGAGCTGGAAACTACCGCTGAGACGGTGGGAGAGTACGTCCTCTTCACCAACTCCACCCGGATCTCCGTCTCCACGGCTGAGGGCAGCGGATATGAAGGGGAGATTCTGCTGTGGGACGCGGAGAAGAACAGCGCTCCCATCCTTTACGGCCACGTGGATGAGCGGGACAATACCTGCGTATTTGAGAACCTCACCTCCGCCCGTTACTACCGGATCACCTGCGAAGGCGGGGCGAATGTGTCCCTCACCATCAGCGAGGGCCGGATCGTCAGTTTCTGGCATAGTCTTGGTACAGTAGTGAATACGCTGCTGGGCCGTTAAATGCCTGGTTCTCGGAAACGGCACAAAAAAGCGGTGGGACCGTTGGTCCCGCCGCTTTGCTTTATGCCTGCCGCAGTATCGGCTGGAGCTGCCGCCCCTCCAGGGCTGCGTCTATAGTCTCCCCAATCCGGGAGAAGTCCGCCATCAGGGAGCAGGGCTTCTTCTCCGGGTCATCCTGACCAAAGGGAACAAAATAGTAGTTTTTCCTGACCAGCAGCTCGCCGATATTCCGAGCGGCGGCGCTGAGACCGTCGTTGGTAGCCATGGCGATGACCACCGGTCTCCCGTTCCTGAGATGGGCCTTGGCCGCCATGGTGACGGCAGTATCCGTAATACCGCCCGCCAGTTTGGCCAGGGTATTGCCCGTACAGGGAGCAATTACCAGTACATCCAGCAGCGCCTTGGGCCCAATGGGTTCCGCCGTGGGGATGCTGTCCACCGCCTGGTGCCCGGTGAGTCGCTCCACTGCGACCCGCAGGTCCTCCGCTTTTCCAAAGCGGGTGTCCGTGCTCCGGCAGGCTTCTGAAAGAATGGGCGTGATCTCGCTATACTGTCCGCACAGTTTCTCCAGCTCCGAGAGCACTTGCTTATGGGTGCAGAAGGAGCCGCACATGGCAAAGCCTACCCGTATGTCCTTCACATGGGTTCACCTCGTTCCTCCAATATGTGCCGGATGCTGCCGTAGATTGCTTTTGCGGCGGTCCGGGGCGCTACAGCTCCCGGCAGGCTGGGCATGGGCAGCAGCCGGCGGCCCAAAGCCGCCGCCGCTCCGGCGTCAATGCCCCCCGGAGCGGAAGCCAACTCCACCAGCAGGCAGTCCTCGCCCACCTCTCTAAGCCGTGCGGCATCCAGCAGAGGGGACGGCACCGTATTGAAGATCACGTCAAAGCCGCTGAGATGACCCGGCAACGCTTTGATAGCAAGGCTCTCAAACCCCAGCGCCTCCATCCAGGCCAGATCACTGTACCGCCGTGCCGCCGCCGTTACCCGGGCACCCAGCGCCTTCAGTCGATCTGCCAGCAGGCGCCCCACCCGGCCAAATCCAAGTACCAGGCAGCGGCTGCCGTGGAGAGTCACATCGGTGGCCTCCATGACACGCTGGATGGCACCCTCCGCCGTGGGGACGGCGTTGGCCACCTGGAGCTCCTCCCGATCGTAGTAGTCCACCACCGTGAGACCGAACTCCGTCATCAGCCGTGGCGCCAACTCCCCGGTCATGCCGCCCAGCACCAGCTGGTCATAGCGCAGCCGGGGCCACAGCTGCTCCGGGTCCAGGGCTGTATCGGTCAGAGGCAGATTCAGCTTTCCGCCCCGGCAGACCGGAAGCGGCAGAATCAGAACATCCGCCTCCAAGGCCATATGCAGCGGCACAGGCCGCGGGCCTTCGCCCTTCTCCAGTCCCCAGGTCACCACATCCTGCCCTTCCTCCAACAGCATCTGGGCTAAGTACACTTGCCGCATGTCTCCGCCAATCACGCTGATCCGTTGCTGCATGCTCATTCCCCCTCTGCACCAGTGTATGCATCCGGGAAAAAAGCGGAACCGCCCGCCGCGGGTTCTCCCCACGGCGGACGGTTCCGCCTGTCTCTCTGCCTGGGCAGTAAGCTCAGAACTTCTTGATGTCGTCCAGATCGGCGACAAATACCACCACGCCGCCTACGCTCATCTGCACCGGCATTACCGGGATCGCAGGGTTAGGTCCGCCGGCGGACATGGATAAATCTGAATAGGCCATCTGCTGCCGGCGTCCGGCGCACTGCTTGAGGATGTCCAGAGCCCCCTGCAGACGGGACTCCTCCACACCGATCATCAGCGTCATGCTCTTTTTCTTTAAAAAGCCGCCGGTGGAGCTAAGGACAGTGGCAAAAAAGCCGCCTCGATTCAGCTCGTCTACAGTATCCGCGTAGTCGTCTCCCTGCAGAACCGCTAAAATCAGCTTTTTCTTTGTTGTCTCCTTGTCCATATGGTTCACCTCATTCCGTCAGGATCGATCCTGAGATCGTACTTCTATTATACCTGTTATTCCCATATTTGCAAGTAAAAATCTGCGAACTTTCTCCAGCTCGCCGGGAAAAAGTCAGCCGTTGCGCCAGGGGAGAAAATGTGTTATTCTGTCTCAAAGTCCTATAAGGAGAACTGCCATGGCCTATCCATACCTGCTTTTCGATGCCGACAATACGCTATTTGATTTCGATGCCGCCGAGAGAAATGCCCACCTCCAGCTGTGCCGGGACTACCACCTGGCCTTCTCTGAGGAGGGTTATCAGCTCTACCACCAGTGCAATGCCCAGCTCTGGCATGAATTTGATCTGGGCCGCTGCACCAAGGAATTTCTCCTGGTGGAGCGATTCCGCCGGTATCTGGCTATCACCGGTGAGAAAGCCGACCCTGAAGCTCTCAACGTCGCCCATCTCAAAGCACTGGGGGAGGGCGCCATCCTCCTGCCGGGGGCTCTGGAGCTATGCCGGCGGCTGGCAGAAAATCACCAGCTCTACCTTCTCACCAACGCCGTAGCCTCTGTACAGCGCCAGCGGTTCGCCCGCTCCCCCATCGCTCCCTTTTTCCAGGGAGTCTTCATCTCCGAGGAGATCGGCTGTGGGAAGCCCAACCGGGCCTACTTTGACTATGTGTTCCGGGCCGTTCCCGGCCTGAGTACGGAAAACGCCCTGGTGATCGGTGACTCCCTCTCCAGCGACATCCAGGGCGCCAACAATGCAGAGCTCCCCTGCTGCTGGTTTAATCCCCGGGGTCTGGCCCGTCCGGAGGGGCTGCGGATCGACTACGAGATTCGCACCCTGGAGGAGCTGCTCCCTATCGTCAAATAGAGCAGCCGGTGCGTATCTGCACCGGCTTCTCTATTTATGCCTTCTCCGCCAACTGGCGCAGCAGAGCGATCTCCTCCCCGTGGCCGGCATCGTCAGTAGGAGTCTCCAGCACAAAGGGCAGGTGCCGCAGGGCGGGGTGAGTCAGAAAGTGGAGAATGGTCTCTGTCCCCAATGTTCCCTCCCCGATGCGGGCATGGCGGTCCTTCCGGGAACCGGGTGGATTCATGCTGTCGTTGATATGGACGGCATGCAGTCTGTCAAGGCCTACCACCCGGTCAAACTCCTCCAGCACGGCGTCCAGATTACCGATAATATCATAGCCGCCGTCGGACATGTGGCAGGTGTCCATGCAGACGCCTACCTTATCCGACCGCTCCACCTGGTCGATAATCTGCCGCAGCTCCTCAAACCTGCCGCCGATCTCGCTGCCCTTTCCCGCCATGGTCTCCAGCAGCACCACCGTCTGCTGCTCCGGGGTAATGACACGGTTGAGCATATCAGCGATGAGGCGGCTGCCCGTCTCCAACCCCTGGCCTACATGGCTGCCAGGGTGGAAGTTGTAGTAGTTGCCGGGCAGATGCTCCATGAGAGCCAGGTCCTCCCGCATCATCTTCTCCGCCAGGCGGCGGATACCTTCGTCTTTGGAGCAGGGATTCATGATGTAGGGGGCATGGGCCACGATGGGACCAAACCCGTTTTCCGCCATCAGGACTCGCAGCCGCTCCAGATCTACGGGGTCCATAGCCTTGGCCCGGGATCCCCGGGGATTGCGGACAAAGCACTGAAAGGTATTGGCTCCAATGGCAAGGGCCGTCTTTCCCATTTTTGCAAAGCCCCCCGCAGAGGACAGATGGGCACCGATATACAACATTATCCCACTTTCTCCCTTACATATGTCATGAGTATCTCCCGGTCATTGGGGAGCTTCTCCTCAATCACCAGCTCCAGAAGCTCCCGCAGCAGCTCCCCCACCGCCGGACCCCGGAGGCCCAGCGCCGTGAGATCCCCTCCCCGGATGGCCAGCTGGCTCAGGGAAAAGCAGCTGCCCTGGGCAATAACCATGTTCATCAAAGCCTCCCACTGGTCAATGTGCTGCTGCCGGTCCCGGCAGGCGGGGGCCTGGGCCAGGTTGTCTCCCCGCTTCACCTCCAGCAGCAGGCGCAGGGTCTCCTCCCCGTACCGGGCCAGGTTCCGCCGTACGGACCGCTCACTGAAAGCCAGCTCGCAGTCGTGGCGCTCCACCAGGGTGAGAATCATTTTTTTGCTGTGGTTGTCAAACCGCAGCCGGTCCATGATGGCCTCGGCCTTGCGCACGCTCTCCCGCCAGTGGCCGTAGAAATGGCCTCGGCCATCCTCTCCCAGGGAGAACGTCTCCGGCTTGCCCAGGTCGTGGAGCAGCATGGCCCACCGCAGCACCGGCTGAGGCGGCACCGCCGCCACAGACCGGGCGGTGTGCTCCCACACGTCGTAGCAGTGGTAGGGGCTGCGCTGATCAAAGCCTACGCAGGGAATAATCTCCGGCAGAAACACCGCCAGGACCCGTGGATAGGCCAGCAGCACCTCCGCCGCCCAGGGGCCGCAGAGAAGGCCTGTCATCTCCACATAGATCCGCTCCGGGGCAATATTCCCCAGCAGCTCCCGGCAGCGGTCCATGGCGGCAGCGGTCTCCGGTTCAACAGCAAATCCCAGCTTGGCGGCAAAACGGAGCCCCCGCATAATCCGCAGGGCATCCTCCCGGAACCGCTGCTCCGGATCGCCCACCGCCCGCAGTACTCCGGCCTCCAGGTCCGCCCGGCCACCGAAGGGATCCCGGAGCTCCCCCCGGAGATCCATGGCAATGGCGTTGACGGTAAAATCCCGGCGGGAGAGATCCTCCTCCAGGGAAGTTGTGAACTCCACATGGTCCGGATGGCGGTTGTCCAAATAGTCCCCGTCCCGGCGGAAGGTAGTAACTTCCACACCACGGTTCCCCCCAACCGTCACCGTACCATGCTTGAGGCCTGTAGGCAGGGCGGCAGGACCGAACAGCGCCATGACATCCTCTGGCCTCGCACTGGTGGTCACGTCCCAGTCTCCTGGGTCCCGGCCCAGCAGCATATCCCGCACGCCGCCGCCTACGCACCAGGCCTCCCAGCCTGCCGCCTCCAGTCGAGCCATCACATTTTGTACATGTTCCGGTATCCGCGTCACCAGCATCACCTCGTCCTCCTCGCTATTCCTTCCCGGAGCATGGGCGCCGTCAAGAGGCCCGTCGCCCGGAGAAGCCGGGGACCATTGATCCGGTGTTCCTTTTCTTATTCTCCTGCGTATAATGCTTTATGCAAAACAGCCATACTAGGAGTGGGAATTCCTTATTGCATTAAAATAGTGGATATAGTATAATACAATTCTGCGAAAAAGGCAAATACCGGCACAACGCCGTTCGGGAAGGAACCTGTTCCATGACCCATGTTGATACAAAAATCCAGCACTATATCGCTCCCGGCCGAAGAGTCCATCTCTCCGGTATCGGAGGCGTATCCATGTGCCCCCTGGCGGAGGTCCTCCACGGCATGGGCCTGAAGGTCCAGGGAAGCGATATGAAGGACAGCGCCACCGTGGAGCATCTGCGGAGCCTGGGCATCCCCGTGACCGTAGGCCATATCGCCCAGGACATCGAAGGGGCGGAATTTCTCATCCGTACCGCCGCCATCCACGACGACAACCCTGAAATTGCCGCCGCCCATCAGAAGGGCATCCCCGTCTTTGAGCGGGCGGAGGCCTGGGGCGCCATCATGCAGCGGTACGAAAACGCTGTGTGCATCGCGGGTACCCACGGAAAAACCACCACGACTGCCATGACCACCCATATTTTCATGGCCGCTCAGGCGGATCCCACAGTAATGATCGGCGGTACCCTCCCCATGCTCCACAGCGGTTACCGGGTGGGCAAGGGCGACACCATTATTCTGGAATCCTGCGAATACTGCAACAGCTTTCTCCACTTCTTCCCCACCGTAGCGGTGGTGCTGAATGTGGAGGCAGACCACCTGGACTTTTTCAAGGATCTGGATGACATCAAGCACTCCTTCCGGCGCTTTGCTCAGCTGGTGCCTGCGGATGGCCGGATCATTGCCAACGCTGACGACCCCGGCGCTATGGACGCCCTGAAGGGCCTGCCCCTGTTCACCTTCGGTCTGGACCATGCGGCCAACTGCCGGTGTGAAAACCTTACCTGGAATTACGGCCTGCCCTCCTTTGATATTGTCATCGACGGGAAGTGCTATACCTCCCTCTCCCTCCACATTGCCGGGCGGCACAATATTCTCAACGCTCTGGCTGCCGCTGCCGCCGCCTATGTGCTGGGTATCCCCGGCGAGGCGGTGAAGGCTGGTCTGGAGGGCTTCTCCGGTGCAGGACGCCGGTTCGAGTACAAGGGGGAGTACAACGGGGCCAAGGTCTACGACGACTACGCCCACCATCCCGGTGAGCTTCACGCCCTCCTCACCACCGCCCGCAGCATGGGCTTCCAGCGGGTGATCTGCGCCTTCCAGCCCCACACCTACAGCCGCACCAAGGCCCTGTTTGATGATTTCGTTCAGGAACTGCGCACCGCCGATCAGGTAGTGCTGGCGGAGATTTTTGCCGCGAGAGAGACAAACACCATCGGCATCTCCTCCGCCGATCTGGCAGCGGAGATCCCTGGCTCCATCTTCTGCCCCACTCTGCAGGACGTCACCGCACAGCTTCGGAAGCTGGCCCAGCCGGGTGATCTGATCCTCACCGTAGGGGCCGGAGACATCTACACCGCCGGCGAGGCCCTCGTAAAGGGCTGAGATATTCCGGCCCCACCGTTAATATACGCCGAAAGAGACAGAAAGAGGCTTGCTATGACTGTATCCCCTATTTACACCGAAGTTCCCACCCAGGGGCTCACCGAGGAGCAGAAGGCGGTATTTGCCGTACTCGATGAGCTGCACATCCCCTTTGAGCGGGTGGAGCATGAGTACGCCAATACCATGGAGGACTGCAAGGCCGTCAGCGCCGTGTTGGGCGTTGATGTCTGCAAGAATCTGGTCCTCTGCAACCGGCAGAAGACACAGTATTACCTCCTCACCATGCCCAGCGACAAGCCCTTCCACACCAAGGACCTGTCCCACCAGATCGGCTCCGCCCGACTGAGCTTTGCAGCTCCGGAGGCTATGGCAGAGTTTCTTCATGTGGCCCCCGGCTCCGCCTCCATCCTCTCCCTTCTTTTTGACAAAGAGCACAAGGTGCAGCTGGTCATGGATCGGGAGACAAAAGAGGGAGAGTACTTCTCCTGCCACCCCTGCAAAAGCACCGGCACCCTGAAGCTCCATACCAGCGACGTGCTGAATGTTTTTCTCCCCTATACCAGACATGAGCCCCTGGTGGTGGATCTTCCCCGGTATGAGGAGGACCAGGCGTAACAGCAGATCCCGGAGGGCCGACGGCCCTCCGGGATCGTTTCATCTGCGGTCAACTGTGTAAAAAGGGCGGCTGCGGCAGTTTTTCAAAATCGCCGCGCCGCCTTAAAGTTTTTTGTCAGCCTGTCAGATTACCCCAGGGTAGGCGCCGTATTCTCTACCTGAGTCAGCATATTTTCGATCAGAATGCCGTACCCTTTTGTAGGGTCGTCAATCATGACGTGGGTCACTGCGCCGATAAGCTTCCCATCCTGCAATATTGGGCTGCCCGACATGCCTTGTACGATTCCTCCGGTACGGGCAATAAGCTCCGGATCTGTCACTCGAATGAGCAGCTTTTGGGTCTCAGGTCCCTCCACCACCCGTATCAATTCGATGTCGAAGGTCTCTACCTCGTCTCCATTGATATTGGAGAGGATCACCGCAGGGCCTGTGTGCGCTTCACCGGAGGAGGCCACTGGCACCGCCTCACCCAGGGCAAAATCACACTGGTCCAGAACACCGAAAATGCCTCGGTCTGTGTTGGCCCAGAGAGTCCCCATGTCCTCTGTCAGGTTAAAGCTGCCCCGAAGCTCGCCCGGATCACCGATGGCTCCCTTTTTTACCGCTTTGACAGACGCGTCCATGACTGCGCCGTCTCCCAAGGGCATTAGAAGGCCGGTATCACTGTCGGTAATACCGTGACCCAGGGCGCCAAAGGCGCCGGTCTCCGGGTCATAGAAGGTAACGGTGCCGATGCCGGCCATGCTGTCCCGGATCCAGGCTCCCAGACGGTACGTGCCGTCAGGACCCAGGACCGGCTCTGCCGCCAAGGTCAGGTCCGTTCCGTCCCGGCTCACCGCCAGCTCCACTGTGCCGCCGCATTGGAGCATCTGAGCAAATTGCTCGCTGCTCTCCACTGCATTGCCGTTGGCCTCCTCAATTACATCTCCTACCTTCAGACCGCAGGCCGCTCCCGGCGCGGAAAGACCATCTCCGGTCTCCACCTCCGCAAGGCCTACCACCACTACGCCTTCGGAAAAGAGTTTGATGCCAATGGTGTGTCCTACAGGGATCAGCGTGCGGACAGCCTCATCGGCTGCCAGAGCAGGTACTTGCAAGCCCATCAGGGACGCCGCAAAAAGAATACTGCTGAGAAAAAAAGCTTTGCCGCGGCCCGGGCGCTTTTTCTGTGCATTCATCCATTTCACCACCCCTTTCAAAAATTTTGCCGCCGCGTTTCGTCGACAGCACGATTACTTTGCGCCAAAAGGCATAGAATAATCGATGGCAAGATTTCTAAAATTCGGTGGTTTTGTTATGGGCAATTGCGGAAACACCCACGGCTTCCGACAAAAAAGAAACACCACAGACCAAAGTCTGTGGTGTTTGTATTTATTTTCAAAATTGT
>OOIG01002629.1_pt1 | contig 11815 bp, 9 predicted proteins | sample 1692091 | NCBI WGS metagenome assembly OOIG01 (sample SAMN06348188, study PRJEB24527) | human gut metagenome | biome: human gut; feature: ankylosing spondylitis patient; material: feces | host: Homo sapiens | place: China | collected 2015-10
CACCGACCTTGCCAACAAGCTGGGCAATCTGGTGAGCCGTACCACCGGCATGGCGGAGAAGTACTTCGGCGGCCGGCTGCCCGCCGAGCGGGAGGACGCCCCGGAGGACTGCGACCTGAAAAAGACCGTCTGCGCCCTGCGTGACCGCTATCAGGCGGAGATGGACAAGCTGCAGCTGCAGAACGGTCTGGACGAGGTGTTCAAGGTCATTGACCGCGCCAACAAGTATATCGACGAGACCACCCCGTGGACGCTGGGCAAGGACGAGAGCAAGCGCGTCCGTCTGGCCACGGTGCTGTATAACCTGCTGGAGACCATCCGCGTCTGCACCACCCTGCTGACCCCGGTGATGCCGGAGACCTGCGGCAAGATCTTTGAGAAGATCGGCGCCGGTGAGGACGCCCGGACGTGGGACAGCGCCAATGTGTGGGGCGTGCTGCCCGCCGAGGCGCAGGTCTGCAAGGGCGAGAACCTGTTCCCCCGTGTGGAGGCAGAGAAGGCGCTGGCAGAGCTGGACGCCCTGCAGGAGGCCCAGAAGAAGGCGGCCCAGCCCGCCGTGGAGCTGGAGCCCTATGTGGAGGAGGAGGTGGACTTCGACACGTTCCTCAAGTCCGATTTCCGCGCCGTGAAGATCAAGAGCTGCGAGGCGGTGAAGAAGTCCGACAAGCTGCTGAAGTTCACGCTGGACGACGGCAGCGGCACCGACCGCGTCATCGTCTCCGGCATCCACCACTACTACGAGCCGGAGCAGCTCATCGGCAAGACGGCTATCGCCATCCTGAATCTGCCGCCCCGAAAGATGATGGGTATCCCCTCCTGCGGTATGCTGATCTCCGCCGTCCACCACGAGCACGGCGAGGAGAAGCTGCACCTGATGCTCATTGACGACAGCGTGCCTGCCGGCGCCAAGCTGTGCTGACCGCCGCAGGCGACCATACAAGCGACCATAAAAAACGCCTGACCGCACAGCGGTCAGGCGTTTTTTGCGCGTGTTACTTCTGCTTTTTATCCAGCACCGAGATAGCCAGCGAGCAGACGATGCCAGCCGCCGCCAGTCCGATGATGAGGAAGAACGTGCTGTTGTAGGAGCCGCTGGCATCGAACAGCGCGCCGGAGATGGTGCTGCCGAAGCTGGCGAAGATCAGGTTGCTGTTGATGAGGGGGAAGTTCACGGGATAGTGGGCGGGGCCGAAATAGGCCCGGCAGAACGCGGAGTTGGTGGGCGTCACGCCGGAGTAGGCCAGACCGCCTACGATGAAGCCGAGGATGACCACCGTGACGCTGCGGCTGGTGAGGGCGAAGAGCAGGATGGCGGCGGTGGCGATGAACAGGACGTTTACCAGCTGCATGGACAGGCTGCGGCCGTACTTGTCGTACATGCCGCCGAACAGCACACGGCCCAGGGCGTTGCAGATGGAGATCAGCCCCACGATGGTGGCCACGGACGCGGCGGTCTGGTCGGCGCTGGCCTCCCACACCACGCCGCTGGCCTGAGAGATCAGGGCGAGCCCGGCGGCGCTGACGGCGATAGCCCAGACGTAGTAGAGCCAGAAGGTGGGCTTTTTCAGCATCTCCACCGGCTTGATGTCCGCCGCAGCGGGACGGACGGCGGCCTTGCCGCCCTTGCCCGCCGGAGCCGCAAAGTCCGCGCCGGGCGCCACAAAGAAGAAGGAGCACACCGCCAGCACCGCGAAGCACACGATGCCCAGCACCACAAAGCTGGTGCGCCAGCCGCCGATGCCGGCGGGCGTCCACGCCTGATAGAGCTTGCCAATGAGGAAGCTGCCGCCGCCGAAGCCCATCAGCAGCACGCCGGAGATCAGGCCGGGCTTGTCCGGGAACCACTTGACCATGGTGCTCATGACGGCGTTGTAGCTCAGGCCGGAGCCAAGGCCGCACAGTACGCCGAAGCCCAGATACAGCGTCAGCGGGGTCTGGCAGCGACTGGCGATGTAGAACCCGGCCAGAAACAGCACCGCGCCCAGCCGCACGGCGTTTTTGGCGCTGAGCTTACCGGCCAGCAGGCCGCACAGCAGGGAGCCGATGCAGAACAGGATCATCACCAGCGTGAACGTCAGGCTCAGCTGCGCCTTCGTCCAGCCGGTGAACTCTGCGGCGATGGGGGTGGACAGCACGCTCCATGCGTACACAAGTCCGGCGAACAGCAGGACGATGACGCCGACGATGGCGTAGACCCGGCGATTCAGTTGCTTCATGGGGGAGTACCTCCGTGTTTTTTGTCAGTCACCATACAGTTTATCGAATGATTCAATAAAAAGCAAGAAGGAGTTTCCGATAGAGAAAGATTTTTTCGATAGTGCCGCAGCAGCAAAAAAGAGGCATCCGGACGGATGCCTCTTTTTGCTGGTACGGGTAGTGGGGGTCGAACCCACACGCCTCGCGGCACAGGAACCTAAATCCTGCACGTCTGCCAATTCCGCCATACCCGCGTGCCCACGGCGTATTGTAGCACATTTCCCGCCGCGGCGCAAGGCAATGTTTTGCGCGGCATCATGCGTTCAGCAGCTGCTCCAGACGCGCGCGGATCAGGGCGATCAGCGTGTCGTTGTCGGGGCTGTCGGTATAGTCGGCAGGGTCGCAGAGCATGGCCAGATCCTCGGAGAAATGTCCCTCCTCGAACACGTCCAGTCCCGCCCGCTCCAGGCAGTCGGCGAAGCGCCCCAGTGCGGGAATGCCGTCCAGCTCGCCCCGCTTGCGCAGGGCGCCCGCCCAGGCGAACATGGTGGCCAGCGGGTTGGTGGAGACCTTCTCTCCCCGCCGCCAGCGGTAGAAATGATCGGTGACGGTGCCGTGGGCGGCCTCGTACTCAAAGCAGCCGTCCGGGGACACCAGCACGCTGGTCATCATGGGCAGGGAGCCGGAGGCGGCGGCGATGAGGTCGCTCATCACGTCGCCGTCGTAGTTCTTGCACGCCCAGACCATGCCGCCCCTGCTGCGAATGACCTTGGCGGCGATGTCGTCGATGAGGCCATAGCGGTAGTGCAGCCCGGCGGCTTCAAAGGCGGTCTTGTACTCCTCGTCATAGACCTGCTGGAACAGCAGCTTGAACGTCTGGTCGTAGTCCTTGGAGATGGTGTCCTTCACGCCGAACCACACGTCCTGCTTCACGGACAGGGCGTAGGTGAAGCAGCAGCGGGCGAAGGAGAGGATGGAGTCATCCCGGTTGTGCATGGCCTGCACCACGCCGGGGCCTTTGAAATCATAGACGGTCTGGCGGCTCAGCTCCGCGCCGTTCTCGTCCGTGACCACCAGCTCGGCCTTGGCCGCGCCGGGCACCCGGTACTCCACCGCCTTGTACAGATCGCCGTAGGCGTGGCGGGCGATGGTCACGGGCTTTTCCCAACAGGCCACCACAGGCTTAATGCGGCTGAGCAGGATGGGCGCGCGGAACACGGTGCCGTCCAGCGCCGCCCGGACGGTGGCGTTGGGGGATTTCCACAGCTGGCGGAGGCCGTACTCCTCCTGCCGCTGGAAATTGGGGGTGATGGTGGCGCATTTCACGCCCACCCTCAGACGCTTGATGGCGTCCGCGGCCTGACGGGTCACGGCGTCCTCCGTCTTGTCCCGGTTGGGCAGGGACAGGTCGTAATACTCCGTGTTCAGCTCCACGAACGGCTCTATCAGCTCCTTCTTGATCATGCCCCACAGGACGTGGGTCATCTCGTCGCCGTCCAGCTCGGCGATGGCGTTGGGCATTCTGATCTTATCCATGGCGTTCCTCGTTCTTGGCTGCGTAGTAGTTGATAAGGCAGCCCCGGAGCAGCAGCTCACGCTCCTGAGCGTCCGTGTTCTTCAGATAGAGGGTCATGTCCCGCGTCTCGCCGCCGTGGAGCAGCACAGCGGGGAATACCTCGTCGCCGGCAGCCAGCTTCTCCCGGACACGGGGGACGTAGATGAAGTCGCCGGGCGCGCCGTCGAAGGGGCCGCCCGCCGCCAGCGTGAAGGGCAGGATGCCCCAGTTGACGCAGTTGGAGCGATAACGCTTGGTAGCGAATTCGTAGCAGATATTGGCGCTGCCGCCCAGCACCCGCTGGCAGGAGGCCGCCTGCTCCCGGGCGGAGCCGTCGCCGGGCTTGTTGGCAAAGACACAGGAGCCGAACTGAGTGGTTTTCACCAGCGCGGAGCCGTCGCCCACCTTGTCCAGAATGGCGGTGAGCTTCTCCGGGGCGTCCCCCCCCAGCCGTTCCGCCTCAATCTCCGCCACGGCCTTGGCCCGGCCCACGTAGGCAGGCTCCCGGCGGGACAGGGTGAACTCCGCCAGCCGCAGGGGGTTGGACCGGTAGGAGGAGGTCTCGCCGGAGGGGATCAGCTCGTCGGTGGTAGTGACGGGATCGTGGAGCACCGCCGCCAGCTCCACCAGCAGATTTTCCGCCAGGGGCTGCATCTTCGGCCAGTCCGTGATGTTGGGGCCCATCACCAGCTCCACGCTGGGATCCGCCTTGCCGAAGCCGTAGTACAGCCGCCGGTCATAGACGCCCTTGTCGAAGTGGTAGTCGTGGTGGACGGGTTCATAGTCGATGTCCGTGGCCGCGGTGATTTTGCCGCCGTTCAGGGCCGTGGCGGCAATGGACCGGGCGTCCATCAGGCACACGCCGGCGAACTGGCCCTCCGCGGGCTTGGATCCCTCCCGGTTGGGGAAGTTCCGGGTGGTGTGCCGCAGGCTCAAGCCGTTGTTGGCAGGCACGTCTCCCGCGCCGAAGCAGGGGCCGCAGAAACTGGGCTTGATGACGGCGCCGGTCTCCAGCAGGTCCGCCGTGGCACCGATCTTCGTCAGCTCCAGACTGACGGGGACACTGGTGGGGTATATGTCCAGAGTGAAGGCCCCGTTGCCGGTGGAGCCGCCCCGGAGGATGTCCGCCGCCTCGGTAATGTTGTCGAAGAGGCCGCCGGCGCATCCGGCGATGACACCCTGATCCGCCCAGACGCCGCCGTCACGGATTTTGTCCGTGAGCTTCACATGGGCCTTGGGATACCGCTTCTGGGCATCCGCCTCCACAGCCGCCAGGATGTCGGCGGCGTTCTCCAGAAACTCATGGATGGTCCAGGCATTGGATGGGTGGAAGGGCAGGGCGATCATGGGCTCGACCTTGGAGAGGTCGATCTCGATGTACTTGTCGTAGTAGGCTCCGTCCGCCGGGTGCAGCTCCCGGTAATCCTCCGGCCGCTGGTGGGCGCGGTAGAAGCCCTCCGTCACGCCGTCCGTCTCCCAAATGGAGGAGAGGCAGGTGGTCTCGGTGGTCATCACGTCGATGCCATTGCGGTAGTCGATGGGGAGAGCTGCAATACCGGGGCCGCAGAACTCCAAAACGCAGTTATTGACGAAGCCGCTTGCAAAGGTGGCCTTCACCAGGGCAATGGCCACGTCGTGGGGCCCCACGCCCCGGCGGGGCGTGCCGGTGAGGTACACCAGCACCACCTTGGGATAGTTGATGTCCCAGGTGTTCTTCAGCAGTTGCTTGGCCAGCTCCGGGCCGCCCTCGCCCACGGCCATGGTGCCGAGAGCCCCGTACCGGGTATGGGAATCGGAGCCCAGGATCATGGTGCCGCCCTTCGCCATCTGCTCTCTTGCATAGGAGTGGATGACGGACTGGTTGGCAGGCACGTAGATACCGCCGTACTTTTTCGCGGCAGAGAGGCCGAAGACATGGTCATCCTCATTGATAGTGCCGCCCACGGCACACAGGCTGTTGTGGCAGTTGGTAAGCGCATAGGGGATGGGAAACTCCTTCATGCCGGAGGCCCGGGCCTGCTGGATAATGCCCACATAGGTGATGTCGTGGGACACCATGGCGTCAAAGCGGATCTGCAGGTGCTCCGGATCGCCGGAGATGTTGTGGGCCTGGAGAATGGACCAGGCCATGGTCCGTTTCCGCCCCTCCTCCGGAGAGACCGGGCCGGCAGCAGCGGGGACGCCGCCCGCCAGGAACACGCCGTTGTTATGAAGTGTGATCATATCAAGAGACCTCCTGTGTGTCACGGGGGAGCCGTGTTTCTCCCACCCAATATACCATATCACCGTCCGGATGAAAAGTCATTTTGCAGGAAAAAGCCCCGCTTCCTGCAAATTCGGAGGAGTCGCCAAGAAAACGGCCCCGGGAGAAGCGGTGCGGGGACATTTTGCGGGGCCACACGGACTCAACGGAGCGTTGCTTGCGTTCCAGCGGAATTTCGGGTATCCTGTGGGAGAGGTGAGAAGAGATGCATGACCAAGACACCGGGACGCTGCTCCGGCGCCTGCGCCTGGAGCGGGGGTGGACCCAGCGGCAGGCGGCGGAACTGCTGGGCGTCAGCGCTCAGGCCGTCAGCAAGTGGGAGCGGGGCCAGGGCTGCCCGGACGTGGGGATGCTGCCGCGCCTTGCGAAGATTTTTGGCGTCAGCGTGGAGGGAATTCTGGACGGAGACCTGCTTCCGGCGGCGCCGGATGGAGGAAATATGAAAAAAATACAGTTTTACGTGTGCCCGGACTGCGGCAACATGCTGACAGCTGCGGCGGGAGGGCAGCTTGCCTGCTGCGGCCGGCGGCTGGAGCCCCTGGAGGTCCGGTCCGCAGATCCGGATCACGCCGTAACGGTCCAGGAGGTGGAGGAGGACTGGTATGTCACCTTCCGCCACCCCATGGACAAGGGGCACTATATCCGCTTTGCCGCCTGTGTGACACCGGACCGGCTGCTGCTGGCGCGGCTGTATCCGGAACAGGGCAGCGAGTTCCGCATCCCCCAGCTGCGGGGCGGGGCGAAGCTGTACCTTTGCTGCTCCTGCCACGGGCTGTTCCAGGCGGAGCTGCCGTGAGATGCAAAAGAGAGGACCGTCTTTGACGGTCCTCTCTTTTGACAGGTCACTTCGCTCAAATGGTGGATTTGGAGGAGCTGCGGCGAGCCATGAACCACACGAACACGGCCACAGCGGCGCAGATAAGGGCACGCCAGCCCCAGCTGCCCAGACCCACCAGCAGGATCACCAGAATCAGCATGGGCAGGATGAACTGGAAGTAGATCTTGAACCTGGGGGACATCCCCAGGCCGGTGCCCTTGTTGGCTTCCGCCAGATACTTGTCAAAGCCCCAGCCCCACTTGCTGACGCAGAACAGCAGATAGATCAGGGAGCCGATGGGCAGCAGCAGATTGCTCACCAGGAAGTCCTCGATATCCAGGATCTGGCCGGTGGCGCCGCTGGGCAGGGACGCCTCGAAATACCAGAGATTGTAACCCAGCACACAGGGCATGCTGGCCAAGAGGATGAAGATTCCGCAGACGATGGTGGCTTTTTTCCGGGACCAGCCGAAGTTGTCCATGCAGCTGGCCATAATGTTCTCGAACACCGCCAGCACCGTGGTGAAGCTGGCGAAGGTCAGGAACAGGAAGAACAGGGCGCCCCACAGCCGGCCGCCGGTCATGCTGACGAACACCCGTGGCAGGGTCATAAAAATCAGGGATGGTCCCTGGCCGGGTTCCAGACCAAAGCTGAAGCAGGCGGGGAAGATGATCATGCCGGACATCAAGGCCACAAAGGTGTCCAGGCAGCAGATCCGCACGGCCTCGCCGGGCAGGCGGTTGGCGTCGGACATATAGCTGCCGAAGATTTCCATGGCGGCGATGCCCAGGCTCAGGGTAAAGAAGGACTGGTTCATGGCGGCCACGATCACATTGCCGATGCCGACCTCCGCGGCCCGCTCAAAGTCCGGCACCAGATAGAATTTCACGCCCTCCATAGCGCCGTCCAGGGTCAGGCTGTTGATGGCCAGAATGACGATCAGTGCCAGCAGGCAGATCATCATCCACTTGCTGATCCGCTCCAGCCCCTTCTGCAGACCGAAGCTGCACACGATGAAGCCCGCCAGCACGATGATTACCATATAGAGCGTCATCTCGCCGGGATTGGCCAGCATATCGGTCCAGACTGTGTCTACATCAGAGGGCTGCATGCCGCTGAAGGTGCCGGAGGCGAACTTGAAGCAGTAACCCAGCATCCAGCCGGAGACCGTGGTGTAGTACATCATCAGCAGGCAGCACCCGATTACGCACAGCCAGCCGTGGATGTGCCAGCGGCTGCCCTTGGGCTCCAGGGCCTTGTAGCCCAGCACGGCGCTCTTGCGGCTGGCACGGCCCACCGCCAGCTCCATGGTCAGAATGGGAACCCCCATGATGACCAGGGAGATGATGTAGAACAACACGAATACGCCGCCGCCGTTGACACCGGTGACGTAGGGGAATTTCCACACATTGCCGATGCCGATGGCGCAGCCGGCGCTTACCAGAATGAATCCCAGCCGGGATCGGAAATTTTCGCGACTCAAACTTCTCTCTCCTTCTCTTTTTCACATTCGCCGAAAAATTCGGCGGACAGACATTCCATATCTTAAACCGGATGAAAAGAGAAGTCAACATTCTTTTCCCCCCGGGGGAAGGTCTTGCGGCCCGGCGCGGCGTCTGCTATGATGATAAAAAGGAGGAGATCATAATGAACATCCTGATCGTTGTGGATATGCAGAACGACTTTGTGTCCGGCGCTCTGGGGACACCGGAGGCGCGGCGGATCGTGCCTGCTGCGGCGGAGCGGGTGGCCGCAGGCATCCGCCGGGGGGAGCGGATTTTCTTCACCCGGGACACCCATGGGGCGGACTATCTCCATACCCGGGAGGGGCGGAACCTGCCTGTACCCCACTGCATCCGGGGGACCGAGGGCTGGGAGATCGTCGAGCAGCTCCGGCCTGCCAGCGCAGGACAGGCCATTCTGGACAAGCCCTCCTTCGGCAGCGCGGAGCTGGGGCGTCTGCTGGCGGAGGAGAATGAAAAGGAACTCATTGAAAAGGTGACGCTGATCGGCCTCTGCACCGACATCTGCGTGATTTCCAACGCCTTGCTGGTGAAGGCGTTCCTGCCGGAGGCAGAGGTAGCGGTGGATGCCGCCTGCTGCGCAGGTGTCACCCCGGAGAGCCATCGGACCGCGCTTGCGGCCATGAAGAGCTGCCAGATCACCGTGGAACAAGAGGCGTTGCCCTTGTAATGATTTCAACGGAATTTGTGGCTGTTTTGCGATGATTTCCCGGATTTTTTGCGGTTTGCTGAGAAAAAGGGGGGGGGATCGTATGCGTAGATGCCGATTCGCCTGCGTCGGGGCGCTGCTACTGGCCCTGCTGCTAACCGGCTGCGGCAAGGCGGGAACGGCACCGGAGGACGGCGGGGCCGATTTTTCGGAGACGGAACAGGTGGAGACACCGGAGGCCGCCGACGCCCTGACGGTGAAGGAGATCGCCCAGGTGAACGAGGCCTTCGCGCCTTTTAAGGAGCGGGAGAACGTCTCATACGTCAATTCCGTCTGCAGCTTCTTCACCTCTTACTATGAGCGGCCGGAGGACCTGGACCTGGTGGAGTTTCTGCGCTACATGGGGATCGGGGGCACGGTGGAGGACGAGGCTGAGTTCCAGGCCCTGAAGGGGGCCGGGGGCTGGCCCTTCCAGGGGGTGGACTCCCTGGACCGGATGCCGGTGCCCATCCACCGGTACCGGCGGACGGAGCTGGACGCGTACCTGGAGGAGCACGCCGACATCACCACGGCAGACCTGACGAATGTGCCGGAGAGCTCCGGGGAGCTGGTGTACTTGCCGGAGACCGACGCCTTCTACAACTTCACCAGCGACGCCGGCCCCGGCATGTTCATCTGCGAGGCCGGCCGGTGGGAGGGGAAGCTGCTAGTCCTCACTGGAGGAGGCAAAGAGCTGACACTGGAGGCGGCGGAGGACGGCCGGTATCTCTTCCGGTCCTTCCTGCCCTTGGAAGAGGCGGAGATATGACGGAAAAGGGACAGCAAAGGGCCCGCGGCGTACACCGCGGGTCTTTTCCTGCTTTGATTTTAGTCAATGCTGATCTGCCGGCTGGAGGAAACCTCCACTGTCTTCTTGGGCAGCTTCAGTGTCAGCACACCGCTGTCGTAGGAGGCAGTAATACCCTCCGCCCGGATGCCGGAGACGTCGAAGCTCCGGCTGTACGCGCCGTAGGAACGCTCACAGCACACGTACTTGCCCTTTTTCTCCTGCTCTTCATGTTCGGAGTGACGTTGGGCCTGGATGGTGAGGGTGTCGCCGTCCAGCTGCAGCTGGATGTCCTCCTTCTTGAAGCCGGGCAGGTCGGCCTTCAGCTCGTAGTAGTCGCCTTCATCGGTGATGTCGGTTTTGAACTCCGCCAGACCGCGGCCGGAGAAGAAGTCGTTGTTGAAAAGGCGACGCTCCATCTCCTCCATCTCGGAGAAGGGATTCCAGGTGCTCATAGAATTTCTGCGGTAAGGTCTCATTTCAAACATAATCAATTCCTCCTATCAAATCCTGATGATCCGTAGTTGGGACCGACGGCAGATGGATCATGGAGGGTGATGCCGCCGGGCGGAACAGGTGCCTTTCAAAGACCTTCTGTTCTTCTTTTCAAGTATTATGATAGGATGGAAAATCGGATATTGTGTGTCATTTGTTTGAACGATCTGTGAATTTTAGCACTCTGGTATCGAGAGTGCTAATTTTGCGCATTCATAAAAGCACATAGAAGATCCCGCCCAGCATGATAAACAGGCTTAGCCCGGCGCCCAGACCGGGGAAATACTCGTTTCCATCGCCGGAGACGACTTTCTTGATGGCGTCGATCAGAAAGATCACAAAGGTGAAGGGGGCAAAAATGCACAGGAAAAAGCATGCCCCCAGAAGAAATTCCAGCATATTCGCTCTCCTCACACGTAGCTCTGCGTGGTGACATCGAACACGCCGCGGGTGGTGATCCGCAGGGAGGGGATTACCGGCAGGGCCATGAAGCTCAGGGTCATGAAGGGGTCAATGCCCGGATTGACGCCCAGCTCGTGGGCCTTTGCCTTGGCGAATTCCAGCTTTTCGTTGACAGATGTCAGGGACTCATCGCTCATGATGCCTGCGATGGCCAGAGGGACTTCTGCCACCGGCTTGCCCTGGTCCCAGACTACGATACCGCCGTTCAGCTCCACCACCCGGTTGGCTGCGGCGGCGCAGTCGTCCTCGCTGGTGCCCACCACGATAATGTTGTGGGAGTCGTGGGAGACGGATGTGGCCACAGCGCCGGATTTCAGACCGTAGCCCTGGAGAAAGCCGATGCCGATATGATGGGTGTTCTTGTGGCGCTCCACCACGGCAATCTTCAGCACGTCATACTCCACGTCGATCCGGTCGGAGTAGCCGGCGTCCACCGTGGTGATCTCCCCGTTCACCATGCCGATGATGCCCCGGGGCCGGGCATCCGTAAAGTCCTCCGCCGTCAGGTGCTCCACATGGAAGGTGCTGTGGGCCCGTTCGGTGAGATAGGGGTCGATGGCCGGGGCGGGGAAGTCCTTCACCACGCCGTGGTCCACCATCAGCTCGCCCTTCTTGAAGACTCTCTCGATGTTGAAGTCCTGGAAGTTGTCGATGATGACGAAGTCCCCCAGGTAGCCCGGGGCGATGGCGCCCCGGTTGTTCAGCAGGAAGTACCGGGCGGCGTTGTGGCAGGCCACCTTCACGGCGGTGATGGGTTCCACCCCCAGGCCGATGGCCCGCTTGACGATGTAGTCGATATGGCCCTTCTCCAGCAGGTCGTTGGGGTGCTTGTCGTCGGTGCAGAACATGCATCGCTCGGAGTATTTGTCGCACAGCAGGGGGGCAAGGGCGTCCAGGTTCCGGGCGGCAGTGCCCTCCCGGATCATGATAAACTGCCCCCGCTCCAGCTTGGCGATGGCGTCGTTCAGGTCGTGGCACTCGTGGTCGGAATAGACGCCGGCGGCGATGTAGGCGTTCAGGTCGTTGCCC
>OOIG01002637.1_pt1 | contig 11786 bp, 16 predicted proteins | sample 1692091 | NCBI WGS metagenome assembly OOIG01 (sample SAMN06348188, study PRJEB24527) | human gut metagenome | biome: human gut; feature: ankylosing spondylitis patient; material: feces | host: Homo sapiens | place: China | collected 2015-10
CCCCGCGCCGCACCGGAACCCCTGTCAAATCCCTAAATCAAAAACCCGCTTTCCACTTTTTCCTCTTTCCCCCGGCAGCCGCCCAGCTGGGTCGTAAGCGGCATACTCTCCGCCAGCCGCTCTTCCAGCGCCGACTTGAGCTTGATCAGGTCTTCCGCCGCGGCGGTCTTGGCGATGCTGCGCAGCACCGGCGCTTCCACCCCCAGCTCCAGGGACAGCCCCAGACGCACAATGCTGTCCTCCAGCTCCTTCTGATAGCGCTTCCCCAGCTCTGCCTGCTGATACAGCGCCCGGTATTCCGCCTGAGCGCCGAATTCGTCGGCCAGCTCCTTGAGCTTCGGCTTTCCGCAGCCCAGCCCCTTCAGCACCCCGGCCTCCCGCTGCGCCGGGACGGCCACGAAGGAAAATTCGTAGGCGTCCATCGGCTCCTGCAAGATGGCGCAGCAGACCTGCCCGTCATAGCTTTCGCCCTTCCGATGGCCGCAGGAGCCGTAGTCGCTCCCGCAGACGGAGCAGACGGAGCGCCCCATGGCGCACCCAACGGATACCTCCTTTTTGATTCCCGCCTCGATGTCGGCGATGATTTCGTCGTTGGCATCCCCCCGGCGGATGTACGCCCAGGCTTTGATGAATTCCGCGCCGTCCTCCCGAACCACCTCGGTCTGGAAGATACGCGCCACCTGCTTGTCGCTGCTCCACTTGTGGTCAACGATCCCCGTCTTGCCGATAAACAGCTTGGCAAGCCCGGGAAGGGCGGCGCTGTCGAAGCGCTCAAAGTCCCGGTCTACCTGATCGTCGCACAGCCGCAGGGAGAACACGTAAACCTGCTCCGCCGTCAGATGTGCCTTGGCAAGATTGTTGATGGCCTCCAGCTGTACCGCCGTAGGCGCGCCGCTGCTTGCGGCCTGCGCCGCCTTGTTGATTTCCATGCCGGTTCCTCCATTCAAGAATTTTCGTTTTGGGAAGCATCCGCCAGACATTTTTCCGCCTGCGCCCGGTAAAGCGCCGCTTGTGCCTCCTGGGTAATGTCCTGCAAGCTGATGTCGTCCCACTCGATCTCCACCCGGTTGTCCAGCCCTTCCAATGCAAGATAGGTCTGGCAGATCTTCCGCATGGCAGGCTCCACCGCCCGCCGCAGCGCCCACAGCTCAGAGGTCAGCAAATCCGCCTGCTGGGTGCTCATCCGCTCGGTGGTGCTCCAGTTCAGTCCCAGCAAAAAGGGCGGAAGCCCGGTTTTCGCCACCAGCTGCTCCAGAATCTGCCGCACCGGGGTCTCGGAATCCAATATCGGCGCTTCCCCGCCGATGACCTTGATCTCCACATCCCCCACGGCCACGAAATCCCGCACCGTGCCGTTTTTGTTGTCCTCCATGGCTCGGCTCCACTCCGCCGCCACGGCTTTTCCCCGCTCCTGCGCCGTCACCGGGTCGAGGTTTTCGCCGCCCTTGCAGATGACGCTGTAGCGGATGTTTCCGGCGCGTTCCCAGTTGACGCCGATGGTGTTGTAGATTTTCAGAAGAATGTCCGCAAGAAAGGGCATCCCCCGGAACATGCTCACGCCGTAAGGATGCGTCGGTTCCGGATTCATCGTGGTGAACAGCAGAAGCTGCTGATAGGGGAGCGGCCGCAGAAGGCCGTGCTCGTCGGTACCCCACAGCACCGTTTCCAGGGGATTCTCCCCTTCCTGCACTTCCAGCTTCGTCACGTCTCCCCAGCATACCGCCCGCAGCTTTCCCCCGGCGATCACCAGCTCGCCCACCGCCCGGCCGTAGGTCAGCAGACTGTCCAGATACCCGCTCAAAAAGCTTTCGATCCCCATCTGCCCCCGGCCGCAGGGCATCATCTGCAAAAAGCCGTTGAGGCTGCTCTGCGCCTCACGATCCCGGCACCTGACCTCAAACCCGCCGCACAGCCGTACCATTTTCCCCACCGCGGCGTCCAGCACCGGAATGGCCTCCCGCATCTCCCGGTAGATCCGTTCCTCCCCGGCGCCCAGGGGCGTAAACCCCTTCATCACCCCAAAGGGGTGGGTGTTCCCGGTGCGAAGCTGGCATACCGCCGCAACGCCTCCGGTTTCCTTCTGCTTCCGTTTCAAAAAATCGCTCCCTTCAAGCAAATATTGTCCTGACGCTCCCCGTCATACTATTTCTCGATAAAATGGTTAACACCATTTTATCCTGCGAATTCTTCGCAGGCCGCCGGTGGCGGCGAGAAATGTATGGACTTACGTTTTTTGCGGCTACGCCGCTGGCTGCTGAAACAGCAGCCGAATAAAACGGTTTTTAACCGTTTTATTAAAAACGAGTATCAGCGCCTTCTCTCCACCGCCCACGCGGAAATCCCCTCCTGCCGCTCGCCCAATACCGTGGCGGCAAAATACCGCATGTCGTCCATGGCGTGGTCATGCTCCTTGCGCACCTTGTCCTTCCCTCCGCCGGATAAATCCCAGACGTACTCGTCCATCTCCCGCAGGCAGTCCGCGCACCCCTCGCAGATCACGATTTTCCCCGCCTTCAGCAGATCGGAGGTTAGCCGAATGCCGCTGAGCACATCGTTTTCCGCCTTGCGTACCCGCCACCCCTTCCGCCGCAGAACCTCAATGAAGCTGGCCGCCGAGGGGTCCACGATCACCGCCGAAATCCGCCGTCCCCCGGCAAGCCCCTCCAGCGCCCGGGCGTATTCCTCGTCGGTCATCTGCCGCCGCGCCTCCCGGGAGTTGAAGTAAAACTCCTTCACCCGGTACCAGACCCCATCCCGCAGCCCCCACAGCCCCATGGACGTGGGATTCACCGTCCCGTAGTCGCAGGAGACATACCACTTTTCGCAGCCTTCCGGCGCCTTCCCCACCATTTCCGGAGAGAAAAAGTCGTAAACCCGCCCCTCCGCCTGCGCCCACTGCCCGAGAATAAACCGCCGGTAGAACACCCCCGTGTACAGCTTCTGATACCGCTGCCGGATCTCGGGCGTCAGGGAGGGATTGTCCTCCATGGTGAAGTGGAGCCGCAGACAGTTCCGCTTCTCCGCCTCCAGAATCCACGTCCGGTAAAACCAATGCCCCGGCCCGGCGGGGTTGCAGTTGAACCACAGCCGGCTTCCGGCGACGGAGCATCGGGCGCAGGCCTGCTCCACGAAGCTGCGGGGCATCAGCGCCACCTCGTCCAGCAGCACCCCGGCAAAGGTGATGCCCTGAATCAAACTCGCGGAGCTTTCGTCCCGCCCGCCGAAGACGTAAAACTGGTTTTCCCGCCCCCGGAATTTTACCGTCAGCAGATTGTCCGTCCGTTTTTCCCTCCACTGCGCCCCCAGCGCCTCCAGCTTCGGCAAAATCTCGGACAGCACATTTCTCCGCAGGGAGGCGATCGTTTTGCCGCAGACGCCGAACTTCTGCCCGTGAAAGCAGCTCATGGCCCACAGGAAAAAGCTCAGCCCCATAGCCAGGGTTTTCCCGGAGCGAACCGCCCCGTCGCACACGATAGCCTCCTTACCCCGATTCGGATTCCCCGGCACCCACCAGGTCAGCACCGTCCTTTGCTTTGGTGAAAAGGCCGTCATTCTTCCCCGCCGCCCTGCAACGCCTTCAGGAAATCGTCCATGTCCGTCCGTTCCCCGTCTGCCACGGTTGCCAGCTGTTCCAGCGCCTGTAGCCGGTCAATGAGCTTGATTTCCACCGTTCCCTTGTCGTTGCGCTTGACCTCGCTGAGCAAGCTCAGGTCCAGCTTGTCCAGCTTCGGCTCATCCTCCAGCGCCAGCCGCACGCAGTCGTTGGCTTTCCCGAACGCCAGTTCCGCCAACCGCCGCGTCACATCCTCCCTCCGGATTGTCCCCGTCTGAATTCTCTGTTTCAGTTCCCGCTCTACGCATTTGCGTTCCATAGCAACCTCCCTTTCATCCAAACCCCGAAAGACAAAAAAAGTTGCACCCGAAGGTGCAACCCAATAAATACCAAAAAAATTTTTCTCCCCACCCGCCGCATACCGAAGAAACCTCCAATCTCGGCCGCCCTCGACCGGTCAGCCCGCCCGCACGGCTTCAAAGCGGGAAAGGCTCGATGCCTTTCAGCAAGTAAGGGAACCATGTTCCCATGGCGGCAATCGCTTTGTCCGGGATTACACAGTCCTCCGCAACCAGTCCCGGTGGAATAACGCGCCCCATAAATGGGAAAAATCCACCATGTAGATTGGAGGGAAACTATGGACAAGCTGCAAATTAACAACATAACATACGTTGTTCAACGTGAATTTGTCGGTGAAAAACCGCCTTCCGATCTGATCCGTGAGCGGATTCGCCAGGCACATTCCCAGACTTTCCCTTTGACAACTCCGGCCACCCATGTGTATAATTCAGGCGAAAGCACCTCAACGACGAGGTATGCTAAATGAATTCAACAACATCTAACCATTTTCCGACTGCAAATTTTTCTCTAAGGAGGGATACAAGCGCAACTTCTCTTTCCCTTGCCTACGCCTACTATAGATTGTCTCAGGAAGAGGCGCAGGACGGGCAGTCCTCTGCCAGTATCATTAACCAGAGGAAAATCGTTGAAGCCTACTGCGCTCAGCGAGGAATCGTTCTTCTGGATTCCTTTGTCGATGACGGTTGGTCGGGCAGCAATTTTGAGCGTCCCGGTTTTCAGCAAATGATGAAAGCTTTACAGGCCGGGAAAGCAAATATGGTCATAACCAAAGACCTCTCCCGTCTGGGGCGTGATATGCGGGAGGCCAGCTATTATGCCGAGCAGTTCTTTCCGGAGCGCCGGATCCATTATGTCGCCATCGCCGACAATTTCGATTCCGAATCGGAGAATATCATGGCGCCTTTTCAGTTCGCAATGAATGAGGTATACCTGCGTGACGGCTCCAGAAAGGTTAAGGATGTTCTGCGGATGAAGCGAAGCAAAGGCGAATACTGTGCCTGCCCACCCTTTGGCTACAAGAAAGACCCCCGCAACAGAGACCGGTTAGTCCCGGATGAGGAGACCGCGCCAATCGTCGCGCGGATTTTCCAACGCTCCGCCGCAGGCGACTCCTGCATCAAAATTGCCCAGGAGCTCACGGCAACCGGTGTGATCACACCGCTAAAGTACCGGGTACTGTACCGCGACAACTTTTCCGACACAGGCGCCGCCCGCGCCACGGATTGCTGGAATTACACCACGGTAAAACGGATCATCAAGAATCAGGTTTACCTTGGCAATACGCTGCTTGGGAAAACCCGCAAGGCAAGCATCAAATCCCGCAAAAAGATTTCCGTTCCCCAGGAGGATTGGGTCATAACGTCCAACACGCACGAACCTCTCGTTGATCAGATGACCTTTGACAAGGCACAAGCAAACCTGGGAAAAGGCAGCCGTGACTACCGTCAATACGACCATGTGCGGAAAAGCATTTTCGGTGGTATCGCCGTTTGCGGCCGTTGCGGATATTCGCTGTGTTCTTCCGGGACGGTTTACAAGGGCGAGCGTGAAAAATACTGGTTTCTTTCCTGCAACCACAAAAGCAAGCGGTTTGAAAACCCCTGCGAGGGCGTCAGTATGAAATACGCCGACCTTCTTGAAGTGGTTCGTCAGGATTTGAACAGCCTGATCAGGCTGTCCGACAAAGAAATCAGTAAGCTGGTAAATCAGGTCCTGGAAGAAATCCACGACGAATCCGCCCAAAAGCTGCGTGAGGCAAAAATCGAAAAAGCCAGGACACGCCTGAATGTCATCAACCGGACAATCGGAAAGCTGTACACCGACAATGCCGAAGGGAAGCTGGCGGATTCCAGATTGGAAGTCATGGTCGCCGACCTCGAAAAAGAAGCCTCCGGCCTTGAAAACGCTTTGGAAGTCCTCAGTGTGCCGTCCCCTGACGATGACATCCGTTCCAATTACAAACGGTTCTTTGAGCTTGCCAGACAATACACCACCATTGCGGTTCTGGATCGGGACACCCTCCTGACTTTCGTCGAAAAAATTGAAGTGGGACCCAAGATATTACCCGATGGCTACGTCAGAGCGCCCCGGAAAAATGCCGCCTATCAGCAGAGCGTTAAAATATATTACAAATTCATTGGGTGCCTGCGTCTTGAATCCCTTGAAAATTTCCCTCAAAACAGGGCAATTTCAGAACAATCCGAGGCAATTTGACGTTCACTATGTAAAAGAGACACCAAGGGAGGTTGGCGTGAACCTGACCAACGGTTACAACGGTCACCTGACCTCCCGCGAAGCCGGCTCCGTCGGCGGCCAGATGGTCAAGAAGATGAGTACCATACGAACTGCGAACTATACCCGTAAGGACAGGACTGCTGTGGGGCATGAGATAGAGGTTCGGTACATAGCGGGAATCACGGTTTGAGTTGCTGGATTAACAAAATAGATGCAGCGCAGCCCACCGGTCAGATGATCGGTGGGCTGCGCTGTCACGCAACATCCTTATACCGTGTGTACACATACTCATAGATTTTTTGCCGGTATACGGAAATGCTAACCTCATCGTAGGATTCAGGAAGTTCGGCCCACAGAGTATCTCGAATCAGATTGTCGATGGTCGCCTTGGTTTCCTGCTTGTCCGTCCAGTGATCAAGCTCTGTAATCTTGGCCTTGACTTTCTCCAGAAGATCGACCGCCACTTTCTTTATTTTCTGAATATCCTGCTTGGACAGGTTTTCAGAAAACAGCATATCGTATAATGACAGCTCTTCATCACTGGAGAATCCCTCACGGACATACCGCTGTTCCTCCTGATCCATGTCTTTGACCAGCTGCATCAGTTCATCAAAGGTTTTTTCAATTGTGGCTCTATCCTGCTGGCTGTTGTACAGTCAGCTATTCTATCACTATGACATATTGAAAAGTCATGGAATATGCACTATATTTCTATTGAAAAGTGGTTTGGACTGTTCGTATGCTTTATCACAAAATCGAATTGCGCACTGAGTAGCACTTGAAGGCGTGTTCTCCGAAGGTTTTTTTGATAGATGGCGCCCGCCAGGTTGGCAAATTCCTATCCACACGAGCTGGACGGCGGCAGCGCATCGGCGTGGCGCGCGCTTTGGCGTTAAACCCCAAGTTTATTGTGTGCGGCGAGCCCGTATCGGCGCTGGACGTTTCGATTCAGGCGCAGATACTCAATTTGCTCATGGATTTGCAGGACGAGATGGGCCTGACATACATGTTTATCACGCACGATTTATCCGTAGTGCGCCATATTTCCAACAACATTATGGTCATGTATCTCGGCCAGTGCATCGAATTCGCTCCCTCGGAGGAAATTTTTAAAAATCCGCTGCATTCCTATACAAAGGCACTCTTGAACGCGATTCCAAGGCCGGAAACCGCCAGCCGGGAAAAGAAGCTTCATATTATTCGTGGCGAAGTCACAAGCCCCATCGAGCCCAAGCCCGGCTGCCACTTTGCGGTCCGCTGAGACCACTGCACCGAGGCGTGCACGAAAAAGGACTTTGCGCTTAAGGAAGTGAGCTCGGGGCATTTTGTGGCGTGCAGCCTTTACCAATAAAGAAGGAGTTTACAGGTTTGATAAAGCTCAATGAAAAGCATCACGCATCGATCGTACTGGGTTTTTACAAGGCATTGGCGGAAAAAGGAAAACAGGGTTTGGACGTGTTTGTACGGGCCGCGCAATTTTATGGCGAGGAGCGCGGCCGGCGCATGGCGCTGCGCGCTTTGCGGGACGGCCATCCGCTGGATTATGTCTCCTACTTTGCCTATGGCGAGTGGGAATCCACGCCGGGCTTTTACGACGTGACGATGACGCCGCGCCCCGGCGTGGTGGACGAACAGATATGCCGCTGCCCTTGGGCGGACGTCTTCCGCGCGGCGGACTTCACAGCCTGCGGCACGGCATATTGCCGTGAAATTGACCGCGCCATTGTGTGCGGTTTTACCCGGCCTTGCTCTTGGAGACCGCACAGACCCAACACGACACGGATCGCTGCAAATTTTACTTTCGCGCAGACGATATAACGCCGTCGCTTTTTGAAGAGGGCGAAAAACGTCTGGAACATGCACAGGGTCCTGTGACGCTGCCTTTTCACTATCATTGCGGCCACGTGTGGGCGGTTTTTTGCCGCGTGACAAAAGATGTATACGGCGACGACGCGCTGGAAAAACGTGTGCGGGCGGAATTTGCCAAGTGCTGGGGAGAGCAGGCCGCAGCGGTGCTGGACGCTTACCGCCGTGTGGATTTTAACCGCCTGCCGCAGGACACGGAGATTTGGAAGGAGGAAAAAACACGATGATCACAACCAAACAGGCGTACGATGTTGTCGTGATCGGGAGCGGCGGCGGTCTGCGGGCGAGTATCGGCGCGGCGCAGGCGGGAGCCAAAACGCTCGTCGTTTCCCGCGGGAAAATCAACCGCAGCGGCGCCACGCTGCTGGCGGGAGCCAACATTAGTGCGGATATCGCGTGTGACGGCGAGAGCCTCGCGCGGCTGGGGATCAGCGATAAAAACAAGGCAGATACGCGCGAGGCGCGGTTTTCCGACCTTGTGCATGAGGGCTTTTTCCTCAACAATCAAAAGCTTCTGGAGCTCTTTGTCAATACAGCGGCAGACCGCATCGGAGAGCTGATGGATTGGGGGCTGGTGGTGCGAGGGATGGAGGGAGACCGCGAGATTTCCGCCTTTGGCTTTGATATCCTCGATGCTCTTTATAACCGCGCAAAAAGCCTAGGCGTGGAATTTGCGGCCGACACGGCCTTTGCTGATCTTGTGACGGAAGACGGCGTTGTAAAAGGCGCGGTATGCCTCGATATTTTGGCCGGCGAGCTGTGCTACTATCCGGCCAAAGCGGTAGTTTTGGCCACGGGCGGCGCGCATGACCTGTTTCCCAGCAACAGCGGTTCCACAGATTTGTGCGGCGACGGCCCTGCGGCGGCGTTGCGTGCCGGGGCGCAGCTCGTCGATATGGAGATGATCTCCTTTTGCCCCACCGTTATGACCAACCCGGTGATGTACCGCGGCAATATTCTGCCGTATATCTTTTTTTCCACAGGCTATGGCGAGCTGACGAACAAGTATGGCAAAACCTTTACGCACCGCTATCTCTCGCTGCGTGTGGAACAGCTCGCTTTAGACACCGAATGGAATAAGATACTACTTTCTTAAGCATTACAGCAGGAAATCAATGCCGGGCGGGCGAATATGCACGGCGGAATTTATTTTTCGCTCTCCCTTTCGCCCACGGACATTATGGAAGAGCTTTACCGCGATCTTCCCCCTCTGGAAAAGGGCATTTATGCCGATATCATGAAAATTTTCCAAGCGGACAGGGCGGTGACTGTACAGCCGACGGCGCATTATTTTGAGGGCGGCGTGCGCATTGATGAACGGTGTGCGGCGGGCCTCGCGGGTTTATATGCGGCTGGAGAATGCACCGGCGGCATGTTCGGCGCAAACCGCGTCTCAGCGGCCACTACCGAAATGTTGGTGGAGGGCGCGCGGGCAGGCGAAAGCGCGGGCCTCTTTGCGAAGGAGGCCGGCACGGCCATGGCCTCTTCGGGCAAGCTGGAAGAATTGGAACATGCGTTATGCGCCGGGTTCGGCCGCAAAGGCCGGACGACTACCACCCAAATGCTGCGGCGGCTGCGCGCCTGTGTGGGCGAGAGCTTGACCGTAGTGCGCACGGAGCAGGCGCTGGCAAAAGCACTGCAAGCAGTGCGGGAAATGGGCGGGGAGATGGACGCTGTTGGGTTTACCGACCAGTCCCGCGTATATAACCGTGAATGGATGGAATTTATCCGCTTGCGCAATATGCTCCTCACCGCCCAGGCGATTTTGCAGTCCGCCTTGGCGCGCAAAGAGAGCCGCGGCGTACATGTGCGCGCAGATTATCTCGTCACGGACGACGTGCATTTTTTGACCAATACGGTCGTCGAAGGACCGGACCTCCGCTGCCGTACGCAAGACGTTGTTTTTGACCGCTATACGCCCGAGCGCGTGACGCAGAGTTATACGGACTATGTGGAACGCATTGTAGAACAGTTGCAGTAAGGAGGGCGCAGAGATGAAAAATATTCAGGTGACGGTGCGCCGCTATAATCAGCAGCAGGGGGAATACACGCAGGCGTATACCGTTCCCGTGGAAATTGTCTCGGTGATGAATCTTTTAGAGTATATCCATGAGAATTTGGACAGTACATTGGCGTTTTTTTACCATGCGGCGTGTCGCCAGGCGGCTTGCGGGAAATGTATGGTGAAAATCAACGGAAAAGTGGGCCTCGCTTGCAAAGAGCGCGTTTGCGGCGAATCGCTTGTGCAGGAGCCCTATAACGCCCATGTAGTGAAGGATTTGATCTGCCGTTGACGGCGGCGCTCGATGGGAGGTTAAACAAAATGGACAGGAACAGCGCGTCTTATGCACGGTATGTAGCCACGCTGAAGCGGGAGCTGGTGCCCGCCTTGGGCTGTACGGAACCGATTGCGGTCGCCTATGCCGCCGCCAAAGCGGTGCAGGTGCTGGAAAACTTCCCCGACGAGCTTTGGGCGGAATGCAGCGGCAATATTATCAAGAATGTCAAAAGCGTTATCGTGCCCAAGACAGGCGATTTAAAGGGAATAGAGGCCAGCGCTATTTTGGGCGCGCTGGGCGGAGACCCGAAAAAGGAACTGGAAGTTTTGGAGACGGTGACGCCGCAGGATATTGCGAAAACGCGGAAGCTCCTGCCCACGGGTATGTGTAGGGTGGCGCTGCTGCAATCCCCCTTCTGTCTGCATTTGCGCGTCACAGCCAAGAAAGGCGCCGAGAGCGCTATGGTGGAAATTCGGGACGAGCACACCAAGATTGTGCGCATTGAAAAAGATGGGAAGCCTCTTTTTGTGGACGAGACCGCAGAAGGCGCTGTCCCCCAAAACGCGCAACCCCCGATGACGCTCGCGGAGATTTACGACTTTGCCTGCACGGCCGAGCTCGCCGACGTACAGCAGATATTGGATACACAGATCGCCTACAATATGAAAATTGCGCAGGAGGGGCTGCGGGGTACTTATGGCGCCAATGTGGGCAAGACGCTTTTGGAAAGCTGCGGCGACGATATCGTCGTGCGCGCATGTGCATACCCGGCGGCAGGCTCCGACGCGCGTATGAGCGGCTGTACGCTGCCGGTGGTGGTGAATTTCGGCAGCGGAAATCAGGGTATGACGGTGTCCCTGCCCGTCGTGCAGTATGCGCAGTACTTGGGGGCCTCGCAGGAACAGGCCTACCGGGCGCTTTTACTCAGCAATCTGACGGCGATCCACCAAAAGGCCGGCATTGGGCGTCTATCCGCATATTGCGGGGCTGCGAGCGCCGCCGCCGGCGCGGGCATTGCCTATTTGCAGGGCGCGGATTTGCCGCTTATTGAACAGACGCTGGTGAATACCTTGGCCAACGTTTCGGGCATTGTGTGCGACGGCGCCAAGCCCTCGTGCGCCGCAAAAATTGCGTCTTGTGTGGAAGCAGCGTTACTGGGATATGAGATGGCGCGCCGGGGCCGCGGGTTTCGCGGCGGCGACGGCATTGTGAAGAATACCGCCGAGCAAACCATTCAAAGCGTAGGGCGCTTGGGAAAAGAAGGCATGAAGGAAACTGATGTGGAGATCCTCCACATCATGGTGGGCGACTGACAAGCGGCCTCGGAAAGGCTTTTTGTTCAACAGAAGATTTTTATTGTTTTAGCCGGGACGGCGGGAGCCGTCCCGGACTTTTTGTACTTTTTGACTAAAAACGCAGAGAAAACTTTAGAAAAAAGGGAGAGAAGAAAAGTCTTGACGTAGAGAAAAAACGGTGCTATTATTTAGTTAAAC
>OOIG01002639.1_pt1 | contig 11782 bp, 10 predicted proteins | sample 1692091 | NCBI WGS metagenome assembly OOIG01 (sample SAMN06348188, study PRJEB24527) | human gut metagenome | biome: human gut; feature: ankylosing spondylitis patient; material: feces | host: Homo sapiens | place: China | collected 2015-10
TATCGATTTTATATAAATGATTATAATATTATAAAATAAAGCGGTCAAGTGTTTTGAAAAAATTCGCAAAGGGTCTTTTCAAAGGCTCGATCTTGTGCTATGCTTATTTTATAATATAATTGCAATATTTTATAAATTAGGAGGCGGAATATGAATAAGACCCTGCTACGCAGTTACGCACGTCTCATCGCGGAAGTAGGCGGCAATGTTCAAAAGGGACAGGAAGTATTCATTACAGCGCAGTTGGATCAACCGGAGTTTGTCAAGATGCTGGCAGAGGAATGCTACAAGTGCGGCGCGGGACGGGTGGTCGTGGAATGGAATTACCAGCCGCTTCTGAAGGTGGACTACCGCTACCGCACAACGGCGGATCTGAGCGCAGTACGTGACTACGAGGAGACTCGCTGGAAACACTGCGCTCAGGTGCTCCCGTGCCGGATAGGGTTGATTTCTGAGGATCCCAGCGGTCTTAACGGTATTGACGCGGGGAAATACAGCACCTCACAGCAGGCGGTTTGGCCGATTTATAAGCCTTACCGGGATGCGATGGAGCACAAGTGTCAGTGGTGCTTTGCCTGTGTGCCGGGGCCGGCGTGGGCCAAGCGGTTGTTTCCGCAGCTGCGGGTCGGTCGGGCAATGGAGAGACTGTGGGAGCTGATTCTTACCGTTTGCCGCGTGGACGGCGATCCTGTTGCTGCATGGACGGCGCATAATGCGGAGCTGCAGGGTCGCTGTGACTACATCAACCGTCTGCCGCTGAAGGAGCTTCACTTCAGCAGCGGCAATGGCACAGATTTCCGTATCGGTATGATGCCGGAAGCGCGTTTTAAGGGTGTCCGGGAGACAACAAAGGACGGGACGACCTTCACGCCGAATCTGCCGACGGAGGAGTGCCTTATCACACCGAAGAAGGGCGCGGCAGAGGGCATCGTCTATGGAACAAAGCCCCTATGCTTCCATGGGCAGTCTGCGGAGAATTTCTGGATCCGCTTCCATGAGGGCAAGGCTGTGGAGTGGGGCGCTGAGACAAATCCGGAGCTGCTGGATCAGCTGATTGGCATGGATGAAGGCAGTGCTTATCTGGGCGAATGTGCACTGGTACCGTGGGACAGCCCCATTAACCGCAGCGGTGTTTTGTTCTATAATACGTTGATTGACGAGAATGCCGCTTGCCATCTGGCGCTTGGAAAGGGATATATCAATACGATTCAGGGGTATCATGACCGTACACTGGAGGAGTGCTATGCACTGGGAGTCAACGATTCACAGGTTCATGCCGACTTTATGATCGGCGCGCCGGACACGGCGGTGGATGCAGTCTGTACCGACGGGCGAATCGTACCGATCTTCCGTGACGGCACATGGGCGTTCTGAGCCGCAGTCTCAGCAGATGCAGATATAGATGGCGTTCCGCTTAAGCGGAACGCCATCGTTTGTTTACGAAATGATCTGTAATTCTTTTGGATAATGCGTCAGAACCTCGCAGCCATCGGCGGTGACAAGAACCAGATCCTCAATGCGGACTCCCGTGTCACCGGGCAGATAAATGCCGGGCTCTATGGAGAATACCATCCCCTCCTGCGCAACCACATCGCAGGAAATGCTGACATCCGGCGGCTCATGCACCATCAGGCCAATACCGTGGCCGGTGCGTGTGATAAAGGCGGCGCCATACCCCGCATCGACAATCACCTGACGCACCGCGGCGTCTATCTGGCTCATCCGGACGCCGGGACGGACGAAATCGATACCGGCCTGCTGGGCGCGGCGGACAACCTCATAGACCTGACGGTGCTGTTCGCTGACTTGACGGTAAAACACAGTACGTGTCATGTCACACCAGTAGTCGTTGATCGGGCAGACCAAATCGATCAGCACTGAGTCACCTGGCCGAGGGAGCGTGTTGTCAGACATGTGGTGGGGCTGCGCCGCATTTGCGCCGTAACAGACAACCTGATACTGTCCCACCTGCTTGCCGCCATGTGCCAAGAAGAAAGCGTCTATCTGTTCTGCAAGCTCCGCCTCAGTGACAGCGGCGGCGATGTGAGAAAGACCATAGGCAATGGCAAGGTCATTGATACGGCCGGCGTCACGCAGCAGCTCCTGCTCTTTTGCGTCCTTGCGCATACGGGCATCATCTACCGGGGCAGAGCCAAGTACAGGGATGATGTCTTCGCGCTTTTCCAGAATGGAGATGGTGTGGCGGGACGGCCAGTTTTTGTCAAAGCCCACCTTGCCAGAATGTAACTCAGCGGCAATCATGCCGTATACGTCCTCACCGTCGCGGTAAGTATGCCAGATGACGCCGGGAAACGGCGGTATGCAGAACAGTTCGTTCATAAAGGCGTGTACCTGCTCATCCTCGCGGATCAGCAGCACGCCGCAGCGCTCCTGCGCCTTAACGCGGCGTCCGATCAGATAAAAGATGCTGTCATCATCCGACACCAGTATCTGAGACAGCCCGCAGCGCCGCATATTGGCGGCCACGGTTCTCAGGCGCCCGTAATTCAGCATATGAAACCTCCCCGGACATACTTACTCCTGCTGCTGATAAAGACTGTATGCCTTCATAGCATAGGCCATATCGGTCTGCAGGTGTCGGCGCATCCTGTTGGCGGCAGCGGTATACTTTCCGTCACACACCAGCTTGTAAATGACGTTATGCCCTTCATTGATTTTGCTTACGTTTTCCTCTTTGTAGTACATGCACGACAGCAGCTCGAGTCTGGCGCGCAGACGAGCAGCGGCCTGATCCAAATAGTAGTTCTGCGCATGACGGTAGAAGATGACATGAAAGCGCTCTGAAAATTCCTTCCACTTGGATATATCGCCCTCTGCCAAAGCGGCATTGCCGTTTTCGATGATCTCCTGCAGATCAAGCACCAGTGGCATGTGATTCAGGGATGCGCTGCAGAACTGTATTGCCAGAGCATCCAGCTCCGAGGCAAATTGATACAGCTCCTGAATATCCCGTTCCTCGAATTCAATCACGGTGACGCCGCAGTTGGAGTAGTACGTTACAAGACCGTTCTCCGCCAGACGCATTAACGCCTCGCGGATCGGCGTGTGGCTGACATGGAAGCGCTCCTTGAGCATATTCAAGGTCAGCTTTTGCCCACAGCGCAGCTGCTGTCTCGTAATGTCGTGATACAATTCATCGTAAATCTGTTCCGAAAGCGTTTTTCCAGCCATAAGCGGTTTTCCTTTCATATTTCTTGATATCACTATATCAGAACTCCGCTGTAATGACAACAAGTGTGCAACATCTTTTGAAATTTTATATATTTCGAAAGAAAAACCAAAGGTGGGCGGCGCTGAATCACGCCGCCCACCTCGGGTGTTTGCGCCATTACCAGTGGAAATAGTATACGAAGTAGTTGCCCTCCAGCGGGAGGTCGTGAATGACCAGCTTGTCGTTGTGGGCGTAAAGCATGGTGGGGTTATAAAGGACTGCGTATACCGCCTCGTCCTGCACCAGCGAGAAGATCTTGTCATAAATGCCGGCACGTTCGGTGGCGTCCACGGCAGCGACAGCGTCCTGGAACCACTGCTCCACCTGGTCATTATACCAGCGGGCGTTGTTTGCCATACCGATATAGTCCTTGCCGATGGCCATGGCCACGTTCTGGGTATCGCCCTCCAGCGCCATCTGCAGGCAGGTAACGGTGAAATCGCCCTGACGCAGCTTATTCAGGTATGCGTTAAACTCCAGCACCTCCAGCTGACAGGTAAGGCCAACAGCCTTCAGCTGCTCCTGAACGGCTTGTGCCAGCAGCTTATACTGATCGGCCACAACAAGGGTACCCATATCATAGCCGTTGGCGTAACCGCACTCAGCCAGCAGGGACTTTGCCTTCTCTGCATCGTAGGTGTACTGCTTCTGCGTATCGCTGTAACCGAAGCGGCTCTTAGACAGCAGATTGGAATTTTCCTCGGCAGCACCGTCCATCACGGTGGCGATCAGAGACTGACGATCCAAAGCATAATTGACCGCCTGACGGAATTTGGCGTTGTTATAGGGCTCCTTTTCGGTGTTCATGGCGACGAAGGCAAAGGTAGTCTGCTCTGCGGTGGTGACAGTGACGCCGTCGGCGCTTTCAAGGGTAGAGCGGACAGGCGCTTCAACCTCGGCAAAATCAATACCGCCGGACTGCAGGCCGATAGACATGGAGGACATATCAGAGATGATCTTGAAGGTCACATCCTTGATGGCGGCGGCGCCCATGTAGTAATTCTCATAGGCCTTCAGCACGACCTTGTCGCCTTCATTGTGACTGACGAACTGATAGGGGCCGCAGCCGATGGGCTGCTGGGCAAAAGCTTCCTCACCGGCAGACTCATAGTAATCCTTGGAACCGATATGTACCAGCGTCAGGTTGTTCAGGAAGGGCGCGAAGGGAGAAGAGGTGTAGATATTGATGGTGTGATCATCTACCACCTCGCAGTGGTCATAGCCTGCCACATCGCCGGACTGTGCCTCGGAAGCGGCGTACAGATCCAGACTGAACGCCACATCCTTGGCGGTCAGCGGCGTGCCGTTGTGGAAGGTAATGCCCTCACGCAGATAGAAGGTATAGCAGCAGGCGTCATCGCTGATCTCCCAGCTTTCAGCGATGACACCGTCCAGCTTGCTCTCATCTTGGAAGTTGTAGCGAACCAGAGTGTCATAGATCTGGGAATCAATGCGGTGTTCAACGCTGGTTGTCCAGTTGGCGGGGTGCAGCGTTTGGTAATCAGCATCGATGGCGATGGTCAGGCTGGTGCCGTCGCCGTCAGAGGCGTTGCCGTCGTTGCCGCCGCCGCAGGCGACCAGGCTCAGTGCCATGGCCATGGCTAACACCAGTGCAAGAAACTTTTTCATGGGGTGTCTCCTTTTCATTTTTTTATTTTGACGCCATTCCGGCGTGGAGATACGGAAAAGATTACTCAAAATTTGAATACACGGTGGGTATACTTGTCCAGCAGGTCGATACCGGCGGTCACGTCGTCCTTGGCGATGACGGAGCACTTGCTGTGGGGATAGCGATCCACCACGGCGATACCGGCCACGCGGACACCGTCGCCGGACTGGTTCATGGAGCTGGCGTCGGTGCCGCCGCGATCCATCACGCCCCGCTGATAGCGGATACCGTTCTCCTCACAGCAGGCCAGCATCTCGTTGACCAGCTCCTCGTCCAGCATGGCGCTGGGGTCGCCCAGTGTCACACTGATGCCCTCGCCCACGGCGTTGCAGCCCTCAAGATCACAGGGATAGGCGTGGTCGGGGGTCACGTCCACGCTGATGCCGATGTCGGGACGGATCTGATGGGCAGCGGTAACGGCGCCGCGGCAGCCCACCTCCTCCTGTACGGAGAATACGTAGTACACATCGTTGGGGCAGTCACCCTTGTTCCGCTTCACAGCCTCCAGCAGCATGAAGCAGCCCACCCGGTCATCGAAGGTCTTGGCGCTGATGCGGCCGTTCTGCAGCTCGTACCAGGGACCCACAAAACCGGCGTAATCGCCTACCTTGACGCACTTTTCGGTGTCCTCCTTGCTGGTGCAGCCGATGTCGATGTACAGCTTGCCGCTGTCGTTCTTGGCGTCCTCGATCTTGCCGTCGCAGCCCACCACGCCGATGACGCCGTTCTGGAACACCACCTGATCGTTGTACAGGGCGGAGGTCCAGACCCAGCCCACGCTGCACACCTTGATGCGGCCGTCTGATTCGATCTTCTTCACCTGCAGGCCGATCTCGTCCATGTGGGCGGAGAGCATGATCTTCTTGCTGTCGGGGCTGCCCTTGCCGTGCTTGACGGCAATGATGTTGCCGATGTTGTCCACATAGGCGCTGTCCACATGGCCCTCCAGCTCACGCAGCACGATGGCTCGCACGGCTTTTTCGCGGCCCGCCACGCCCCACGCCTGAGTCAGCTCCTTCAGCAGTTCAAAATTTGCCATACGCTTTAGTTCTCCTTTCTGTTTTTCAGCAGACTGGCCTTCTCCACCCAACGGGTCTGGTTCATCAGCGGATGGTGCAGGCTGATAGCGCCGGTGGGGCACTCCATCACGCAGCAGCCGCAGTACCAGCACTCATCAGGATAGGACACCACGGGATGGCTGCCCTTTTCGCCGGGGGTCATCACGTCGATCATGCACGCCTCCATGCAGCGGTTGCAGCCGATGCACTTCTCTGCGTCGAACCGCAGCGGCGTGGCAGGCGGCGTCTGACGGAAGCCGAATTCCTTGATCTCTTTCATGCCTGCGCCTCCTTTGCCTTTTCTGCCATATAGTCCTGATTGTGTTTCTCGTAATTTTCCCTGATATCACCGGCGTAGTCAAGAGGCACTTCGCGGGCTACCACCTTCTCGCCGTCGCTGTGGATGCAGATGAAGGGAGCCATGGCCTTGCCATCGTCGTCGGTGCGGTAGAACTCCAGCTTGGGGCAGGTCTGGTGTCGCGCCAGACAGGCCTGCAGGATGATCTGAGCCACCGTCAGGATGTCGAATACCTCCAGCAGACGCATCAGCTCGTGGGGATTGGCGGCGTAGGTGCGGGGCACGATCTCCCTTTCGTAGCGGTTCAGCAGCTCCACGCCGGACAGCAGCAACTCGTCCCGCTTCTGCTCGCCGCAGTAGTTCTGCATGGCCTTGGCGATGGCCTCGTTCAGCTCCTTCCAGCTGACGCCGTTGACGGGGTCGCCGCCCAGCGGCGCGTAAATGCGCTCCATCTCGTTCGTCACCTGGGTCTCGCAGGGAGCGACGAAGCCCTCCTGCTTCGCGGCGTAGGCCGCGGCCTTGCGTCCGGCGTAAGCGCCGGTGGAGGCGGCATGGCCGAAGCAGTTGGAGGAGAACAGGGAGTCGCCCGCCACGAACAGGCCGGGGATGTTGGTCATCAGATCCCAGTCGTTCATGAAGCCGCCGGGCATGCCGAACAGCTGGCGCTCCTGGGGCAGAAATTCGGCGCTGGTCCAGCCCACGCCGTAGCACTGCAAGACGTCCTTGGTGGGATCGAAGCCCGCCTCGGTGAAGTTCTTGTACACGGGCACGTTGGTCTTGCCCTCCTGACCCACCATCATGCCCCAGATGACCTTCCGCTCCAGCTCCGGCATATTGGACAGGTCAGCGTAGAAGGGCAGCTTATAGCCCATCTCCTTCAGCTTGTCATAGGGCAGTGTCTCCGGCCCATCGTAGGCGTATTTGGCCTGCTCGATGTTGCCGCCCTTCAGGAAGTAATGCTGTCCCTTGGCGGGCTGGAACCGCTGCTCTACGTCGGTGAGAATGTTGCCGTCACGGTCGGCGTAGGGGATCTCCTTGCCCTCAGCGTCGATGAGGGAGGCGGGATACCAGGTGTTGTGGTTATTGCCCGCGGAATAGGGCGGGAAGGAGCGCCCAGCGGAGGAGAACTCGGCCCGGACGGATTTTTCCATCATGTTGAACTCCGCGCCGGCGCGCCAGCCCATGGCGTGGCCGTCGCCGATGGTGCACATGGGGCGGAACTCGCACAGGCCGGGATAGGCGGCGGAGAACAGCCACACACGGGCGGGACGGCTCATGGTGATGATGGCCGCTTTGCTGGAGAACACATAGAACTCGCCGGTACGGGTGTGAACGCCGGTGGCGCCCACACACTTGGCCCCGTTTTTGCCACCTTCAGTCAGCAGGGAGGTGACCATGACGCGATCCACGATCTTCACGCCCAGACGGCGGCATTCTTTCTCCATTGCGGGCTTGAAGGTAGTGCCCCAGATGCGGATGGTGAACCTGTTCTTATAATCATAGGCGAACATCAGCTTGGTCTTTTCATCCCGGAAGGCCGCACCCTTGAACTCGTCCTCGGTGTCCCGGATCTTGCCACCCATCTTCTCGATGTCCTGCAGATGATCCCAGCCCTCGCGGCACTCTATATAATGAGAGATGCCGTTGTTGTAGCCGTCGTTGTCGTCCAGCATGGCCTGCACCAGATCCTCCGGAGAAACACCGGAGCAGGGGTTGGTGGCGGCGCTCTCCCAGTGGTCGCAGCCGCTGCCGCCCGCGCCGGAACGCTTGGTCGCGCCCTTTTCCACCAGAATCACGCTCTGGCCGCGCTTGGCGGCGTTGATGGCGGCCATGCAGCCGGCGATGCCGCCGCCCAGCACGATCACATCCGCCTCCATGCGGTTGACTTGGCTCACCTTGGCAGGATAGGGCCATTTCATTTCGCTCATGCTTTCGCTCCTCCATTCATTCATTCGTGATAAGACGGCTGCCGCAGGAAGTACTGCCTTCAGAGAAGCCGCCTCGGATAACGATGATTTTACTATACGAGCATATGTTATCAAATATTTATAGATTTTGCAATATCTTTTTGAAAAATTTTATAAAATAATTGACAAACTTTACAAGATGGGTTATGCTTGTGAAATACAAACGAAGGGCAGCTGCGGCGCTGATGCCTCCGCGTCGTGAAACTGATCCCTCGGCAGATCCGCAAGGAGGAAGAATTATGTACAAATACGTTATCAAACGCATACTCCTAACGATTCCTGTCCTGCTGGGAGCGGTGTTTCTGGTGTTTACCATTATGTACCTGACTCCCGGAGATCCCGGCACACTGATCCTTGGCATTACCGCTAAGCCGGAAGACATCGCCGCGCTGAACCATAAGCTTGGCGCAGACCTCCCGTTCTTTGAACAGTTCTTCAACTATCTGAAAGGAATTATCCTCCACTTTGACTTCGGAACATCCTACCGCAGCGGAAAGCCGGTGTTTGATTCCATCCTTTCGCGCTTTCCCACCACGTTCCAGCTGGCATTATGGTCCATGCTCCTCAGCTCTGTATTAGGCATCATACTGGGTATTGTCTCCGCCGTGAAGCAATACTCCGTGCTGGATAACGCGCTGACTACACTGGCCATGCTCCTTTCCGCTATGCCGGGCTTCTGGCTGGGTCTGATGCTGATGGTGCTTTTTGCGCTGAAGCTGGGTTGGCTTCCGTTTGGCGGCGTGGACACTTGGCAGGGCTATATTCTTCCTGTAATCACACTGTCGTTGGGAGCGGCAGCCAGCGAGATGCGTCTGACACGTTCTACCATGCTGGAGACAATACGGCAGGATTATATCCGTACCGCACGCAGCAAGGGCGTGCCGGAAAAAACAGTGATCTGGAAGCATGCGCTGCGTAACGCGCTGCTGCCTGTTGTCACGTCCATGGGTATGAATTTTGGCGGCAGCCTGGGCGGCGCCGTCATCATCGAGACGGTGTTTGGTATGCCGGGCGTCGGCATGCTGATCGTTGAGTCCATCCGGCAGAAGGACACGCCCGTTGTCATGGCGGCCACCATGTTTTTGGCGGTGCTGTTCTGCTTTGTCATGCTGGGCGTAGACATCCTTTATGCGTACATCGATCCCCGTATCAAAGCAAAATACAAGGCCTGACAGGGAGGTGACGGAAAATGAACGAGAAGAGAAACCGCAAGAGCAAGAAAACCAATCAGATGAAGGAAATATGGCGCCGTTTCCGCAAGAGCAAGACGGCTATGCTCGGCCTGTGCCTTTTGATTTTTGTCCTGAGCATCGCCGTTTTCGCCGATGTGATTACCCCCTATGAAAACGCCATTTCGCAAAGCGCCAACCGTCTGGACGGTCCCAGTGCCGCACATATATTCGGCACAGACGAGCTGGGGCGCGACCTGTTTGCCCGCATTGTCCATGGTTCCCGCTATTCGCTGCTGATCGGTGTTTCCACCAGTGTACTGGCGCTGGTCATCGGCGGCTTGCTGGGTGCTATCGCGGCCTATTACGGCGGCTGGGTAGATAATATCATCATGCGCTTGACGGACGTGGTGATGACCGTACCGCCTATTCTGCTGAGCCTGGCTGTGGTGGCCGCGTTGGGCGGAAGCCTTCGAAATCTGCTGATCGCCATTACCATCTCCTGCGTACCCAGCATGCTGCGTCTGGTTCGTTCCGTGGTGCTGGGCGTCGTAGATGAGGATTACATAGAGGCCGCCAGATCCTACGGTGCCAGCGACATGCGCATCATCCTCAAATATGTCATTCCCAATGCGCTGGGGCCCATTATTGTGACGACCACCATGAATGTCGCCAACATGATCCTCTCTGCTGCCGGCCTTTCCTTCCTGTCTCTGGGCGTTCAGCCGCCTGCTCCTGAATGGGGTGCGCTGCTGTCCGATGCAAAGACCTATATGTTTACCGCACCGCACCTGCTGTATATTCCCGGCATATTTATCGTAATCGCGGCATTGAGCTTCAACTTGGCCGGCGACGGTTTGCGCGACGCGCTTGACCCGAAGCTGAAGGATTGAGGAGGGACGGAAAATGAGTGAAGTATTGCTGAAGATCCGTGACCTGCAGATCGATTATAAAACCGATCTGGAAACGGTTCATGCCGTTAACGGCGTATCCCTGACCTTGAATAAGGGAGAGACCTTGGGCTTGGTGGGCGAGACAGGCGCCGGCAAGACAACGACAGCGCTGTCCATCATGGGGCTGCTGCCGGAGCGCACGGCCCGCACGAACCGCGGCTCGATCCGGTTTGACGAACAGGACATTCTGGCGATCCGTGATAAGGACGGCACAGCTGTCTCTGAAGAGGATTACATTGCGTCCCATATGCCGGAGACTTCGGAAGGCGAAACGTTGGAGGCGCCCGCGGTGGAGGTGCCTGCTCCCGCTTATCTCAGCAACAGGCAGCTGCAGGCCATTCGCGGCGAGAAGATCTCCATGATCTTTCAGGATCCCATGACAGCGCTGAACCCCGTGCTGACGGTGGGCGACCAGATCCTTGAGGCGCTTTTGATGCACAACGAGGGACATACCCGAGCCGAGCTGGAGGCCCGTGTGGAGGAGGTGCTGGAAATGGTTGGCATCATGGCCAGCCGAAAAAAGGACTATCCCCATCAGTTCTCCGGCGGCATGAAGCAGCGTGTGGTCATCGCTATGGCTCTGGCCTGCGACCCTATGCTGCTGATTGCCGACGAGCCGACTACCGCGCTGGACGTGACCATCCAGGCTCAGATTTTGGACCTGCTGCGCAACCTGAAGGACCGCATTAACTCCTCCATCATGCTGATCACCCATGACCTGGGTGTGATTGCCGAGATGGCAGATTACGTTGTTGTCATGTACGCAGGCCGCGTGGTGGAAAAGGGCACCGCTCAGGAGATTTTCGCAAACCCGGCTCACCCCTATACCATCGGCCTGATGGCTTCCAAACCGATCGTGGGCAAAAAGGTGGACCGACTGTACTCCATCCCCGGCAAGGTGCCCAACCCGGTCAATATGCCCAACTACTGTTACTTTAAGGATCGCTGCGAGATGGCTCTGCCCTGCTGCGATGGTGAATACCCCTGCGAGATCAGCCTGTCCCCCACGCACAAGGTCAGCTGCTACCGCTACTATGAAAATAATCGAAAGGCGGGTGAGTGACGATGGCACAGGCAGAAAACGCAAAAAAGCTGGACTATACCCCCGTCACCTATGATGATCAGTATATTCTGATGGTCAACCAGCTTAAAAAATACTTCCCCATCAAGGGCGGCCTGATGTCCCAGACCGTGGGTCATGTCAAGGCGGTCGATGGCGTTACCTTCAACCTCAAGCGCGGCCATACCATGGGTCTGGTCGGCGAATCCGGCTGCGGCAAATCCACCACCGGCCGTACAATCCTGCGCCTTGCCGGCGAAAAAACCGGCGGTCAGGTACTGTTCAACGGCAAAGAAGTGTACGATATGACCGGCAGGGAGCTGCGTAACCTGCGTACCAAGATGCAGATCATCTTCCAGGACCCGTTCTCCAGCCT
>OOIG01002642.1_pt1 | contig 11769 bp, 8 predicted proteins | sample 1692091 | NCBI WGS metagenome assembly OOIG01 (sample SAMN06348188, study PRJEB24527) | human gut metagenome | biome: human gut; feature: ankylosing spondylitis patient; material: feces | host: Homo sapiens | place: China | collected 2015-10
TCTGCCTGACAGCAGCACGAAATCCACCATAAAGTCTAATGACCGATTTGGGTTTTATTCCTTTCCGCCGCCCAACGCGTGGTAGAGGTAGATTACGCCCTGGATTTCGTTGAACTTGTCTTCCGCCATGGTCAGTTCTGCCTGTAGCAGGTTCTGTTGGGCGATGAGCACTTCCAGGTAGTTGGTCGAGCCGTAGTCCATCAGCAGCTGGGTGCTGTTGACGGCTCTTTGCAGGGAGGCAATCTGCTTCTCGTCGAGCACAAGCCGCTGCTGTGCCGTCTGCCATTGGGTGAGTGCGTCGTTCACTTCCGCTCCGGCATCAAGAATGCTTTGCTGGAAGGCGATAAGCGCTTCTTCCTGTTGCGCTTTCGCTATTTTCAGGTTGGCAATATTTTGTCCGCGGTTGAAAATGGGTTGCAGCAGCGAGCCTACGGCGTTGAGCAGCCATCCGCCCGGATTGACGATACCCGCTCCGCCACTGTTGGTCCAACCGGCCGTTCCGCTGAGCGAGATGTTGGGATAGAACGCTGCGCGTGCAACATTTGTGGCGTAGTATGCCTGTGCGAGCGTGGCTTCCGCCTGTCGGATGTCAGGACGGTTGCCGAGCAGCTGTAAGGGTACTCCGGCCGACAGTTCTGTCGGGAAGTTCTGTTCGTCGAGCGATGTCCGCTCGATACGTCCCGGTGCTTTTCCGAGCAGCACCGACAGCGAGTTTTCCACCGACTGTATCTGCTGTTGCAGGCTGAGCACACTGCCTTCCAGACTCAGCTGGCTGGCTTCCGCCTGTGCGATGGCCGCATCGTTGACCGTGCCGAATGTCTTCAACGCCTGGAGCGTGCGTACATAGTCGCTCCAATTCTCCGAAGTGCGGCGACTGATGGCAAGTTGTTCGTCGAGCATCAGCAACATGTAGTAGCTGTTGGCTATGGTAGCGATAAGCTGTGTCTGTACTGCCTGGCTGTAGGATGTATTTTGCCAGAGCACGGCTTCCGCCCCACGCTTTTCGTTCAGGATTTTTCCGAACAGGTCGATTTCCCAACTTGCCGACATCGCCAAAGAGTAGGATTTAGGAGTAGATTCCCCCTTAAACTGTCCGACGGTGCCGTCCGCACCGAGCGACAGCGAAGGGAGATAGGTCATTTTCGAGCTGAGCAAAGCCGCTTCCGCTTCTTTCACTTTCAGCAGGGCGATGCGCATGTCGGCATTGTTTTTCAGTCCCGAATCAATGTGTTGCTGGAGCAGCGGGTCGGCAAACAGTTCTTTCCACGACAGCGAAGCCAATGAGGTTGTGTCGCCGTTTGCCGCCGGCTGGCGGTAGAGGCTGTCGCTTGCGCTGACACCTTCCGGACGTTCATAGCTTTTGTAGATATGACAGCTTCCGAAGGCAAGTGTCAGCGACAGCCCGATGAGCATATTTCTTATTATTTGAGTCTTCATGAGGTTATTCGTTTTGTGGTTCGACATCTGCCGGCTTTTTGCGGTTCGGCATCACTTTCTCCTGAATGTACTGGAATACGCAGAACAGCACCGGAACGACAAACAGCAGGGCAACCGTACCGATGAGCATACCGCCCACGGTGCCCACGCCCAACGAAATGTTGCCGTTGGCACCTACTCCCGTAGCAAACATCATTGGGAGCAGACCGAAAATCATGGTGAGCGAAGTCATCAGAATCGGGCGCAGACGCACTTTTGCCGCCGAGATGGCCGCCTGTGTAATCGACAGTCCGTGGTGGCGTCGTTCGGAAGCATATTCCGTCAGCAGGATGGCTGTTTTGGAAAGAAGTCCGATAAGCATAATCAAACCCGTCTGCATGTAGATGTTGTTTTCCAGTCCGAACATCTTCGCGAACAGGAAGCTGCCAGCCAGACCGAACGGAACGGAAAGGATGACGGCCAACGGAATGAACAGACTTTCGTAGAGCGCACACAGAATCAGGTAGATGAACACCACGCAGATAATGAACACGATGGCTGCCGTATTGCCGGTCGACGCTTCCTCGCGCGACATGCCTCCGAACTCAAAGCCGTAGCCTGCGGGCAGTACTTCCTGCGCCACTTCGCGCACGGCCTGGATGGCCTGGCCGGAACTGTAGCCGTTGGCAGCCTCTCCGTTGACGGCAATGGCCGAGAACAGGTTGAAGCGCGACAGGCTTTCCGAACCGTAGACACGTGTCAGTGTCAGATACTGTCCCAGCGGCGACATTTCCCCGTCGGAATTACGGACAAACATGTTGTCGAGCGAAGCCTTGTCGAGACGGAATTCAGGCGAAGCCTGCACCATGACACGGTAGAGCTTGGAGAAACGGTTGAGGTTGGAAGCGTAGTTTCCGCCGATGTAGCCCGAAAGGGTGGAAAGCACGTCCGACGGCGACACCTTGTTCCGCTTGCAGAGTGCCGCATCGACTTCCACCAGATATTGTGGATATTTGGTGTCGAAAGTCGTATAGGCACGCGACACTTCCGGACGCTCGTTCAGACGGTCAATCATCTGTCGTGTATATTTCTGCAAATCGTCGATAGAGCCGCCCTTCTGGTCTTGGATATAGATTTCAAAACCGCTGCTGAGTCCATAGCCCGGAATCATCGGCTGTCCGAACGCACGGATTGTGGCATTGGTGATATGGTCGGTCAGACTGTAGATTTTTTCGATGACGGCTGTCATGTTGTGTTCGTCGCCTTCGCGTTCCTCCCAGGGGAGAAGACGGATGATGAACTGTCCGTTCGAAGCACCTTCGCCGGCTGTAAAGCTGTTACCGGTCACTTTCGAGAAAATCTGGATTTCAGGAATCTTGTTCAGTTCCTTTTCCACTTCCAGCATTACCTTCTTGGTTTCGGCAAGGTTGGTACCCGGTGCCGTCTGCACGTTGATGAACACGGTTCCCATGTCTTCCGAAGGAACAAGGCCGGTTTTGGTGGTGTTCATCAGCAGAACGAGTCCGCCGCACGCAACGATTGTCAGCGCGCCTGCCAGCCATTTGTGTTTCAGGAAGAACATTACGCCGAACTTATAGCGGTTGACAAGGCGGTTGAATCCGGCATCGAAAGCGATGTGGAAACGCGATGAGAAGCTCATCTTCTTGCCGTTGGCGCCAACGGAGTGGGGAGTCATAATCAGGGCGCATAGTGCCGGACTCAGCGTAAGGGCGTTGACAGCGGAAATGGCAACGGCAATCGCCATTGTCAGACCGAACTGCGTGTAGAACGTACCTGTTGTACCGCCGATAAAACATACGGGGATAAACACCGCCATGAAAACGAATGTGGTGGTGATAAGTGCGGATGTGATGTTGCCCATCGCAGAGATTGTGGCGGTATAGGGCGATTTGATTCCTTCATCGAATTGCGCCTGCACCGCCTCGACCACCACAATGGCGTCGTCGACCACCGTACCGATGACAAGCACCAATGCGAACAGCGTCAGCATGTTCAGACTGAAGCCTATCACATAAAGGAAGGCAAACGTACCGACAAGGCTGACAATGATGGCAATCGTCGGGATGATGGTGGAGCGGAAACTCTGAAGGAATATGTAGACGACAAGTACTACGAGGATAATGGCTTCGACAAGCGTTTTCACTACGTTCTTGATGGACGCGTCGAGGAAGTCCTTTGTACTCATCAGGTCGACAAGTTCCACGCCTTTCGGCAGTGACTCGGATATTTTTACCACCTCTTCGTCAATATGTTTGATGATTTCGTTGGCATTCGAGCCGGAAGTCTGTGCAATCATACAGGTGGCTCCCGGTTTGCCTCCAATTTCGCCGGTGACGGTGTATTTCAGCAGTCCCAGTTCAACAGTCGCTACATCTTTCAGGCGCAGCACTTCTCCATTGTCGAGCGCACGGATAACGAGATTTTCGTAGTCCTCTTCGTTTTCATAACGGCCGCGGTATTTGAGCACATACTGGAACGTGTTTTCCGATTCCGAGCCCAGTGTTCCGGTCGGCGATTCAATGTTCTGTTCGGCAAGAACCGTGGCAATGTCGGAGGGGACAAGACCGTATTTTGCCATTTTGTTCGGGTCGAGCCAGATGCGCATGGAGTAGTCGGAACCGAACACGTTGGCTTCACCGACACCCGGAATACGCGACAGCCGGGGCTCGATGTTGATTTTCATATAGTTGTTGAGGAACTCCTCGTCGAAAGAGCCGTCAGGGCTGTAGATGGCAATGGACTTGATGTTGCTCGTCTGGCGTTTGCGAACGGTGATACCTGTTTTTGTCACTTCAGCCGGCAGAAGTCCCTGAGCCGAAGCGATACGGTTCTGCACGTTCACCATCGCCATGTCCGGGTCCGTGCCCTGGCGGAAATAGATGGTGATGCTGGCCGAACCCGTGTTTGTTGCCGAGGAAACCATGTAGGACATGTTTTCCACACCATTGATGGATTCTTCCAGCGGTACAATCACACTTTTCTGCACCGTTTCCGCGTTCGCACCGGTATAGGTGGCTGACACTTTCACGGTAGGCGGAGCAATTTCAGGAAATTGCTCGATTGGCAGTTGCGACAGTCCGATTAATCCCAGAATCAACAGCATGACAGAGATAACCGCTGAAAGAATCGGACGGTCGATAAATGTTTTTATCTTCATAGCTTGCGATTATTTTTCGGTGGTTTGTATTCTGATGCCGTCTTTCAGCAGACCGGCACCTGCGGCAATGATGGTGTCGCCTTTCTGCAGTCCGGATTCTACGATGTATTCCGTACCGTTGCTCATCGGATAGACTTCTATGATGGTTGATTTCGTGCAGCCGTCAACCACTTTGTAGACAAACGTCTTATCCTGGATTTCGTAGGTGGCTTCCTGAGGAATGATGACGGCATTCTGCCGGTAGTAGGGAATCTGGATTTTTCCGCTGCCGCCGTCGCGCAGCAATCGTTCGCTGTTGGCAAATACGGCGCGCAGGCTCACCGTACCTGTAGTTTTTTCAATTGTTCCGCTGATGGCGTCGATTTTGCCCTTGTGGGGATAGGCGTTGCCGTTGCTCATGGTGAGTGTCACTTCCGGAATCTTTTGGATGGCGTTTTCGAGTGAACCGTATTGCTGAAGAAGGTCGATGACTTGATTTTCTGCCATGGAAAAATAGGCATATACCTCGCTGTCGTCCGACACCGTTACCAACGGTTGGCTGATACTGCTGTCGACAAGTGCGCCGACACGGTAGGGAATCATGCTTGCCACTCCGTCGACAGGGCTTTTCACTTCCGTGTAGGAAAGTTCGTTCCGTGTTCTGACTTCTTCGGCTTTCGCTTGTGCCAGTGCCGCTTCGGCTTCCAGCTTTGCGTTGCGTGCCGTTTGCAGGTCATATTCGGAAACCACCTTTTCCTTGTACAGCATTTCCTTGCTTTCTGCCGTCAGCTTCGCTGTGGCAAGTTTGGCTTCGGCTGTCTTTACGTTGGCTTTGGCCGTTTCGAGTGCCGCGATATAGGGTACCTGGTCGATGACAAACAGTGTTTGTCCCTTTTTAACGGCATCACCCTCGTTGATGCGGATTTCCGTAATGGTTCCACTCACTTGCGGCCGGATTTCAACCGACTGCTTACCGACAATGGAAGCGGTGTAGTTAGATTGCAGAGTGCAGCTTGCGGTGTCGACAACTAACGTCTGATACGAGATTTCCTGAGTATTCTTGTCCTGACCGCCACAGGAAAGAAGTAGCGTTGATAACCCCAAGATTGCGAACGAATGTTTCATATAAATGCTTTTTTCTGTTTTACTTGCGAATCTATAAATAAAAAAAGGGTCGGCACAGAAAGTGGTGGCAAGTGGGGCAAAAGTGTTGACGAACGGAGGTCGCGTTTCTTGGCGGAGAGGCTTAAAAAGCCTACATTTGTGTCATGAAACATCGTCAGGTTACCCATTACATAGATTTGCTTTTCTGCATCGTGATTCTGCCGCTGATTATCATGATGCTGCCGGTAGACAAGTGGATTGTGCATCAGCCGGCTTTCCTGACGGTACTTGTCTCATACCTGTATGCACTTTATTTTGTCTATCGGAAGGTGAAGTTGCCGCAACTGGTCATGCAGCGGAAATATGTGAAGGCACTTGTTGTGTTTGTCCTGTTGCTGGTTGTCACGGAACTGGTCAGCCGTTTTCCGATGCCCGACAGCGAAGGCTCGCCTGTCGATATCCGTGTTCGCAATCATTTCCGAACGCAGACGGTGTGGTTCTTTTTTCTGATTGTCACGGGCTTCTCGCTTGCCATTGAACTGATTTACGAGCTGTTCCGGCAAAGGCTGCAACAGCAGGAGATAGAAACGGAAAAGAACAAGGCCATGCTTGCCGCCTACAAGTCGCAGATTAATCCGCATTTCCTGTTCAATACGTTGAATGCCTTGTATGGGCTTGTCGTGTCGAATTCAAGCCATACGGAGGCCGCCTTCATCAAGTTTTCCAACATCCTCAAATACATGTATTCGCAGACGGATGTCGAGAAAATCGACATTGACAGTGAAATCAGCTATATCCGCCAGTATGTCGACTTGCAGAAGTTGAGGCTGAACCACCATACGAAAGTGGAACTGGAGTGCGACATCGATGACGGCAGCGGGCAGGTGCCGCCCATGATACTGATTACATTTATAGAAAATGCGTTCAAATACGGTTCGTCGCCTGATGAGGACTGCACTATTTTTATCTGTATCAAGGAGAGCGGCGGTGTGCTGACGATGACTACCCGCAACCGTGTCATGAAAGAGCGCAGCGAAGATGCCATGGCGGTGGGGATGGAAAATTGCCGCAAGCGGTTGCAACTGCTTTTCCCCGGACAGTATGAACTGAGCACGCAGCTGCTCGACGGCGTGTATGTGGTGAACTTAACAATCCGTTTGAAATGAAAAATATAACCTGCATAGCTATCGACGACGAACCGTTTGCATTGACTGTCATCAAGAGTTTCTGCGAACGGAAAGGGGGCATCAGCCTGACGGTTTACGACGAGCCGCGGGTGGGATTTAAGGCCATAAAGCGCGAACAGCCCGACCTGGTGCTGCTCGACATTGAAATGAACAGCATTAGCGGACTGGAAATAGCCCAGCATCTGCCGGAGAAGACGGTGCTTGTTTTTACAACCGCCCACGCACAGTTTGCGCTGGAAGGGTTCAATCTTGATGCCGTCGATTTCCTTCACAAGCCGTTTGCCTACGACCGTTTTGAGGTGGCGCTCAACAAGGCTTTCCGGCGCATTGCCATGAAAAATGCGGTGCAGACAAAGGAAAGCATCACCGTGAAGCAGGAATACAACAATGTGGTCATTCCTTTGGACGACATCCTTTATGTGGAGGCTATGGAAAACTATACGAAGATTTACCGTCGGGAGAAGGGATACGTGCTGTCGCGCATGAGCTTGAAATCCATTCTTGAGATGCTTCCCGAACAGCAGTTTTTCAGAATCCACAAGTCGTATATTGTGTCGGCCCACAATGTGGCAGGTTATGTCAGCCACCGCGTGACCCTGCACACTCCTTCCATCGAACTGCCCATCGGACGGACCTACCTGCCGGCATTTATAGAGTGGATTGGAAAATAATTTGCAGATCCCGATGTGCGGTTTCGCATGTTTTTATGCGCCAATTTTGATATTAAGGAAAATTACCTATACTTTTGCGCACCCGAATGGAAGCACACGAGAAAATTCGTGCTGAAGTTACGGAAGTTTTTTATGGAGGCGTCGATGTCTTCCGCAATGTGTGTTGCGCTCCCGACTGACTACAAAAATGTAATGTGATGAAAAAGGAGAGATTTGTTTCATTCGTATGGCAGCATCTGCTGCTTCTTGTTTCATTGTTTATCATGACGTTGGGAATTGCCATGTGTGTCAAGAGCATGCTTGGCTCAAGTGTCATCAGCGTATTGCCTTACGTGTTTCAGAACGCCGGTGCCGACGGCATGGCTCCTGCGCTATCCATCGGACAGTACACGTTCATCATGAATGCCCTGCTGGTGGTAGGACAGATTTGCGTGCTCCGGCGGAAGTTTGAGCCGGTTCAGCTTTTTCAACTGCTTGTGGGGTTTGTTTTCGGCATGCTGATTGACATGAACATGTATCTTATTTCGTGGATTCAGCCTATTGCTGTTTGGGAGAAAGCGGTAGCCCAACTGGTCGGATGCTCGTTGCTGGCTGTCGGAGTGGCATTTGAAGTGAGATGCGGCAGCCTTACGATGCCGGGCGAGGGATTTCCTGTGGCACTCAGCAAGGTGACGGGTATTGAATTTCCGAAGGTCAAGATTGCCGTCGACATTTCGCTTGTTGCGCTCGGTGTTGTTGCCTGCTATGCCTTTTTCGGAAAATGGCAGTGGCACATCATCGGATTGGGTACACTGTTTGCCATGTACTATGTAGGGTGGGCCGTACGCATTGTCAGCCATCATCTTGGCTGGTTCGACCGTCTGCTCCGCTACCGTCCCGGCTTCCGCCGATACATCTATGGTCTTGCCAGATATATTTACAGGAAATAGCCGGCGGACAACAAAAAATGAAGAGTTGCCAATACCACATTGACAACTCCTCCCCAATCATAATGAAATAGCGGTTACTACTTTTTGTATTTATCCGTTTTCATTCAAAAGCACGGAAGTTTGTGTGCTAATTTTTTTGTCTATTAAATTACTTTGTAAACTTTGCTGCCATTTGTTCATTCATTGTTTTTCATTTAGATAAGGTTGCTGTGAATGTTTTTTCGATATGTTTCTTTAACTTACCATTGTAAAGCTACACAAAGATTCTGACAATGTCAAGTGGTTGTTGACCAACTCCCGAAAATTGATGACAAAAGTGAAAAAAGCCTCGGCGGATTGCCGAGGCGCTATGTCGTTATTTTGCCAGTAGGTCTGTGTAGTAGCTTCTTACATCAGTCCATCGGTAGAACGGGAACTGGTCGGTGTCTACCGGTATGTGCACTTCCTTTTCGTTGTGGAGCACTTTTACAAGAATGTCGTCGGTTGTCCCTCCCTTTTTCTTGAAGAATACAAGTTGCAGGTTGGCGGCCATCGGCGAAACCTTGAAGTCGGTCCAGTGCTGGTAGACGGTATAAGGGTCGCTGACGCAGGCATCGCAGTTTTCGATTCCCATCAGTGCCGTGAGCGGCGTGATGTTGGAGTCGTGGGCAAAGCGGAGTGTGGCGGCTGTATTGCCGTCGGCGATGGCAGCATCCGCGCTCTCGACGATGTTGCGGAGCAAATCCTTGTAGCTGTTCATGATGGCACCTTTGGCTGCGGCATGGTTGGCGTTGGTGCAGTAGAACTGATAGTTGAAGCATTGCCAGAGGTCATACAGTTCGTCGGGCGTGAACAGATCGTAGAACGACACAGGAGTTTCCATGTTCTGCATGTCGCTTGCCACCCAGTAGAAATCCCATACGAGTTCGAACGGGTCGATATTTTTCAGCACATATTCATCGTTGCAGAACAGGGCTTTGACAAAACGGTCGGAATGAGTGTGGGCTCTGCGAAATTTTTCATATTCGATACGCCACGGGCCGTTGTTGCCGGTAAACGCGTTCGCTTCGTCGGAGCGGCCGGTGAGATAACCCATGTATTTGCGGCTGGATTCGTAGTAGATGCTCAGTTTCGGGTTCAGTTCCTTCAGGCGGTCGCCGAAGGCAGCCATACTCATGGCACATCGCAGAACGATGGACGAACGGGCTGAAATGGTGCGTCCGTCAGCAAATACTTGCGGATAGTTGCGGTACATGCGTTCGGCAATGCCGCGGTGCTGTCTGACACCCAGCGGCGAAAGGTCCTCGGCGCGTCCTTCAGCTTCCTTGTAGATTTCATGCAGGCGGTTGAGGGCGTCCTTGCCGAGCGGAGTCAGTGCGTTGGCCTTGTCGGCATTTTCCATTGTGCGGATAACGTCGGTATAGTCGGTTTCCGCAAGCAGATAGCGCGAACCGTGACGGCCGAAGTGGCTTATGTAAAACGGTGTATAGCCTTTTGGTGCAGGTGTCACCTTGTTGTTTTCAACCGACGGATAGGCGAAATACACGCCGGCAGTTTTTTCGATAGTACCCAACACTTCTTCTTTGGTAGTCTGTGCACAGAGAGATAGTGTTCCGAAAAGGGCAACAGCAACAGTAATAAAAATCTTGTTTTTCATATAGATAAATTTGATGTGTTAGTTGGTATGACGTGATGTCATTTTCCTTAAAATAGATTCTTCTGCAGGCAAAATTACGAAAAAAACGGATATAGCCTGTCGGCGATTTTCTGAAAAAGTGGTGGTTGCCGCCGTTTAAAATTCGGAAAAACGCAAAAAAACTATTTACTTTGTAAGTGCTAACGGCAGTCCGACTGCGTTGGACCGAATTCCTTTTATAACAAAGCAACAGATTATGGCATACAGCAAATACTATGTGGTTTGGGTGGGACGTCACCCGGGAATCTACGAATCGTGGGAAGAATGTCAGGCGGAAACCGACGGCTTTCCGAATGCCCGCTACAAGGCTTTTTCCAACCGCACGGAGGCTATTCTTGCCTATCGCGAGAGCGACAGGGAGGCTTCGCAGGTGCTGCGTGCCATTGCCAATCATTTGAAGGAAGAGGAACAGCCGGTCGACTACAGCATGATTCCCGAAATACAGGTGGAAAGCATTGCCGTCGATGCCGGTTGCCGCGGCAATCCCGGCATTATGGAATATCGGGGCGTGTATGTTCGCACGGGGCAGGAAATTTTCCGTGTCGGTCCGTATCACGACGGAACGAACAATATCGGCGAGTTTCTTGCCATTGTTCACGGACTGGCTTTGCTGAAAAAGAAAGGCAGCAATATGCCGATTTATAGCGACAGCAAGATAGCCCAGAAATGGGTGCGCGACAAAAAGTGCAATACCAAACTTATGCCCACCGAGCGCAATGGCGAACTGCTGGCCATCGTCCGCCGTGCGGAAGCCTGGTTGCAGAACAACACCTATTCCAACCCGATTATTAAATGGGAAACCGAACGCTGGGGCGAAATCCCCGCCGACTTCGGTAGAAAGTGATAAGTTATGAAAACTACAAGTAAATACTCATTAGTTATAAGAGTATTTACTTGTAAATGTTGTGTTTTATTTGTCAATAAATTGTTTTACTACATTTTTAAATTTAAGAGATTTATCATAGAACCAGTCAAAAGCTTTTACCCAATCTTGTTGATTCCGTATGTTGAGAGGTTGTGATATGATTATTCTCCGGGCTTTGTTTGCAACTTTCCATTCAATGTTGTTGCTACCAAGTATTTGTTGAATTTGCACGGCAGATAGTTTAAGTTGGTCAAATATGGTGTTATCATCATTGATATAAATCTCGGCAGTTATAATGTTTTTTTGTGTATTGATTGTTAGTCCTAAATGATAAGCAGAACTACCTAATCCTAAATCATACCAATGATGTGGCAATGCTTTTCGTATTGAGAAATTTTTAGTGAATTCTTGTCTGCTTTTCATTTCATCAGTGAAACATTGCCAGAATTCCAATTGTAATTTATTAGTTGGGCTGAGATTTTCTATAGTTTTCATTGTTTTTGCCCAATCATTTGGCTTTTCAACAATATTAAATTTAGGAGCTTTAAGCGAATTGTCTATTTGCCATAATTCTATTTCCACTAAAAAGAATCCGATTTTTTCATCTGTGTGTTGATTTAGCCATTCGATTGCTTGTTTGTGTTCATCACGAGCTCTTTTTACAATCCAGATTATTATTTCTGCATCTTTTCCTGAAGCGTATGTAATAAGCTTTCCTAAATGATCATGATTCGTATCTTCTGTTGGTAATTTTAATGTAGACAT
>OOIG01002646.1_pt1 | contig 11761 bp, 10 predicted proteins | sample 1692091 | NCBI WGS metagenome assembly OOIG01 (sample SAMN06348188, study PRJEB24527) | human gut metagenome | biome: human gut; feature: ankylosing spondylitis patient; material: feces | host: Homo sapiens | place: China | collected 2015-10
TTAGCAGATGCCGATTTTGTAGTTTTCTCAAATTACTGTCTTATCGGCACACGGCTAAGGCCGCGTCTCTTTTGCTGTGAGGGGGTCAGTCCCACGCCAGCTCCGTGCAGTACAGGGGGTTGAAGAATGACCAGTAGCTGGTGTACATGTTCTGCTCCGCCAGCCCCGTGTCGATGACCGTGCCGTACAGCAGGCCGGTGCGGTCGTACACCGACACCAGCGTGTAGGTGCCGGTATGGTCGCCGGTGGCCAGCGCCAGCCTGCCGTCCCGATAGAGCATGGAGATCTCGTCCAGCTGGCTGCTGAGCCCCAGCGACGAATAGTCGCCGTAGGCGTAGGTATAGCTGTAGCTGCCGTCCTCCAGCGGGCGGTATTCGTCGTTCCAGACGATCTGGCTGTCCTCGGTGAGCTCGGGCCACAGCAGGTCGATGTCGTAGTCCACCACCCAGCCGTCGCCGCCGGGGCGCAGCACGGTGAGGCGACTGCCGGTGCAGGCCACCAGCAGGTCATCGGTGCTGTTGTTGTACACCGGCAGCACATAGTCATCGTAGTCCAGCTCGTAGGACGTGCCGCTCTGCGTCAGCATGGAGGCGGTAGAGTGGTACGGCTCCACGTTCTCGTCCACCACCAGCGTCAGCTTGCAGCGGAAGTCTTCGGCGTCCAGCACCCGCAGGACGTACTGGCCGTCCTCCGCCGTGGTCAGCAGGATCTCCGAGCGGTCACGGGTAAGCTGCAGGCCCACCACCCGCTGGGCCGCGATGTCCAGCGGATAGGCCAGACGCAGCCGCGCCATGTCCGGCTGCTCGTAGGAGTAACCTCCGCCGCCGGTGGCGGTGTAGCGGTTCAGCTCCAGCGGGACGTACCACAGGCCGAAGCCCTCCGGCGCCCAGTCCGGCTGGGGGTCTGCGTCGGCGGCGAAGCCTACTGTAGTCAGGAAGCCCTCGTCCAGCCCCACGGAGAACGACGTGAACCGGTTCTCCGCGTGGAGCGTGGTGTCGCCGTACAGGCTCATGTTGTTGTCCGCGTAGTAGTAAAGGGTGGGTTCCATCCAGTCCGTTTCGCCCACGGGGATGCGCAGCTTGTCGAAGGCGGGGAGCGTGTCATCGTAGTAGGTGTGCAGGTCGTCCCGCAGCAGCTGGTTCATATCGTTCCTGTCCCAGGTCAGATACAGGGGATAGGTGTCGTAGAAGTCCCGCATGCGTATCCGCTCCGTGTAGTCCCGACCGTACAGCTCACCGTTCTCCTGCGCGGCCTTCGCGCCCGCCACCAGATGCCGGATCATGGCGTCCTCCGGCTGCGCCATCAGTGTGATGTACCGCCGGTTGTTGTCGCGGCTGTCGTAGATATCCTCCCGCCGGTCGTAGTAGTAGAGCCGCCCGTTGTCCGAGCCGCCCGGCATACGGTGGACGGTGTCCCATGTATTGCTGCCCACGTCGTACTCCGTGTCCCAGCGCAGCCGGGTGCCGTACTTGACGGCGGTGTGGAAGCGCAGTCCCTCCGCCGCCGTTACGTCGCCCCGCGCGGCCTTGACGGTGACGGGCAGGGGGGTGGCGGTGCCGTCCAGCCGCAGGGACAGGGTGGTGAGGATGACGGCGGCCAGCACCAGCAGCGCCGCCGCTGCCGCAAGACTCCGTTTCATGTGTCCTCCTCTCCGTCCGTCAGAGCGTCCAGCGCCTGACTGACCCGGTCGGGCCGGTAGTGATATGTCTCCTTGATGTAGGTCATCAGGTCTTTGCCGGACTCCTCCAGCGCGTCGGCGGTGCAGTCGCCCACGATGACGCCCTCCCGGATGAGGACAGCGCGGGAAATGCAGTCCTTCACCTCCTCGATGAGGTGGGTGCTCAGCAGCACCGTCTCCTGCTCCGTCAGGATGCCCAGCAGCACCTTGTAGAAGTCCTCCCGGTTGAAGATGTCGTTGCCCGCGAAGGGCTCGTCCATCAGGATATAGTCCGCGCCCTGGGACAGGGACATGATGACCTCGAACTGGTTCTGCATACCGGCGGAGAAGCTGCGCAGCTTCTTGTCCATGGGCAGGGAGAAGAAGTCCATCAGGCTCTGGAACCGCCTGCCGTTGAAGCGGGGGAAGTGAGCGGCGTAGAAGTCCCGGTGGGCCGCCGGGGTCAGAGCGGGGAAGAAGGAGTGCTCACAGGTAGCGAAGCTGAGCCGGTCGATGCTGGCATGGTCGATGGCCGCGCCGTCCAGCGTCACCGTGCCCTCGTGCTTCGTCAGACCCAGCACGCACTTCATCAGCGTGGTCTTGCCTGCGCCGTTCTCCCCGAACAGTCCCACGATCTGCCCGCGGGGCAGCGTCAGGGACACGTCGCGCAGCGCCTCCTTGGCGCCGTATTTCTTACTGACATGGTTGATCTCAAGCATGTGCGTTCCCTCCTTAGCTGGAATAGGGCGACGCCGCGATGGCGTTCATGGCCCGCTGGATATTTTCCTCCGTGGGCAGGCACTGGTCGGGGGTGATGCAGTACCACGCCCCGTAGCACAGGCCCAGCACCAGCGCGCCCAGCGCGGCGGCGCACACGGCCCACAGCAGCGGCGCTGTCCACACCTGACGCCGCAGGGTCTGCCGCCCGTCAGGCAGGCGGCGCATCAGGTAGATGCTGCGTCCACCCAGATAGTAGGAGCTGTACAGCATCACGGCGGACAGCAGCGCCAGCAGCACCACCACGCCGAACACGATGACCACCGGCTCCGCATAGGCGGAGAAGTGGTTCATCAGCGCCGTGTCCATCAGCCGCCCGTCCCAGTAGAACATACCCCGGTAAGTGGCGCTGTACTGCACGGTGAAGTCGATGGCGCTCACCAGAGCGCCCAGACCCAGGCTTCCGGTGATGATGCCCTGCATGGTGTCCGCCGGTACGTTGGGAGGCAGGATGCGCTCAAGCGTCCTGCGCAGTGCGGAAGTCCGTTTTTGCGTCATCGTCCGTCTCTCCTTTCAGAAACTGCGTCATGGTGATGCCCAGTGCCGCCGCCGTGACAAGGCACAGCAGAATGGTGGTGCCGGAGCCCATCCGGAAGAAAAAGCTGCCGATGGTCAGCGCCAGCGCGATAAAGGGGGCGATGCTGAACCGGCCCCGGCGCTGGGCGTGGGAGAACCGGGCGGCCGACACGGCGCACAGCGCCGTCAGCAGCAGATTTTCCAGCCACACGGCGGCGTCCCGCAGGGGCAGCAGGTGGTGCAGAAAGCTGCCGGCGTACACGGACAGCAGCAGCGTCTGCGGCCCCGGCGTATAGCTGCCGTAGGGCATCTGCACGGTGTCGACGCGCAGCTTTACCACCGCGACGCACACCGCCGCCGTCACCGCCCAGTAAAACAGGACGCACACGGCGTTATACAGCGACCACCACAGGCAGAGGCTGTCCTCACCGATCCGCAGCCGCCCCACGGTCAGGCCGGTCTTGGCTCCGTAGCCGCAGCCGTTGAGGCTCAGCACCGCCAGCAGGACGGCGAAGCCCACGGCGCAGACGGCTGCCGCGCCGGTCTTGCCCGGCAGCGCGCTGAAGTCGCTGGGGTAGTACTCTGACGTTACGCTGCCGTCGTCGTTGGCGTAGACGACGCGGTCCTCATACGCCGGTACCAGCCGCAGCAGCGCGCCGGACAGCAGCGCTGCCAAAATCGTGACGGCAATGACCTTGCATACGGTGCCGCGCGCCGCCAGCGCCAGCACGGATAGATGCTTTCTCATGCGTCCGTTCCCTCCCTGTCATACAGTGTGTCCAGCAGGCGGTGGGCGTCCTCGCGAGTCAGGCCCATGCGCCGGGCCGCGTCCACCATGGCCTGCATCTCCGTTTCCAGCAGCTCCCGCCGCAGGGCGGCGATCTGCTCCGGCGTGGCCTGAATAAAGCTCTTGGCCCCGGCGCGGGATGTGACCAGCCCCTCGTCCTCCAGCAGGCGGAAGGCCTTCTGCACGGTGTTGGGGTTTACCGCCAGCAGCGCCGACACCACCCGCCGGGAGGGCAGCTCATCACCGTCCTGTATGGTGCCCGCCGCCAGTCCCTGCTGGATATAGCGGATGATCTGGAGATAGATGGGCGTGCCGTCCGTCTGTCGGAACGCCTGAAATGAGATCACGCGCTGCACCTCCTTTCTGTAAACTGTATTACTTGTGTAATACGGATGTTAACTGTATTATATGCGCGGTACAGTTCGTTGTCAAGGGGAAAATTAAAAAAGTCCTAAGCTCCGGCGGCTTGCCACCGGCGGGCCGGTGTGCTATCATAGTGCCGGAGAGGGAGGGGAGAGCCATGTACCGCATTTTTATCGTGGAGGACGACGCGGCCATCGCCCAGGCCGTCTGTGAGCAGGCGGCATCCTGGGCACTGGAGGCGCGCTGCGTCACGGACTTCCGCCGCGTGGCGGAGGAGGCGGCGGCCTACGACCCGCACCTGATCCTGCTGGACATCTCCCTGCCGTTTTTCGACGGCTACCACTGGTGCCGCCAGATCCGGAAAAGCAGCCGCGTGCCCATCATCTTTCTGTCCTCGGCGGCGGACAACATGAACATCGTCATGGCCATGAACATGGGGGCCGACGACTTTATCGCCAAGCCCTTTGACCGGAACGTGCTGATGGCCAAGGTGCAGGCCCTGCTGCGGCGGGCCTACGATTTCACGGTGCAGCCGCCGGTACCGGCATGCCGGGGCGCGCGCCTGCGCACCGATATACAGAAGCTGGAGTACGGCGGCGCATCCGTAGACCTGACGAAGAACGAATACCGCATCCTGCTGTGCCTGATGGAGCGGGCGGGGCAGGTGGTCAGCCGGGAAAAGCTGATGCAGACCCTGTGGGAGACGGACAGCTTCGTGGACGAGAACACGCTGACGGTGAACGTGAACCGCCTGCGGCGGAAGCTGGCGGGCGCGGGACTTGTGGACTTTATCGCCACCCGGCACGGGGTGGGGTATGTCGTGGAGTGAGCGTATGAAGCTATGGAGAGCCTATCTCAGGCAGCACCGCCTGACGGTTTTGATGCTTGTGCTGTTTACCGGACTGTTTGCCGTGTCCTTCGTGCTGTATGGCCTGCCGCTGGCGGCGGTGGCGTACCCGGCGGGGCTGTGTGCGTTGGCGGGCACTGGTATGGCGGTATGGGACTTCCGGCGGGCGGCGCGGCGGCATAAGGAGATGGAGCAGCTGCGGCAGACCGGGGAGACGGTGCTGGCGCCCCTGCCGGAGATGAAGACTGTGGAGGGGCAGGACTGCGCCGCACTGGTGGAGCAACTGCGGCAGGAGCTGCGGCAGCAGTTGGGTGCGGCGGAGACGCGCCGGGGCGAGACGGTGGCCTATTACACCGCGTGGGTGCATCAGATCAAGACGCCCATTGCCGCCATGCGCCTGACGTTACAGGGCGAGGACACGCCCGCCGCCCGGCGGCTGACGGCGGAGCTGGGGCGGATCGAGCAGTATGTGGACATGGTGCTGACGTACCTGCGGCTGGAGGAGGGCGGCAGCGACTATGTGATCCGCCCGTGCAGCGTGGACGAGGTGGTGCGCGCCGCCGTGCGGCGGTTCGCCGGGGAGTTTATCGACCGGCGCATCCGGCTGGACTATGAGCCGGTGCAGTGGGAGACGGTGACGGATGGCAAGTGGCTGACCTTCGTGGTGGAGCAGCTGCTCAGCAACGCCCTGAAATACACGGGGCAGGAGGGCGCTATCCGCATATACCGGCAGGGGGACGAGCTGTGCATCGCGGATACGGGCATGGGCATCGCGCCGGAGGATCTGCCACGGGTGTTCCAGATGGGCTATACCGGGGAGAACGGGCGGCTGGACAGGCGCTCCAGCGGTATCGGGCTGTATCTGTGCCGGAGAATATGCGGCAACCTGCGCCACGGCATCCGCATGGAGTCCGTGCCCGGAAAGGGCACCACGGTGTATCTGACACTGGGACGCGGCGATTTCCTGCCGGAGTGAAAGGTGACAGAGTTGTTCGTTTTTGGTAAGGCAAACCGATGGATTGGCGGGGCGCGGCGCACTATAATGGCCTTGTTGATAAGGAGGTCGAGTGACTATGAGTATTCTGGAAGTAAGCGGGCTGCGGAAGGTGTATACCACGCGGTTCGGCGGCAGCCGGGTCGAGGCGCTGCGCAGCGTGAGCTTCACTGTGGAGCAGGGCGAGTATGTGGCCATTATGGGCGAATCCGGCAGCGGCAAGACCACGCTTTTGAACATTCTGGCGGCGCTGGATGAGCCTACGGCGGGCACGGTACGGCTGGAGGGCCGGGAGCTGCACAAGATCCGGGAGAAGGACGCGGCGCTGTTCCGCCGGGAGAATCTGGGCTTCGTGTTTCAGGAGTTCAATCTGCTGGATACCTTCACGCTGGAGGACAACATCTACCTGCCGCTGGTGCTGGCGGGCATGGGCTACGAGGACATGCGGGCGCGGCTGATGCCCATTGCCAAGCTGCTGGGGCTGACGGAGCTGCTGAAGAAGTACCCCTACGAGGTGTCCGGCGGCCAGAAGCAGAGGGCGGCGGTGGCGCGCGCCATCATCACGGAGCCGAAGCTGCTGCTGGCGGACGAGCCCACCGGCGCGCTGGACAGCGGCTCCACCGACGAGCTGCTGCGGCTGTTTGCGGACATCAACCGGGCGGGACAGACCATCCTGATGGTGACCCACTCGGTGAAGGCCGCCAGCCGCGCCGGGCGCGTGCTGTTCATCAAGGACGGGCAGGTGTTCCACCAGCTCTATCGGGGCGAGGACAGCGATACCCGGTTCTACCAGCGTATCTCCGATACGCTGACCATGCTGCAGTCAGGCGGTGAGCCGGCATGAAGCGGGGACTGTACGCCCGCCTTGCGTGGACGGGCATGGTGAAAAACAAGCGCCTGTATCTGCCCTACGGACTCAGCGCCGCGGGCATGGTGCTGATGTTCTACATTCTTACGGGGCTGTCCGGCTCGCCGGTGCTGGAGCACATGTCCGGCGGCAGAAGCAGCACCATAATCCTGCGGCTGGGCACGGTGGTCATCGCCGTGTTTGCGCTGATCTTTCTGTTCTACACCCATTCGTTTCTCATTCGCCGGCGGGAGCGGGAGTTCGGCCTGTACAATGTGCTGGGCATGGGGAAGGGCAGCATCGCCCGCATCCTGCTGTGGGAGACGGCCATTACCTACGGCCTGACCACGGGTACGGGGCTGCTTCTGGGCGTGGTGCTGTATAAGCTGGCGGAGTTGGGCATGGTGCGGCTTTTGCGGGTGCCCGTGACCTACACCCTGACGGTCTCCGTATCGTCTCTGCTGGCTGCGGCGGCGTTGTTTGCGGTCATCCACACGCTGATCCTGCTGAACAGCCTGCGGCAGCTGCACGGCGTCAGTGCCGTGGCGCTGCTGCGCAGCGAGAGCGTGGGCGAAAAGCCGCCCCGCGCCCAGTGGGTGCTGACGGCGGCGGGCGTGGTTCTGCTGGGTGCTGCTTACGCGCTGGCGGTGTCCATCAAGGAGCCGCTGGCGGCGTTTCTGTGGTTCTTCGCGGCGGTGATCATGGTGATACTGGCCACCTATCTGCTGTTTATCAGCGGCTCGGTGACGCTGTGCCGCGGCTTGCAGAGGAACAAAAAATACTACTACCGGCCCCAGCACTTCGTGTCCGTGGCGTCTATGACCTACCGCATGAAGCGCAACGGCGCGGGGCTGGCCTCGGTGTGCATTCTGGCCACCATGGTGCTGGTGATGATCTCCTCCACCACCTGCCTGTATGTGGGGCAGGAGGACGCGGTGAATGCCCGGTATCCCCGCGACCTGTCTGTGAAGGTGTACGGCGACAGGTATCTGCTGGACAGCGAGAAGCTGACACAGGTGCGGCAGGGTGTGGAGAGCACCATCTTCAACTTCGGCGGCAATGTGTCCAATGTGGCGGAATACCGGACGATCAGCATCAGCGGACTGGTGGACGGCGGGAACATCCGTACCGACAGCTCCGGTGCAAGTGTGTCGGACAGCACCCGTGCCGTACAGATACACATCCTGCCGCTGGAGGACTATAATGCCGCCACGGGGCAGAGCCTGACGCTGGAGGACGGGCAGGTGTATGTGGCGACCCTGCGGACGGAGTTCCACAGTGACACGCTGTCCATCGACGGCGGCATGGTCCGCCACGTGATGAAGCGGGAGATCCCCATGCTGGGCGGCCCGTCGGCGGCGGATATCACGCCGTCCCTGATGGTGGTGGTGCCGGACTTTGAGCAGTTCGTGCCGGCGCTGCAGGACTATTTCATGGAGAAGTACCGCAGCTATCCCACGGTGGTGTGGCACTACGCCTTTGACACCGATCTGCCGGAAAACCAGCAGGGGAACATCGACGGCGTGACGCCCAACCTGAAGGATGCGCTGGACGACTATCTGGCGGGCGTCAGCAGTGACTGGGGCGTGGGCGTCAGCGTGGAGTCCAAGGCCGCCAACCGCGCGGACTTTTACGGCACCTACGGCGGCCTGTTCTTCCTGGGCATCATGCTGAGTATCGTGTTCATCTTTGCGGCGGTGGCGATCCTGTATTACAAGCAGCTGTCCGAGGGCTATGAGGATCAGTCCCGCTTCGACATTATGCAGAAGGTGGGCATGACCAAGGGCGACATCCGGCGCAGCATCAACAGCCAGCTGCTGACGGTGTTCTATCTGCCGCTTCTCATGGCGGGACTGCACCTGTGCTTCGCCTTCCCCTTTATCCACAAGCTGCTGATGCTGTTCAATCTGGACAACCGAGGGCTGCTGGTCGGCACCACGGCGGTGAGCTTCGCGGTGTTCGCGGCGCTGTACGCACTGGTGTATAAGCTGACGGGAAATGCGTACTATCACATTGTGGCGGATAATAAGGAATAAAGCAGGAAAAGAGACGGGTCTCCCGTCTCTTTTTTGCGCAAAAATGCGGTTTTGCGTAGACAAATTCCTCCGGGATTCTGTATAATGTAAACTGATACTCTGTTTGCGTTGACAATATCTTTACGAGCGGCGCGGCTTCCGCGCACAAGGAGGATGTATGCGAAATATATGGACGGTGTTCAAAACAGATATACGGACGCTGAGCAGGTGCTTCTTTGCCTGCGTGGTGGTGGTCGCCATCGCGCTGCTGCCCAGCCTGTACGCGTGGCTGAATATCTACTCCAACTGGGATCCCTACGGCAATACGGGCGGTATCTCCATCGCGGTGGCCTCGCTGGACGAGGGCTATACCGACGAGGACGGCGTATATGAAAACAAGGGGCAGGATGTGGTGGACGACCTGCGGGAGGCCACCAGCATCAACTGGGTCATCGTGGATACGGAGGAGCAGGCCAAGGGCGGCGTGGAGTCCGGCGACTACTACGCGGCGGTGGTCATCGACAAGGAGTTCAGCCGGAACATGTTCCGGATGCTGACGGACTGGACGGGCAAGCCGGCCATCACCTACTACGAGAACGCTAAGAAGAACGCCGTGGCCACCAAGATCACCGACACGGCGGTGGAGACGCTGAAGCGCTCCATCAGCGAGAACTATCTGGAGGTGGTCATCAGCGGCATCATGGAGCAGAGCAATCTGCTGGCCGCCGACCTGACGGAGACGGATCCCGAAACCGCCGTCAAGGGCCTGCTGTATCAGGCGCAGGATGTTCTCTCCGGCTGCCGCGCCATGATGGACGCCTTCCGCGCCGCCGGCAGCACCGGCGTGTCGGAGACCGACGCCCAGGCCCTGTCCGACGCCATCGCCAGCATCAACAGCAGCCTGCCGGACGGCGATGCCATCGCCGACAGCGCCGCCCGGCTGCAGCACGCGCTGTACACGGCGCTGGCCAATGTGGAGCGCGCACTGGATCGCTTCGAGTCGGCGCTGGACACGGCCCAGCCGCCCGCTGCCCAGCAGCAGCTGCGCGACGCGGCTGCCGCCATGGGGAAGCTCAGCACCCAGCTGTCCGGTCTGGCCGGCCAACTGGACGGGATCAACGTCACCGGCAACCCTGTCCTCACCGCACAGGCGATCCAGCTGCGGGAGCTGGCCGGCCACTGCACCCAACTCCAGAACGCGCTGAACCAATTGGCTGACGGCGGCGCCGCCGGCGGCCTGCTGGCCGACTGCGGCGCGCTGGTGGAAGCCATCCGGAACGCCGCCGCCCGGATCCCCGTCACTGACCGCGACCTGCGCCGCCAGCTGGATACCGTGGTGTCGGAGGTGTCCGACGCCATGGACGGTGTCAAGTCCCTGTCGGCGGACGCGAAAGCCATGCGGGCCGCCCTGTCCGATACCACCGCCGCGCTGAGCGTCACCATGGAGCAGCTGCGCCCGGCGGCGGAGCGGATGGTGAACGCCCTGTCCGACACCATCGACAAGCTGGAGGGCATGACCGCCGGCGAGTACATGGACATGCTGCTGGAGATACTGGGCGGCGATCCTGCGGCGTACAGTCGCTATTTCCCGGAGATGGTACAGACCACCGTTAACAAGGTCTATCCCATCGAAAACTACGGCTCCGCCATGGCGCCGTTCTATACCACGCTGGCCATCTGGGTGGGCGGCGTCATCCTCTCGTCTCTGGTGAAGATACACGCCCGCACCGAGGGCCTCATCGACCCCAGACCGGCGGAGCTGTACTTCGGCCGCTACCTGTTCTTCTTCCTGCTCAGTCAGATACAGGCGGCGGTGATCGTCACCGGCGACCTGTATCTGCTGAAGATCCAATGCCTGCACCCGGGCCTGCTGTATCTGACGGCATCTCTGACGGCCTTTACCTTCAGCCTGCTGATCTACTCCCTTGCCATCGCCTTCGGAGATGTGGGCAAGGCCGTGGTGGTGGTCATCATGGTCATGCAGATCGCAGGCTCCTCCGGCACGTTCCCCATCGAGCTGCTGCCGGAGATCTACCAGAAGATCTACCGTTTCTTCCCGTTCCCCTATGCCATCGACGCCATGCGCGAGTGCATCTGCGGCCTGTACGGCGACTACTATATGACGCAGCTTGCGTTTCTGCTGTTGTTCGCCGCGGCGGCGCTGCTCATCGGCCTGCTGGTTCGCCGCCCCTTTATGGGTCTGAACCACTTCATGGAGGAAAAGCTGGAGGAGACGGAGCTGCTGTGAAAGGAGGCGGATGTACCATGACAACGGAAAGAGAGTATCAGGAGCTGTACGATCGCCTGCTGGATGAGGTAAGGACGCTGCACCGGAACAACCGGCGGCGCATCCGCAACGGTATGCGGATGCTGCTGGTGGTAACGGTGGGGCTGATGCTGCTGATGTTTCTGGCCCAGGGCAACAAGGTGTTTACCCTGATGCTGTGGATCTTCTCCATGTTCGCCGTGGCGGCATACCTGATCGCCGTGGAGTATGCGGATTACGAGCTGCAAAAGAAGCTGGAGCAGGTCACGCAGATGGAGCTGGAGAGCATGGGCGCGCTGCTGGAGCTGCCGGAGCTGCCCCGTATGCCGCGGCTGCCCGACCGGCGATCTCACGGACGGCGGGAGGAAACGGCGGCGGATATCGTCATCAAGGCGGATCCTGCCGCTGAGGAGGAGCCGCAGGATACACAGACCGAGAAGGCCTATTCTGTGGAGGATATCCTGAAAGAAATACACGGACAGGAAACCCAAAAGCCCCGGGAGCCGCAGGTGCGGCGGAAGATGCAGGAGCCGCGGGAGCGACAGGGCGGCGGAGCCGCTGACGGCGCACAGCTGCTGGAAAGTCTGCTGCGTGACCCGGAGAAGCTGGCCGGCGATCTGGAGCTGCTGACCCGCGCATTGCAGGGACTGTCTGACGACCTGCGCCGCAGCGCGGCGCAGCAGAAGGACGGG
>OOIG01002647.1_pt1 | contig 11761 bp, 10 predicted proteins | sample 1692091 | NCBI WGS metagenome assembly OOIG01 (sample SAMN06348188, study PRJEB24527) | human gut metagenome | biome: human gut; feature: ankylosing spondylitis patient; material: feces | host: Homo sapiens | place: China | collected 2015-10
CTCCACGGCCTGCCAGTATTCCGGCTCGGACGTGAACTGGTCGCAGGCCACCACGGCCCACTTGCGCATGTCCTGATCCTTGGGCAGCAGGATGTCAGCCGGGTAGAAACCCAGCTTCTCGAATTTCTTGTTCATGAAAGCACTGATTGCTGATGAAATTGGCTCTAATGCCATCATGAAATATTTAGAGATTACAGGGAACAGTGTTAATGCACATGAAGCCTGAATACCTAATGTTAAAATTGCTGCTACTTTATATTTTGCAAGAATACCAAAAATAATACCAAGGATGAATCCTAATACGTGAGACTCAGCAAAGATACCAATCTTATCTTTTAATGCTGCTGCATCGAAACGTTTGTTTAATGCAGGGATCTTCTTTAAGACACAGTCAATTGGGAACATGAAGATAGAAGTAAATCCCATCTTATGTGTACATGTTACTCCTGGAATTCCAGAAAGTTTTTCAATACGATACTGATACATATCTGCCATCTTTAACTCGAAGATGATCTGGATACCAGCTACGATAAATGCTAATGCGATAGAAGCTGCTGTTCCAAAGTATGGTTTAGATACGGCTGCTACTGCTACACCAGTAAAGATTTTTCCCCAAACATTCCATAAGTCAGCGTTGAATGTTTTTGTCTTGTTGATGATCAGCATAACAATGTTTAATCCGATCATCAGTGGGAACATTAAGAATGCATATGGCCAAGACCATGCGATTGCTGATAATGTTGTCCAACCACCGTCAACGATTGGTAAGTTGATTCCTGTATGTGTTAACATTGCCTTTGCAGCAGGTCCGATAGCATCAGACATAAATCCGATCAGCATTGACATACCAGTGAAGGCTACACCTAATGTGATACCAGCTGAAATAGCATCTTTAATTTTCATTCCTACGATCAATCCTGCGATGATAATGATGATAGGTACGAAGATTGCAGCACCTAATCCCAGGATCCATTTAATAACAATTCCTAAAACACTCATATAATTCTCCTTTTCTCTCTTTCAAAAATCAGTTAAAACTACTTCGCTTCTTATGCGTTAACAGCATCAACTAGTTTTTTGAATTCAGCATCCTGTCCAACACCTGTTAAAAATGCGATACCATTGATAACTGGGATAGGATATTCTTTTGTTACTTTTGTGATTGCGATGTAAGCACAGCTTCCAGCAATGTAACGGTCTACAGATTTGATATCTACTGCTAATACTTCAGCAGGGATATTGTTTTCTTTTAAGAGACGATTTACCTTACTTGCTACTGTCTGAGATGTTGCTACTCCACTTCCACATGCTACTACGATCTGTTTCATTTTAAGACCTTCCTTTCTAAAAACCTTTATTAGTTTTGTTTATTGGTTATTTTAAAGACCTTCCATGGAAAGTACTGCTTCCATGTACTCATCTTCAGTTTTAGCGTTTACTAATCTGTCCATAACTTCTGGCTTCTGGAAGTTTGTTACCAGTACCTGAAGTAATTCAACATGTTCGTTTCCTGCGTTTGGATCATCATGTCCACCGAGGAATCCTAACATGAAAATGAATTTTACATCATGCTGAACATCATTGTTTGCCATCTCACACCATTTGATCGTATCTTTTAATCTTGTACATGCGATAAATGGTTTGATGATATTCTCTGGGTCTGAATGAGGGATAGCTACCGGATACGGTTCAACCGGAAGAGCTGTTGGATAATTTGCTTCTCTCGTTTTAATTGCATCTCTGAATGTATCTTTTACATATCCAAGCTCTAAAAGCTTATCTGTCATCTTGTCAAAAAATTCATCCTGATCTTTGACTTCCCAGTCAAGCTGGATCAGTTCTTTGTAAATTGTGTCACGATTTGCCACGACTTATCACTCTCCTTTTATTATTCTTACGGTCAGGTTACTTGTTGCATTTTGCAAGCTTCGTTCCTTACCTGTTGATTACATTATATCTGGGTACTTTTATCAATACAATTCTCTTTGGGTTCAAAAAATGGAGCAACTATTGCTCATTCCTGTGATGTGCAACATTTTTGCTCAACGTTGCACAAATATAAAAATTTTATAAACTAATCGTAAATTTGGCATAAAATCAAGGTTTTTTGATGATATTTTTTGGTTATTTTTACAATCGTTCAACAACCTTTTTATGATTTTAATCATGAGTTTTGGTACTTTTGCCACTTTGATCATTATTTGCAAAAAAAGAAAGGACTATATCTCCTAGCGTTTTTAATACGCCAAGGAGTATAGTCCTTTTTCACTTTTAATTTCTTGTTGCTCGATTAATTATGCTTCTTTTGTCTGAGCATATTCGTTTAATCTTCCAAGCAATTCATCTAAATCCATTCCATGAACATAAGCTGCCTGTTCAATGCTTTCTCCCTGAGATGATGGGCATCCAACGCATCCCATTCCAGATGCCATAAGGATTGCTGCATAGTTTGGATCTAATGCGATCAGATCTGCGATGATCATATCTTTTGAAATTGCCATTTCGTTTGTTCCTCCATAAAATTTAATAATATTTTCAGAAAATATGTTTTTCGATACATGTTTTCTAAAATAGTTTAAACTAACATTCATAGTATAATACATTCTGTTCAAAGTGTCAAAATAACTTTATAAATTTTCCACTTATTATTGTTAAAAATACAACAAAATTACTTGATATTCCTTCCTAAGTATATTAAAATAGAAATGGTCGAGCGGGGTTTACCCGCTACTAATGATTATACTATTTATATAAGGAGGATATAACTATGGCATATGTAATTTCAGACGCTTGTATTTCTTGTGGAGCTTGCGAAGGACCTTGCCCAGCAGGAGCTATCAGCGAAGGAGACGGACAGTACGTAATCGATGCAGATACATGCATGGAATGTGGAGCTTGCGCAGACGGATGTCCAGCAGGAGCTATCAGCCAGGAATAATTTCCAGGTACGTATATTGTTCAAGCAACAAAAAAGAGATGCATTTTTATGCATCTCTTTTTTGTTCCATATATTCTCTTACTTGTTTCGATGTTGGCAGAGATTCTATTGCCCCTTCTGTTGCAATAGATAAAGCTGCTGTATAATTCGCTATCGACAGCACTTTTCCAATAGAATCATCCGTACAGATCCTTGTACAGAACGCCCCGATAAATGCATCTCCTGCTGCTCTTGGATCGACCACCTCTACATCTTCGATCGCTTTCTTATAGTAAAAACGTTCTGGTGTGTTCATGATCACACCCTTTTCGGCTAGTGTGATCAGTACTGTTGGTACTCCTCGTCCACGAATCACCGCAGATACGACTCTTGCTTCATCGAGATTAAATCTTGTCCATTCCCTCTTCCAATCACTATGGATCTTAATACCTGTCATTGATTTTGCTGCCTGCTCATTGACGATCAGGTATGTAACGCACTCCATAAGTTCTTTTGAAAGCTTCTTTGCCGGAATAGGATTCAATACTACATCAACTTCATGTTTATATGCATAGCCCGCAATTGCTTCATTGACTTCCATCGGTATCGCATTCTGAAGCACAACGAGATCATATTTGTCCATCTCATCTTCCAGATATGCGATCTCATCAACCGTTAATTGTGTTGTTGCCCCTGGTATAACGATCGATCTTTTCTTTACTTTCTGTCCTGGAACAGTCTCTAATAATACAATCGAAGATCCTGTTGGGAGCACATCATCATAAATGATCTGTTCCGTGTTCACTCCTGCTTCCTTACATACTTTAACCAGTTCTTCTCCATCCCTATCTCTTCCGATCTTACCAATCAGCGTAACATCTGCCCCAAGGCGAGCCATCTGTACTGCCTGATTAGCCCCCTTGCCTCCGGGTGATTTCTTAATATCTTCACCCATCACTGTCTGTCCTTCTTCTGGGATCACAGATGTTTCTATGCCTTGATTCATCATAAGACTTCCGACTACCAGGATCTTTGGTCGTTTCTTCATATTCGAATTCCTCACTCTATCTATTCACTCCTCATCTGTTGCAGATCAGAGCTGATAAATTTATTATAATATTGTCTGAATCCAAATACAATCTTTACTTATCTTTCTTTTCGTTTTCTTCTGAAAAATCTTCGTTTTTCTCTGGATGCTGCAATTTCTTCTCTTGCTTTTTGCTGATTTCTGATCATCTCATCCAGTTTCTGAAATCTTTTTTCTTCTTCGGCTTCTCTTAGACGAAACTGATAATCCATTTCTTTTACTACTCTGTCTGAAACCTTAGAACTAATCTGATCTGCAATATGATCTTTCTGTTCCAAGATCGCCTGTCCCATGATCTTTACCAATACTTTTTGAAACTGCATCATTTTATCAGACGTATTCATCTGTTTTTCTGCCGGAAATGGAATGATATTTCCGGATAATTTCTGTTTGATCTCTTCGCTATCTAATCCAGCATTTCTCATATCACGAATTTGTTCAAATGTATGTATTTCTTTGTCTCCATAACAACGATATCCTTTTTCATTTCGAGGGATCGTTAAGGAAAATTCTTCTTCCCATGTTCTTAAATGATATGTTTCAAGGCCTAACTGCCTGGCTGCTTCTGATATCATACGTCTTTTTTCTTTCATATGTCCCTTCCTTTCCTCCCCTTCATTATAAGGTTTGAAAAGGACTTCAAACAAGAAAAACCGTCCTCTAAAAGATGACGGTTTCTGGCATTTTTCTCTTTATTTTTTACTTTTTAGATTCCAAGATCATCCATCGGATCGCTTTCTTCGGATTCATTTGCGATCTGATCTAAGCGCAGTGCAAGAGTTGTATACCTCCGTTGCTCATTGACATTCTGGATCATGGAAAATAACATATTTCTGTCTCCTACGATCGTTAAACAGTTTTTTGCTCTTGTGACTCCTGTATACAGAAGGTTTCTGTGGAATAATACTCTTGGTCCGCTTAAGATCGGCATCACAACCGCTGGGTATTCGCTTCCCTGTGATTTGTGGATTGTCACTGCATATGCAAGTTCTAATTCATCAAGACTTGCATACGGATACTGGACTTCCCTCGTCTCATCAAATAAGACTGTAATCTTCTCTGTGTAATCATTGATTTCTGTGATGATTCCCATATCACCATTGAATACTCCAACTCCCTTATCTACGGTGAATCCTTTGCTATTTCGCATTTCCCATTCAATCTGATAATTGTTCTTGATCTGCATGACTTTGTCACCTTCCCGGAATAATCCAAAGGCGATCTCTTTTTCTTTCTTCTCATCAGATGGTGGATTCAAATATTGCTGCATGATCTGATTGAGCCTCTCAACACCAAGTTCACCTTTTCGCATTGGTGTTAAGATCTGAATATCATATGGTTTCACATGGACATATCCTGGTAGTTTATCCCGTACTAAATATACTAAAACTCCTAGTACATCCTGAATATTATTTCTCTGTAAGAAGAAAAAATCTCGGCTCTTATTATCTAATTCAACTGGTCTTCCCTGATGGATCAGATGGGCATTTCTTACGATATGGCTGCCTTCTTCCTGACGGAAGATCTGGTTTAATTCCACGACTTTAAACTGTCCTGATGCGATCATATCTTTTAAGACATTTCCAGCACCGATTGATGGCAACTGATTGGCATCTCCTACAATGATCAATCTTGTTCCAGGCACCATAGCTTGCAGGAGTGCATTCATCAGATATAGGTCTACCATGGACATCTCGTCAATAATGATCACATCCGTTTCTAATGGATTACCCGCATTGCGTTCAAACATGGATGCATTTCCCTTTTTCATGTCACGTTCCCTGTCTGCTTCCCCATTGATCTCTAACATACGATGAATCGTCATTGCCTCATATCCTGTTGCCTCTGTCATACGCTTTGCTGCTCTTCCTGTTGGTGCTGCCAGACGGATATCCAGCCCTTCATGTTCAAAATACTGGATCATTCCATTGATCGTTGTCGTCTTACCAGTTCCCGGACCTCCAGTTAAGACAACGATACTATCCTGTGCCACTGCATGGATTGCTTCTTTCTGTTTTTCAGCAAATGTGATCTGCTCTGTCTCTTCGATCATTGCGATCATCGTCTCCACCTCAGAAACGGAAACATCATAATGGATATTTAAATCCAGCAACATTCTTGCCGTATTGACTTCCATATGATACTGTGGTGCTGCATAAACTCTTGTCTCTTCATCCTCTTCAATGACGATCCTGCGATCGATCATCATTTCTAATAAATGCTCTTCAATATCTTCTGGTGTCACCCCTAAGATATGAGCTGCATTTCTGCACAAAATACGTTTTGGCAAAAATACATGACCTTCATTTAGTGCCCTCATTAAGGTGTAAAAAATCCCAGAAATGATGCGGTAATCTGAGTTGCTTCCGATCCCGACTTTCTTCGCGATCTCATCTGCGATCTTAAATCCGACTCCTGCAATATCATCCGTCATCTTATATGGATTTTCCTGAATGATCGTATACAAATGATCCCCATATTCTTTATAAATCTTCACAGCAAGGTTATTATTGATCCCATATCCAGACAAAAACATCATCGCCTGACGCATTTCCTGCTTCTCACTGAATTCCACAGCGATCGCTCTGGCTTTCTTCTCACTGATCCCTTTTACTTCTGCAAGACGTTCTGGCTCCTCTTCGATAACTCGGAAGGTATCCATCTTAAACTTCTTTGTAATACGTTTTGCAAGTGCAGGTCCGACTCCTTTGATCGCTCCGGAACCTAAATAGCGTTCCATGCTGTCAATATCATCTGGAGCCACAATCTCATAAGTTCTCATCTGAAATTGTGGTCCATGCACTGGGTGATCGACATAATCTCCTTCCAAAGATATGTATTCTCCATCATTTAAGAAAGGAAATGATCCAACGACAGTCTCTTCATCTCCATCGACATCAAGGCTTAATACAGTATATCCGTTATCTTCATTCCGAAAACGTATATGATCTACGTATCCTTTCAAATATGTCATTGTTTTCTCTCCTTTCTTCTGATCTACAGTATAACGTGAATTAAGGCCAGGATGAATTGCCATCCTGGCCTCTTTGAATCTCTAATGATTATTTGTTCTTTGATTTTTTATCATCATCTGCTAAATATTCGATATATTTTCCTGTACCGATTGCTACAGCTGTTAAAGGATCTTCTGCTGTCATTGTGTTGATTCCAGTCTTCTCTTCGATCAGTTCTTCTAATCCCTGAATTAAAGATCCACCACCTGTTAAGACGATTCCACGATCAGAAATATCAGCTGCTAATTCTGGTGGAGTTCTCTCCAGTACATTGTGTACTGCGTCTACGATCTGGTATGCAGGTTCTCTTAAAGCTTCTTCTGTTTCTTCAGATGTCACAGTCACTGTCTTTGGAAGTCCTGTTACAAGGTTACGTCCTCGAACGTCCATTGTAAGATTTTCTGGGCGTTTGTATACTGTACCTACATTGATCTTGATCTCTTCTGCTGTACGTTCTCCAATTAATAAGTTATGTTTCTTACGCATGAAACGTACGATTGCTTCGTCAAAGTCATCTCCAGCTACTTTGATAGAGTTGCTTACTACGACTCCACCTAAAGAGATAACTGCGATATCAGCTGTACCACCACCGATATCAACGATCATATTTCCACAAGGTTTTGCAATGTCGATTCCTGCACCGATCGCTGCTGCTACTGGCTCTTCGATGATGGAAACTTCTCTTGCTCCTGCCTGATATGTTGCATCTTCTACGGCTTTCTTCTCTACTTCAGTTGCACCACTTGGTACACAAACACTGATGCGAGGTTTTCTTCCAAATAAAGACTTACCAACTGTTCTGCTGATAAAATAACTTAACATCTTCTCTGTAACTGTATAATCAGAGATAACTCCCTGACGTAATGGACGAACTGCCACGATATTACCTGGTGTTCTTCCTAACATTAAACGTGCTTCTTCTCCGATCGCTTTGATCTTGTTTGTATTTCTATCAAATGCCACTACGGATGGCTCTTTTAATACGACTCCTTTACCTTTCACGTAAACTAAAACACTGGCGGTTCCTAAATCGATTCCAATATCTGTTCCTGCTGCCATGGCAAAAAATTCCCCTTTCGCTTTCTCTTATCTATCAATTATTATGTTATTTCTACTTTATCCGTATACGTGCAGTTCTACACACGTACACATACTCTCTTATTATAAACATTTTCCAAGAAAATTCAACGATTTTTTACATATTCTGCGAAATTTCAGTAAATCTTAAGAACTTACTTTTCCCAGCGTCCAGATGCCCCACATGGAAGGACCAATCCGTTGGATGAAACTGGTAATCCGATCTCATCTGAGACTACTTTTCCACCAAATTTCGCTGCTACCTGAGTCTCTAACATATAAGTTAAAACTGCTGGCTGTAAACCTGTTGTATAGGAGTTTACAAGGAAGAATAATGGGTCATCGGACAGAATCTTTGTACATAGTTCAATGAATGGATAAATCTTCTCTTCGATCTTCCAGATCTCACCCTTTGGTCCTCTTCCATAAGATGGAGGGTCCATGATGATCCCATCATAATGATTACCTCTTCGGATCTCACGTTCTACAAACTTCACACAGTCATCGACTAACCATCGAATTGGTTTCTCTCTTAATCCAGAAAGCTGTGCATTCTCCTTTGCCCAGTTTACCATACCTTTGGATGCGTCAACGTGTGTGACTGATGCTCCTGCTGCTGCCGCTGCAAGTGTTGCACCTCCTGTGTAGGCAAATAAGTTTAATACTTTTACTGGACGATTTGCTTTTCTGATTTTATCTGAAAACCAGTCCCAGTTCACTGCCTGTTCTGGGAATAATCCTGTATGTTTGAAGCTGAATGGCTGTAAGTGGAATTTTAATTCTTTGTACTGAATATCCCATGTCTTAGGAAGATCAAAGAATTCCCACTGTCCGCCGCCTTTGTGACTTCTGTGATAATGTCCATTTGGCTTCTTCCACTGTCTTAACTTCTTTGGGGTGTCCCATAGAACCTGTGGGTCTGGCCTTACCAGAAAATAATCTCCCCAGCGTTCTAATTTCTCACCATTTGATGTATCTAAGACTTCATAGTCTTTCCATTGGTCTGCTAACCACATATTGTATATTCTCACTTTCTGTTTCTTCTATAAAATATCATCTTGTGCATGTATCTACATACTTATGTTTATTATAGCCTAAAGACAAATTCTTTCGCAAGGGTTCCATATAGAAAAAAAGAACTTTCTGCATCTTTTCCATGCAGAAAGTTCTTAAACTATGTAATTCCTATGATTTTTAAGCCTGAAGTCCCATTAAATGATTAATAAACTGCTGAGCAGTACGTCCAGAGATTCCTCCGTGGCTTAATTCCCATTTATTTGCTTCGAGTTTCAGTTCATCTTCTCCCATCTTGATTCCTGCTTTGCGGGCAAGTTCGAATACGATCTCGAAGTATTCTTTCTGACTTGGTTTTGAGTAGTTGATCGTCACACCAAAACGGTTTACCAGAGATAATTTTTCTTCCATTGTATCGGATCTGTGCATTCCGTTGCTGTTTTCCACATCAGATCTGTCATTCCATGTCTCTTTGATCAGATGACGACGGTTAGATGTTGCATAGATTAAAATGTTTTCTGGTTTTGTTTCCACGCCACCTTCGATGACTGCTTTTAAGAATTTGTATTCGATTTCAAATTCTTCAAAAGAAAGATCATCCATGTAGATGATGAATCTGTAGTTTCTGTTCTTGATCTGTGCGATCACATTGGAAAGATCTTTAAACTGATGTTTGTAGATCTCGATCATACGCAATCCCTGATCATAGTATTCATTTACAATCGCTTTGATACTTGTGGATTTACCTGTACCACTGTCACCAAATAACAGAACATTGTTTGCTTTTCTTCCTTCTACAAATGCTTCTGTATTCTCAACAAGTTTCTGTTTCTGAATCTCATATCCAACAAGATCAGATAATACGACTTTATCCATGTTGTTGATCGCACGGAAACGGATGTTGTTATCTCCACATTCTTCGATACGGAATGCTTTGTTCAGACCGAACATACCAACTCCATATGCTTTGTAGAAGTCTGTCACCATATCAAAGAATTCATTCTCATCTTTGGCTGTCTCTAATCTCTCGCTTAATGCCTGAACTTTCTCGCTGACATTCTTATTGTACATTAATTCTGGTTTACCGATTGCCTGATAATCAGAGATTCTGCTGAAGCAATCTACACCTAATTCATCTTCGATTCTGCTAAAGTCAAAGTCAAATAATTCTTTAAATGCCTTAAAATCACTCTTTGCAAAGTGGTTGACACTTCCTTCACTTGCTCCGACTTTCTCGCATGTGATACTGAATGGATTTTCATTTGTGATCAGTAAGTATGTTAAATAGTTGTGCCACAGATTCTTGTCAAATGCATAGTCTGTTGCAACTTCTAAGATTCTCTTTACCTGTTTAAATACTCTTGTTCTTAAAACATCTTTTGTCTGTGATCCTTCGTCCATGCAGCGGAAAATATCACTTAACTGCATTAAGATGGATTCTTCGTCCATGTCACCGTAGATCAGTAATTTTGATACGATATTATACATCTTTTTTATCCCCCAAACTTTCTCCTAAAATCATTCTTTTGTAACTGTTCTTAATTGTTACATTTATTTTGGTCTTAGGTACGATTTTATACCTTTTGGTTTGTAGTTTTCAATAGTTTTGAAAGATTTTCATGTAAAAGTTTATGTTTTTAGAAATCTGTCGTGCATCGTTTTACAATATCACATGGCACCTTAAGATTCTGGCCGATTTCTTATTCTGTTTTTCCAATCAGCCAGTCAAGCGCATTGATTCTTCTGATTCCTTCATAATCCGCTTCTGGATCTTCATCCAGTGTTAACAAAATCTTTTGATAATGGTCATGGATCTTTTGAAGCGGCAATAATTCTCTCTTTAATGTTTTTTCATCCCGTACTGTAGCAGCTACCTGATAATAGATGGTTCTTTTTTGATCCATACAAACAAAATCAACTTCCAAATCATCAAGTTTTCCTACATATACGTCATATCCTCTTCGAATTAATTCCAAATATATAACATTTTCCAATATATGCCCAACATCCGTTGATCTGCTTCCTAATAACATATATCTTAATCCAATATCTGCAACATAATATTTCTCCAATGTTTTTAAATATTGTTTTCCTTTGATATTATATCTTTTTGCCTGATATATAACATAACTTTCCATAAATGCAGCCAAATATTTTTCTACTGCTCTTACATCTATTTTTCTTCCATCGGAAGTCATTGTATCTGCGATCTTTTTCGTGGATAATTGGTTTCCTATATTATCAAAAATAAATCTCGTAACACTTTCCAACATCATCGTATCCGTGATCTTATGTCTTTGTGCAATATCTTTCACTATAATCGTATTATAAATTCCATCTAGATAATCTCTGATTTCTTTCGGATGTCCAGCTAACTCCAATGCATATGGAAAGGAACTATTTTCAAGATATGTTGTATATTTTCTTTGTAGATCATTCTCATTCCCAGTACTTTCTACATATTCTTTAAAGGACAATGGCAGCATTTTAATTTCTACATATCTTCCAGATAATAATGTTGCAATTTCAGATGATAACATATTAGCATTTGAACCTGTCACATATAAATCAACATTATTCTTTATATACAAACTATCTACAACTCTTGGAAAATCTTCACATTGCTGAATTTCATCCAAAAATATATAGTTC
>OOIG01002649.1_pt1 | contig 11758 bp, 4 predicted proteins | sample 1692091 | NCBI WGS metagenome assembly OOIG01 (sample SAMN06348188, study PRJEB24527) | human gut metagenome | biome: human gut; feature: ankylosing spondylitis patient; material: feces | host: Homo sapiens | place: China | collected 2015-10
AGACCACAGGCGGGCGCCGACCGGCCCCGCTTGTGGCGGGCCTGCTGGATGCGTGTCCTGTGTCCGATGCTGCGCAAGGGAGGACGTACATCGGGCTGCGGCGGGGCCCGGCGTTTTGCCGGATGCGCCGTCAGGCGCAGCAAAGCCTTGTCCGGCACGGTGTACGGACACATCTGATCCGGAGATCCCAAAAGAAAAAAAGAAAGGATGGGGGAACATGAGCAAAACGAGAATGGGCAAAAGAGTTGCGTCATTGCTGCTTTCGCTGGTGATGATGCTTTCTCTGCTGCCGACGACGGTGTACGCCACGGGCGGCACCGGCGAAACCAGTGACGTGATCGTCGAGGAGACGAACACGTCCGATGACAACACGGTGGGGGGAACTACCGGCAACCCCGAACTCACCGGTGAGGACGAGGGCGGCGGTGCCAACGTCAGCGAGGGCGAGACAGCGACTGTCGCTACCATCGGCAGCGCTACTTACGAGTCGCTGGACGAGGCGATCACGGCTGTTGCGGACGGCGAGACCATCGTGGTCAACGCGGGCGAGTACACACTGAACGGCAGCCTGAACTACGCGGACAAGGCGTTCACTATCGCGGCTGTCGATGGTGCGGATGTCTCCTTCGACATGTCCGCTGCCGTGGCCCTGCATGGTGCGAAGATCACTTTCAACAACGTGACCTTCAACTATAAGACCAATGGCAACTACATCGGCCTGCAGCACACCGACACGCTGGTGTACAACAACTGCATCATCAACGGCATGGTGTTCCTGTATGCCGTCAACGAGACGTTCAACGGCTGCACCTTCAATCAGACCAGCGCGGGCGCCTACAACGTCTGGACGTATGGCGCGCAGAACGTCGCGTTCAACGGCTGCACCTTCAACTGCGTGGGCCGCTGCGTGCTGGTGTACAACGAGGGCGCTATCGACAAGACCGATCTGACGGTGGAGAACACCAAGTTTAATGCTTCCGCTCCCGTTGCGGGCAAGGCGGCTATCGAGATCGACACCAGTCGGATGGCGGGCGGCGCCACCATCACCGTGGACGAGCAGACCGCGGCTGAGGGCTTCGCCGACGGCTCCAACAGCGGCAACCCTCTGTGGAACGACAAGATGCAGACGGCCGACACCAACAAGAACACCACGGTGACCGTGGGTGGCGTGGAGGTGTTTGTGCCGAAGGCCACGGCATCTGCTGTTGCGCAGATCGGCGAGACGACCTACGAGACGCTGAAAGATGCTATCAATGCTGCCAAGGACGGCGAGACTGTGACGCTGCTGAAGGATTGCTCCGGCAACGGCATTCAGGTCCCGGAAAATCGCTTCAACGGCAAGGGCCTGACGGTCGACTTCGCCGGTCACACCTACACCGTGGGCGGTGTACTGGTTGGCTCCGCCACGACTGGTACCAATGCGTTCCAGCTGCTGCAGGACAACAAGATCACTTTCAAGAACGGTACGATCGCGGGCGTTGCGGAGAACACCAAGCCCGCCGAGGATACCCCGAACTGGCATGGCGCACCCGCCATTGTCATCCAGAACTACTGCGACCTGACTCTGGAGAGCATGACCGTCTCCGGCGGTGATGAGACTGTCTACACCATGTCCAACAACTGCGGCAACGTGGTGATCGAGAATACCACCATCAACGCGGGTAAGGCGAAGGGTTACACTTCTCCTGCTGTCGCGTTCGATGTCTGCCGCTACAGCAGTTACCCCTCCGTCACTGTGACGGTCAAGGGCAACAGCGTCATCAACGGGGATGTGGAGGTCAGCGGCACCATCGGTGAGGGCCAGAGCCGCCAGCTGTACGTCGAGGGTGGCAAGTTTACCGGTGAGTTTAAGGTGAGCGGCAATGTGCCCGCGAACATCACTGTCTCCGGCGGTACGTTCTCCAGCGCGGTTCCCGCGGAGTACTGCGCGGAGGGCTATACCCCCGTGAAGAACGCTGACGGCACCTATGGCGTAGTCGAGGCGGCCACGGCTGTCGGCGACGGCACCGAGGCTAACCCCTACACGCTGGAGCAGCTGGGCGCTATGACCCGTCAGGAGTATATCGACGCGCAGAATCGCCTGAACGGCATCATGTATGTCACCGTGGGCGACTACGCCTATGACACCAACGGTGTGCTGGGCAACGGTGTGCGCGACGACACCACGGGCCAGATCCCCGATCACTCCAAGCTCAACGCCTATGGCGAGAACGGCTATCTGGGTGAGAAGAACGACGGCGCCAACGGCAAGAGCGTTGTGTTCGTCGGCGGCTCCATCACCAGCGGCGTCAAGGGTTACACCAGCATCGACCATATCGGCACATCCCTGCTGCTGGCGCTGCCCGCTTACACCAACGTGACGTTCGAGGGTATTACCTTCAACAACGTCATGAGCTTCAACTATCAGCTGTACACCTCTCCCTGGAGCCAGCTGGGCGAGCTGAAGTTCGACGGCTGCACCTTCAATGGCATCATTGTGGGCGCTATCGCGGCTCAGACGCTGACGTTTAACAAGTGTGTGTTCGAGAACTACACCAATACTACAGATGCCAACAGCTCCAACCCCACATGGATCCGGCCTGCCTACGGCAACTGGACCCAGGGCGATAACGAGGGCCAGGGCAGCGACTTCAGGTCCCTGACCACCATCAACTTCACCGACAACAAGGTCACCAGCACACGCCCCGTGAAGTTTGAGTACATTTCCCAGTGGGATATCACGAGCACTGTCACCGCCACCGGCAACTCCTTTGATATCAGCAAGCAGGCCGGGGACACCGCAATCAAGAATGTCGGCTTGTATCTTGGCGCTCACACGGATGCAAATGCGTTTAACCTCGTGGCGGAGAACAACACCAAGAGCGAAAACACCGCCGCGCTGTACACCATTCCCGAAGGGAAAACGTCTTTGCCTCTCGGCTCTACCGTGAAGAATCTCGCGGGTGACCCGGTTGAGTTGACTGACGCACTCAAGTGGAAGGCTGGGGACGCGACGACGGACAAGATCGTCCTTGAGACGGTGGAAGCTGTTGCCTCCGTCGGCAGCAAGCAGTACGGCTCGCTGCAGGCGGCCATCAACGCGGCCAGTAGAAATGCGATCGTGACGATGCTGGCGGATACCAAGGAGAACGTCACCATTTCCAAGGCGCTGACCCTTGACCTGAACGGCTTCACCCTGAATGGCGGCACCGAGAAGGGCAAGCCTGCGCTGAAGGTTGATAACGCGAGGGTCACTGTCAAGGACAGCAGCGAGGCGCAGACCGGTACCATCATGCGTGAGGATACCGCGGAGAACTCCGGTGTTTCCTCCCACTATGTCATCGACATTCAGGGCAAACAGGGCATAACCTTGCTGACCTTCGAGAGCGGCATCGTCAAGAACGACAGCGGCAACAGGGAGGGGAAGGGCGCGTCTCTGGTGCGCGTCGGCGACGACAGCGTTGCAAAGTATCCCGGCCTGACCATCAAGGGCGGCACGTTCACGCAGGATAATTTCATTGCCATTAAGGTCGACCGCGGTACGCTCTACCTGAATGACGGCGAAGTGAATTCCGCTAACAGCTACGCCATTGAGAACTGGCACAACGCTATCATCAGGGGCGGCACGGTCAACGGCACAGTGGCGGCCTGGACGTACAGCGGCGGTTCAAACTCCACGCTCACGATCAGCGGTGGCACGGTCAACGGAGACGTTACCTCCGTGAACTATGGCGATGCCGATAAGGTTGCGAAGGTCGAGATCACCGACGGCACCGTCAACGGCCAGCTGGATACCCGCAGCTATGATCCCAACACGGGCGAACTGACCAGCATCGACGATGCTGCCAAGGCCACCATCAAGGTTTCTGGCGGTACGTTCTCCAGCGCGGTTCCCGCGGAGTACTGTGCGGCGGGCTTCATCCCCACCGCCAATGCTGACGGCACCTACGGCGTGCAGCAGCAGCAGGTGCTTGCCAAGATCGGCGACACTGCATACTACACCATGGACGCGGCGTTCCACGCTGTTCAGGCGGGCGAGACGATCGTCATGCAGCGTGACTACACCACCGGCGCGGAGCAGTACTCCGGCAATAAGAGCTTCGCCATCAACCTGAACGGCAAAACTTGGACCTACACCGGCACTAATACGAATCACGCCGCGTTTGAGATCAACTACCCCGACGTGACGCTGACCGTGCAGAACGGTACTGTGGCCAGTAACTCCATGGTGGGTCTGATCCCCTCCGCTATGGGTGTGGGCGGCACCATTACCTACGACAACGCCGGGCTGGTGTTCGAGAATGTCACCATGACGGCCAAAGGCCACAGCGGTATCGAGACCAACGGCAACAACACCAACGATGCCGTCACGCTGAAGAATAGCACGCTGAACGTGCCCGACGGCTTCGGCATCTACTTCCCCAGCAGCGGCACGCTGACCATTGACAACAGCACCATCAATGCCAAGACCATGGGCGTGCAGGTCTGCGCCGGCAGCCTGAGCATCAATGCCGGCAGCGCCATCACCGTCACCGGCGATGCGGTGCCCAAGACCGAGAATGACGGCGCCATTCAGGACGGCGCGGCGATCTCCATCGTGAACCGCACCGGCTACAAGGGCCTGGACGATGTGACCGTCACCGGCGGTAAGTTTACTGCCAAGACCGGCAACGAGGCCATCAAGGCTTACGACTGGGCGAACAACACCGAGACTGAGTTCACTGCCAACAAGACGGTCGCCGTTTCCGGCGGTACGTTCTCCAGCGCAGTGCCCGAGGGCCTGTGCGCCACCGGTTACATCCCTGTTGCCAATGGTGACGGCACCCACACCGTCAAGGAAGGCGTTTACGTCGCCAAGGTTGACAACGTCAAGTACGAGACGCTGCAGGCGGCTATCAATGCTGCCAAGGACGGCGACATTGTGATGCTGCTGGCTGACGCTACCGAGGATGTGACCATCGACAAGAACATCACCCTCGATCTGGGCGGCAAGACCCTGACCAACACCGGCGCCGGCAAGGCCACGATCTCCGTGAAGGACAGTGCTGTTGTCACCGTGAAGAACGGTTTCGTAATGGGCGGTACCAAGTACTACAACATTGAGGTCACGAAGGACAGCAATGCCAATCTGACACTGATGGATGTGACTGCCACCGCCGGCAACAACGATTCCTCCATGATCGACAACTGGGGCACCCTGACTATCGAGAGCGGTACCTATGAGGGCGGTCTGAACGTTGTCAAGAGCGAGGAAGGCTCCACGCTGACCATCAACGGCGGTAAGTTTACGGGCACCCATGCACAGAGCAGTTCCTACAACGGCGTTATCCTCTCTGCCGGTACGACCACCATCAACGATGGTGAGTTCATCCAGAGCGCGACCACACCCAGATGGTGCTATCCGCAGGTCGTTCTGGTGATGCAGGTGACTGGATATACTTCCCTTGTGACCGTTAACGGCGGTACGTTCACCAACAAATACAGCAGCTCGGGCGCTAAGATCTTCCATCCGGGCACGGGCGCTACTTCGGACAATTTGGCGGTTAAGGGCGGTACGTTCAACAAGGAGGTTCCCGATAGCTACTGCGCTGACGGCTTCATTCCCACCAAGAACGCCGACGGCACCTACGGCGTCAAGGCAGGCAAGTACGTTGCGCAGATCGGCAGCAAGAAGTACGAGACTCTGGCCGACGCTATCCGACTGGCAGCTAAGGGCAAGACCATCACTCTGCTGGCTAACGTGACCGAAAATGTCGAGATCACAGCAAATAAGAATCTGACTCTCGACCTGAACGGCTTCACCCTGAACGGCGGCACCGGTACGGCTAAGGCTGCGCTGAGCAACCTTGGTACGATCACCATTCAGGACACCAGCGAGGCTAAGACCGGTACCATCAAGCGTGATGACACTGGTATTGTGGGTGAGACCTCCTACTACGTCATCCGCAACCAGGGTACGATGACCATCGAAAGCGGTACCGTGATCAACAACTCCGGCTACAGGAAGGCGAATTCTACCGGTTCCATGATCGGCAGCTCCCTGATCTGCAACGGCGATTGTGACGAGGGGGGTACGCTGACCATTAAGGGCGGCACGTTTACGCAGAATAACTTCATCGCCATTAAGAACGGTGCATTGGGTGTGCTGCATGTCACCGGCGGTACGATTACCAGCAACCACTCCGCGATTCAGAACTGGTTCAAGGCCGACATCACCGGCGGCGAGATCAAGGGTCAGCTGTGGACGGATGCTTGGAAAGAGGGCGAATCCGTTGGCGAGACCAAGATCGGCGGCGATGCCAAGTTTAGCGGCGAGATCGTGATGGATATCACCGGCAGCAGCGTGGTTCCCACGTTGGAGATCAACGGTGGTAATCTGGATGTCACTAACTGGCGCATTACCAGCGCTGCGGCCAAGGCTGGCGCGAAGCCTGCTGTCTCCGGCGGTACGTTCTCCAGCGCGGTCAAGGAAGAATACTGCGCCACCGGTTACATCCCCACCGCCAATACTGACGGCACCTACGGCGTCAAGGAAGGCGTTTACGTTGCCAAGGTTGACAACGTCAAGTACGAGACGCTGCAGGCGGCTATTGATGCTGCCAAGGGCGGCTCCACCGTGCGTCTGCTGGCGAATGTCACGCTGACGGAGACTGCCGTGTTCCCCGCTGGCAAGACGGTACACCTCAACCTGGTTGGCCACAACATTACGGCCACGGGTACGGCGCTGCGCATCAACGGCACGACGGACATTCAGGATACGTACAAGACCGGCACCATCGAGTCCACGGGCAACGTGGCCGTGGCAGTCGGCAACAACGCCAGCCTGACCGTGTACTCCGGCACGCTCAAGGGCCGCGAGGGCGCGGTGATCACCGGTACGTCTACCGGCGCGAAGATTGAGATCAGAAAGAATGCAACGCTGATCGCCACCGATAACGCTGTCATCGCCGGCAACGGCAGCAAGCGTGACGGCAAGCCCAACACGATCCTCGTCAAGGGCGGCACCTTCGTCGGCGGCATCGTGACCGATGGCTACATTGCCTGCGGCATCTACGCACCGTGGAACGACAACGTCACCGTCAGCGGCGGTACCTTCAACATCACCAATGGCGCCGGCATCGTTGCACGCGCCGGTACTGTGAAGGTCACGGGCGGTACGTTCAACTGCACCGGCACTGCTGAGGGCTATGTTGGCGACAGCAAGAACAAGGTTCCCTGCGCCGCGCTGGTCTTTGACGAGGCTGCGAACTATCCCGCACTGACGCCGGATTCCAAGATCCTTGTCTCCGGCGGCAGCTTCTCCACTGACCCTGCTGCCAACGGCGCGAAGCTGGCTGACGGCTATGTGGCTATCCCGAACGCCGACGGCGTGTACAAGGTGGCGAAGGCGAATCCCGTTGCGGCGATCGGCGACGTCAAGTATGACACGCTGCAGGCTGCTATCACTGCGGCTCAGGATACGAAGGACGGCGCGACCATCACCCTGCTGACGGATATCAACACCAGCTCCTATTACGAGGTCAAGGGTGAGAATCCGGTCACCATCGATCTGGCCGGCCACAACATCACCGGCAGCGGTATCAGCGGCCTGTTCTATGTGACGGTGAAGGGCGACCTGACCATCAAGGGTGAAGGTACCGTCACCGCTGTTGAGGACAACAAGGCGGCTATGGCCGTGTGGGTGCGTTCTTCCTTTGCCAAGGTCACGCTGGAGGGCGGTACTTACACGCAGCAGATCACCAACACCGCTGATCCCCACTTCGATCTGATCTACGTTGAGCGCGGTAATGTCTACGTCAAGGGCGGCACCTATAAGGGCTTCACCCCCGACTGGACGCTGAACTGCAAGGACGATTACTATCAGTCTAAGGAGGCCAATATTGAGGTCACCGGCGGTACGTTCGTGGGCTTCGATCCCGCCAACAACAAGGCGGAGGGCGAGAACACCAACTTCGTGCCTGCGGGATATGTTTCCAACATGGATGAGGATGGCAGCTACACGGTGGTTCCGGAGGACACGAAGATCGATGTCAAGAGAAGCCTGACGCTGGGCAACACCCTAATCATGAACTACAAGGTTCTGCTGCCTGAGGGCTATACGAACCCGCACATTGTGTTTGAGTCTTATGATGCGAAGGCGGGCGCTTTCTATTCCGTACCTGTTGCGGATTATACGCTGCAGACGACGGGCAAAGAAACGCGTTACGTATTTGCTTTCACCGAGACTAATCCTCAGCGTATGACTGATACGCTGAAAGCGACAGTGTATGCGACGAAGGGTGAGACTGAAAAGGCGTTCCCGATCGATGACTACAGCGTTGCGAATTACTGCAATGACCTGCTGGTCAGCGATGCGAACGAGAATGGCGCTTACAATGAACTGGTCGGCAATCTGGTTGCTTACGGTACTGCGGCGCAGCTTTACCAGAATTACCACACGGATAAGCTGGTAAAGGATGTCGTAAATGGCGGCACTACGGTCACATATCCGATCAGCGAAGCGGTTGAGGTCAACAACCTTAATAAGGTCACTGGCGGCGTGGTAATCGAGACGAAGTCACTGGTTTTGAACAACGCTTTTGCCATTCGCGTGAAGTTCACGCTGGAGGACAATACCACGATCGATCAGGTGAAGTTCACCGTGCAGGTCGATGGTAAGACTACTACGGTCGAAAGCTTCCACGAGGGTACGCTGTCGAATGGTACTTCTTGCTACTACTTCGACTTTGCGGATTTGAATTCCAGACAGTTGGGCAGCACGGTCACCTTTACAGCGGTGGTGGACGGCACAAACAACGATGTGCTTGAATTCAGTGCGAACACGTACCTGAAGCTTATGGCAGGGCGCGAGGGAGTGTCCACAAAGCTGATGGATCTCCTGACGACACTGTATAGCTACGGCTGCGCTTGCGGCGCGTTTAAGTAAGACAAAGGAGGAAGAGTATGAAGTACGTTGCACCTGAGATGAAGGTACTGGAGCTGGCAGCCACGGACGTGATCGTCTGCTCCATCGGCAGTAAAGATCCCATTGAACTGCCGGATCTGTAAGCATCCATATCTCAAACACCGACGGAAGGCGGGCGGCACAGCCGCCCGCCTTCTTCCCTTTGTCCGCGCCCTGCGGCAGAAAGGAGTATCCGTATGAAACAGAAATGGATGGCGGCGCTGCTGGCGCTGTGCCTGCTGGCATCGCTGTGTGCCTGCGGCGGGAAGAAGCCTGCGGACGAGACGCCCGACCGGCCGGACACGGAGCAGACCGGCAGCGCAAGTCCCGGGGAAGCCACCGGCGACACCGACTGCGCCCATGAGCAGCTGACGGCCAACGTGACCCAGCCCACCTGCACGCAGGCCGGCTCCGTGGTCTACACCTGCGACAGCTGCGGCGCGGCGGTGCGGACAACGCCGCTGCCCGCCATGAACCACAGCTACCGCTGGGAGGACGACGACAGCGGCCACTGGCAGGTGTGCGCTATCTGCGGCGACAAGACGGCTTCGGCGGCGCACACGCTGCAGAACGGCGTCTGCACCGTATGCGGCCATCAGACCGGCCAGAGCGGCGGTGTCCGCCACACCCATGCGTACAAGGAGCAGGTGACGGCGGCCACCTGCACGGCGGGGGGCTACACCACCCACACCTGCGCCTGCGGCAGGAGCTACACCGACAGCTTTACACCGGCGTTGGGCCACCGCTACACCGCCGCGGTGACGACGGCGACCACCTGCACGGAGGCGGGGGTGCGGACGTACACCTGTACCGTGTGCGGCGACAGCTTCACGGAGGTCATCCCGACGGCGGGACACCGGTACGCGGACGGCATCTGCACCGTATGCGGCGCGGCTGACCCCAACGCGCCCGACCCGGCCCCCGATCCCGCGCCTGACCCGACGCCCGACCCGGAGCCGATGCCCGATCCCGCCCCGGAGGAGCCCTCCGGCTCCGGTGAGATCGTGCTGCCGGATCTGGACGAGTGACGCAATACGGCAATAAATATCCCCCATACCGGGGGATATTTATTTTTTGCGCAAAAAGGGAGGCGGACGCATACCGTCCGCCCCAAGTGAGGAGAAAAATGATGGAAAAAGTATTTCAAACGGGTAAGACCCGCTGAAACCGGTGAAGATAGGTCAAAGCACGGTGCACAGCAGCCACGTCAGACCGATGGCGGCGGCGCCTGCGGCTGCCCAGAGCCACGCGGGTGCGCGGAAGCGCCGGCGGGGCGCGCCCTGACAGCGGGCGTAGTTCTTGGCGATGCGGACGGCCTGATCCACCAGCTGCTGGGAGCTGACACCGCCGCCGTCCGTACGGAGAATGAAAATTGCCTGTTCGAAGATCTGCGGGTCGGGGGAATCCACCACGATGACCCGGCGTGAAATGCCTTTGACCAAGAGTATGCCCTCCTTGCTGTCCGTTTTCATAGTGATAGTATGGACAGCCCGGCGGCGGCTTATACCTGCGATCTGCCGGAAGCTTCGGCGCGGGGGCGGTACAGCGCCAGCACGGCGCAGTCGTCGGACAGCCCGCCGTGGTCGGCGGAGAGCGTCAGGATGCGGCGGGCCAGCTCCTCCGGGGAGCTGCCCTCCCAGCCGGCCAGCAGATCCTGCACCCATTCATCGCCGTCCCCGGCGGTGACGCCATCGGACAGCAGCACCAGCCAGCCGCCCGGCGGCAGCGTGAAGCGGATAGTCTCCGGCTGCTGGAAAGCCTCCTCCAGTCCGGCGGGCAGCGCGCTGCCGGCGTACCGGACGACGCGCCCGTGCTTCTTGAAATAGGACGCCGCCGCGCCGTACTTGTACAGCGTCACCGCGCCGGTGGCGCGGTCGATGCGGGCCAGGTCGATGGTGGTGAAGCCGCCGCCCTCCCGGCAGCGCAGCAGCAGCGCGGTGTTCAGGGTCTTCAGGGCCGGGGACGGCTCCACCCCGGCCTGCAGGAACTGCTTTAGAAGCCGGACGGTCATGGCGGCCTCCCGGTGGGCGGCCTCGCCGCTGCCCATACCGTCGGACAGCAGGAGGTAGGCGGCGCTCCCCGCGTCGAAGGACGCGGTCTGGTCGCCGCACAGCGTCTCGCCCTTCCGGGGGCGCAGGGCGGTACCGGTGACGCAGCTGAAGCGCGGCTCCGCCACTGCCGGCGCGTCCACGGCCAGCACCTCCGACATCTGGGCGTACTGCTCCCGCGCCACCTGATAGGCCGCCTCCAGCTGGAGACGGTGGGTGCGGCGCAGCAGAAACTGGTGGAGCTGGTCGTTCAGCGCGTCCAGCAGCCGGGGGAAGTGCAGGCAGCGGCTGGTGAAGTGCAGGGGGAAATCCTCCGCGCAGGCGCTGCCCCGCTGCAGCAGGTGGGGGCAGGCGTCGTTAAAGGCGTTGTAGGTGTCGGTGTAGTAGGTCTGCCAGCAATCCTGCCGCAGCAGGCACCCGGCGCACACCTGCTCGGCGGCCCGGTCAAAGAGCACGGCGGGATTTTCCGGACGGGGCGGCGTGGTGTCGGTGAAGAAGCTGTCGTACACGGCGCGGAACGCGGCGGCGGGCGTCGCCGCCTCCTCACGGGAGGGGGTGCTCCGGGAGACGCTGGCGGCGCGCTGGGCCAGCCGAGGCAGCAGATGCTCCGGCAGCAGCAGGTACAATCCCGCACCGGCAATGCACTGGCACAGCAGCGGCAGCAGGTCGGGGCCGTCCAGCAGCAGGTACACGGCGGCGGCCACGGCGCAGAATGCCAGCGGAGACAGAAGCCGTCCCCGCCGCTGCAGGGCGGAGGCAGCGGCAGAAGCGCCGCTGAGCACGGCGG
>OOIG01002655.1_pt1 | contig 11724 bp, 16 predicted proteins | sample 1692091 | NCBI WGS metagenome assembly OOIG01 (sample SAMN06348188, study PRJEB24527) | human gut metagenome | biome: human gut; feature: ankylosing spondylitis patient; material: feces | host: Homo sapiens | place: China | collected 2015-10
ATAAACATTTGTGGCAGGTACAGAACTCGAATCTGTGACCTCTAGGTCATGAACCTAGCGAGCTACCAACTGCTCCAACCTGCGATGTGTGCAGCCTATCTTCACAGACGAGCTGCATTTAAATTGAATAAATTAGAATACAATGAATTATACTTTTGGAGGAGAAGGAGGATTCGGACCCCCATTTGCGACGATAAGAACGGTATCATCTAGTTGTCGCTGTGCTTCCAATTACACCAGTCTCCTCTCTTATCTGAATTAGCAAGAACCTCAAGTCTATGTATTCTACACCTTATATATAATATAAGAGGCTTGCCAACGCCAACCATTCTCGATGGTGGACTTGCATGGCCATAGGGTTCTTTGACTCTCCGGTGCCGGGGTTATAGGTCCAGGCACCTTCGGCCAGAGATTTACATCTTCTTCTCATTGATCCGCCGCTTACCACGACAATTCTTCGTTCCGTGGCAGTTCGGTGGATGGGAAATTTATGAAAGAGTAAATCCTGTCTAGCTGGTCTTCCGTGCTACGTGCGTTCCTTCTGGGCATCTTCGCTATAGGTTCCCGACCTGAGATAATTAAATCCGCTCTACCCGTACTATCTTACACGTACACTAACGCTATAATGCGCTATATGTCCAATATGTCAAAGAACAATTCTTTCATGTCCGTTCAATGAAACTCTCATCTGACGCAAGATTGTCGATGCACGAACGATCTACTTTATAAGGTATAAGGACTTACCTTTGCGCCGTCAGAGAGGAATTCAACTACTAAACGGAACTATAAAAAAAGAGTGTGACTGAGGAGGGACTCGGACCCTTCGACCCTCGGTTTAGGAAACCGATGCTCTATCCAACTGAGCTACTCAGTCTGATTTGGGGCGAAAGAAGCTAAACGAACAGACATCGCCCCAAAGTATCTACCGCTGTAGATAAAACCCAAATAACTAATAACTAACAATCATACTCTCACGAGCAAATGAAACAAATCTATAACTTTAACCATACCAATATTTCAACACACTTTATGCTCTTCAATGAGCTCATCTATATCAGACTTTTTAAAGAATGCGGTGTTACCTATCATATAATGATGAATCTGACCGCTCTTTCTCAAGTCGTGTATATAACCAGTGCTCATGCCAATATACTTGGCGAACTCTTTTGTAGAGAGCCATATCTTTTCGACAAGCTCTACTGATACTTTCTTACGAGGCATAGGCTTAATCTTTAACCAATTCCTGTTCTATAGTCGGTATAACACCTCGACTCTTCAGCTCATCATACAAAAACAGCCTACCTTTCTGAGTCCACTTTGTATGCATCACAGACCCTGATGTCCCATTCGAATGAACGATAGGAACTGTTTCGGAATGAACATATCCGCAAGGTAGATATTTCGCATACAAGATCCACTGGCCACCGACCTTGCGCTGAATACCATAGTTTCTGAGCATTATATTGAATGCCTTTGCTGACTTTCCGTAGTCCTGAGCTATCTGAGTAGTTGTTACAGTTTCCTTACTTGCCAATATCATATCAACGTAGTTGACTTTTGGTTTCATATCAGAAATTGTACTACTTAGTTCAACAATTTCCTTATCCTTTGCATAATTCTCGGTTTCTAGTGCTTTTATGCGCTCCTCTCTCCTTTTAAGAGTGGCTTTAGCGACAATAAGAGCTCTAGCCATCAAGTCTTCCTCGGACTCTTCGTCAGCCATGGTCATATACCCTCCATCTTGACGAATACTAGGAAGGACTTCACTCGTTACCCATCTTTTAAAGTCCTTTGCTTGTGGTAACTTGCTACCAAAAATCAAGGCATAAAGACCAGACTCGCTTATGAAGTTTGTATTCTGCTTTCTTCCTTGGGAATCTATGACCTCACGTTTCGTTAGGTCATCGTCATCAACGTGATCACCTACAGCTTTCCAGGGATTTGAAAATCCAAGTGCCTTACATACATCACTTGCACAAAACAGAGGTTCTTTCTCCGTCCCCTCGATTCTAATAGTCCCAAACATCGGACTAATCTTCTTTAAGTGAATATCGTTCATATTTTACATATTTAAGTTTACTACTCAACCGGAACAGCGGTGATAATCGCCGTATGGTTCTTGTAATCTGCCGAGGTTGAGTATTTAAGCACGCCCTTCGGCAAATCTTCATATTGAGCGAGCTGATAAGCATATGTTACTGCCGACCGAACTGCTCTTGCGGACTCAAGCAGGAAGACTTCGAATTTTCCTGGTTTGATGCTCAATATGTCCTGTTTTGTTATTCTTGCAACTTTTTTCATCTTTGTTACTTAAATATTCCATTAAAAATTTGGAGGTATGCGAAAAAAGTCGTATATTTGCAGTGTCAATGTAAAGTACGTACTTTCGGTCGCACAAGCCTCCGTTTGTAACGGCTTTGTTGGTTACTCGACCGTTAACGAGTGCAAAGGTACATGAATTTCGTGTAACAACCAAGAAATTTACACGTTTTTCTTGTACCATTAACCTTTATTAGCGCTTTGAGCGGTTTTAGTTACGTATATAAAACTAAAAGTGTATGGCAGTAACAGAAAATCGTGTAGCAGGGCTACAAGAAAGACTGAAGGAAGTAATGAAGTGCGAACAGCTTAACAAGCAGCAGTTCATGAAGGTGACCGATATAAGTAATATCGGTAGGAAGCTCGACGGCAAGGTCGCTATCACCAAGGTGGACATAAGTAAGATGAAACACTCATTGCTAGTTAACGACCAGTGGCTTGAAACCGGCATCGGCCCGATGTACTTGCCTGAGAAACTAGAGGAGAAGACGAGGGAACTAAACAGAATGTCTGGCAGTTATCCTGGTATGCATATTGACGACGAAGTGCTAAGAGCGGAAATAGAGCAAATGGCCGAATACTTAAAAAGTACCCCGACCCCTCCAGCATCTGTAATAGCAAGCATGCTCGTCGGCCATAACAAACAGAACATCGAAACAGGAACAGACCGCGCTAAGGATCGGGAAGAGGATTCGTTTAAAGAGAAGAATGCTCAGCTCATTCAGATCATCAATGCCAAGGATGAAATAATAAGGTCAAAAGACAGCGAGATTCGTCTTCTCAGGAAGATTATTTAAAAATTTACTAACTGCAACAGAAATTACCTCAGCCGCTCCTTTGCAAGCAGCTTCGCAAGGATCGACGCCATATAGGTTTCTCTTCTCGATGCGTTGCTTGGCCAAATCCTCGGACAATTCGAGAGCAGTAAGCTGAGTCTTACTCATGTTGTCTCTTATACTGTCTTTCTTCTCAATTCCGAGATGCTTGCGAAGAGCAGGAGCCTTACAGCCAAGAAGACCTTCGTAAGAAGCATTCGTGCATCTTCTAAATCCGTCACCATGAACTCCGTGATGGCTCAACGTACTTGTCAGCTCATTTCGAGTATTAATACTCTTCATTCGCTTATCAATCCAGTCATCGCTTTTACCTTTCTTTTTGTATGACGAACGATAACGTTCAAGATATAAGTCCGGATTTCCCTTGGCTTTCAACTCTTGTAGAAAGAGGTCGTTTATCTGAACTGCAAGACCTTTATCAAGATACCTCGCATATTCGACAAAAACTCGCTTGCTTCCATAGGAACCTCCGTTTCTGCCCTTCTTAGATAAAAGGACAGATTTTTCGTCCTTTTCTATTTCTATCTCTTTTTCAATGTATCTGACAGAATCTGGCAGAAGAACCCAGCGTTTAGGCTCTTTGTATTTCGGAGAGCCAAGAAGCTTCCACAAATCGTTGAGCGAATAAAGCTCACCTTCTTTGCTTATAGCTTTCATAGTTGTTACGTTAAACTTGATAATTTCTTCCATACACTATATACTTATTAATTCTACACAGAAGGAACAGCCTCAACTACCAATGTACGATTCTTGAAGTTCGCCTTGGTTCTGTATCTCGCCACGCCATCAGGCGGCTCTGTATTTCCAATCTGATAAGCGTATTGGCGACCAGACAGTAGAGCTTTCGCCGAATCGAGAACAAAAACCTCGAATTTTCCAGGCTTAATGTTCAAAATGTCCGTCTTTGTCAACTTTTTCATCTTGCTTGCTTTAATTTTAACATATTGTATTTGGAGGGAAGCGAAAAAGTTTGTATCTTTGCAGTGTGAATGTAAGATAGCGCACTTTCGGTCGCTTTGCCCTCCGTTTGTGTCGGTATTGCTTTGTTGCTTTAACCGAATCACGAGTGCAAAAGTACAATAATTGTCCGACATACGCAAATTAAAACGCAAGGAATGTAGGACATTATGCAGTATTTAACACTTTTCTCGGTTTTAGTTACATATTTGAAACTAAAATTAGGAAATTATGGACGACATCATTACAAGAATCAAATCCGTAATTGCTGATAGCGGAATGACGAGTAATGCTTTTGCTCTGAAAGTTGGAATGAACTCCTCTAATCTGAGTCGAAAGCTAAACGGAAAGGTTCCTATCACGTCTAGGGATTACAGACTTATATGTGATTCCATCGGGGTCAACAAGGACTGGCTTGAAACTGGAGCCGGTGATAAGTACATAGGCGAATCGCTTAATGGGAAAGAGACTATGCAACCTATGCTTGGTGTCCCTTTCTACGACGTTGAGTTCGCCCTTGGTTACGACGAGATGTATAACGACACCCCGAACGTGCCAACGAAGTTCATCTCAATCCCCGGCTACGAGAAGGCGGATTTCTGGTGCCGTGCGTCTGGAGACAGCATGAAGCCGGTCATCAGCAACGGTGACATCATCGCCTTGAAGGCTATCGAGGATTGGCAGAGCTTCCTTCCGATGAACGAGGTGTACGCAATAAAGATAGTACGCAAGGGTTCTGACGACGAGCACTTCACTCTTCACGCCATCAACGAGGAGTACGAGGATCAGGAGATAAAGAAATCAGCCATCACTAAGGTATTCAAGGTGCTTGGCTCGTTAAAGGCATTATAATAATGAAAGTATATATAGATGTATATAAAGAGGTGAAAGAAGCGTTACCCTGGGCGACAGAAGACATGATTCGGGAATTCGCATACAAAAGTTGGAAGGCCCAAAACCAAAAACAACCAGAAATAAATGTCGAAGCACCAAAAGTCAAATATAAGAAAAGGGGGAAACTTCAACCAAAGCTATATCCTATGTCATCCAAGGCTTGCCATAAGTTAGCCAATTCGCACACTACGAGGTTCAAGCTTTGCGAAGGCAGGAAGATTCGACATAAGTTTATATGTAACCGATGCGGATACGGCAGAAGCTTCGGTTATATAACACCTTATGGGTTGCTTTGCCCTCAATGCGCCGCAAAGAAAGCAGGTGGACGTGGAGCGCCGCATTACATAGCAACACCAATGCGGGACTAGAAGAAGTTAAATAATAAAATATACGATTATGAAGAAGATATTATTAGCAGCAATGGTACTTCTTGCAGGGGTATCATTCACATCATGCAGCAGTAGCGATGATGACGACAATGAGAAACAGGAACAGAAGTTTGATGCCAGCAAGGTTATGAGCGGCAAGTGGGAACTGAGCAAGATTCAGGATTTCCCCATTCCGATAAACCACTACTCTATTCAGAAGGGAAATACAATTTCATTCTTGGATGGCGGCATCCTTCGTACAGAGGGAGACTTCTCGGTAGTAATCAATGGGGACGCGGACAGACCGATGACAATGCCGTTCGGTAGCTACAAGACCTGGAAGGCAAGTACTGACTATAATCAGGACGGAACTGTTGATACGAAAACTTCCGCTGTATTCTTTAATGGAAGCGAATTGTATGTAGCTTACTTTATGTCTGCAACGGAAATCGACTTGGTTAAGTTAGCAACAGGTAAAGCAATAGGTATGGAGTATGTACTCAAAAAAGTGCAGTAAAATACGTTTTTTGTGAGTAATATGTGAGTAAAATTGAGTTGTGAGTAAAATTGTGAGTAAAATCTGTGAGTAAGTATGAATAGCATCAAGACATACGTTGAAGGAAAGTCACTGAAGGTTTTCTTCATCATAAGTTACAACGGTAAGAGATTCCAGGTCTATACCGGCATCACGAGTACCGTCAAGTTCAGCGGGATGGTATTCCCGGAGAGTGTTCCGAACGCAAGAGCCAAGACGGCCATGCTAGCAAGGCTATTTGCGTCCGTGGAAGAATATGTTTATATGAATTGTGATCTTCCGGCAGCAAGGATGAAGGACGAAATCAAAGCCATCATCAACGGAAGGGCTGCATCGGTAGAGAAGAATATCCTCTACTACATCGATGAGTTCATTAAGACCAAGGCTAAGGATAGTACCAAGGAGATATTTCTAAGAACGAGGAAGAGGATTGAATCCTTCGATGAACATGCCGACTTCGACAACATCGACAGGGACTGGCTTGAACGATTCCAGGCACACGAGCTTCTGAAGGGTCGTATGAGTGGTGGAATAGCCATCGACCTCAGAAACATACGTACGGTGTTCAACTGGGCCATAGATAACGAGATTACGACCAAATACCCTTTTCGTAAGTTCTCCATCAAGACGGAGCGTCAGCAGTACCTGTATCTGAGCGCCGAGGAGATGAGGGAGTATCGCGACTTTCCGGTTGAACCTTTCATGGAGAAGTACCGTGACTTGTTCATGCTCGGCTTCTACCTTGTAGGCATCAACCTGTCCGACCTGCTCGAACTTCCTGCCGACTGCATCAAGAAAGGGCGCATTAAATACAAGCGCAACAAGACCGGCAGGCTCTACGACATCAAGGTTGAGCCGGAAGCGATGGAGATCATCAGGAAGTATAAAGGAAAGAAACATCTTCTGTGCATCCTGGATGACGGAGCGAAGGAATCAAGCTTCCGAAGAACGCTTGGTGATTACCTGAAGAGAATCGGACCAACAGAAATGAAGAAAAACAAGCGAGGCGCCTTAATCAAGAAGGAAATCAAGCCGCTTCATAAGGATATAGTATGGTATACTGCCAGGAGAAGCTGGGCCACCATAGCGGCGAGTATTGATATCCCGAAGGAAGTTATCGGTAAGGCTCTAGGTTATAGCGAATGGGATTCCTCAACCACTGACCTTTATATTCAGTTCGACAATAAGAAGATAGACGAGGCGAACCGAAAAGTCATCGACTATCTGAACGGTTAACAAAGAAAATCCCCACGCCATCGGCAAATGACGTGGGGAAAGTTGTTTTATGACAAATATTTCAATCCTACAATAGAATTAATGCTGATTGCGGAATTTCTTGTATTCGATGTTTGCTTGGCGGATTTTGTTTTCTATATCAGCAATCGCTTCCTCGTGAGTCTTTATTTGTTCTAGAAAACCTCCTGTAGTCAGCTTTTTCTTGCATAAGAGAACCTTTGCCTCCTCCAGGCAATATCTTTCCTTCCATAAATCCCTACGTAATTGGACTATTTTGAAGTATTTTCCATTCACACCAATCCAATGATTGTATTTTTCTTGCTCAGCAATCACCTCATTCTGCAACTCCTTTACCTTACCTTTTGCCTCCTTCAGCTTTTCCTTTTTCTCTATCAGCTCCTTCTTCAGCTTCTCGTTGCAGCGGAGGATGTAGCAGCATTCGGCAGCAAGGAGAGTTATGAAAAAGCAATCAGCAAACATGTCCCAGATTCCAAGAAAGGCTTCCACAATACAGAAGCATAGCCCGATGAGAATGCACACGACAAAGATGTCGATGCGGTCAAAAATCATTTTTAATCTTTCTTTCATACGCTACAAATCGTTTTTATAATTATTGGTTACAATCCAGGAGCTCATTACAATATTGAATATCAGCAAGAGAATAATGATGGCCCAGTACTGCCCGTCGGTAAGCTCGATGGTAAGGTAATCAAAATCCTCGAAGTTCTTTCTATGCCATTCATTTTCTACTATCGGACCGATGTACTCGGCGTACTTTTCGAGATTTACGGGATTGCTCATAAACCAGTCTCTACTCTTAACGCCTACGACCGGGCTATCACACCATGAAAATGCGTTGCACCACTTTACATTCTTGTTTTTATCAATACCGACGCACACGACAAGTTCATTCTTGTTGCCGCCCTGCCAGTATGAGCGCTGCTTTTCAACGATTTCTTCCGGCTTGTTCGTAAAGAACAGGACGAATACCCTAAACTGCTTCCGCTCGCCATAGTATCCGTTCAGCCATCTCATCGCCTTCTCCTGATTTTTCGGGATCTTCAGTCCGAGAACAGGATTCTGGTCATAAAGAACGATATCCGGATACTCGAACAGTCCAAGCTTTCGCGCCTGCTGATAATCTATATCCTCAAACTTGAAAATAGAACGTGAGGCTTTCACTTTATTCTTGTAATCATGCTCCGAGGATAATGCGTATGAGTTTTCGATGGAACCATCCCACGCCCATTCCTGAGCATCACCATCCTTAGTGTAGTAATCCCTGTGCATATCAATGAACACGCTAGGGGTTCCAAGAATCTTTCTGACTACATTAAACTCGTTGTCGGTCATAAAGTATTCCTCCTTGTTCCTAGCATCAAAATAAGTCCAACGTTCAGGGTGATTGTCAACATACGAGCAATCATACGTTTCCGTACGTTGATGCTTTCCGCTTCCAACGGTCCTTGTACACGTTCGGTGTATGTACTCATTCCAGGCATCGTAATGACGGATTCTTGTCACGTAACTTCCGAGATACTCCGTGTCAGCAGCATTGGACTGCTTGAACACGAACTCCATGAGGATACCTAGGAGTATGGAAGGAACAATGAGTACGGCGTATTCCCACCAGGTGGTCTGCTTCCTGAAGAAAATCAACAGGAAAGCAGCAACCACGAATGGGATTAGAAATATGAATATTTCCATAAGCTGTTATTTCTTGAACAGGTCTACGTCGTTATCCTCTCCAAGTTGCATAATCATCTTTGTCTTGGATGAGGAGATAACCTTGTATTCGATAGGTTTTGCATCGGAGATGAACCATTTTGCCGGATATGTCTTCACGAGCGTCTCGTGCTCACGGATGATATCGAGCATTCTCTCCTGTGATGTCTGGAACTCGGAGCGCTGAATCTCTATGGACTGCATGAGGTCCTTGTATAGCGAAACGTCGAAGTTAGGATTACTTTCCTTGATCCACTTCATAAGCGAGCCGTCTCCCTTTGAGTATCTGCCCTCAATGAGCTTCGGATAGATGGACTCGAATGCGGACTTGTACTCATCCGTAACCTGTGCCTTCTGCTGAAGAACCTTCCACATCTTGTCGTGAACACCCTCAATCTTGCCACGCTGAGCCTCTGACTGCTGGCGAAGTGAGATTTCCTGGTTGTTGTAATGGAAATAACAACCGATAACTGAACCTGCGGCGAGTACTACTATTGCGAGTACTGATGCCAAAATAATGTTTTTTACACTCATAATGTTTAAAATTTTAAAAAATTATACTTAATCTTTTGGATTTGACAACTTGTTATTTAGCCTGATATAGAAGTCTTCCTCAGACTCTCCGTTCTCCTTGAAGTCAAGATTATTTTCCTCAACGAAGTCAAGGATGGAATAGACGCTCTTATTGCCGAGATTTCTGAGCTTCATAAGCTCTGACCTTCCCCGGAGATTACGAACCAAGTCGCCTACGGTATATACGTCGAAGCCTTTGAGCGCATTCAGAATGCGGACAGAGAATCCGCAGTCTTTTATATCCCTGGAAAGGATCAGCGGAGGAAGAACTGCGCTACTGACAGGCTTGTCTCCTTTCGTGCGCCGGTATTCGTCGAAGCTTACCTGTAGCGACTTGATTACCTTCTTCAGGCGCTCAACTTCGTACTGCAAGGTTCTGTTCGTTGAGATCTCAGCAATGACAATATCCTCGTTGTAGGTGAGTTTATTGCAAGTCTTTTCTGCAATCTGCCTGATTCTCGTTGCAGACACGCCGTACTTGATTGACAACTCGTCATAGGTCATTCCGTTAATGATGTCCTTCAGAAGACTGGACTCACGATAGGTCAGATTCGGTAATACACCAAGATGCGACATTGTGTTGATTACACCGAACAGCATGCCTACGGCGTTTGCAGACAGCTTGCCGTTTGCGGTAGCTCTGTCTCTCAGTTCTGTGAGCTCGACGTTGATAGCGCGCTTGCGATACTCGACTTCCTTGAGCTTCTCGTCAATCATCTTCTCGTTTGCTGCAATCATCTTGTATTTCTGAGCATATTTCTCGATATCCTCGCTGTTGACATACAGGATGCCGTGTTCGCCTACGTAGCTTCCAAGGATGCCTTCCTTGATGTAGTTGCTGATAGTCTGTCTTGATACTCCCAGTATCTCGGCAGCTTTGTTTCTTGTTATTCTTGCCATGTTATTTATTGTTTTTTGTCGGTACGAATCTAGTGTAAGGTCTTACTTCTAGTCCATCATCCTCTCGTGTCTGAACCCTTTCCCAATATGCCATTTCATCATAAGTCATAGCAATATTACGAGGATGAAAGCCGCCGGCGAACCTAAAACTAACAGATTTAACTCTTTTACTTGCTTTGGAAAATTTTGCGATTTCTACCTGAAAATCCATAGGGAAATGCGAAGGATCCTCCATGCAAGCGAGAATCTCTTTATCTTGTGAGTGAATAGTTACTTCTGCATCTGCTGGAAGTCTATCAAGCATTTCTGAAATATTGTCCAGGAGAATGCGCTTCATTTTTACTTTATTCATTTCATTCTCTTCCGATACTGAATCTTTAAAGATACTGTATATATCCCTGTCGTGAACAGCAGAGATTAAAGCGCAATAAGACCAAGTGCCATTAACGTTCATTTTGAAATCTGTCCCAAACCAAATGTCGTACATTCTCGGATTTGGCTGTCCGTAGGCATACATCTCTACGCTTCCTTTCCACTGAAAACGCTCCGTTTCGTATTCTTCTGTGGCTCTATACCATTCGTCGTATTCCTTACCGAAGTCCTCCCTCCACATTTTCTCGTAAGTGGACTTTGCAAACGAGGGCCAGCATTTCGTTACTTTACCACGACAGGTAATCCAGCCTGTGTCATTTAATCTTTTCCATAACGCCTCTATTCTGTTATCGTCAACATCTGGAAGGTACACTCTGTTACAATAACAAACAAACTCTTCTTTTGTAGGCAAAGTATTAGTGTCTATGCCCGTAATAAATGTAGCTTTTACCATATTTTTTTATCTTAGTGTCTATTACTTTTCTTTATTCCATATTTGTCACAAATCTCACAATACGCTCCGTACGCCATTTCGTCTACCATCTCGTTATAATGGTCACCGTTGTGGCCTTTAACCCAATGCAAGCGAACTCCAGCAACGTGGCGAGAATGCTTTTGGTACAGTTCCCACAGGTCACCATTTATATCCGGCTTGTATGACTTCTCTAGAGTCAGTATGCTATATTTGCTATCAGTGTAAACATCGATACAAGCGCCGTCTGGGCAAGCATTGACTGCTGAAATTATAGCAAGCAGCTCCATGCGATTATTTGTCGTATAGAGCTGACTGTGATTCTTGACTCTAACAACTTCTCCATCCTTGATTAAGACGTAAGCAGATCCACCTGCTTTTGTGGCCGAGTTGTTATCACAGCTACCGTCAGTATAGGCGATATAGTGCATGCCGTTATCCGGGAACTCCTCTTCTTCTCCACTTTTTTCTGATACTGATGCTCGTTTGTACGGTTTGCGACCGAATTTTGGAAGCACGATGCCATTATAGCATACA
>OOIG01002656.1_pt1 | contig 11721 bp, 9 predicted proteins | sample 1692091 | NCBI WGS metagenome assembly OOIG01 (sample SAMN06348188, study PRJEB24527) | human gut metagenome | biome: human gut; feature: ankylosing spondylitis patient; material: feces | host: Homo sapiens | place: China | collected 2015-10
GGGGGGATTTTTGCGTTTCTCTTCAGGTATTCTTACGCTGATTTGCGCCCGAGAGCAGCAGCACCGCGCGGCATAGCCGCAGCTTGAGCAGCAACAGCTTTACCTGGTCGTTCCGGCTCTGCATGGCGTGCAGTGGGGTGCTGCGCACCGCTGTGCGCACCCGGGGCTTTTGCAGGGTACTGCGCAGCCAAGCAGTCTGCTCGGAAAGGGAAAGCGGGCTGCATCCAAGATTCTTGATTCCCATCATCAGGTCGCGGATCGTGCAGTAGCTCGCCTTTGCGCGGTGCATGGGGCTGTCCTGTAAGCCCCACGCGGCAACGGTGTCCCACACTGCATCGCTGAGATAAAAGTTATCCTCCAGACGCTCCGGGTGGTAGCGGTTGGACAGGCTGCCCCGCCGGGCAGCGGTGTAGTGGTACAGCGGCTTTTCCAGCACCACCAGACAGCCGGGATTTTGACGATAAAAGGCTACAAAGAACAGCCCGTCCTCCCCCAGCTGATGGCAGGGAAAGCGCAGATGGTGCTGTTCCAGAAACGCCCGGCGGAACAGCTTATTGGTGACCAGATACGAGGACGCCGTCTCGTCGAAATGTTCCTTGAAGGGCGCGCCCCGGTACACGCCGGAGAGGGTGCTGCCGCTGGTCTGCGTGTGCAGCAGCCGGTCATTTTCATCATAGCTGTTCAGATACAGCCCAAACTCCACGCAGTCCGCATCAGCATTCCGGGCGGCATGATACAGCACTTCTGCCGCATCCGGCTCCACCCAGTCGTCCGGGTCCAGAAAGAAAACATATTCACCCCGGGCGGCATCCAGACCCGCGTTGCGGGCAGCGGCTACGCCGCCGTTGGGCTGGTCGATGAAGCGAAAGCGCGCATCCTCGGCAGCAGCCTGTGCACACAGCGCGGCGCTGCCGTCCTTGGAGCCATCGTTGATAAGAATGGCCTCGAAGTCGGTCAAAGTCTGCGCCCGCAGTGAGCGCAGCGCCCGGGGCAGCAGGCGCTCCATATTATAAACAGGCACTATAAACGAGATACAGGGCATTGTTTTCACTCCTTGCCGTCACACTTCCTTCATCAGAATATGGATGCGGTCTCGCATCTCCTGCCGACTGTCCGGCATCCACACCTTGGGTTCCGGGGGCTTTTTGCGCTCCATGGCGTAGGCAAGCGTCACCAGACGCAGCGCCATCGTACTCCAGAAATAAAAGGCGGTATTATCGGTCAGGTAGGTCACCGTCATATAGCCTAGCTCGGACAGATACAGCAACGTGGTCTCTTGGTCTGCATAGCGCTGCCAGAACAGCGGAGTCAGAACATACTGGATGCTGGACCAGAGCAGAAAACCCGGAAAGCCTACCTCTACAAAGACCTTCAGGATGTCGTTGTGGAAGGGGTAAGGCTGGTTGATGAGCCCGTCATTATACCACTGGGCGATGATGGTGTCCACATATTCAAAACCGCGGCCGATATAGGTGATAGAAAATTCATAGTAGGGGTTCGCCATGCTCCACAGATAGTCCCGTCCCATCATGTCAATGCCAAAACTGTTCAGCAACCTTGAAATAACACCGTAGCGCACACAGTAGAGGAATGCCAGAAAAAACAGGATGCAGCAGACGCCCACTGCCGGGTAAAACCAGCCGGGGACTTTGCGCTTGCGGAGAAGCAGAGCAATCAGGACGAACAGAACCACCGCCGGGATGGCGATGCGCTTCATGCCGACCAGAAAAAACCAGCAGCAGAGCAGCAGATACAGCCAGCGCTTGCGCTTTTCCTGCCGGGTAGTACGAGGAGCAAAAACGGCGTAGTACAAGATCATCTGCCCGAACACAAAGGTCAGGTCGTGAATCTCCAGCTGCAGCGCATAGCCATCCGCATCACCGAAGGTGATCAGACAGGTAACGAGAGACTGGATGCTGGCTGCAAGACCGTAGCTGGGAATGCTCAGCAGCATGATGGCCGTGTTGGCAATGCAGATGCTGATGGTAAACAGCTCGATGGCTTTTTCCCGGAACAGATAGACCAGCGCCACAGCAGTGAGGATGGCAATACTCTGGAACACGATCTTGGAGCAGCTTCGGATCATGGAAGACACTGCGGCAAAGCTTTCGATCCAGATGACCATCGACCAGAAAAACAGCGCCGCCATCAGGGACATATAAAGCAGGGTAGGCTTCCATAACTCCCGGAGACGCTTTTCGTCCGGGTAAAACAGGGTGTACAGCATTGCCAGCCCGATCACCCCCAGAGAGATGGCTTTGGGAAGGCCGCCCACTGCGCTGTTGATTGGTTTCCACTCTCCCAGCCCGGCACCGGCCAAAAAGACCACGCAACCGATGGTCAGCAGTTTTTGCCACAGCGGGCTGTCCTTATAAAATAAAGAGGCCGGAGTTTTCCGGCTGTAATCCTTTTTGGTCAGGATCTGATCCAATGTGCGCATGAAAAGGGCTCTCCTTTTATTGTGGGTGTTCCCGCAGCCGCCGAGGGGTTACGCCTGCCCTCCCAGTTGCAGGTACTGCTGCTGTAAGCGGGCGGCGGCGATGTTGATATCGTAGCCCGCCTGTCGGATCAGTTCTGCACCGGCAGAGCGGTCACAGGGCTGGTGGAGCATCCGCTGCAAGCCTGCTGCCCAGTCTGCATTGCTGGCGGAAAGCGGGATCTGGATGGCATGGGAAGAAAGCAGCACCTCCGCCGGCACTGCGTCCGAAAATACGCACCCCAGCCCGGCGGCTTGCGCCTCGATCCCCACCACCGGCAGACCCTCGAAGCGGGAGGGCATGACGAAGAGATCCATCATCTGGTACCAGTCGGCCACATTGTTTTGCAACCCGGCAAACAGGATATGGTCTGTGATGCCCAGTGTCTGCGCCTGTGCACGGACAGCCTGTTCCAGCCTGCCGGTACCAATGAGCACCAGCATCGCCCGGGGCTCCAGCTGCAAAAAGGCGGCAAAGATCTCCAATAGACGCTCGTGGTTCTTGCGGACATCAAAGCGGCCTACATGACCCAGCACCACCCGGTCCTCCAGCCCGCAGCGCGCCCGCATTTCGGCGCGGACGGCGGGGGAGAAGCGGAAGGTCTCCGGCTCGATGGCGTTGGGAATGATCTGTCCCCGGCGCTCCCAGTCCGCTTTGCCAAAGTAGTAGATGCCCGCATCCCGGCCGCAGGCCCACAGGTGGGTGGCGGCGCCGGGCAGCAGCTGCTTACAGAACATCTTCAGCGGCCACTTGTAGTCCCGGACGATCCAGATATTATGGGCGTGGGCAATGCGCACTTGCAGCCCGGCCTTCTCCGCACCCTTCAGGGCATAAAGCCCCATCGCCTCGTTGTGGGCGTGCAGGATGCGGATGCGGGGGTCTGCGGCCACGGTCTGCTGCACAAAGCGCAGATACGCCGGGTAGTGCAGCGGGTTTAATCCCGGACTCTGGTAGATATGCCCGCCCAGACGGCGGATCTCGTCGTCGTAATCGCCGGGCTTTTGCTTGTTGACGATAAAATCAAACTGGACCTTTTCGCGGTCGATATGCCGGTAGTAGTTCATCAGCATGGTCTCGATCCCGCCGCGGTCCATATTGCTGACCGAATGCAGCACTCGTATCATGGGTACTCCTCACATTATAACAACTGAAATCTTCTGCCGTAGCGGCACCACAGCCCAAAGTCCTGCTGCCGCAGCGCCCGGGCACCCCAGCGGGCACGGCGGGGCAGTGCGCCCTCTTGCGGCAGCGCCTTTGCGTACAAAGCACAGCACAGCCGGAAAACAGCCTGCTGCGTTTCCGGCGGCAGGCCGGATACAGTGGCATAGCAGAAAGCCGAAAGCTGCAGCGTCAGGCTGCAGCGGTACAGCGCATCGTGGGGCAAGCCCAGCGCAGCATCCTGCACTGCCAGCTGCTCCATGATCCAGTAGCTCTGCACGGCGGCAGGACGGTGCTGGCTTGTGGCGGTAAGTCCCTTGGGGTTTTTGCGCCACAGATAGACCACCTCGGGCACAGAGGCCACAGTCTTTGCCAGCCGGAATACCAGAAAATGGATGATGGCATCCTCAAAGCAGGTATAGTAAGCCGGAAAGCGCACCTGTGCAAACAGTTCCCGCCGGTACACCTTGCCCCATGGCATCCCGGGCAGCTCGAACCGCTCTGGCGCGGCGGCACCGGTGTAGACTGCCGCCGGGTAGCGCTGTATCGAGCCATGGGTGCCGTCGGTGTACAGGTATTGCCAGCCACCCTGCACCACATCGGCGTCAAGGCGCTGTGCGGCCTCCAGCAGGGTGCGGATGGCACCGGGCAATAACAGATCGTCGCTGTCCACGAACATCAGCCAGCGGCCCACGGCGTGGCGCAGTCCCTCGTTGCGGGCGGCGGCGGCGCTGCGGGGCGCACTGCAATTGCACAGCACCACCCCGGGCAGTGCCCGGTAGCGTTCCAGCACGGCGGCTGTGCCGTCGGTGGAATCGCTGTCCACCACGATCAGCTGCACGGTGCAGCCGGTCTCCTGCTGCAAAATGCTGTCCAGACAGGGGCCGATGGTGGCTTCGCCATTATATACCGGCACGATGACTGAAAGCGTCACCGCCGGGTCCTGCGGCGGCAGCGGCGGGCAGATTTCCTCCGCTGCGGGCTTCGGGCATAGTGCTGTCAGCGTGGCGCGGTCGGCCTGTGTGCTGTCCGGCAGCGGGGCACCGCCCCGGTGCAGCAGATGGTACAGCCCAAGGTCTGCATGGCCGCAGGCTGCGCCGCACACGGCGGCAGCGCCCGCCAGCAGACGGCTGCGGGTGTGGCAGTGGATCAGCTGGTAAGCGCGTCGGTTCTGGATCATGCTTCACCACGCTCCATTCCGGCAAGGACAGCGCCGCCCTCCTCTGCGATCAGGGACATCTTTTTCTGTGCGCAGCGCACAAGGTCGCGCACATGGTAGAGCTCCTCCTCCGAGGTGGTGGCCCATGCGGCGGTGAACAGGATGGGGTACTCCGGGTTGAGCTTATTGTACTCGTCCACCTGACTTTGCAGGATGCGGATCATGACCTCTGCCTTCCGGGTGCTGCATTCATCAAAGAAGGCAAGGAACTTGCCCGCGCCGTTGTAGCCCACCGTGCCGTCGGTATCGCCCATCAGCTGCAAAAGACCGGAAAAATCCTTCAGGATGCCGTCACCCACATGGTAGCCGAAGCGGCGGCTCATCTCGGTCAGGTTGTCCAGCTGCAAAGCAAAGCAGGTATAGTCCTCCGGCAGAATGCGGTCGGCCATGCCGGAGATATACACGTTGAGCTTTTCGCGGTTGGGCATACCGGTCTTTTTGTCCACATACAGCAGATAATCCACCGCATCCGAGATGCGGCCCAGCAGAATTGCACCGCAGCAGCCGATGACAAAGAACAGCACCAGCGCCAGCATCAGATACAGCTTGACATTGATGGCGGCAGCCACCTGCACCGAGCTGATCATCTTCAGATAATCCGCGCTGATGTACAGGTTCAGCTCCTTGCTGCTGGTATTGATGATCTCGTAGTAGCTTTTCAGCTGCGCCTCGTAGTCGTTGATCATGCTTTCCATTGCAGCATGCTGCTCGCCTGTACCGCCAAAATCCACGTTGCGGAAACTTTGCAGGATCTCCTCCTGAAACTGCCGGTCGATCTGGCTGGATGCGACCTGCTGTTCCAGCGATACCAGTTTCAGCACCAGACCGTCGTAGGTGGTCTGTGCCTTATCGCCAGCACCTTCCAGCTCGATGTTATTCAGGATATAGTCCGAGGACACCACCTCGCCCCGGTCAGTAAAGTAGTTTTGCAGCAGATCGGCGTTCTTGTACACATACTGGTCGGTCAGGCTCCACAGACTGTCCCGCTGCTCGGTGGTGATCTGTTCGTTCTGCTTTGCAGTTTCGATGGTGTTGGCCAGATATTCCTGCAGCACCGTGCCGTCCCGCACCTGCGGGCCGTTGAGCACATAGGCGTACAGCGCCGGGATGGTGTATTTTTTGAAGTCGGAATAGATATCGCACAGGTCTGCATAGGTGTAGCCGGTGCGGGAGGAGCGAAAATTCGGGTAGTGCTCCCGCTTGCTCAGCAGATAGTCCTGCATCTCGTTGGTATCGTTTTCCAGAATGCGGATGCACTCGTAGTAATCGTAGCCATTGTCCAGCAGACCGGACGAGGGGTTGAGCGAGAGTTTCTGCTCCACATATTTTTCCGTATAATAGGTGCAGTAGCTCTGGATGATGGCATCCAGCATATTGCGGGCATAACCCGCGCCCTGCTCTCCATCCACCACAAGGCTCACCTTGTAGGTATCCGGGAAATAGGTCACCTCTTCGCCCTTTTGCAGCAGTGCCTCGTTGATGGTCTCCTGATCTTCCGAGATCACCGGGGTCACCGAGATGTTGGAACGGATGGTGCTCAGCCGCCCGGAAGCACCCAGTGCATCCATGGCCTGCGAGATGACGGTGGAGGAGTAGATCTCGTTGACGTCCAGCTCGCTGCCGTCCGGGGTGTAGCCGTCCGAGATGCCGTCGTTGGTATAGCGGATAATGACCGATGCAGTGTACTTCTGCCGACCGTCTGCATACAGGTAGATGGCGGCCGCACCTGCCAGCGACACCAGAAAGATCAGCAGGCTGAAACGCTTCAGATAGCGCAGGATCTCAAACTTTTTCATCTGCGGTGCCTTGCCTTTCTGCGTTTACGTTCGTGGAGCAGCCATGCGCTGCCCAGCATCACGGCAACGGACTCCATCAGGGTCTTTTTCAGGCTCAGGCGCTGCAGGAAGGAGGCCGAGCCGTAGGTAAAGGTAATATAGTTCTGGGATTTGTACTTGATATACGCCTTGTCCAGTACAAACAGCTGCTCCGAGATCTCGTTGATGGCGGTCTCCAGCTTGTTCACCATGGCCTGCGCCTCGGCCAGACGCGGCTGGCCGGCATCCAGCTCCCGGATCTTCTGAATCACATAATTCGTGCTCACAATCTCGGACTGGTAGTCGGTGGCATCGGCCAGAGAAGCGTCTGCCGCCCGCGCCAGCGCATCCATGGCGGTCTTGGTGCGGGACATATAGTACTCGCTTGCTTCATCCACGGTGGGGATCATCATGATGGAGGTCATGGATTTTTCGTAGATGGAAATGCCCTTTTTGTCGGCGTCATAGTAAGCCTGCTGGGTGCGCATGTCAATATCGTCGATCTTGTTCTTGTATTCCAGAATGCTGGTCAGCATGGCCGGGTCGCGGGCAACGCCGCCCTCAATGACAAAGGCCATGGCGTTGGGCAGGTCGTAATCCACCAGATTGTTGATCATTTTGCCCAGTGTGGTAAAGTTGTTGGTGGAAGGGTCGGGGTTTGTATCGTCCGTAAAGCTTTTGTTTTCCCCCAGACGGGCGTTCAGATAGCGGTTCAGCGCGGCGGCGCGCACCTCCAGCTCGTTCAGTCGCAGGTAAGGCTCGCACGCGGTGGTCACTTCCAGCTTTTCCTTGAGGATGCTCTGGTTATCGCAGTAGTTGCTCAGAAAGATCTCCCGGTAGGATTCGCACACGCTCTGCAAAAGATCTGTGGGCTTGCGGTTGCCCAGGTTCAGCTTGCGGGTGTTGATGGAGAGATAGTAGTTGGTGCTGATATACTCGCTGCCGTTGGCGCTGCCGGTGCCGTCCGGGCTCAGGTAAAGGCACTCTGCCAGCTGGGAGGCAGTCAGGCTGTCCTGCAGGCCCACCCGCCGGATGGCGCGCTCCATCACCTCGTCCGACACGATCTCGTAGGCGTTGAAGCGGGTCTTGTTGGGGTTCATGCCCAGCGAAGCCTCGGAGTAATTGAAGGAGATGCTGGCAGTGGCGCTGTCCGCACTTTTGAAATAGTGAACCAGCCCGAACAGACAGCACAAGGTCAGCAGGCAGAGAAACAGGCGGTATTTATTTGTCCAGATATGACGCAGCGCCTGTTTGATTTTTTCTTTGATGTCATCCATGGCATTCTACCCTTTTGCAGCGGCCTGCACGCGCAGCGCAGGCTGCTTAGTCGATGTCAATGACCGAAAGCTCCGGCACATTGTTGATGCGGGGCGCCCGGCTGGAATCGCCCAGTCCCCGGCTTACAATGAGGGTGGCGTTGTTGGCAAGCGTATAGCTGCCTCCGGCATAGTCGGGCAGAAAGCCCTCCTCGGCGGTATAAAGCGGACCGATCTTCGGCAGACGCACGATGCCGCCGTGGGTGTGCCCGGCAAGACCCAGCTCAAAGGAATAATTTTCCAGATGCTCGGGAAAGTAGGTGGGCACATGCGCCAGACAGATGCGCAGGTCGTAGTCTGTCTGCGGCTCCACGCTGTCCATAAAGGTGCTGGCACCGTAGTTGGAAAAATCCGCCGGGCTGCCCTCCACGCCCAGAATGCTGATAACGTTGTCGTGGATGGTATAGCGCGCCTCCTGATTGCGCAGGACGGTCACCCCGGCGGCGGTGAACTTTTCCACCAGTTCCCGGTCGTTGTCCAGAAAATACAGCTCGTCCTCGTGGTTGCCAAGCACTCCGCATACCGGGGCAATCTCGCTCAGCTGACGGAACAGGGAAAGCATATTATCATAGTCGGTGCCTTCGCCGTAGGTCACAAAGTCGCCGCCCAGCAGGATCAGATCCGGGGCAAGGCTGCGGACATCCTGCACCAGCTCACAGTTATCTGCTCCGTATTCCCGCAGATGCAGATCGGTCAGAAAAACGACCCGGCAGCTCTGGGTCAGCTTGCGGGAATGAATCTGATAGAACTCTGCCGTATAGTGGGTGCGGTTATAGCAGATATTCTGCCACAGCGCCCCGCCCAGCAGGGCGAGCAGGGCAACAAGAACCAGCAGCGTCAGCAGCACCTGCTTCCAGAGGGGCGTTGCCCTCTGTGCGCCGCCACTGTGTGTATGTCTGCTGTTTTGCGCTGCGCCTTTTCCGTGTTTTGCTTTGATAAAGGCCACATCCTTTCTGCCGGGGAACGTTGCATAGAGAAGGGCACAGCACAAGGCCGCAGCCCATCTTTCCAAAAACGGATACAAAAACTGATATATAAATAAATTATAACATATTTAGTAGGAAAAGCAAAGAGTGCATCTCTGCCATGGGCGGATTTCACATTTGGGAGTTCCCATCAAAAAAGGGATGCCGCGCACGCAGCATCCCTTTTGTATATTTGCAGATCAATCGTCGTCGCTGTCCAGCTTGAGCACGGCGGTAAAGGCCTCGCTGGGCAGGGAAACGCTGCCCAGCTGACGCATCTTCTTTTTGCCTTCCTTCTGCTTTTCCAGCAGCTTCTTTTTACGGGAGATATCGCCGCCGTAGCACTTGGCCAGCACATCCTTGCGCATGGCCTTGACCGTCTCGCGGGCAATGATCTTGCCGCCGATGGCTGCCTGCACCGGGATCTCGAACAGGTTGCGCGGGATGTTGTCCCGCAGCTTTTCGCAGATGCGGCGTCCCTTGGCGTAGGCGTTGTCCCGGAACACGATCATGGACAAGGCGTCCACGGGGTCGCCGTTGAGCAGGAAGTCCAGCTTGACCAGATCGCTCTCGCGGTACTCCTTGAACTCGTAATCGTAGCTGGCGTAGCCGCGGCTCCGGCTCTTGATGGCGTCAAAGAAGTCGTAGACGATCTCGCCCAGCGGCAGGGCGTAGTGCAGGTCCACGCGGACGTCGTCCAGATACTTCATGTCGATGAGGACGCCGCGCTTGTTCTGGCACAGGTCCATCAGGCTGCCCACATATTCGTTGGGGGTGTAGAGGTGGACGTCCACGAACGGCTCCTCCTGCTTGACGATGTTGGAGGGGTCGGGGTAGCTGGAGGGGTTGTCGATCAGCTCCACTGTGCCGTCGGTGAGGGTCAGGCGATAGCGGACGCTGGGGGTGGTGGTGATGAGGTCGAGGTCAAATTCCCGCTCAAGACGCTCGGTGATGATCTCCATGTGGAGCAGACCGAGGAAGCCGCAGCGGAAGCCGAAGCCCAGCGCGGCGCTGGTCTCCAGCTCGAAGGTCAGGGAGGCATCGTTGAGCTGCAGCTTTTCCAGCGCGTCCTTCAGGTCGGGGTACTTTGCGCCGTCGGCGGGGTAGATGCCGCAGAAGACCATGGGCTTGACCTGACGGTAGCCGGGCAGAGCCTCGGGGGTGGGATTGTTGGCCAGGGTGACGGTGTCGCCGACGCGGGTGTCCTCCACGTTTTTGATGCTCGCGGTGAAGTAGCCGACGTCGCCGGCGGCGAGCTCATCGCAGGGGTCGAGCCCCATCGGGCGCAGATGCCCGACCTCAAGGACCTTATACTCCGCGCCCGTCGCCATCAGGCGGATGGGCGTATCCTTGCGGATCACGCCGTCCACGACGCGGACAAGCACGATAACGCCGCGGTAAGCGTCGTACTGGCTGTCAAAGATCAGGGCGCGGAGCGGGGCCTCCGGGTCGCCCTTGGGGGCGGGGACGTTCTTCACGATGTCCTCCAGCACCGCGTCGATGTTCAGGCCGATCTTCGCGCTTATCTCCGGCGCATCCTGCGCGGGGATGCCGATTATCTCCTCGATCTCGTCCTTGACGCGCTGCGGGTCGGCGGCGGGAAGGTCGATCTTGTTGATGACAAGCAGGTCGCTGCGCGTCACGCCCGGACCGCTATCTCATCCACTGCTTCCAGATTCATCGAGCAGTCCTCACGGATGGCGGTATGCGGACAACCGCCGGTCTCCACGCCAATAATGCGCTCGGGCGGAAGACAGGAGTTCTTGATTAGGAATTCCGCGTCCTCACGGGTGTAAATGTCGTTCGTGATGACGCAAATGCTGTATTCCTTGCTCATATGACGGGTCAAACGCTCGATGAGTGCAGTTTTGCCCGAGCCGACCGCGATCGGATGCTGTCCCGTGCAGACGCCGTCCGCAATGCACGCACGGTACTCCCGCAGGCTCTCGACCGGTGCGATCTGCTCCGCGGCTTTCATGAGCCGCATACACAGCTTGGTACTGCCCTGTCTAACCTCCATCGGCGCACGATAGGCCGTGTACAGCCGGTCAAGCCGCTGCCACGCCTCCGGCTCAGGCGCGTACTGCATCGCCAGTGCGGCCACGCCCAGCTCCTGATACGGCGCAAGCGCCAGATAATCCGTGAGATACGCCGCCAGCGTTTCCGGCGAATGAACGGCGCCGCGCTGCACATAGGTCTCCAGACCGTTGGATAGCGTAAACGCGCCGATTGGAAACAAACTATCGCATATCTGCAGCATATACAGCCGTTTCAGTTCATTCATGGTGATGATGATGGCTGTGCGCCGTCCCGCTCGCGCCGTGCGCCCTGCACACGATATAGTCCGCGAAGGCGGCGTTCGTCTCGTGCGCGTCAAAGCCGAGGTGCTGCAGATACAGCAGCGTCGGCTCGTCATACGGCACGGTCACGCGGTCGGGCTCGATCTTGAGCGACAGATGCCGGTTGCCCAGCTCGAAGCACAGCCGCCCCATCTCCTGCATGGTGGAAACGCGCGTTTCGATCAGCCGTGACGGTGCAATCCGCACCGCATACACCTTGCCGTTCTCCCGTGCAAGAATATCGCCATCGTGCAGCGGCTCACCGACGCACACACCGAATTCCGTACCGTCCTCGGCGGTCTTGGCGATGCGCTTCTTTTCGGTCTCGAACCACTCAAACGGGATATTGACGACGGTTTCGGTCACGCCATCCCGTACATTGCCTACAATATGCTCAGTGATCATGTTGCTTTTCCTCCTCAGAACAGAAAAT
>OOIG01002657.1_pt1 | contig 11721 bp, 4 predicted proteins | sample 1692091 | NCBI WGS metagenome assembly OOIG01 (sample SAMN06348188, study PRJEB24527) | human gut metagenome | biome: human gut; feature: ankylosing spondylitis patient; material: feces | host: Homo sapiens | place: China | collected 2015-10
TTATCAGCTGGATGACACTTCCATCGGCTGGGATACCTTCGAGCTGGAGGAGATCACTGGTGTTGTGGTTGCCAACGAGTACGCTGACCTGTACAGCACTTCTCCCCTGAAGGCCGGCAAGACCGAGCTGAACGTGGATGGCGAGAGCTACACCCTTTCTTACAGCACCGCTCTTACCGACATCGGCGAGGCCCGCAACGCCTACATTACCGAGGGTGAGAATGTCCTGTACATTGCCGATGCCGGCAACACCGTCTTCGAGACCGGCGCTGCCACCGACATCGAGAAGGACAAGGACTTCGAGTCCGCTACCGGCCTGGAGCGCGATGAGGATACCACCGAGTACTTCATCAACTTCGACGGCGGCGCTGAGTACAAGGCTTCCGATGCGAAGATCAAGTACGAGCTGGTCGCTGCTGACAAGGCCGCTGCTGAAGCCTACGAGGAAGAGTACGGCATCGACATGAAGGGTGAGCTCACCTACACCAAGACCATCAATCCCGGCAAGGTCATCAGCGACACCGACATGGCTATCATGAAGGACATCTTCTATGAGGCCGACCTGGAGGATGATGTGGTCGTAGGCCAGATCTATGTCGGCACCCAGTCCCATGTGGACATCTCCGACGATCCCGACATGTCCTGGAAGGCCTTCCAGAACAAGTACATCGACACCGCTGAGAACGTTGTTGACTTCGATGAGACCGACAACGGCGAGTGGCTGAAGGTCATCGATAACGACGGTGACGGCATTGCCGACTACGTCCTGCTGACCGAGTTCGCTATGAGCTTCATCGACCGCATCTCCAAGGACAACGAGTACACCCTGGCTGACCTGGCCGACGGCGACGCTGTCACTTTCGATGACAACACCGTCGAGATTGACGGCGCCGACATCGTCACCGAGGATGAACTGGCCGAGGGCGACGTGGTCATCTACACTCTCATCGATGGCAAGTACTACATGAACATCGCTGAGAAGGTCACCGAGACCGTTGACAAGAAGGGTATCGACAAGCACGACGAGACCATGACCTGCGACGGCACTGTGTACACCCAGTCCCACATCGGCTACACCAACGACACCTATTATCACGATGTGACTGAGGCTCACACCGAGGAGACCTATGATCTGTATCTGGATCACTTCGGCTTTGTCCGCCTGTTCATCGAGTCCGATTACAACACCTTCATGCTCCTCACCGACGGTTACTATTATGACAATAACCGCACCGAGACCTTCCAGGCCTACTACTGGAATGTTGAGGCTGACGAGGAGACCCAGATCGACGTGGTCGACAACGACTACGCTGCCGACTTCATCTATGCCGATAAGAACATCATTTTCAACGGCGACGTGAATACCTGGGGTCGCCTGCTGGGCGCTGACACCACTTACCTGGGGAACGATGATTATTGGCCCTACAATGGCGTCTACGCCTCCAACATCGCCGGCTACACTGAGACCGACGATGGCTATGCTCTCAAGAGCGTTGAGGACAGCGCTGAGCGCATTGACTACGCTGTCCAGGCCATTGATGTGACCGACAGCACCGATCTGGATGACAAGACCCTGAAGACCGCTGACGACGACATCCAGACCACCACCGACACTCAGTACTACCTGGTCATCCGTTCCGAGGACAGCAAGACTGTGACCGGCTGGAACGTGGACGACGTCATCACCTGGACCGGCTACAACAACGTTCCCGCTGATGCCGAGCTGAATTTCGAGGATGGCCCCGTAGTCGCTTACGCTGTGACCCGCGATACCAAGACCACCGGCGACTACACCGTGGCCGATGTGGTTGTCTTCGAGACCACTGCTTACAGTGACCGCAACACCTACTTCGTCTACGACGTCAACAACTGGTCTGATATCGAGTACGTCTACGGCGTTGGTTACGATGCTGACGACGCCATTGCCAGCGACAACAAGCTCCTGGTTGAGGATGGTGCTAACGTCATCGCTGCCAACGAAATGATCGAGTTCTACAAGATCTACGATGATGAGCGCGTTGAGTTCATCGGTGATGATGACGGCGAGTATGCCGCCAACTACATCTACGCCGGCGACACTAAGACCGGTTACGATGTGGAGAACCGCAACTACATCCGTGTGGACATTGTCACCAACATCGTGGGTAACGATTTCGAGACTGACGAGATGTACATCTCCCTGGATGCCCCCATCTACTATGTGGACACCGACAGCAACGGCGACTATGTGGTCAAGGATCTTGACCGCGATGATGTCCAGCCCGGCGACAAGCTGATCGTCTTCGCCAACAAGGACGACGAGGTCCAGTATGCCATCAACGTCACTGCTAGCGTGGATGATAACGGCAACATCTTCCCCGATCTGTGCAGCGTGATGCCCCTCAGCGCTGATCAGAACGGCTTGGGCCTGTGGGATCGCATCGTTCTCAGCAACGTGTCCATCGACTACGACGCTTGGTATGACTATGTCGTGGATCAGGCTGAGGCTGCTCTGGCCGCCAATGAGCTGGATAAGCTGTATGCCGCTCAGGACGCCCTGAACTTCCTGCTGGATTATGAGGGTGCTCAGGATGCTCTGACCACTGCTCAGGCTTCTGAGCTGGGCCGTCTGCTCACTCTGGTCAACCAGGCCATCGCTGCCCTGGAGGGCGAGATTGACGCTGATCAGCTTGCTAAGCAGACTGTTCAGGCCCTGATCGACGCCTATAAGGACTTCTTGGACGCTGCTGACAAGGATGCTGCCCGCGAGGCTCTGTTTGACGCCGCTGTGGCTTACGAGAAGTATGCTGGTACCGCCTACGACAAGGCCGACGCTAAGGCTGCCTATGCTGCTGCTGAAGCTGCTGCCGATGCTCTCGCTAAGGATATCAACAATGCTGCTCTGAACGGCTTCGAAGCTATCGCTGAGGCCATGGATCTCCCGCAGTTGAGCGACAACGCCGAGAAGCTGGTGAACTGGGGCAAGGGTGGTGTCCCTGCCGAGGCTGCTTACGATGCCAAGCTGGAAGACATCGCTGAGGCCGCTGCTCTGTACAACAAGGCCAAGGCCCTGGTCGTGGCCTACGACGAGTGGAAGGCTGCTACCCTGCCCAGCGAGGTGACTGACGCCCGCGCTGTTTACGAGGCCGCCTACGAAGCAATCACCGCCGAGGAACTGGCTCTGACCAATACCTTTGGTGACAGCAATTCCTACGACGACTACTATGTCGGATGCAAGACTACTTTCACCACTGCCTACAATACGCTCAATGGTGAGATCAGTACGGCTAATGCCGAGAAGGTCGCTGCGGCTAAGAAGGCTCTGACTGGCAAGACTTGGGATGCCATCGTTGGTGCGGATCTGACTGCCAGCGACATCGAAGCCAACCTCAAGGCTCAGGTGGAAAAGGTCCTGGCTGATGAGAAGATCACTGGCGTGACTGTAAGCTTTGACAGCTATAAGATTGAGGCCCCCGCTGTTGGGACCACTGAGACCACTGTCTGGTTCCAGATCGACCTGAAGTGTGGTGCTGCTGAGGCTTCCGTTGGTGCCCAGACCGTTGCGGTAACCAACAACTGGAGCAATGCTTCTCTGACCAAGGCTGTAGAGAAGTATATTACCAGCTATGAGTGCTCGGCAGGTGCAACCCAGAATACTTACGAAGTTGCATTTAAGGGCGCAATCGAGGGTGTTTTCCCCGCTCTGAAGGATGTAACGGTTTCTGTCACTCTGGGCGGCAGTGTTAATGTCGGCGATACCTTCCAGGTCGCCGTTACTGCTACTGATCCTGTTGCCGGTGATATCAGCGTAACTGCTACTGCCACTATCACCCAGTAATCCCTTCTTAACCACGCAATTACCCCCCAAGGGCTAAGCCCTTGGGGGGTTCCCTTTTCCCATTAGCGGAACGCTATATAATTATAGTAATAATTATTCCAGTTAATAGCTGGATAAAGGCTTGAACTGGGAGACGGTAGCCGAAAACCATCTGCTAACAGTTGAACGGCGCGGTTTCCGCTGCTGGTAGTAGCAAATGCCCAAGTACCCAGGGCATCCTCTCCGCTGCTGCCTTCATAGTTTCGCATGATGATCAATGCGTTTGGCTTGAATCCCAGAGTGATGGTTTGTGGTTCCCCAGTCCCTGTATAGCTGCCGATTGCAAAAGGCATATAGTCTGAGCAAAAGGCATTGTCAGCGGTCGACTGGGCGGCGTCGGCCTTGCTCTCTGCAGTGTTAGCGGTGCTTTGGGCGCTCTCCGCTGCCGTTTGGGCCACAGAGGCGGCGTCCTTGGCCCCCTTGATACCGCCGTCAATGTTCTCCATGGCGTCGTTGAAGTCCTCCATTAAGATTCTGTCGCTTTCCACCCACTGTGGTAAGTGATAATTGGTTGTATAATTCATCCAAAACTCTCCTTGTCGTATTTTGTCCCGGTAGAAAACCGTTACACCCATAGGGTGTAACGGCTTTTTGTTGCCCGAAACCATACATCGTCAAAACAGAGAAAAAACATAAGCAAAGCGTAGGCTTTGCGCAAAAAGTTTTTCTTTTGGTTCTTTTCTTTGTTCACAAAGAAAAGAACAGCCTCGTCCTCCGCATGTCGCCGGGGCTTTCCCGCATATACTATTTCTGCATTACAGGATCCGCCGGTACTGAGCTAGGCGTCTATTGACAGGTCATCTGTTTCTTGCTATATTGAAATATACAACATTAATAACCCATTTGTGAGGAATAGCAATGCATACAAAGAGAAAAACCATCCTTATTTTGATGGTTGCCGTTCTGGTGTTGGCTGTTATGATCGGAGCGGGTGCGCCCCTGCTTACGCAGGACGCTCAAAAAATACAGAAAACATTTTCATACAGCAGCGAAGCCTTCGGAAATCCTTTAATCGGGTACGCTCCTTCTGCTTGGCATGACAGCGTAGACGATGATGTAACATTACTATACGTAGATATCACTTGGCGGGAGCTGGAGCCGGAGGAAGGCATTTTTGACTGGGAGAAGATCGAAGAGGAAAACCAGTTTGACCGGTGGCGGCTGGAGGGTAAGCATATCGTTCTCCGCTTCCTCTGCGACCTGCCCGGCGATGAAGAGCATATGGATATTCCGGATTGGCTCTACAAAAAGATCGGAGGTGCAGGAACCGCCTATCACAACTCATACGGATACGGATTCTGCCCGGATTACAGCAATTCCAAGTTCATAACCTACCACCAGAAGGCTGTTGACGCTCTGGGGGAACGGTATGGCCAGGATACCTTTATCAGCTATGTCGAGCTGGGAAGTCTGGGGCACTGGGGAGAGTGGCATATTGACTCCTCAGAAGGCCTTCCGGAGATGCCGGAGCAGGAAATTCGGGCCAAGTATATCAGGCATTGGGTGGATGCGTTTCCCCATGCGAAAATTCTCATGCGCCGCCCCTTTGCAGAGGCCGAGCAATACGGGTTCGGCTTGTACAATGATATGGTGGGCAACCAGAAATCTACCGCCGAATGGATGAATTGGATCCAAAGCGGAGGAGAATATGACCAAACCGGTGAAGAGAATGCTTTGGTCCCCATGACGGACGCTTGGAAGACGGCGCCCATAGGAGGAGAACTTACCTCCTCTATTTCGATGCAACAGTTGCTGAGCACAAATCTTTCCACCACGATCAAACATGTCCGTGATACCCACACAACGTTTCTGGGCCCCAAAATTGCCGATGAGAAATATTCAAAAGGATATGATGAGATTCTGTTGAATATGGGATATCGGATCTGGATATCTGATATGACCCTTTCCCCCAAGATGGGCGGAGGCATTCAGGTAGATCTGACCTGGCAAAACAGCGGCGTCGCACCTCTATATGCGGATTGGCCCACATATGTACAGGTCGTGGACAAAAGTGGCCGCATTCTGGAGTGGGTGGCAGTAGACATTGCACTGAGCGAACTTCTTCCGGGGGAAACAATCCAAACCACCACAACGTTCCATCAGGTGGAGGGGTGGGATACCCTGGATCAATATACCGTGCAGCTGGTCATTGTGGACCCGATGACCAATAGGGCCGCTGTTCGCTTTGCCAATAAGGAGGCCAATCCAGACAGCTGTGCACTGGCCTTGTATAAAGCATCGTAATATGCGCCAAAAATTCATGAGAAAAAACGTCACTTTGCATATGCGGCTGGTTCTTCCCAGTCGACAACTTTTGTGCTATTATAATCACATAATGTTGGCAAACACGGGTAAACCCGTGGACGCAAAGCCTTAGTGCCTAAACAGATTTTTCTGCATGGTTGACTGGCCGCAACAAATTTTGTTGCGGCCAGTTTTGTTGTATAGGGGAGATAATATGGCAGCCGAATATAATGCTCTGGTAATGAAAGAAACCGACGGTGTGGTATCTTTTGTGTACACAACGATATCGGGCAGTCAAATGCCCAGCATCATCAACGGGGAAAGCGGTCACCACATTTGTTATGTAAAAACGCTGACTGAGCTGCTTGCCAGACAGCTTGCCCAGCTTACGGATCAGTATGATCTGGATGAGGAAAAGATCTCCCAAATTGCATTGGCGTCCTCCCTGCATGATATTGGAAAATGCCGCATTCCTCATGCCATCTTAGATAAAAAGGGTCCTCTGACCCCCATTGAATACGACATCGTAAAGAAACACACGGTATTTGGCGGGGAGCTGATCGAAAAGGCCGGCGACGCATTGGATCCGGCAATAAGGGCCTATGCGAAGGATGTATGCCTTCACCACCATGAGCGATTTGATGGCACAGGGTATCCTGATGGTCTGAAAGGCGACGATATCCCTATCTGGGCGCAGATCGTTTCCATCGCAGATGCCTACGAGGCGATTACATCAGAGCGAAGTTACAAGAGCGCACTCTCCCGGGATGTTGCCTTGGAAATGATCACAAACGGCATGTGCGGCGTGTTTAACCCGCTGCTGATCCAATGCCTTATTCATGTGGCAGACCGCAAGGAACTGGAGGATATCCGCAGCAGTCTTATAACGTCCAGGGCTGTTCATATCGACCCCTATTCCCTCCCGCCCAAGAAAGTACTGCTGCTGGGCAATATGCGGTATATTACTCAGAAATTCATTGAGGATAGTTTTCCGGATGCACATATTTCCATTATCGGGAAATGCGCGGTAAAACCTTCCCGGAGTGTGAAGATCTATGACATCGATAAGCCGTATTACAGAGCCATTCTGGATACCAACGATTTTGACTTTATCATCTACTTTGCAAACGAGCTGACCTATGATACCGTTGACCCCAGCGATACCGAGGAACTGCGCCAGATTCTAAAGGCCTCCAAATATGTCTCCAGCGAAGCCAAATTCCTTTACCTTTCCTCTCTTGACGCAGCTTTTGATGGCACCAGCGACCGTGGAATCGTAGCGTCTGCAAAAGAGGAAATCTGTTTGTACTGGGCCAGACAAAACCATGTCAATCTTAAAATCGTGCGGATCCCCTATCTGTACAATGGCGCGGCCAAAAACGACTTTCTGTATAATCTGTTTGAGGAGATGCGCACGCAAAAAACCATACGGCTGCGTGAATCCGATTCCTCCGAAATTCACTTCCTCTCCTCGCAGGATTTGTCCGACCTGATTGTCCGGATTGCCGACGCCTGGACGCCGGGAGAAGGAATTCTCACAGTGAACGATGACTTCCACATTACATTTGGCGACCTCTGTAATGGGCTGGCCCAGCTCTCACTAGGCGTAACGTTTGACTTTACCGGCAAGAATCCTCCCAAGCGTCTGGATTTGAAAAACACTGCGCTCAAGCAGCAGTACAGTTGGTTTGCCAGGATTTCCCTGCTTACGGATCTGGAGGATGAGTATCGGGCTTACCAGGACACCCTTGTACCCACGGGAACATGGTGGGAGAGACTGAAAAAGCGTCTGGAAAAATACACCACACTGATTAAGATCACGGAACTGTTGGTGCTGTTCATTGTCTGTGAGGTTCTGGTCCAGGTCACCGATTCGGCCCTATATTTCTCACTAGTAGATTTCCGCCTGGCATATATCGTCATTATGGCAACACTCTATGGCCTGCCGTACGGCATGGGGGCGGCTACACTGTGCTCTTTGTCCTGGATCGCGGCAAAAATTCTTTCCGGAACCAATTGGCTGACGCTGTTCTATGAGCCTACAAACTGGCTTACATTTATCTTCTTTTTCCTGGTGGGTGGTATTTGCGGCTATGTCAAGCTCAAAAAAGATAATCAAATTAAATTTACTACCGAAGAAAACCACCTTCTGGAATCCAAGCTGGCATTTACGCGCCGGATCTACGAGGACACCTTCCGCGAAAAGCGGGACCTGAAAAAGCAGATTATCGGTTCCAAGGACAGTTTTGGAAAAATATTTGATATCACACGTCAGCTGAATACAGTGGATTCCCGGGAACTGTATCTCAAAATTATTGACAGTTTTGAGAGCATTCTGGAGAACAAGACCCTCAGCGTCTATTCCGTCAGCAACGGCAGTGCCTTTGCACGGCTTGAGGTCTCCTCCAGAGATATCATGCATGATGTCTCCCGTTCCATTTCGCTGGACACGTATGCGCCGGTCATGGAAGCATTGAACCGCGGCGAAGTTTGGCGCAATAACCATTTTATGCCCCACATGCCGATGTTTGCCTGCGGCATTTACCAGGATAACAAGCCGCTGCTTTTGATTTTTGTCTGGAATGCGCAGACGCATCAGCGGTCGTTATACTATGTCAATCTGCTTCGCATTCTGTGTGATCTGACGCAGATGTCCTTTATCCGCGCCCATGAGTACAGCCGTGCTATGCACGACCAGCAATACATCGGATATACCATTTTGCAAAATGCTCAGACGTTCCGCAACACACTGCATGTTTTCCATGAGCTGGAGGAACGCAGAGTCTTTCAGTTTTTGCAGCTGGCAGTGGATGATACCGGCAGATCCCAGGAAGAACTCAGCACGGTACTCTCTAAATGTGTGCGTACGAATGATATTGTGGGCTTACTGGAGGACGGAAGCGTTTGGCTGCTGTTGTCCCAGGCGGGGCCTGATGACCTGAAATTTATCCTTCCGCGGTTTGAACGCCAGGGCTTGTCTGTAAGAGTGGCGGAGATCCCTTCTCCTGAAGAACTGCTCGTCAAGGCAGAGGCTGCTGTGCCTGCCGAGGTGGAAGCTGTTCTGTCTGCGAAGGCGGAGCCATCTGTACCTGACGGGGCAAAGGCTGCGCTATCCGCAGATGCAGGAATAGCTGTGCCGGCCTGGACGGAAACTGTACTGACTGCGGATACAGAGACAGTTTCACCTGCCGCAGCAGAGGCGGTGATGTCTGCAAAAGCGAAGGCAGCTCCCTCTGCTGAGACCGGGACAGCACCGCGCGTCAAAACGCATACCATCTTCAAAATCAATATTGGTCTTCCCCACATCCGGCGGCCTTTGGGGGAACGCCATCAAAAGAGCGCGGGAGACACGCCTTCCCAAAAACGCGGTATAAAACAATGACAGCGTAGAGGTGCTGGGTAAATGCTGTGGTACGAAGTAGTCTTTTTGATATTGGTGCTTTTGCACCTGCTTTGCTGTGTGCTCATTTTCCTGGGCATTCAGTTCCGGATTTTGAAAGTGCGGAAACTGATGGTCCTAGTGGCCCTTTTTCTGCCCTTTTGGGGAGAACTGCTGGTTTTGATTCTGCATTTCCAAATCTTGTGCAAACAAACGGATCGAAGCAGCGTAGGCGTAGAAAAGTTCCAGGTTGAGTCGGAACTTTACAAAGGTATCGTACAAGATGACAGCCGTTCTTCCGGCTCTACTGTTTCTATGGAGGAGGCGCTGATTGTAAACACTCCCAAGGAGCGGCGAGCCTTGATCATGGATATCCTGAACGACAATCCCAAAGCCTACGTGGAGTTTTTAAAAATGGCCGGCAATAACAATGACACCGAGGTCGTGCATTACGCTGTTACTGCCATGGTGCAGATTGCAAAGGAAAATGATCAGACACTTTGGGAGTTGGAACAGAAATATATCCAAGATCCGGAGAATCTTACCAACCTGACGACGTACTGCGACTTTTTGTGGCACTGTTTGGAGCAGGGGCTGATGCAGGGACAGGTAGAACAAATGAACCGCAACCTGTTTGACACCCTGATCCGCAACAAGATCCGGCTGGCCCCTGCGCTGCTGACCGATTACCTTCGCTGTATCCAAAACGACATGGCGCTCAAAAACTATACTGCAGCCAGTGCCATGTTGGAAAATGCCGGGAAGATCTGGCCGGAGAGCGAAGACCTATTGATTTTACGGATACAGTATCTGGCAGATCTGCAGCGTGCGGAAGATCTGCAGGACCTGTTGAAGAAGTTGGACGAAAAAGCCGTTTATTTGTCTGCCAAAGCCAAAGAGGTGATTGCATTTTGGAGAGACTAAGAGCGAAATTTGCCGCATTTGAATACAAGGGACTTGCGGCAATTACCTTTGTGTTTGCTGCGATAACGATTATTCTGTTCCTAGAGCGAAGCGGCATTCAGTACCAATACAATACGCTCTCTCTTTCATTGCTGCCCGATGATGCTACTATGCCCAAAGCCGAGGCGCTGGCACAGGTCCCCAAGGATTGTCTGCTTTTATACAGCAGTGAGATTGTGGAAAGCCGGCAAGCTCTGGAAGAGTTTGAAATGATTCTGACGGATATGAAGGTGGGACATGATACCGTTGACATAGCTGAAGTGGAGGACTACGACTTCAATGACTATACAACGGCGATTCTGCTCATCAACAACCTCTCTTATCTGCAAGATAAACTGATAGAACTTGACACCTGGGTCTACAACGGCGGCGGAGCGATGTTTCCTCTGACCTTCGCAAAGGAACCCTACTTTTCCGTTATGGAGGCCAAGTTCGGCATCCTAGAATCTTCCTATGAAAACGCCTTGGTAGACAGCATCTATGTGACGGATAATTTCATGGTGGGCGGAGGCAAGAGCTTTTACATTACTGATCCCTGGAACTCAGCGCTGGCAATTCGCCTGAAAAATTCAGACAGCGTAACAGTTCACGCTTACACCGGAGATGATCGTCAGCTTCCCCTGATCTGGGAAAGCCGGTATGGAAGCGGAAAATTTGTGCTGGATAATTTTGGAATTTACACAAAGGATGTGCGGGGCCTCTATGCCGCATCCTACAGCTTATTGAACTCCGTAACTGTATACCCGGTCATTAACGCTTCCTGCTTCTATCTGGACGATTTTCCCTCCCAGATCCCCTCGGGCAGCAATGAGTACATCTGGCGTGATTACGGCACCTCCATCCGGGATTTTTATGTGAATATCTGGTGGCCGGATATGCTGGATATGGCAGAGGAACACGGCGTGAAATATACAGGTGTTATTATTGATAATTATGAGGATGATGTGTCCGGAGATGTTGTGGAACAGGAAGATGTGCAGAGATTTCAGTATTTTGGGAATATGCTGCTTCATCAGGGAGGAGAACTGGGATATCATGGATATAATCATCAGCCATTGAGCCTGTCAAATGTAGATTATGCAAATATCCTTCCATACAAAACATGGGAGAGTTATGATGCAATGAAAAAAGCCATGACAGAGCTGATACGGTTTGGAAAAGATATGTTTCCGGGGACAGAGTTGTCTGTTTATGTACCGCCGTCTAATGTGCTGTCAGATGAAGGGCGGGAAATGATCGTAAAAGAATTTCCGGAGATACGTACAATTGCAAGTAATTA
>OOIG01002658.1_pt1 | contig 11714 bp, 11 predicted proteins | sample 1692091 | NCBI WGS metagenome assembly OOIG01 (sample SAMN06348188, study PRJEB24527) | human gut metagenome | biome: human gut; feature: ankylosing spondylitis patient; material: feces | host: Homo sapiens | place: China | collected 2015-10
GTGCGCCGGTGAGAGTGGATACTCTACTTTGTTTTCTAACAACTATTTAAACTTATCACACACACGTATCCGTGTCAAGTGTTTTTTATTATTATATTCCTAATTTTAATGTACAAGTGTCAATAACGGGTAACACTGTTCTCAAAAAAATAAGATGAAAAGATTTAGCATTTTGATTTGTGGTTGAATGAGGAAACGAAGGCGACGAACGAAACCACAAATCCGGTGCCATACATTAACCCAAGATAATCTCCAATTACCGCACTCGGACTTCTGTAATGAAGGCAACTCTTACGCTTACATTCAAATAATAAGCGAAGATCCAGCTCACGGCGTGAAGCCGTGCCGGTTGCCTGTGATTTTGCGGTGTTTGCCGTTTAACGCTCATTAACGAATATTACATTTCTATTCTTTCCTCAGGTAGAACTCCCGGGTATGTTAAGAAAGCGTATACATCCGAACGAACAGAAACTTTAAAATGATTTTGAACTTCATTTTTTATCCTGTTTTTTGTTCCAAGAGATTTGTAATATTTATATGTCAGCTTGATTTTTTCAATAAATTTCAATATCTTCACCTCACAAATTGTAAATATAATGCGGCAATCTTTAAAATCCTCCGAAGCAGCAAAATTTATCAATCTTTTATTTGCCGATCCTACCAAAAGGTGAGTTTATTCCATATCACACATAAGATAAGCTGCCGAAAGAATTAAGCCAAATATTTGTTCCAACTTCTCGGCTATATCATCACTTAAAGATCCGTCAACATAGGCAAAACAAAGTATCAGCTTCAAAAAAGGCATACCCGCAGCAACACCGACAGTTGAAAGTACTTTAATACGTTCCCAGTTTTCTTCTGTTAATGGCTCAGTAATAACATCGTATATACTTTCCATATTCGTACATATATCATTGAAAAAAACGTCAACTAATCTCTTTTCTTTATCATTCAGCTGTTTTCCTTCAACGCCTATTGCTGCTGCAAGCAACAAGCTTTTGAAAATGACGTTAGAATTGGTCGCTTTCGAAATCACTATAACAAACTCGCGTCTCAAATCCATTGCCATTGACAAAATTTCGCTTTCCGATTTGTTTTTAAATTGGTTGGCTAAACTGTTAAATATATTTTCTGTTGCCATAATTTTGTTTCCCTGTTTTATAATATTCTTCTCGGTTATTGTTTTTAAAGGAATGTTATTTTTACCAGCCACTGGTACATGTTTCAAATTTGCAAGTAAACCTATCATTTTTTATTCCAAAAATATATCCTTTATAAACATAAGTTTTCCAACTCATAGAAGTCACAACATTTCCGTCTATATTCTCATACGAAACTATTATGCTGTCAAATTTATCTATAATAGCTTCTGCAAAACCATCATCATATGTACCGTTGTTTATCAAAAACGAAATAATTGTTTTTGTAAGATCATTGATAGTTTTTACACCATAATACGGAAATTCCTCGCACCTGTTATCCGACATATGATCAACATCTTTGTCAATATAACAATCAATTGAATCGGCAGCGCATACAGAACACTTATAATTGTATTGCTCTATCAACTGTTTAATAACATCATTTTTATAAGATATACTTATAAAGCTTGCTATTTTTGTTAAGCCATCATCAAAAGGTATCAGTGCTTTTTCTTTGATATTTACAATCATCCCATCTTTTGTTTTGCAGTCTTTGATAAACTCATCAACTTCAATATGCTTTTTAACCGCATATTTGTATGCGGCACTGTTTTTAATTGCTCTTATAACTAAATTTTCACATCTAAGAAATGCATATTCGCCTATATCGGTTACACTATCGGGGATGCTTATGCTTGCAAGATTTGTACAACCGCAGAATGCAAAATCACCTATGCTTCTTACACTGTCAGGTATGTTTATATTTGTAAGTTTTGTGCAATCTTCAAATGCACTTTCACCTATGCTTGTTACGCTGTTCGGTATTGTATATTCACCACTTTTGCATTTGGGATATATTACTAATTCCGATTTGTTCTTATCATACAGCACATCGTCAACAGAAGTATAATTCTTATTATTTTTATCAACAGTTATTGTTGTGAGTCCGGCATTATTGCCGAATGAGCCGAATGCACCTTTGCCTATGTTTGTTACACTTTCAGGTATGTTTATGTTCGTAAGACTTGTGCAACCAACGAATGCAAAAGAATATATATTTGTCACACTATTAGGTATGTTTATGCTTGTAAGACTCGTGCAACCAATAAATGCAGAAGGGCCTATGCTTTTTACGCCGTTCGGTATTGTATATTCACCCTTTTTGCCCTCGGGATATATTACCAATTTAGATTTGCTTTTATTATACAACACACCATCAACAGAAGCGTATTTCTTATTATTGTTATCAACAGTTATTGTTGTAAGTCCTACACAACCGCCGAATACACAATTTCCTAAACTTTTTACACTATCGGGTAGGTTTACACTTGTAAGGCTTATGCAATCGGCAAATGCGTAATTGCCTATGCTTATTACACTATCAGGTATATTTATGCTTGTAAGGCTTGTGCAACCTTTGAATGCATAATCACCTATGCTTGTTACACTGTCAGGTATATTTATGCTTGTAAGATTTGTGCAATCTCCAAATGCATTCTCATCTATATCTGTAACACCATCAGGTATGTTTATACTTGTAAGTTTTGTGCAATCTTCAAATGAATATTTGTTCATTTTCCGCTTTTCCTTTCCGTTTTATAATATTTATTTCTTAGATGTTACCGGTAAACTCATCAAATTCTTCTTCATCGTTGGTATATTTCATTTTGCAAGTGCTTAAATCGCTTAATTTAAAATCCCCGCCGCTGCCGCCGTCTTTTTCAAACTCGTCGCCGCATTGCATACCAAGATATTCGCCGGTTTGCAAATCATAGGTATAGCTTCTGAGATATGAAACATAGTTTTCTTCCCGTCCGGTAAGAGTTATTTTTGCAATATCATCCATTGAAGTAATATTTTCACGAATTTCATCAATAAATTCGGTTGCCTTTATGATTTCCCCATCTTCGTCCTCTGCGGTATTGGTTTCGACAAAAACCGGGGTGAAATTTTCATCATCCCAAGATGCAACCACACCTTTTTTCAGTTTTTCAATCAATGCATCTACAGTTTTGCTTGTTCCGAGTTCTTTCGGAGAAACATTAACGAAGGCTTCCCCCTCAAAGAAGTATCCCTCCTCATCTTCTGGAGCAGCACCCGTACCCGTAAAATTAATCGTATTGCCGTTTTTCAGATTAAAGTTAATTTCAACCACAAAGCTGCTGCTGCTTGAATTTGTTACAAAATCTGTTCTGATTTTCATATTGTTTGATCTCCTTTTAATTATAATATTTTTCTTTTTCCTCTTTCGCAGAAAACAATTTCCGGCATAAGCGGGCAGCCTCCCATACAAAGCTCGCGCTTTTCGCATTCCGGGCAGGCACCGCGCATTTTACTGCGGAATTGCTCAAAAGGCTCACTGTTCCAGGCTTCAACGACGGACATTTCGCGAAGTGAAACCTCATAGCGTTTTTCCTGGTCAAAGCTGCAGGGCACCATAGTCATATCGGCACCGATATAGCAGCTGTACCGCCCGCCCTCGCAGGTATCAAGCGATTCGGGCAAAACGGATTTGCAAAAGTTGATTGCGCCCGGCACGTTGCAGCTGTCCATACCCACTTTGAAGGAATGGCCTTTATCTATTTCGGCAAAAAATTTCGCCACCCGTTCATCACTTGCGGATAACATATTGGCTTTTGTACCTTGACCCGCCGGCTTATGCAAAAGAAATATCACCGCATTGATACCCATCGGGAAGTCTTCTTTTTGCAAACGCTCAAGCGCTTCGTCAATACTGTTTTTGCCGAGCACATAGTGAATATTTGTTTTCACGCCTGCATCAAGCAGCATTTGAATTGCTTTCAGCGTGTATTCGCTCCTGTACCAGCTTACCGCAACGGCACCGCAGTAACGTTTGCAAAGCTTTGCAATTTCCTCCGTCATACCGTAACCGGAGGTTGTGAAATTCGGTACAATATTGTTTTGACGACAAATTTTCAGTATTTCTTCAAAATGCTCGTGCTGATCGGGGTCGCCCCTGCCGCCGAGTGCGAATTGATTACATTTTCCTTTTGACTGTTCGGCTATCCTTCTAAAATCATCGAGAGACATATTCGGCTGCTCGACAAACATACCGCTTTGATAACATCCTATTCCCGCTTTGGCGCAAAGACCTGTTTTACCGTGAATGCAATGTCCCATAATACCCACGTCAATCAAATGCGGATACGAAGCCATAAACGGGTCTTTCCCGGTGTCCCTTCCGTTATCGTCAAGCACACCGGTTCTTACATACGCTCCCGTCTCGGTATCAAACGCATATTTAAAATGATGTTTATTATCCTGTACAACGTATTTCATAGCTATTTCAACTCTTCAAATTTCAGACCGTATTTCTTTGCAAAGGCTTCGGTTGACGAGCCCTTATGTGCACTTAACTTGAAATTTGTATTATCCGGAAAAACTGACGCATACAACGGATATTCAACATCATCACTCAAAACAGTTATTGAATTCAAGCTGTTCCATGTAAAAGCATAGTCTCCACATTTTTTAAGAGTCTTCGGCAGAACAGTATCCCCTGACAGTGCCTCGCAAGATGAAAAAGCATTTTCTCCGATATACTCCAACGAACACGGAAATTCTATTTTCTTTAAATATATACTGTTGTAAAATGCCCTTTTCCGTATAAATTTCAGTGATTTTGGCAATTTGATATTTTCAAGACGATTCGATTCGAAAGCGCTTTCTCCGATTTCAATAACGGTATCGGGGAAAATCACTTTACTCACTGTTACCGGCAGATCAAAAAAGGCTTTCTCTCCTATTTTTGTTACACAATCCGGAATAGTAACCTCTTTTTCCATACCGATATATCTTAATAAAACACCGTCATTAATATCCATTGCAGCCTCTCCGCCCTTAGCAATTTCCATTGCTCTTTCATAATAAGAATCCTGCGGGGGTATTCTGTTACTGGTTTTTAATTTCTTAAATTCACTATCAGATAAAATTGCGATTTTTTTGCCTTGAGATATTAAATGCAGCGCTTTGTAATAATCATTGCTTTTTAAATTGCTTGCCGAGTAGTAAACAACATAATTCGTTTTTGAATTTACAGCATTTCTCGCCGCGGCGCCGACTGTGCCGAGGAAATTTTGAATTGTGGTTGCGCTTTTCTTTGAATAACCGATTAAAGCAAAATTTTTACCTTTAAATAATTCCTGTGTTTGGTCGTCACCGCTCAAGCTTTCATTGGCAAGCGGGATTTTATGCTTCACCGCATATTTCATTGCAAACGATTTATCCGGTGCTTTAACGGAAACCTTGCGTCTGCCGCCGAAAAGCTGCTCGCCTATTTCCTTAAGGGAATCCGTAAATTCGGCGGTTTCCAGCTTTTTGCAGCCCGCAAAAGCCTTAAACCGTAATTCTTTAACAAAATTCGGAATTTTGATGCTTTTTGCCACACTGCCCCAAAAAGCATACGACGCAATGCTTTTGATTTCTTCCGGAAAAACGATCTCTGCAACATTTCTGTCGATTATGCATACTAATGTTGAAGTGGCAGTTTCTATCAACGCATTTCCTTTAACATAATAATAAGGATTGGCTGTATCAACCGTAATTTTCTTAAGCTTAGCGCAATTAAATGCACCTCCGGCAATTTTTTCAACATTCTCTCCGATAATAATTTCTTGTATTTCCTGATGTTCGTCAAATGTACCGCAGTCAATCATTTTGACGGTTTCAGGTATAACAACGGTCGAATCACCGCATATAGCTTCAGCATTTCCTGCATATAAATAATCATTCAAGCTTTTTTCGGGAGAAACCTGCAAATCCTTCCAGCTTATGTCTTCAACCGAAACTGCTTCGCTCCTGTCGGGTACCGTCAGTTCGCCGCCTGAGCCTTCGCACTCAAAAGGCTGCCCTTCTTCATATTTTATATATGAGCCATTTGATAAATCGTACAAATATTTCAGAGATATTAGTTCCGAATGTCTGCCCAAGGTTCTTCCGGAAATTGCAATTTTCTTAATTTTATTAATACTCACATTATCTTCTAAGCTTTTGACGGTTTCTTTATACTTAGATGCCGAATAACTGTGGTCATTCAACGGTTTATTATCCGCAGTTATACCGTTGTTCAAAAGTTTTACCAGTTCATGTATGCTTTTGCTTTTTCCAAGGCGTTTTGCGCTTAGAGCGGCATCAATATAGGAAAAAACGGAGCCTCCGGCATCTTCCGGATTCCCATATAAGGTAATAACATCCTTTTCACCGTCGCGATAAATGAAATCCAATTCCAACACGAAGCTGCTGCTGCTTGAATTTGTTACAAAATCTGTCCTGATTTTCATTTTGAATTCCTCCTTATTTTTTGAATATTAAATATTGAGTTTTTCTTTTAAGCGCTCTAAATCAGTTTGTGTGAAATTATCCGGATTGATACCGCATTCAGAGCAATGAAATTCAAAGGTTGCACGGTCAACCTCTGTTATTCCCGCTGCTAAAAGTGAGTTCGCCAGCTTTTGTATATGCTCATCTCTAATTCCGTTATATCCTGCTTCATCAATCATTCCAAGCTGCCACGGTTCAAACATTATTTCACCTCCGAAAAAGCTTTAAGTAAATTGGCAAACGGCGTATAACCCGAATTTTCATTTCCGCCGATGCTTATATATGGGCTTAATTTAAACGCTCCCTCTTTTTCGTTTTCCATTTTTGCAAAGAGCAGGGCTGTATTTTTTGCGTCTGTCAAAGCGTTATGAACATTTTCGTCATAATCCAATGATGATATGTTTAACGCTTCCACTAAGCTGTAACATCTTTCAGAGCCCATTATGTCACTAAAGGTTTTTTGACAGTCAATCCAGCTGTTTAAAAGCGAATCAAACTTTGGAATATTTATAGATTTTTCCTTGACCTCGTTACGAATTTGAGTTTCATCACTTTTACTCCACGAAACCAATATTGTATTTTGCGGCAGCCAATTAACAAACTCACTTAATGCCTCTCGGCAATCAGGTGCAGCGCTTACATCATCATTTGTTATACCGGTTAAATTTTCAATAACCTGATCTATCTTTCCGTATTGCGGATGCACATAGGTCATAAATGTATCGCAGACTTTTAAAGCCTTGTCCAATAAAACCGCACCAATTTGAATAATCTCGTGGCGCCATTTAAACTCATCTGCCTGTGCGCGAAATGGCACATTACACATTTCAAAATCTACTATGACATAGCAAGACATATAGGCCTCATATCCTCTTTGATAAGATTTTTAAATATTATAAATCATAAAACGAATAATTGCTACCGATCAGAGTATACGGTGTCGGCAAAGTTCGACAGCAAAATCACAGGCTTGATGTCACAGCTTCAAGCATATTCTTGAATTTTTCCTTGACATTCTCGGGCGATTTTATTTTCACCTTACCGCCGAAGCCAAATACCCAACAGAAAAATATATTGGTTATGGCAACCTCAACGTTAATATCAAAGGTGGTTTCGGTTTTATTTAAAATTTGTGTGTTTATCCCGAATTTATCTAAAACAGAGCCGATAACCGAATTATCGCACCTCAGTGTCACAATTTCCCGCTTGGCACTGAACATATGAAACATCGTGTTAAGGTGTTTATCTAAATCGAAATTCTCGGGTAAAGGCAAAGCACTTTCCTCTAAAATTTCTGGTTGAGAGGCAATGCGGTCAATTCTGAAGCTTGAAACGGCATTATGCTTTTCACAATAGCCCACAAGATAGTAAAACTCTCCGTTCCAAACCAGCTTATACGGGCTCACAACATATTTATAGCCGCCGTGCCGCAGGCGCTTTTCTTTGTTTACCGTGTACTCAAAATAGTAAAACGTGATTTTTCTGTGTTTGTTTATAGCCTCGTTTACAGTATCCGAAACAATAAAAATCATTTCGTTATCGGTTTTAATCCGCCGCTCAACCGAAACGTTCCTCCTGAAATCCGTCGCCTTGTTTTTACCCGCAAGACGCGCCAGCTTATCGGCAAGAATTTTACTTTTGATTTTGCTGATAAACCGCGCGGTTTCAACAGCGTCAATCAAGGTTTTAAGCTCGGCATCGTCAAATTCGCGGCTGACAAGATTGTATTGGTTCTGCGAGGATTTGGTAATTTGAATATCCATACCAAATTGCTTTAAAACAGCAATATCAGCGGCGATAGTAGTGCGGTGAGACGAAATTCCGTAGTCCGTTTCAAGCTTTTTAATAAGCTGCGATGTGGTTAAAAAGTGATTTTCATCTGTGCAGTCGTATATAATTTTAGCAAGATAAAGCAGTCTCAATTTTAATTCCTTGTCCATAAGCTCAGCCCCTAATTAAATTTTCTTAATCCCCAATGTTCCTTGTTTTTTCCTTAGCGTAAAGCTTTATCACAAGCTCTATAAACAAAACACCCTGTTTTGCGTATCTGCTCCGCTCGTTGATTTTTTCAATGTATGAGGCGGTTGCTTTTTGTATTGCGGCATAGCCCGAATCATATAACGGCGCTAAAACATTACAAAGCTCTGCCGGAAGATTACCCAACGATTTTCCGTATTTATCGGTAATGGTAAAATTATTTGAATTATACCTATTTTCACTTTCTCGTACAACTTTAACCAAATTTCCCACAGCAAGCCTTTCAAGGTTTTGCGTACGATTATCATATCGCAAGCCCTTAACCTCTGTTCTTAATGTAATCATATTAGAGCAATCGTCATATTCACCCATATATTGCTCGAGATTTTCCATCATACCGGGTTCAAAGTAATCTTCGGTTACAGTTTCAGAAAGTTCATATTTATGCTTGAGTTCGCCAACAAAATCCAGCAAATTGTTTTTTGCGTTCAAAATATCAAAATCAGCCATAAGTTTCACCCTAAAAATCAAATTCAACATTAAACGCAATGTTAATATTGAATTTTAAAATTTGCTGCGCCTCACCCAAACTGTCTTTAGGCGATTTTATAACCAAATAACAGCTTTTAAGGCTCGAAGCACCGCTTTTAAGAGAAAAATTAACCTTTGTTGCTTCTCCGTCCAGCACACTTATTTCCTGCAAGGGCGACAATTCTTCAAATTTTTCATCCGCAAAATAAACCAGGGCTGTCGAATTATCGCTTTGCTCGTCGGTGCATTTAATTGCCGAAAATAAAAGTGAAAAATTAAGATTGGTAATAGTTCTGTTTTCCCTGCAAAATATGTACGGTTCATCAGGGTGACGTTCGGCAATAAGCATGCCATTTTTAGGCAATTCTTCTTTTTCGGGTATAAATACAGTCCCGTCCGAATCCACCTCATCCTTAATAAGTGATACTGCATCGTTAAGTCTATGCAGCTGAGTATTTAATTTTTCTTTTTCTGTGTCTGACAGCTTATCAATAATTCTTGTATCAATATCCATAAGCATAGAGAGACTCTTATTTACTATTTGTGACGGGCGGCTCTTAGTTTGCTGCTTTTTTGATTGAAGCATAGAGCGTTCCATAGAGAATTGCAATTCATCGGATAAATCCTCGTTATTTTTAATAAATTCATCCAATTCCCTTTTATTAGTAATGCGGTACTCCTGTTTCTTTTCTTCAATTTCATCAGCAATTTTAATTTGTTTTTTAATGTATGATGAATACATTCCGGTTTCCATCATTTTTTTAACATTTCTTATGTATTTTCGTTGATCATTGCAAGAGCCCATCATTATATTGTTAAAAATACTTTTTTTAAGGTCTCTTTTGCTTTCTTCAGTTTCGCATCTTTTAATAAGCGGAACTGTTTCATAAAACACCCCATACACCTGCATTTCGCGTGCGACGTGATACTGCTTTGCAACTCCCATAAATTCCAAAAATTCTATTATAAGGCTTGCCGTTTCAAGCCTTCTTTTAACTTCAGTAAGCGGAATATTTGTGCTTTGAACATATTCATCAACAGTCAACAGCTCTGTTTCAACAATATCGTGATAGGCACCGATAGCCATATCAATTAAATTGTAATCCACTCTTTGTTCTTCGCCGTGCTGTATTGCAAGCTCAAGCATTTTAATATGCTTTTGATTATTTTCAGTCTGTGAATCTAAAATAACTGTTTCAAAATATTTAACACTTTCATCCTCTGCGTTAAGCAATCGAAGGCAGGTAAAACGGCGATTACCGTCAATAATTCTTCCGTCCGAAAGCACAACACCCGGCTCACGCTGATTAACAAGGGCAATGTTGTTTTTGGTCTTTTCAATTGCGGTAGAATTACTGTCGATAATAAATTTTTCTATGATTTTATTATATTCTTCTCGTGAAAGCTCTGAAAAAGCAGTATTCGCAGTATCGTTTTTATACTGTGTAATCCATGTGGCTATTCTATCGTTCTGATCATTATAAAACAACTGATCAAGTCTTACCTTATATACCGGGTATGCCTTGGTTATACCGCCGAGAGTCAACTTTCTTGAAAGATTTGTTTTTGCAACGATTGTATCGTCATATATTTCCAATAAATTCATAATCTGCCTCCAGTTAATCATCAAATTCCGAATAATAGACTTCTTTGTTTATATAAAATTTGTCCATTATTTCGTCATAGTAAAAATCAGTTCCGCTAATAGCCTCAATCACATCATATCTGCCGGGTACTTTTATGCCGAAGCTGTCAAAGCAATCATCATTAAATTGCTCAAAATCCACATCACTGTATTTTGACAATTGTGATAGAATAAATGATTTTTTTGAAATCTTACTGTCGGCATTTCCTTTATAAAGCAGCGTTTCTCCGAAAATCTGTGTAGATGCGAATTTATCGCTTGCTTCAAGTATACCGATATAGAATATTCCGTCTAAGCCCAGCGAATCCAATTTTGATTCAAGTCCAAATGCTTTTAAAGAATGAGCGGTTAAATATTCGTCATTTTCTGCGTCGTCATATACCCTTTGGCAATAATCCTTAATGTCACCTTTTAAAATTCCGAACTTCTCCAGCCTACGGAAATTTATGTACTGATCCTTTGCAAAAAGCATTATGTCATAATTTTTACGCAAATCATAAAGCGCGGTTTGATATGAACCCAGGTTTCCGTAAGCAGTATTAAAATCTTTAAGCGGAAAGATATCATTTTTCATAAGCTCATCACGAAAGTATTCTGCCGCATGTGAATAGCTTTTAAGCACATAATTGTTAAAGACCTTATATCCTAACGCTTTTAACGAACGATGATTAATTTCTTCCGTGTCTGCGTCTTTAAAAATTTTACCGTAAATTTCTTTAATTTCTGAGATATAGTAAAATTCATTCGGCAAATAAGATTTTAGTGCTTCAATTCTGTCCGCCGGAACCTGCTTAAATTCGACACTGTATATACCGTTATGCAGTAAATCCCTAAACGGTTGAAAATATGTGGCTTGGGCAGTTGCTCTGTCATATCCGTATTCAGAGTAAACATAATCGGTAAGATTCTCTAAGGTAATCGGTGAAAAGGCAGATATTATTTCAAATATTGCTTTTTCTCTGTCAAACTCACCAAACCGTATCATAGGCTGCTTATTGATCTGTATATCGTTATAATTATTTTTATCGCAAATTGCAATAGCAAGTTGAAACAAAATTAAAATAGCAGTGACTTTATGG
>OOIG01002661.1_pt1 | contig 11710 bp, 15 predicted proteins | sample 1692091 | NCBI WGS metagenome assembly OOIG01 (sample SAMN06348188, study PRJEB24527) | human gut metagenome | biome: human gut; feature: ankylosing spondylitis patient; material: feces | host: Homo sapiens | place: China | collected 2015-10
TCTCCTCCGGCGTCAGGGGGCGCTTCACCCTGGCGGGGGAGCCAACGGCCATGCAGCCGTCAGGGATGACGGCGTTCTGCGTCACCAGCGCGCCGGCGCCGATGAGGCAGCTTTTGCCGATCTGCGCACCGTTGAGGACGATGGCGCCCATACCGATCAGCGTCTCGTCGCCGACGGTGCAGCCGTGGAGGATGGCGCCGTGGCCCACGGTGACGTTTTTGCCCACCGTTACCGGCAGGTCGTACTCCACATGGACCACGCAGTTATCCTGTATGTTGGTACCCTCGCCGATGGAAATGGGGGCGCGGTCGCCCCGGAGCACCGCGTTGTAGAACACGCTGCTGTTTTCGGCCAGATGTACCTCGCCCCGGACGACGGCGCCGGGGGCCACAAAGGCGGAGGGATGGATGTCGGGGGTTTTCATAAAAGGGTGCTCCTCTCGAAAAATTTCCCCTATTGTACCACGTTTTTTTCGGATATCCACCGGTTTTCAGGAAATTTCTTAAAAATCGCCCTTACATTTTTTGACACAATGTGGTATAATTCTACCAGATAGAAAAGCCGCGTGTCCGAAGGAGAGAGCGGACGGGCGGCGTGTTTCCGTGTGTTTTGTGTGTGAGGAGCGTGACAGAATGTTTGCAGCAGGTGATCTGGTGGTGTACGGCGGCGAGGGCGTCTGCCGGGTGGAGCGTATCGGCCCGTCCGGCATGTCCTACGACGATGGGGACAGGCTCTATTATCATCTGACCCCGCTGTACCGCAGCGGAACGGTGCTGACACCGGTGGACACCGGCGTGCTGATGCGTCCCGTCATCACCCGGGAGGCGGCGCTGGCCCTCATCGCGGCCATCCCGTCGCTGCCGCCCTGCAAGCCGGAGCAGGCAGGCGTCCGGGCCGCCCGGGACTTCTACCATCAGGTGGTGATGCGGTGCGAGTGCGGTGAGCTGGCGGCCATGATCCACAGCGTGTGCCGCAAGCGGGCGTGGGCCCTGCGCCACGGCAAGAAGGTCAGCCAGATGGACGAGCGCTATCTCAAGCGGGCCGAGGATCAGCTGTACGGCGAGCTGGCCGCCGTGCTGGGCACGGAGCGGGGCGACGTGGCGGCGCTGATCCGCCAGAGCTGGCCCGGCTGGCCGGAGAAGCTGCCGGAGCCTGTGCCGGCAGAGATGTGAAAAGCGAAATAAATATCCCCCGGCCTAGCCGGGGGTATTTCTTAGACGGGCGAAGCCCTATGTTACCAGCCACGCCTCATGCGGCGTTGGTACGACTTGCCATTTGCATAGGCTGTCCTACCCACACCGGTATAAGTCCGGCACCTTTTCATTCTTATATAGCCGTCATCCCTAACACTTATGCTTTTTCTTCTGCCTAATTATCTCAACAGCAATCTTTACTTCTATCACACAACTTGCTAAACTGTTTCTGCCACTTCATTCTTGAATGGCCTCCCTTTGTTTTGTAGTTTGCAGTTGCCAGACCGCATCTCTACTATAACAGAGGGAGTTTTATTTTTCCTCATCGGCAGCAGCCTCTTTTGAACCACTCGCCCAGCGAGTGGTTTTCGGGATACAAAAAAGAGCGCACCCGCCGGTGCGCCCTTTCCCTTCGCTTTTTACTTTTCGCCGCATAGCTGCCGCCGCAGGACGTCCCGGTTCTCCTCCGTCACCGTGACCACCCGCACCCGCGGGTGCGCCGCCACGCGGCGCAGGAACGCGCTGTCCGCCTGCTGCAAAACGCCGTATACCGGCTTTTCGCCGTCCAGCGCCGCCAGCACCGCCGCCTGAAACCCCTGTGCCGCCGCCTCCGAGGGCCCCAGCTCGTCCATCACCACGATGTCGCATCCCGCCGTATCCGCCAGCGCCGCCGGGCCCAGCAGGTCGAACCGCTCCGGCCGCCGCTCCCCGCAGAAGCATACCAGATTCGCAGGCGACGGCTGCTCGTCCTCTGCCGCCTGCAGCAGATGGATGGAGGGGCGATCGAACACGCCGGTCACCCGCCGGGTAAAAAAGCCGCCCAGCCGCTTCCCGCCCAGCAGCGCCCGCAGCAGCGTGGACTTGCCCACGCCCTTCCGCCCCGTCAGAAACAGGTGCTCAGTGCATGGGGCAGCCATGGTGCTCCTCCCCGTGGGCCTCCCTCCGGGTGGCTCGTACAAGGATCATCTCCCCGGTGATGGACACGGCGATCTCCTCCGGCGTCACGGCCTTGATGGCGGTGCCCACCGGCGTGTGGACAAAGGCGATGGCCTCCTCGGCGATGCCCGCCTCCCGCAGCCGCTGGTTGACGAAGGCCGTTTTCTTCCGGGAGCCGATGACGCCCACATAGGCCGTCTCCCCCCGCAGCACCTGCACCTGCGCCTGAAAATCGTACTCGTGGCCGTTGGTCATGATGACCACATAGTCCTCCGGACTCACGGTGAGATAGTCACGGATGCGGGTAAAGTCGCCGCAGATGACCAGATCCGCCTGCGGAAACCGCTCCCGGGTGGCAAACTGGGGCCGGTCGTCAAATACCACCGGCCGGAACCCCACGGTACACAGCAGCGGCACCAGCGCCCTTGCGATGTGCCCCGCGCCGAAGATCACCGCCCGTTCCCCAACGGGCAAGGGCATCGTAAAGCAGTTATCCTTGTCAGCTTCATCATCCGTCAGATAGGGCATCTCCCCGTCCAGCGGCTGCACCAGCCAGCCCTTTTCCCGCACGGATACCCGCCGCAGCACCTCCGCCGCCAGCGTGTCCCACGCCTGCTCCTCCACGGGGATGCGCCGGAAGTACACGGTCACGTCGCCGCCGCAGACCATGCCGGTGCTCTGGGCGCTGCCGTCCCGCCGCAGGCGAAGCTCCCGCGTTTTACTGCGGACGCCGCCGGCCAGCATCTCCTGCGCCGTGGCAATGGATTGGCCCTCCACGGCGCCGCCGCCGATGGTACCGGCCAGCAGACCGTCCCGGCCCACCAGCATCTGGCTTCCCCTGCCCCGGGGCGCGGAGCCGTCGTCCCAGATGATGGTGGCCAGCACCGTGTCATGCTTCTTCTCCCGCTGGTACACCAGCGTCTGAAAAATGGTGTTCATGGACTCTCCTTCCGCCGCACAGGCGGCTCGTTCACGAACACCCGGCGGCTGCCTTCAGCCGCCGGGTGTTCTTTGTTTTCGCTTACGCCGCCGCGTCCGCTGCGGGCAGGGAGTTGGCCACCAGCGCGTCATACTGCGCCCGGGTCAGCTCACAGTGGTAGAACATCTGGAAGTAGCTGCTGACCTCGGTGTACAGGTCATAATCCACCGCATCAGGATACAGCACGGTGGTCATCCACATCATGCCCAGCAGGCGCTGGACACTGGGCGGGAAGCCCATCCAGTTGTAGGGTCCCATGGGAACCTCGTAGTACGCGCCGTTCTTGATGGCGGTGAGGGTCTGCCAGTTTTCGTTGTCAGCCACGGTGTCGTAGATGCTGCCGGGGGCGAACAGGATCACATCGGGGTTCCAGCTGAGGATCTGCTCCATGTCCACCTCGTTGCCGGTGCCCTTGCCGGACGGCTCATCCACCACGGCCAGATTGTTGGCCAGCATGTCAATGACCTCGGCGTGATAGGAGCCCTGTGCGATGACGTTCAGCCCCTCGTCGCCGGTGATGTAAAGGATATTCGCCTTCTCCACGCTGTTCGCGATCTCCACAGCGCGGTCATAGGCGAAGCGGCAGTAGTCCGCCAGACCCTGCGCCTCGTTGGGCATTGCCAGGAGGTCACCCAGCATGGCGTATGTATCGTCCATAGAGGCGAGGTATGCGTCAATGTGGACGAAGGGGATGCCGGTCTGCTCCTGCAGGCCGTCCATGTCCTCGGCGATGCTGCCCTTGGGCTCACCCACGTCAATGACCACGTCGGGGGCGGCGGCCAGCAGCGTCTCCAGATTCATCTCACCCTTGCCGCCGTAGAGCTGGCCCAGCAGGGGCAGATCATAGTATCTGGTGTCCAGGAACTCCGCGGCGCTCTCGTCCCACGCATTGGCAATGCCCACCAGCTTGTCGGGAGCCAGCGCGAACACCACGATCTGGGCCAGTGGGCCGGAGATGGCGACCTTCTCCACGTTCACGGGCACCGTGACCTCGCGGCTGCAGGAGTCCTTGAACACGCGGGTGGCGTCCTCCGTCACGGGGATATCCTGACTGTCGCCGCCGTCATCCGCGGGCTTGGCGCCGCAGGCGAACAGGGAGACGGACATCACCAGCGCCAGCAACAGCGCTATCCATTTTTTTCCATCCATTGTCATTTCCTCCCGATAATTTCATTTATTTCTTGAAATTTCCGGTTTATTTCCGGTTAATTGCAGATCATATTTCCGGTTGACGCCCCTCTTGAATTTTTGCCGCGTCAAAAACAAGGATCCCCGCCGGACGCAGGCTCGGCAGCCGCCACGGGGACTCACTGTCCCCCGTCTCCTCCAGCCGCTCCCGAAGCAGCGCGTCCGTGATGAGGGACACATCGTCCCGGCGGCGGTACACCTCAAAAAAGCGGCGGGCGTCCTCCCAGCTGCGGAAGGGCTGGTCGAAGCGGAACGCCGTCCGCTTCAGCTCATAGGGGATGCCCAGCTCAGACAGGCGGCGGCAGGCGGCGTCTACGCCGTGGGTGCCGCCCAGCGGCTGCTTCGTCACGGTGAAGCGGTGGCCGGTCTGGTCGCGCTTGACGGCAATGACCGTGCCCCGGCACCGGGCCGCCGCCACGGACAATATCTCGTCCATACTGCCGAAGAAGCAGAACACCATGGCGTCATAAGGCTTTGCGGGGCGGTGGGTGAACACGTCGGCGCACAGCGGCGTCACGTTTTCGATGTGCCGCGCCGCCAGTTCCCGCCGCAGCACCGCCAGCGCGGCGTCGTCCCGCTCTGCCGCCGTGATATGGCGGACATGGGGCGCCAGCGCCAGTGAGAGATAGCCAAGGCCGCAGCCCGCGTCGCACACCGCGTCATCCGGGTGTAGATAGGGCAGCAGCTCCGACGCCAGACGCCGGTGGAAGTCAGTATGTCCGGCGGCGTCGGCCATGAAGCGGATCATGTCATCCGTCCAGCGGAACATCGTCCTCCCCTCCCTTCGGCACGATGGCGGGGCCGTGCTCTGTTTTCAGCATCGCCGCGTCCACGCCGTAGAGACGGTGCAGCAGCTCTGCCGTCAGCATATCCTTTGTTGCACCGAATGCGGCAACTCCGCCGCCGGACAGCGCCAGCACCCGGTCGGCGAAGCGCAGGGTGTGCTGGGGGTCGTGGGTGGAGAGGATGACCGTATAGCCCCGGCGGGTCAGCGCCTTCACGCAGCACAGCACCCGCAGCTGGTTGCCGTAGTCCAGCGAGGACGTGGGCTCGTCCATCACCAGAATGTCCGCCTGCTGGCACAGCGCCCGGGCAATGAGCACCAGCTGCTGCTGACCGCCGGACAGCTCCGAAAAGCTGCGGGCGGCCAGCTGCGCCACGCCCAACTGCTCCAATGCGGACATGGCCCGCCCCTCCTGCTGCGGGGAGGGAGCGCGGAACGGCGACAGCTGACGGGTCAGCCCCATCAGCGCCGTGTCCAGCACGGAATAGCCGAAGGTGGGGCGGTGTATCTGAGGGATGTAGGCAATATGAGCCGCCAACGCCCGTTGACCCAATGTCCGGGCGTCCCGGCCGTCCAGCAGAATAGCGCCGCCATAGTCCGGCAAACCGCCGAGGATACAACGGAACAGGGTGCTTTTCCCCGCGCCGTTGGGTCCCAGAACAGACAGCAGCTCCCCCGGCTCCGCCGTAAAGGACACGTTTTGCAGGGCGGTGTGTCCACCGCGATAGGTGTAGGACAAATCGTTGACCGTCAGCTTCACAGACGCTCCTCCCCCCTTACCATCAGATAGACGAAGAAGGGCGCGCCCACAAAGGCCGTCAGAATGCCGATGGGAATCTCCACTGCCGTCAGGCAGCGGGCAAAATTGTCCACCAGCAGCAGGAACGCCGCGCCGAATACCATGGACATGGGCAGCAGATAACGGCAGTCGTTGCCAACCATCCGGCGGCTGAGGTGTGGGATCACCAGTCCCACCCAGCCGATCATACCGGACACGGACACCGCCGCCGCTGTCAGCACCGTGGACGAGAGGATCACCGCCAGACGCAGCCGATCGGTGTGCACTCCCATGGCGCGGGCTTCGTCCGGCGACAGGGTCAGCAGGTTCATCCGCCACCGCAGCAGAAGCAGGGGCACCAGCCCCACCGCCATGCAGACGGCAGCGAATTTCACCGTGCCCATCCGCGTACCGGACAGGCTGCCCATGAGCCAGTAGGTGATCTGGGGCAGCTGGTTGGTGGGGTCGGCCACCAGCTTGATGTAGGAGGTGCAGGCGGAGAACAGCGACCCCACCATGATGCCCGCCAGCAGCAGGTTCACCACGCGATTGCCCCGGGTGTGGTTCCCCACCAGATAGACCAGCGCCACGGAAAGCAGGCTGGCCAGAAACGCGAATACGGTGATCATAACGGCGCCCTGCCCCGTCAGGATGGCCAGCGCCGCGCCGAAGCAGGCGCCGGAGGAGGCACCCAGAATGTCCGGCGCCGCCATGGGGTTCTGGAACACCGTCTGGTACCCTGTCCCGGCGGCGGACAGGCCGCAGCCCACCAGACAGGCCAGCAGGATACGGGGCAGGCGCACGTTCAGCACGGCGATGGCCATGTTGTCCGTCCACGTCTGCTCAAGGGGAAGCACGCCCGACAGAAGGATGCGCACCACCTGACCCAGCGGCACGCCGTAGCGCCCCATAACAAAGGACAGCAAAAACAGCGCCAGCAGCGCTGACGCCATGATAACAATGCTTCGCACGGGGTGTCGGGGTGTGTACACGGTCTGTCCCGCCCTTCTGATAGTCTCGCTCTATATTTTACAGAATAACGGTCGAAATGCAAGGGTCGTTGTTCGGTATTATCGGATTATATTCCGACTATGGAGCATTTTCCGAAAAGAGGTTATAAGGGTTTCCGATACCCTCTCATACATTCCCGCTTTTCACGCCGGCGGCGGTGCGATATAATGAAACCAAAATCAGCAACGCTTTAAAAGAGTAAAGGAGGGCGTCTATGGCGCGCTATGTACCCGACCCCGCCCGGCGCATTGCGGTATTTCTGGGGGAGGCCGGCTGCGGTAAATCCGAGCTGTCCGTCCACTGGGCGCTTCAGGCGGCAGCGGAGGGAAAAACGGTGTCCTTCTTCGATCTGGATCAGACGAAGCCCCTGATGCGCTCCCGTGATGTGGAGAGCCTGCTGGAAAGCGCGGGCGTGTCCGTCCGCTTCGAGCACCAGACCGCCGATGCGCCCACGCAGGTGGGCGGCCTTGTACCGGCGCTGCTGGACGAAAAGCGCACCGTCATTCTGGACGTAGGCGGCAACGACACCGGCGCGCGGCTCATCGGCGGCTGCGCCCACCTGCTGAAAAGTGCGGATGCCTGGTTTGTGGTGAATCCCTACCGCCCCTGGTCGGGCACCGTGGAGCACATCGACGGAACGCTCAGCGCCGTGCTGCGCGCCGCGCGGCTGGGTATGCCCCGGTTCCTGCTGAATCCCTCGTTGGGCGCGCAGACCACGGCGGAGGAATTCCTCACCGGTCTGGAGACGGGGCTGCGGCTGCTGTCCCCCTATGTCAAGGTAGAGGCGGCGGCGGTGACGGAGTCCCTGCTGCCGCAGGTGGAGAGTCACACCGAGCTGCCGCTGATCCCCATCACACCGCGTATGTCCGTCCCGGCTGCGGGACTTGATGAATAAAAAGGAGGAATCGAAATGGCGCAAGTCACCATCCGCGCGGAGAGCTGCAAGAGCTGCGGCTACTGCGTGAAGTTCTGTCCCAAGGGCGTGCTGGCCGTGGGACACGAGGTCAACTCCAAGGGCTATCCCTTCGTGGTAGCCGCTCATCCGGAAAACTGCATCGGCTGCGCGATCTGCGGGCGCATGTGTCCCGACGCAGCCATCGAAGTGTACAGATAAGGAGGCGAGAGCATGGCGAGAGTATTCATGAAGGGCACCGAGGCCATTGCGGAGGCGGCGGTGCGGGCGGGCTGCTGGTTCTTCGCCGGTTATCCCATCACCCCCCAGAACGAGATCCCGGAGTATCTGGCGCGGCGGCTGCCGGAGGTGGGCGGCAGCTTCGTGCAGGGCGAGAGCGAGGTGGCGTCCATCAATATGGTGTACGGCGCGGCGGGCACAGGCACCCGCGCCATGACCAGCTCCAGCTCCTGCGGCATCAGCCTTATGAGCGAGGGCGTCAGCTTCTGCGCCAGCGCCCGCGTCCCCATCGTATATGTGAACGTGCAGCGGGGCGGCCCCGGCATCGGCACCATCCAGCCGGCGCAGCAGGACTACACCCAGGCCACCAAAGCCAGCGGCAACGGCGGCTTTAAGATGCGGGTGTTCTCCCCCTCCACCGTGCAAGAGGCCGTGGACATGACCTACGCCGCCTTTGACTACGCCCAGCAGGATCGCAACCCCGTTCTGATCCTCTCCGACGGCGTCATGGGCACCATCATGGAGCCGGTGGAGCTGCCGCCGGAGCGCTCCGCCCAGGAGGTCAGGGCGCTGAAGGAGCAGTGCCGCAGCTGGGCGGCCATCGGCCACGATTCCTATAAGGAACCCCGCGCCACCATCGATGCCGGGCGCTGGGACACCAAGGAGCAGGAGCGCCACTGCAAAAAGGCCGAGGAGCTGTACAAGAGCTGGCCCAGCGAGGCGGAGACGCTGTATCTGGACGACGCCGAGGTGGTCGTCACCGGCTACGGCATCTGCGGACGCATCGCCCGCTCCGCCGTGAAGCTGCTGCGGGCGGAGGGCTGTAAGGTGGGACTGATCCGCCCCAAGACCCTGTACCCCTTCCCCTCCGACGTGTTTGCCGGGCTGGACTTCGGCCGGGTAAAGGCCATTCTGGACGTGGAGATGTGCATCCCTGCGCAGGTGGTGGACGACATCCGTCTGGCTGTAACGGATCGCTGCCCCATCGAGACGTGTCTCCACGCGGGCGGCGAGATCATGGGACGCGACGAGGTCATCAGCGCCGCCAAAGCGCTGCTGGCGCGATAAGGAGGTGCCGGAACATGGAAAAGGTATACGCGAGAACAAAGGGCATCCAGCCCGACATGGTGGACGGCTTCTGCCCCGGCTGTATGCACAGCACCGTCTTTAAGCTCATCGGCGAGGTGCTGGAGGAGATGGACATGCTGGACAAATGTACCTGCGCCATCGGCGTGGGCTGCTGCGGTCTGGGCATGGGCTACTTCACCTACGACTACCTGCTGGCTGCCCACGGACGCGCCTGCGCCGTGGCCACCGGCGCCAAGCGCAGCAATCCCGAGACGCTGGTGTTCACCTATCAGGGCGACGGCGATCTGGCCTCTATCGGTCTGGCGGAGACTATGTCCGCCGCCAACCGGGGTGAGAACATCTCCGTCATCTTCGTCAACAACGGCATCTACGGCATGACCGGCGGCCAGCTGGCGCCCACCACGCTGGTGGGGATGAAGGCCACCACCGCCCCCAAGGGGCGCGACCCCAAGGAGCACGGCTACCCCATGCATGTGTGCGAGATCCTGAACCAGCTGACGGCTCCCTACTATCTGGAGCGCACCAGCTGCAACAATCCCGCCAACGTAGCCAAGACCAAAGCCGCCATCCGCAAGGCCTTCCAGAACCAGCTGGACGGCAAGGGCTTCTCGCTGGTGGAGATCGTCACCAGCTGTCCCACCAACTGGGGTCTGGAGCCGCTGGAGGCGCTGGACTTTCTGGAGGAGAAGATGCTCAGGGAATTTCCGCTGGGCGTCGTCCGGGACAGAGGCGGAGAGGAGGCGTAGCAATGGAACGAGATCTGATGGTCGCCGGCTTCGGCGGGCAGGGCGTCATGACGCTGGGCAAATTTCTGGCGGAGGCCGCCTGCGACTCCACCGACAAGAACGTGACATTCTTCCCCTCCTACGGCGCGGAGCAGCGGGGCGGCACCGCCAACTGCTATGTGGTCATCTCCGATGACGACATCGGCGCGCCGCTGGGCGACAGCATGGACGACCTCATCGTCATGAACGACCCCAGCCTGCAAAAGTTTCTCTACAAGCTTATCCCCGGCGGCACGCTGTTCATCAACAGCTCCATTGTGAAAAGTGAGATCACCCGCACCGATATCAAGGTGGTGTCCGCGCCGGTTACGGAGATGGCGCTGGATATGGGCAATGCCAAGGTGTTGAACATCATCATGCTGGGCGTCTATACCGGTTATACGCAGGTGGTCCCTGCCGAGGTGGTGTGGGATACCATTGCCCGGAAGCTGGGAAAAAAGCCCGCCCTGCTGCCCCTGAACAGGCAGGCATTTGAAGCGGGCCTGAAGATCGGCCGGGAAGCCCGCTGACAACAGAAAACGCGCACAAAAGGGCGGCACACCATCCAGTGTGCCGCCCTTTTTCATACTATGCGTCACCGCAGCTCTGCCGTGAACGTGATGGTGTCGCCGCTGACGGCGGCGGAGATGCCGCCCCGGTGCCCCTCGGCGATGCCCCGTGCGATGGACAGGCCGATGCCGAAGCCGTTCCCGCCGATGCGGGCGGGGTCGGCCCGATAGAACCGGTCAAACAGCCGGGAGGCGTCGATGTGTCCGGCGTCCTCGCACCGGTTGGACACGGAGAGCGTCACGTCCCGGCGGCTTTTGGCCAGCGTCAGGGTGATGGGGGATGCCGGCGCGGCGTACCCATAGGCGTCGAGGCCGTTATGCACCGCGTCCACTATAAAAGCGCCGCCTAAAAGCAACTTAAAGAAGGTACACCTCCTTTCGCTGCTCTCAGGCGGCGCGGGGCTCACCGCACCTCGATGGCGGCCACGGGACAGGAATCCGCCGCCTCCTGCACGGCCAGCTTCTGGTCGTCGGGCACCGGGCCGGTGACGGCCTGCGCCGGTTCACCGGGGGTCAGGGAGAACACCTCCGGGCAGATGGTGGGACACAGGCCGCACTGGATGCAGGCCTTCTGCAGAACAATGGCTTCCATATAAGTTCCTCCGTATGCAAGATTCTGGGATACCGGCAGTTTGCCCCGCGCCGGAAAAAGTATACGGCCCGCCGGCCCTTCCGCCCAAATGTGCTTGACAGTGGGCCGTGGCTATGGTATGGTAACTGTACTAACACGCATAATACAGTTGATACGGGTCGTGCAGGAAGGAGTGAACGCGGGATGATCTTACTGGACTATCGGGACGGGCGGCCCCTGTACCAGCAGGTCAAGGACGATCTGCGGCGGATGATGCTGACGGGGCTGCTGCCGCCGGACGAGAAGCTGCCATCGGTGCGGAGCCTTGCCACGCAGCTGGCCATCAATCCCAACACCATCCAGCGGGCATACAGCGAGCTGGAGGCAGAGGGATATATCTACTCCGTGGCGGGCAAGGGCAGCTTTGCCGCCGCCGGGGGCGGCGAAAGGCAGCGGCGCATCCGGGAGCTGACGGAGCAGCTGGCGCCGGTGCTGGAGGAACTGAAAACGCTGGGCTACACACAGGAGGCCCTTTTGCAGCTATGGGAAGGAGGAGAGGCACATGCTTGAAGCGAAAAACGTGGTCAAGACCTTTGACGGCTTCCGGGCGCTGGACGGCCTGACCATGACGGTGCCCCACGGCGCGGTGTACGGTCTGGTAGGCCCCAACGGTGCGGGCAAGTCCACCATCATCCGCCATTTGGCGGGCATCTACC
>OOIG01002664.1_pt1 | contig 11698 bp, 9 predicted proteins | sample 1692091 | NCBI WGS metagenome assembly OOIG01 (sample SAMN06348188, study PRJEB24527) | human gut metagenome | biome: human gut; feature: ankylosing spondylitis patient; material: feces | host: Homo sapiens | place: China | collected 2015-10
TCAATCTCTGCAAGAACCGTGGTTATGTGTTCCCCGGTTCCGAGATCTACGGCGGCCTGGCCAACAGCTGGGACTACGGCCCTCTCGGCGTTGAGTTCAAGAACAACGTCAAAAAGGCGTGGCTCAAGAAATTCGTGCAGGAAAGCCCGTACAACGTCGGTCTCGATGCGGCCATTATCATGAATCCGCAGACGTGGATCACGACCGGCCATGTGTCCAGCTTCTCCGACCCGCTGCTCGACTGCAAGGCGTGCAAGGCCCGCCACCGCGCTGACAAGCTCATCGGCGAAGAGCATCACGAGGTCAACGTCGACGCGATGAGCTTCGACGAGATGGACAAGTTCATTGCCGAGCATGAGGATATTGTCTGCCCCGTCTGCGGCAAGCACGACTTTACCCCCATCCGCAAGTTTAACCTGATGTTCAAGACCGCCATCGGCGTCACCGAGGATTCCTCCTCGACCTGCTATCTGCGGCCGGAGACGGCGCAGGGCATCTTCGTGAACTTCGCGAACATCCAGCGCACCACCCGCCGCAAGCTGCCCTTCGGCGTCTGCCAGGTCGGCAAGGCGTTCCGCAACGAGATCACCCCGGGCAACTTCACCTTCCGTACCCGCGAGTTTGAGCAGATGGAATGCGAATTCTTCTGCAAGCCCGGCACGGACCTCGAATGGTTCGCATACTGGAAGGACTACTGCGTGAACTGGCTCAAGAGCCTCGGCATCCGCGAGGAGAACCTGCGCCTGCGCGACCATGAGCCGGCGGAGCTGGCCTTCTATTCCAGAGCCACGACCGATATTGAGTATGCGTTCCCGTTCACCGACTGGGGCGAGCTCTGGGGCATTGCCGACCGCACCGATTATGACCTCAAGCGCCATCAGGAGGCTTCCGGCAAGGATCTGACCTATTTCGATCAGGAAGCGAACGAGCACTATATCCCCTACGTCATCGAGCCGTCGCTCGGCTGCGACCGCGTGGCGCTGGCGTTCCTGTGCGAAGCGTATGACGAGGAGGTCATCGACGAGGCGAAGAACGATGTGCGCGTGGTTCTGCACCTGCATCCGGCGCTGGCTCCGTACAAGGCTGCGATCCTGCCGCTGAGCAAGAAGCTGGCCGAGCCTGCAAGAAAAATCTATCAGGACCTGTGCGGCGACTTCATGCTGGACTACGACGACACCGGCTCCATCGGCAAGCGCTATCGCCGCGAGGACGAGATCGGCACGCCGTACTGCATCACGGTCGACTTTGCGACCGTCGGCGACGACAAGACCCCGGCGGACAACGCTGTTACTATTCGCGAACGCGACTCCATGGAGCAGGTCCGCGTTCCCATCAGCGAACTGAAGAACTGGCTGGCCGAGCATACGAAATTCTAAAAATAAAAAGGGGGCCGCACGGCCCCTTTTCCATATCCGCGCACAGGAGGAACGACACATGAAAGCCATTATCACCGTCGTCGGCCCTGACCGGGTCGGCATTATTGCAGAGGTATGCACGCTGCTGGCAGAACTCCACATCAGCGTCGTGGAAATCAGCCAGACCATTATGCAGCGCACGTTTACCATGATTATGCTGGTCGAATGGACGGCAGGCGCGCCGGAGTTTGACACGGTACAGGCCCGCGTCACAGAAAAGGGCGATCAGATGGGCCTGTCCATCCGCATCCAGCGGCAGGATATTTTCACTGCCATGCACACCATCTGACGGAGGGGACAGATCATGCTGAACCATTCCGATATCATGTCCACGGTCGATATGATCGACCATCAGCATCTGGACATCCGCACCATCACCATGGGTATTTCGCTTCTGGACTGCGCCGACCCGAATCCGGAGGCCTGCGCCCGGAAAGTTCACGACAAGATCTGCCGGCAGGCGGAGCATCTGGTTGCGACAGGCTGCCAGATCGAACGGGAGCTTGGCATTCCCATCGTCAACAAGCGCATTTCCGTTACGCCCATCGCGCTGGTCGCAAGCGCGTGCGAGACGGAGGATTTTGTTCCGTTTGCCAAGGCAATGGACAGCGCCGCAAAGACCTGCGGCGTGGATTTCATCGGCGGCTTTTCCGCGCTCGTGCAGAAGGGCATGGCCTCCGGCGACCGGCGGCTGATCGCCGCCATCCCGCAGGCGCTGGCCGAGACGGAACTGGTCTGCTCCAGCGTCAACGTCGCCTCGACAAAGGCGGGCATCAACATGGACGCCGTGCGCCTTATGGGGCAGGCGATCAAAAAGACGGCTGAGCTGACAAAGGAACGCGATGGACTTGGCTGCGCGAAGCTCGTCGTGTTCTGCAACGCGGTCGAGGATAACCCGTTCATGGCGGGTGCGTTCCACGGCGTGGGCGAGGCCGACGCGGTCGTGAGCGTCGGCGTATCCGGGCCGGGCGTGGTGTACCACGCGCTGCAGAGCGTCAAGGGCCGGCCCTTTGACGAGGTGGCCGAGTGCGTCAAGAAAACGGCCTTCCGCATCACGCGTATGGGCCAGCTGGTGGCGCGGGAAGCGTCCCGGCGGCTGGGCGTGCCGTTCGGCGTGGTCGACCTGTCCCTCGCCCCGACACCCGCCGTGGGCGACAGCGTGGCGCGCATTCTGGAGGAAATGGGCCTTGAAACCTGCGGGACGCATGGAACGACGGCGGCACTGGCGCTTCTCAATGACGCGGTCAAGAAGGGCGGGCTGATGGCGTCCAGCTCTGTCGGCGGACTGTCCGGCGCGTTTATCCCGGTGTCCGAGGACGAGGGCATGATCGCCGCCGCGCTGGACGGCACCCTGACCATCGACAAGCTGGAGGCCATGACCTGCGTGTGCTCCGTGGGATTGGATATGATCGCCGTGCCCGGCAGCACCACGGCGGAGACGATCTCCGCCATCATCGCGGACGAGGCCGCCGTGGGCATGGTCAACAGCAAGACCACCGCCGTGCGCGTGATCCCCGTGGAGGGCGCGGACGTGGGCGACACCGTGGAGATGGGCGGTCTGCTGGGCAGCGCGCCGGTCATGCCGGTGCACGAGGCGTCCTCCGCCGACTTCATAGCACGGGGTGGGCGCATCCCCGCGCCGCTGCAAAGCCTGAAAAACTGACATGATACGAAAAGCGGAATATACGGACATCAGGAGGGCACTGGACATCTACGACAGCGCCCGGCGGTTCATGCGCAGCCGGGGCAACGCCGTCCAGTGGGTCAACGGCTATCCCTCCGAGGAGCTGCTGCGGGCGGACGTGGCCGCCGGACAGCTGTATGTGATGGAGGCCGCGGGCGGCGTGTACGCCGTGTTCGCCTTCATCATCGGGGACGACCCCACCTATCAGGTCATCGACGGCGCGTGGCTGGACGACGGGACGCCCTACGGCACGCTGCACCGGCTGGGCAGCGACGGCACCCACAGCGGCGTGCTGTCCGACGCGGTGGACTGGGCGTGGGGGCGCATCCCCCACCTGCGGGCGGACACCCACGAGGCCAACCGCCCCATGCGGCGCTGTTTGGAGCGCGCCGGGTTCGTGTACACGGGGGTCATCACCGTGGCCGACGGCACGCCCCGCCGGGCGTATGAGAGGGTGTAGACAAAGGCTTTGGGGCGGACGGACTGTCCGCCCCTTGTGATTTCGTAGGGGGCGATGCCCACATCGCCCGCCGCACAGCGCTGGCAATAAACCGTATGTAGGGGACGGCGTCCTCGACGTCCCGTTGTAGGGGCGGACGACTCTGTCCGCCCCATACAGCGCAAAGCGCTGTCATTCCCACGCCAGTGACCGTGTCACTGGCGTGGGAATCCGTCCTCTGCCTTGCGAAATTTTGTCAAAACGGCAATAAATGGGCGTCTGATTTGTGCGTTATGCCAAAAATGAATTTTCTGTGCCGAAAACGATTGCACACGAAAAAATATGGTGATATACTGACCTCACAACCGTGAATATGTGTCCGAGCGCCTATAGGCGCTCGATTCTTCCCCCACCGGGGGAAGAAGTGGGTGTGTAGACGCGGAAATTTTAATTTAGGAGGGTTCACAAACAATGAACAACAAAAAAGCGACAAAGCGCGCACTGCTGACCAGTGTTACGGCATTGGTCATGTGTGTGGTCATGCTGGCCGGGACAACGTTCGCATGGTTTACCGATACCGCGTCCACCGGCGTGAACAAGATCCAGGCAGGTAATCTGAAAATGGATGTCCAGTACACACTGGACGGTAACGAGTGGAAACTTCTTGACGGTGCCAGCAATCTGTTCCAGAAGGGACTTTGGGAACCCGGTCATACCGAGGTTGTGGCTCTCAAGGTGACCAACACCGGCAGCCTTGCGCTGAAGTACAACATCAGCATGAATGTTGTGTCCGAAACAGAGGGAACAAACAAGGCAGGCGAGACCTACAAGCTGTCCAATTATCTGAAGGTTAAGACCTTGGCACAGGGTGCTAATGATTTTGGCAATGTTGCGCTTGCCTTGGCTTTTGGCGACCGCGCCAGCGGTGGCTTGGCTTACGATTCCGAGAAGAGCTTCAGTGATGTCGGGGTTCTTGCTAACGATCAGTCTCTTCAGCCCGGTATGGAAGGCAACTACATCATCATGAAGGTTTATATGCCCGAAACCGTTGGTAACGAGGCAAACGCCAGAAGCACCGGAGAGGCAGCTTCCATTGAGTTCGGTATCAATGTTGTGGCAACGCAGCAGCAGTCCGAGCGTGACAGCTTCGGCGATAACTACGATAGGGATGCTACCTATCCCGTAATCGTTTCTAATCAGCAGCAGGCAAACGATGCAATCACGAATGCTACCGCTAAGAAGGTAAACATTTCTATTGCTTCGGGTCAAACCATCACCCTTGACAGCGGCATTGCCCACGAGGGCGACAAGAGCCGTGACGTCACCTTCGTCGGTGACGGCACCCAGACGGTAGACGTGGCTAAGAATGCATCTGCGGCAGAGGGAGCAAAGCACCTGAATTATCAGCGTGGTTCTACATTTACCTTTGAGAACCTGACCATCGAAAACGGTACGGATACCTATGATGGTATTGTCTGCGATGAGCTGACCTACAAAAACTGCACCATTAAGGGCGTGACGACCCTGTACGGAAAGGCCACCTTCATCAACTGCGTCTTTGAAAACGACATGGCCAACCAGTATTCCATCTGGACCTGGGGCGGCACGGACGTGACCTTCGAGGGCTGCACCTTCAACACCAACGGCAAGGCCATCCTGCTTTTCGGTGAAGAAAAGACAACAAATCTGACAGTAAACAATTGTGTATTCAATGATCGCAACGATGGTGCTGCTGGTAAGGCGGCTATTGAAATCGGTGAGGCGAACTATGGCAAGCACAATAACTTCACTGTCGTGATTAACGGGTCGACGGTTGCATCTGGTTTCGCTGATGGTAAGAACACCGGCTCCAAGCTGTGGGCAAACAAGAACAACATGTCTGGTCAGTATCTGTCCGTCACCATTGACGGCACCAAGATTCAGTAACCAATCCCACAAAAAAAGAACCGCCTGCGGGCGGTTCTTTTTTACGCGGCGCTTACGCCAGAATATGCTTCAAGTCCGTCAGACCCGTGACGTTGGTCACCACCAGCACGTGATCCCCCGGCTCGATGGTGGTCATGCCGCCGGGGATGATGATGCGCCCCTCCCGCACGATGGCTGCCAGCAGCACGCCGTGGCGCAGGGGCAGCTTCATCAGCGGCGTGTGCAGGATGCCGTAGCCGTCGTTTTTCGCGGTGAACTCCAGCGCCTCCACCTTGCCGCCCAGCAGCTTGTACAGCGACTCCACCGCCATGCCCTGGGAGTTGGCCAGCGCCCGGACGTAGCGGGTGATCTGGTTGGCGATGATGTCCTTGGGGCTGATGATGCTGCCCAGCCCCGTCTCCTGCACCAGATCCATGTAGTTGGGGCGGGTCATCTTGGCCAGCACCTTTTTCACCCCGGCGCGCCGCGCCGCCAGCGCCATCAGCAGGTTCTCCTCGTCCCGCCCCGTCAGCGCCACGAAGCCGTCGGTGCCGAACAGGTTCTCCGACCGGATCATGTCGTTGTCCGTGCCGTCGCCCTCGATGATCATGGCGTCCGGCAGCTCCTGGGACAGGCGCAGGCACTTGTCGTGATCCTGCTCCACAATGTGTACCCGTGTGCCGGCGCGCGCCAGCTCCCAGCTCAGGTACATGCTGATGCGGCTGCCGCCTAAGATCGACACGTCCTTCACCCGCTGGAGGCTGCGCCCCATGTGCTTGAGCATCTTGTGCAGCTCCGTCTTGCTGCCCACCATATACAGCCGGTCATCCGCCTGCGGCACAAAGGCGCCGTTGGGAATGAGGAACTCGTCGCCCCGCTGCGCCGCGCAGATCAGCACCTCCGCCACCCGCTCCCGGTGAAAGTCGCTGAGGGTGCGGCCGAGGATGGTGTCGTCCGGGTTCATCTGGAAGCCGATCATGTCGATGCGCCCGCCGGCAAACGGCTCCACGGAGATGGCCGCCGGGAAGCTGAGGATCCGGGCGATCTCCTCCGCCGCCGCCAGATCGGGGTTGATGACCATGTCCAGCCCGATCTCCCGCTTGAGCATGTCCGCGTCCCGGCGGTATTCCGGGTTCCGCACCCGGGCGATGGTGTGCTGCGCGCCCACACTTTTGGCGATCAGGCTGCACACCAGATTCGTCTCGTCCACGCCGGTGACGGCGATGACCAGATCGGCCTCCCGCGCCCCGGCCTCCATCAGCACACTGATGGACGCGCCGTTGCCATGGATGCACATGGCGTCCAGCGTGTTGTCCGCCCGGCTCAGGTGAGCGGCCTCGTCGTCCACCAGCGTGATGTCGTGCTTCTCCTGCGTCAGCTGCTGGGCGATGGCATAGCCCACCTTGCCGCAGCCTACGATGATGATCTTCATTTGTTCTCCTCCTCGCCCAACGGGGCGGCGGTCGTCTCTCTGTCAATGAGGGCGGCGGAGAACTCCGCGCCCAGTACCAGTATCTGCCCCGACATGTACAGCCACAGCAGCACCACGATCACCGTGGCGATGGAGCCGTACAGCACAGAATATTGTCCCACATGCTCCACATAATAGGAAAAGGCCATGCTCAGCACCAGCCATGCCGCCAGCGAGCTGCCCACGCCGGGCAGCACCTCCCGCAGCGGACGCCGCCGCCCCTGCGAGAGCATATACAGCAGCACCAGCAGCACGGTCATCACCAGCGCCAGCGCCACAAAGCGCAGATAGCTCCACGCGGTGATGAACGCCTCCGACACGGTGATGATCCGCCCGGCGAATTCCAGCACCGTGCGGCCTACCACCACCAGCACCAGCGTAATGGCGATGCTGAGGATCAGGCACACGGTGAACAGCAGGATGCGCAGCTGGCTGCGCCACATGCTCTCCGGCGCGCCGCAGCCGAAGGCCTTGCGCACCGAGTGCATCAGGCAGCCCGCCGCCCGCATGGGGAACCAGATGGAGAATACCAGACTGAACCACAGCAGCTGCCGGCTCTGGTTGGCGGACACGTAGTCCAGATACGATTGCAGCACATTCAGCACGTCCGCCGGCAGCAGCGGCTCCAGCACGGAGGCGATATACGCGCCGTCCAGCTCCAGAAGGCCCAGCAGCGTGCTGATGAAGATCAGCAGCGGGAATATGGCGAACAGCAGGTAATAGGTCAGTGCCGCGCTGTCCCGCGCCACGTCGTGGGTGTAATAGCGCCGCACCATGTCGCCGGCTAGGCGGCCAAAACCGGTGCGGGGAAATTTCTTCTTGCCACTCATAGAAAACGACACCTCATAGGTGCATTGTACCATGCTTTCCCGGAGAAGAAAAGGGTAATTTGCGCCGGAAATTTTTCGGACGGCGGGGAAAAATTAAATTTTTTATTAAATAACAGATTTCCGGTTGTCGAAGCGGCGAAAGGGTGTTATAATACAATTGTCTGTAATTGGAAATAATAGGAAAACCCTGAATAATATATTTAAGTGAAGCGGAGGACGAATCATGGATAATCTGACGACCATCGTGCGCGAGGAGATCGCGCGGCAGTACCGGAGCGTGCGGCAGTTTGCCTTTGCAGTAGGCGTACCCCTGTCCACCATTAACAGCGCCCTCCATAACGGCGTGGGCGGCTCCTCTTTCGATACTGTCATGAAGATATGCAAGCTCCTGGGCATCAAGGCCATGGCCGACGACGCGGCCTTCTATCTGACCGACGATACCGAAAAGCTGCTGACCCAGTATGCCCAGCTGGACGACTTTGGCCGCCACACCGTGGCTTCGGTGCTGCAGGTGGAGACGGAGCGCTGCGCCAAGCTCAAGAACATCGACTGATATTATTTATAGCGCACAAAGCCCGCCGCATTATGCGGCGGGCTTTCAGCGTGTCGATAAACCCACGCCCCTGTCATTCCGAACCAGTGACCGATGTCACTGGTGTGGGAATCCGTAACCTTTTAGCTGGGAATCTGCGGAAAAGTGCAGGAATTATGCGTTTTGGAAACGGATTGCCACGCCAGTCTGTACCCCAAGGGCACTTGCTTCGCGGCGCGGACTGGCTCGCAATGACAGGCTTTTTTGACAGACTGAAAGCCCGCCGCGGTATGCGGCGGGCTTTTATATTCCGCAGCCGCGAGAAATGCGGGGCAAAATAAGCGATGCCTCTTTCGCACCGTATTGCAAGATGCCCCGCGGTTTGCTATAATGTGGGAAAGGACTGAACACAAAAGCGCGGCAAGGAGGAATGAGCTGTGGGCGACGGCTATTTTCTGTTGACAAATTTGCTTTCCGAGGACGAGAAAAAGGTGATCACCAGCATCACCGCCCATATTGAGCGGGGCGAAAAGCGCGTTGGCATCCAGCAGATCGCCAGCGAGAACTTTCTTTCCCCCACCTCCATCGTCAAAATGTGCAAGCGGCTTGGGTTTGACGGATACAGCGAGCTGTACTATTACCTCAGCCGTCAGTTCGACTCCCACGGGGAAACCCGCGACAGCGAGCCGCTGAAGAATCTCATCGATAACTATTCCGAGTCGCTCATCACAGAGTTCTGCGAGCTGATGGATCGTTCCCGCGCAGCCAAGCTGTTCACCACAGGGGAGGGATTTTCCAACATCGTCGGCTCCTATATCGCCCAGCGGCTGTCCATCTGCGGCTTTATGGTATTCAATAACGTGCATTTCTACGATTATATGCTGTTCCGGGATGCGCACCATCTGCAGGACGGTCAGGCTGCGCCCCCGGTAATGTTTGCCGTCAGCCAGAGCGGAGAGACCAGCCCGGTGCTGAACGATGTGCGCAATGCCCGGCAGAACGGCCATAAGATCGTCACCTTTACCAAGCGGAGCGATTCTACTCTGGCGCAGATGTCGGACATCGTGTTCGTGGTGGACGGTTCCAGGCAAACACTGGCGGGGAGCCTGCCCAACACCTTCTTCGGACATGTGATCCTGGCGTTCGAGGAACTGGTGGCTTTTTACTTCGCCAGAAAGGATCGCTGACAAGATATTACTTTTTTTACCAAAACAGAAAAACTTTCTCCGGGAAGGTGTGCTATACTGAGCATCGGTGTGGCACGCTTTTTCTGTGCCGCACTGTGGAGGCGTCCGGCGGGAGTGGCCGGTACGCAGGAACAACAAGACAACTATGGAGGAAAAAAGATGAAAAAGATCATTGCGCTTCTGCTGGCTCTGGTCATGGTGTTCGCTCTGGTAGCCTGCGCTGCCAAGACCGACGCTCCCGCTGAGGAAACCAAGACCGAAGAAACCAAGACCGAGGATCCGGCTCCCGCTGAGGAGACCACCGGCGAAAAGATGTACATCCCCGTCATGGCGAAGGGCTTCCAGCATCAGTTCTGGCAGGCAGTCGCCAAGGGCTCCGAGGACGCTGCCAAGGATCTCGGCGTAGAGATCTACTTCGACGGCCCCGCTTCCGAGACTGAGATCGACGCACAGGTCAACATGGTCAAGACCGAGCTCGCCAAGAACCCCAAGGCCATGGCTCTGGCTGCCCTGTCCACCGACGCTGTCACCGAGATCCTGGAAGAGTGCGCGGAAAAGAACATCCCCGTCATCGGCTTTGACTCCGGCGTTCCCGGCGATACCACCGGCGCTGTCAAGGCGACCGCCTGCACCAACAACGAAAACGCTGCCGCCATCGCTGCCGACAAGTTCAACGAGAACGAGACTGTCGTTGAGGCCATGAAGAACGCGACCTCCGACAACCCCGTCATCATCGGCTGCCTGTCTCAGGACGCTGTCTCCGCTTCCGTCTCCGGCCGTACCACTGGCTTCGTCAATGAAATGGCCAAGATCGCCGAGACCTATCAGCCCGGCAAGGTCTCCATCGAAGGCCACGCCAAGTGGGAAAAGAAGGTCGACGCTCCCGCCATCATCATTGAGGTCGCCATCTCCGCCACCACCGAAGCTACCTCCGTGCAGACCGCTGCCAACTCCCTGCTGGGCATGAATCCCGTTGCGATCTTCTGCTCCAACGAGGGCGCTGTCACCGGCTTCCTGGCTGCTGTCTCCGACGGCGAGGATCTGGCAGAAGGCGGCAAGTACGCGGGTCTGGTCGTCGCCGGCTTTGACGCAGGCGCTGCCCAGAAGAACGCTGTCCGTCAGGGCTGGTTCTACGGCTCCGTCACCCAGGATCCGTACCAGATCGGCTACCAGGCTGTTGCTCTGGCCGTCGCGGCTGCCAACGGCGAGCCCGTTGCGGACGTCGACACCGGCGCGCAGTGGTACGACGCCTCCAACATCGACGACGAGATGATCTCCCTGCTGGTTTACGATTAAACCAACCAATAAAACCTGAACTTAAAGGAGCGGCTTCGGCCGCTCCTTTTGCTGTGGACATTATATGTATCTTGGAGTAAAATGGCGTTGAGATTTAAAAATCATTAAAGCAGGCCGAGAGAAAAGCAAAATGGAAGAAGCAAAGCGATACAAGACCGAAGCGGCGCAAAGGGACGCCTTTGTGAAGATATGCCATGATATGAGGACGCCGTTGAGCTCCGTAATGCACCTTGCGCAAATACTGGAAATAGAAGCGGACAGGCCGGACAGGGTGCGGGAGCGTGCGGCAGAAATAGCAGTATCGGCTGAGTACCTGCTGGGGCTGGCAGACGATATCGTGGATATTTATAAGCTCGGAGGCGGGCGCATCGACATTAAAAAGGAACCTTTTTCGCCGTATGAGCTGGCGGAGGATATTCAAAAAATGCTGTGCCCGCAAATAAAGGATGCGGGACACGAGCTGGCCGTGTGCATCGCAGAGGCGGCGCCGGATATGCTTCTGGGGGATAAACGGCGGTTGGAGCGGATACTGCTGAACCTGATCGTCAATTCGGTGCAGCATACGGCTGCCGGCGGTAAGACTGTGCTTTGCATTTCGTGCGCCCAAGGCGATCGCGTCGAAAAGCTGCCGCTGGTATTCACCGTGAGCGACAACGGCGAGGGAATGGAGCAGAGCATTTTAGATGCGGCGCTTGCCGAAGGGGAGACGCCCGCCGCCGGTCTGGGTATAGCCATAGCAAAGGGGCTTACGGAGCTTATGGGCGGCAGTATTGCGGCAAAAAGCGGCAGGGAAAAGGGGACTGTGTTTCGCGTAGAGCTGGCATTCGATAGGATGGAGGAAAAAGAGAAAACCGAAGCGGAGTCGGAAGCCCTTGCGGGGAAGCGGCTGCTGCTGGCGGAGGACGACCGGCTCTGCGGGGAAATACTGTGTGAGCTGCT
>OOIG01002667.1_pt1 | contig 11684 bp, 13 predicted proteins | sample 1692091 | NCBI WGS metagenome assembly OOIG01 (sample SAMN06348188, study PRJEB24527) | human gut metagenome | biome: human gut; feature: ankylosing spondylitis patient; material: feces | host: Homo sapiens | place: China | collected 2015-10
CCGGCTGGTGACGGATGTGGATGTTGAGGTGCTCCTTTCCTATGAGATGATTCACTTTTTCAGCACCGCGTCCCCGAAGGGTGCCATCTCCAGCCGCACGAAAAAGCCCTGGTCGTGCTGGCACACAGGGCAGACCTTGGGGGCTGCCGCCCCCTCAAAGATATAACCGCAGTTCAGGCACATCCAGGCGCACTGGACATCGGAGACAAACAGCTTTCCCTGTTCCAGCAGATCCGCCAGCCTGCCGAAGCGGTTGCCATGGGCCCGCTCGATCTCTGCGATCTTGTGGAAGGAAGCCGCCACAGCGGAAAAGCCCTCCTGCTGGGCCACGTCGCCGAAGGTCTTGTATACCGGGTCGTGCTCCTCATACTCGTTGTGCTGCGCCTTGCGGAGCAGCTCCTTCACATCGTTCGTCAGGTCCACGGGATAGGTGCCGTCGATGGCCACGGTCTGGCCCGCCAGCTCTTTCATGTGGTTGTAAAAAATCTCCGCGTGCTCCTTCTCCTGGTCCGCAGTGAAGCGGAACACCGCCTCCACCACATGCAGCTTCTGCTGGCGGCAGACGGAGGCGGCAAAGGTGTAGCGGTTCCGGGCCTGGCTTTCGCCGGCAAAGGCCCGCATGAGGTTTTTCAGGGTCTCGCTGTTCTTCAGATCCACAGACATACGGATTCCTCCTGTTTTCGGTGAGATAGGGGTATTTTCCCTCCGACAGGGGACGGCTATACCTGAATGATAAAAAACAGGCCCTGCGTCTGGTAGACACAGAGCCTGTCCGCTTTCCGTCATGCCTCGGGGAGATGGTATTTCTTCCGGTCGCGCCGCAGGTCCTCGCCGAAGGCGCCGCCGGCCTTCACCTCCTGCAGATAGGCGTGGCGGCCGGGGCCGCCGGAGCACTCCTCAATGACGCTGACGGCGATGTTGGAGCAGTGATCGGACGCCCGCTCGATGTTGGTCAGCAGGTCGCTGAGCACAAAGCCCAGCTGGATGGTGCACTGGCCCGCCTGGAGCCGCTGGATATGGCGGCTTCGGATCTCCTCAATCAGCTGGTCGATGGTCTCCTCCAGGGGTTCCACCCGGCGGGCGGTCTCCACGTCCGCTGCCTGGAAGCTGCGGATGGTCAGGTCCAGGATGTCATCCAGCGCGGAGAGCAGCACCTGCAGCTCTTCCCGGGCGCTGTCAGAGAACCGGAGCTCCTTGTCGTGGAGCTCCTGGGCGGACTCCTGGATGTTCACGGCATGGTCGCCGATCCGCTCGAAGTCCCCGATGGCGTGGAGCAAGCGGGAAACCGTGCGCATGTCCTGCATGGACAGCCCGTGCTGGGAGATCTCCACCAGGTAGCTGCTGAGCCGGTCCTCGTAAATGTCCAGCTTGTCCTCGTTCTGCAGGATCTGGGTCTCCCGCTCCCGGCTGTACTGGGAGAGCTGGTCCGTCGCCAGGCAGATGTTCTCCCGGGCGGCTTGTCCCATGCGGCCTGCCATGGCGACGCTTTCGCTGACTGCCGCGCCGGGGGTCCGCAGCAGCAGGGGATCCAGGAAGGCGAAGCTCTCGCGGGTGTCCTCGGTCCGCACCAGTCTCCGCCAGCTTTTCCAGCTGGCGGGAGAAGGGCAGGAGCAGGATCGTGGTGAACACGTTAAAGGCGGTGTGGCAGAAGGCGATGCCCACGGCCCCCACGGCCTGATTCAGGAAGGTGAAGTGGAGGATCATGTCGCCGCCGTAGAAGAGGATCAGGCACACGGCGGTGCCGATGACGTTGAAGGAGATGTGGACCACCGCCACTCGCTTGGCGTTGCGGTTGACGCCGATGGAGCTGATGAGGGCGGTGACGCAGGTGCCGATGTTCTGCCCCATAATGATGGGGATGGCCATGCCGTAGGTGATGGAGCCGGTCATGGCCAGGGCCTGCAGAATGGCGACAGAGGCAGCGGATGACTGGATAATCCCGGTGAACACCGCGCCCACCAACACACCCAGCAGGGGATTTTCAAAGGCGGTGAGCAGCCCGGCAAACTGGGGCATCTCCGCCAGAGGGCTGACGGCGCCGCTCATCAGCTCCATGCCGTACATCAAAATGGCAAAGCCCATCATGATGCGCCCCACGTCCCGGCGCCGCTGGCGCTTGGAGCCCATGATCAGCAGGATACCCGCCAGAGCGATCAGGGGAGAGAAGTTCTCCGGCTTCAGCAGGTTCACAAAGACGTTCTCACTCTCAATGCCGGTGAGAGACAGAATCCACGCCGTCAGGGTGGTGCCGATGTTGGAGCCCATGATGATGCCGATGGTCTGTCTCAACTCCATGACGCCGGAGTTCACCAGGCCCACCAGCATCACCGTCATGGCGGAGGAGGACTGGATGGCGATGGTGATGCCCGCCCCCAGCAGCAAGCTCTTGAAGGGGCTGGAGGTCATGCGCTTGAGCATCCGCTCCAGCTTGCCGCCGGCCATCTTTTCCAGGCTCTTGGACATGACGGTCATGCCGTACAAGAAGAACGCCAGGCCGCCGCAGAGGGTAAAGACGGAGAAAATGTCCATAACTGCGCTTTCCTTTCCCAGTATTCCAGACCGTCTGGCACGGCCGGTCCGATTCTGTCATGTATACTGCGCTCCAACATTATATATGCAAAGCGGCACGCTGGAAAGAGGATTTCTAAGATTTTGTAAAATTTGCGTAAAAATATGGTAAAACGCAAAAAGCAGTACGGATTTCTTGTGCAAAACCACTTCCGCCAAGAGGAAACCGCCGCCCACTGAAAGATGGGCGGCGGTCTGCTGCTATTCCGGTGTCCCAGCGGAAGGTGTCTCCCGCGTCCAGAAGTCCCGCACCGCCTCCGCAGCCCGGCGGCCGGCGAAGAAGCCGTCCTGCCACAGGGCCAGGATCTTCTGCCGGTCCCGCTCCGTGCGGGAGAAGCCCCGGGTGTTCGCCGGCGCGATCACCAACACCCGGCCCTCCTGCTCCAGAGCAAACAGCTCCTCCCGGCATTGGTTATAGCGCTCCGCCCGGGTCCGCAGGCCTTCCAGAAAGACGGGGTATTTGCGGTACACCCGCCGGAACAGGGGCATCAGCTGTTCCGGCTCTTTCCGATAGCTCCGCTCCCGGGTCAGGACCACCACCACCCGGTCGCAGCCCACCGCCAGCGCCCGCTTCCAGGGAATGGCGTCGGAGCAGCCCCCGTCCAGATAGGGGGCGCCGTCATCCAGCCGGATGGGCTGGAACAGCACGGGCATGGCGCATGTGGCCTGGAGCAGGAGGAAGCTGGCGTCCCGCCGGGGGACCTCCCGGTACTCGGCCCGGCCGGTCTGCAGGTTGGTGACCACCGCCTCCACCTGACCGGGATACGCCTCGAAGGTGTCGTAATCAAAGGGCACCAGCTCGTTGGGGATGGTGTCGTAGGCGAACTTCAGCCCGAAGTAGCTGCGATTCCGGGGATCAAAGAAATTCCCCCAGCCCATGTACCGCCGGTCATTGGCGTAGTGCATCAGCAGCTGGAGATTCCGCCGCTTCTGCCGGGAGAGGTAGCTGACGCCGTAGGCAATCCCGGCCGAGACGCCGATGGTGTAGTCCGGCATGGGCAGTTTCTCGTTCAAAAAAGCGTCGCACACGCCGGAGGAGAAGATCGTCCGCAGCGCGCCGCCCTCCAGCACCAGACCTGTTTTCATGGAGCAGTCCTTCCTTTCTGTGTATTCATGATCTTCCAGCAGTTTTTCATCCGGGGCCGTCGCGCCGCCCCGGTTTTCCGTGCGGCCACGCCGTCCGCTTCCGGGCGGAGACCAGCAGCATCATGGGGCGGCGGAGCTCGTCCCGCATTCCCGGCTGGCCCAGCATCCGCGCCGGCGGCTGAGGCTCCACCACCCGCAGCAGCTGGAATCCGCCGGTAAGCAGGCCGTCCAGATAGGTGGTGAGGGTGCGGTGGTACTTGGTCACATCCTCCCCCAGAAAGCGGGCGGTGCGCCGTCCCTCCTCGAAGTACCGGTCCACCGGGAAGTGGAGGGGCGTGCCGTCCGGGCCGTAGTACCAGTCCTGGGGACCGGCGGCGGTGAAAACAGGGTGCTCCACGGAGAACACAAAGTCCCCGCCGGGCACCAGGCACTGCCGCACCCGCTCCAGGAAGTCCGCAAAGGAGGGCAGGTAGTGGATGGCCAGGGAGCTGAGGACCACGTCGAAGCTCTCCGGCGGGAACTCCACGGCCCCCATGTCCCCGCGGAGATAGGTCACCTGCGGGGCCGCGGTCTTCTCCCGGGCCACAGCCAGCATCTTCTCCGACAGATCCACGCCTGTGACGGATGCGGCGCCGTGCTCCGCCGCGTAAATGCAGTGCCAGCCATAGCCGCAGCCCAGGTCCAGCACCCGCTTCCCGGCAAAGTCCGGCAGCAGGGGCTCCAGGGACTCCCACTCCCCGGCGCCGGCCAGTCCCAGGCGGGAGCGGTCCATCTGGCTGTATTTTTCAAAAAACCGCTCTCTGTCGTAAGGACTCTTCTTCATCCTGCGCACTCCTGTGAAGGTGATATGGTACAGCATAGCACAGTTCGGGAAAAAAGGGAATCACCGCTCCGCTTATAAAGATTTTGTAAATTTCTACTTTTTCGTCACTGTGGGCGGCCTATTTATGTTATTATAATCATATCTATATAAATTGTATGAATTTTGGAGAGGTGATGAGATTGCCGTGGAAGAGACGAGAGCAATGGCAGGAACGATTGGGGCGGAATAAAACCATCCTCTGGGAAAAGCTCCGGGAAGCCCTGGCCTCCGTGGTCCCCATTACGGTGATCGTGCTGATCCTCAGCTTTACTGTTGCGCCCATCCCCACCGAGACGCTGCTGGCCTTTCTGATCGGCGCGGTGATGGTGATTCTGGGCATCGGCCTGTTTTCCCTGGGCGCTGACACCGCCATGACCCCCATCGGAGAACGGGTGGGCGCCGCCATGACCCGCTCCAGAAAGCTCTGGGTTGTGGCGGCTGTCGGCTTTCTGATCGGCGTCATCGTCACCGTGTCGGAGCCGGATCTCCAGGTGCTGGCCCAGCAGGTGCCCGGTGTGCCCAACGCCACGCTGGTGGGCGCTGTGGCCGTGGGCGTGGGCGTTTTTTTGGTGATCGCCATGCTGCGCATCCTGTTCCGCATTCCCCTGAACCGGATGCTGATCGTGTTCTACATCCTCGTGTTTGCGCTGGCCCTCTTTGTACCGGAGGACTTCCTGGCCATCGCCTTCGACTCCGGCGGCGTCACCACGGGTCCCATGACCGTGCCCTTTATCATGGCCCTGGGCGTGGGCGTGGCCTCCATCCGCAGCGACGAGAATGCCGCCCAGGACAGCTTCGGCCTGGTGGCTCTCTGTTCTGTCGGCCCCATCCTGGCAGTGATGGTGCTGGCCCTGATCTACCCGGGCGCGGGCGTCTACACCCCGGTGGAAATCCCCTCCGTGACAGACAGCCGGGCTCTGTGGCACCTGTTTCAGGTGGAACTTCCGGCGTATCTCAGCGAGGTGGCGGTGTGTCTGGCCCCCATCGCACTGTTCTTCGCCGTTTTTCAGGCGGTTTCCCTGAAATTAAAGAAGAAAAAAGTATTGAAAATTGTCATCGGCATCCTGTATACTTATGTGGGTTTGGTCCTGTTTCTTACGGGCGCCAACGTGGGCTTCATGCCGGCGGCCAGCTACCTCAGCCGCCAGATCGCCGGCCTGTCCTTCAACTGGATCCTGATTCCCATCGGAATGCTGATGGGCTGGTTCATCGTCCAGGCGGAGCCTGCGGTCCATGTTCTGAACAAGCAGGTGGAGGAGATCACCTCCGGCGCCATTCCCGGCAAGGCCATGAGCACCAGCCTCTCCATCGGCGTGGCGGTTTCCATCGGTCTGGCCATGATGCGGGTGATGACCGGGATTTCCATTTTCTGGCTGGTGGTGCCGGGGTATCTGGCCGCCATCGTCATGTCCTTTTTCGTCCCCAAGATCTTCACTGCCATTGCCTTTGACTCCGGCGGCGTGGCCTCCGGGCCTATGACGGCCACCTTCCTGCTGCCCTTTGCTCAGGGCGCCTGCGAGGCCTTGGGCGGCAATGTGGTGACGGACGCCTTCGGCGTGGTGGCTATGGTGGCTATGACGCCGCTGCTGACCATCCAGATGCTGGGCCTTTTGTATCAGCTCAAGATGAAGAGAGCCGCTCAGGAGACGCCTCCCGCCCCGGTGGACGAGGAGATCATCGAGCTGTGAGCAGTCCGTCCGACATCGTAAAGAGAGGAGAGACCGCCATGCAGGGCGTCGATTTGTTCATCACCATCACTGACCGCAGCCGGGCAGAGCAGTTCGCCGCCTGGTTCCGGACCCACGGGATCTCGCTGGTGCTGACAGCTCTGGGTCAGGGCACCGCCACCACGGAGGTGCTGGACTTTCTGGGCCTGGAGGCCACGGAGAAGGCCGTGCTGTTCTGCGTGTCCCCCCGGTCCCCCCGGCTGGTGCGCCAGGCGGCCCGTGACCTGTGGCTGGATGTGCCCGGCCAGGGCGTTTTGATGACTGTGCCGGTGAACAGCATCGGCGGATCCACCGCCAAGGAATATCTGCTGCATGAACAGGAGGGAGAAACTGCTATGGAACGGGAGATTGCCCACGATCTGATCGTGGTCATTGCCAACCAGGGGTCCACCGACCTGGTGATGGACGCCGCCCGGGAGGCAGGCGCCACCGGCGGCACGGTGATCCACGCCAAGGGCACCGGCACAGACCTGGTGCGGAAGTTTTTCGGCGTGTCCATCGCGTCGGAGCAGGAGATGGTCTTCATCCTGGCCCGGAGCGAGGCGAAGAAGCCCATTATGAAGGCCATCATGGCCAAGGCGGGCATCCAGAGCGCCGCTCAGTCCCTGGTGTTCTCCCTGCCGGTGGGTGACATCGCCGGCCTGCGGGAGCTGGAGCAGCCCGAAACCTGACTTGAATTCCGGAGCGGTTCGCGCCTGACGCGGACCGCTTTTTTGCCATTTCCATTTTTTCCGGCAAAAGGCCCTGGATTTTTTTCGTTTTTTCGGAAATTCCTGCTATTTTGTGTTGGTTTTTGAATTTTTTGCAAAACCTTGGGTATCTCGACAGATTCAGACAGAATTTCGCCCGGCCTTTGTGTATGATAAGGGCAGTCCCCAGATCTTGTGGCGGTTTAGAAAGGATGAATACCAAATGCAGAAGGTCTCCAAGGAATATCTGTTGCTCTTCAACGCCATCACCGATGCGGAGGAATCCCTGCGCCGGCTCCAGGCCCGGCTGATCGATGCGCAGCAGAAGGCGGAGGAACTTTTCATCACAGACGATGAAGCCGATCCGCTCTCCCGAAACATATAAGGCCCCCGCCGGACGGGGCCGCCGCTTTACCAGCGTCCGGCAGTGTCTCAGCGGGGTCACCGGTTTCGGCCGGCAGACCCCGCTTTTTGTTGCTTTTGCCCGTGCATAGGCAGTGTCCATGTGGTATGATAAAATATAATCTCCTTCCGCCTTCCGGCGGATGCAGAGCAGTACAGACCGAGAGAAGGAGGCGCGGCCATGCTGTATATCGGCTGCCATCTGTCCTCCTCCAAGGGCTTTGCGGCCATGGGCCGCCAGGCGCTGGAGCTGGGGGCCAACACCTTTCAATTTTTCACCCGCAATCCCAGGGGCAGCCGGGCCAAGGACCTGGACCCGGCGGACGCTGCAGCCCTGCGGGACCTGCTGGCCCGGCACGGCTTCGGCCCCATCGTCGCCCACGCTCCCTATACTTTGAACCTCTGCGGCGCGGAGGAGAAGAACCGGATATTCGCCCGGGAGACCATGGCGGACGACCTGGCTAGGCTGGAGCATGTGCCAGGACAGTATTACAACTTCCATCCCGGCAGCCATGTGGGGCAGGGAAGCGAGACCGGCATCGCTCTCATTGCCGACGGGCTTAACGCCATCCTGCGGCCCAATCAGGCCACCACCGTTCTGCTGGAGACCATGGCAGGCAAGGGCGGTGAGGTGGGCGGCCGCTTTGAGGAGCTGCGGGCCATTCTGGACCGGGTGGAGCTCTCCGGCAAGGTGGGCGTCTGCCTGGACACCTGCCACGTGTCCGACGGAGGATACGACATCGTCCACGACCTGGACGGCGTGCTGACAGAATTTGACAGCATCATCGGCCTCCGGCGGCTGAAGGCGATTCATTTGAACGACAGCAAGAATCCCCCCGGCAGCCGCAAGGACCGCCACGCCTGTCTGGGGGAGGGGACCATCGGTCTGGAGGCGCTGGGGCGGATCGTCCGCCACCCGGCGCTGAAGGATCTTCCCTTCTGTCTGGAGACCCCCAACGACCTGCCCGGCTATGCCCGGGAGATCGCCCTGATGCGGGAGATGGCGGAGGCGTGACGGGATTGGAGGATGCTGCCATGGAGTATCGTGTGGACGACCGGAGCCTTTCCGGAGAGACCTTCCTCGACTTTGTCCAGCAGGTCTGGCCGGGAGCGTACAATCTGGAGCAGACCCGCGCCGCGCTGTCAAAAACGATGAACTTCACTGCCTGGGACGGCGGCCAGCTGGCGGGTTGCCTGCGAGTCCTCACAGACGGCTGCTTTTTCGGCACCATCACGGAGCTGCTGGTGTTGCCGGCATATCAGCGGCAGGGCATCGGAAGCCGGCTGCTGCGGCTGGCTGCGGCCCATACCCCCACGCTGCTGTATTTCGGCGCCCAGCCGGGGGCGGAAGCGTTTTATGAGAAAAACGGCTGCCAGCGGAGCCTGCCGTCTTATCTGATCGAGCCCAAGAAAGACGGCGCTTCATAAAAAAGCAGAAGTCCCGGCCCTAAAAAGGGCCGGGGCTTTTTGGCACGCAGGCGCTCACTCCGCCATTCCCAGGCGCTGCCGGATGGCGGACCGCACCGCGTCCAGATCCGGGTCGCACAGCAGCGGCACGGCCTCCGCCAACTCCGCCGGGGGCAGGTCCCACCACCGCCATGCCAGGAGCAACTGGACCAGATCCTCTGGGAACCGCTGCTTCAGCACGCGGACCGGATTGCCGCCCGCCACGGTATAGGCGGGCACATCCTTCGCCACTACGGAGCGGGCCGCAATGATGGCGCCGTCGCCGATGTGGACCCCCGGCAGGATCACGCTCTCCCGGCCGATCCACACGTCGTTGCCCACCATGATGTCCCCCTTTCGGGGCAACTGGCCCAGGTGAGGCGGCGCTTGGTCAGCCCATGCCCCGCCGAACACCTGGAAGGGGTAGGTGCTGACGCTGCTGGTCCGGTGGTTGGCCGGGCCCATGATGAACTGGGTCCCGGCGGCGATGGAGCAGAACTTGCCGATAATGAGCCGGTCCCCGAACTCCGGATAGTTGAACAGGACGTTGTTCTGTTCAAACCCCGCAGGGTCCACCGGATCGTCGTAGTAGGTGTAATCCCCGATCTGGATGTTCGGGGCCGTCACCACATTTTTGATATAGCAGGATGTGCCGTATTCGTTTGGAAAAACCGCGTCGGGGTCCGGAAGCCCCATGCCGCGGATGGTCTGATTCACGATGTCTCCTCCTGTTTCCTTTTTACTGCATCAACCACTTCCTCTCCCGGCGGACTTCCACAGCCACCGCACGCTTCTTTCTGATCTCCCTCATGGCAGTCTCCTCTTTTCGCAGAACCTCTCTCCGGCCGGAAGACCGGTTGTTTCGCGGCCATTGTACCACGGCCGGGCCCGACTGACAAGAAAAACGGCGGCGGGTCCCCGGATGGGGACCCACCGGGAAGGGCGGATGCGGATGGCGTCTCAATCATACCGCAGCGCATCGATGGGGTTCAGCACCGCGGCCTTTTTGGCGGGGAGGTATCCGAAGGCGATGCCGATGCCCGCGGAGACACCGAAGGCCACCAGGATCGCCGCAATGCTGGGGCTGACGGTGATGGGGGTGTCCGGTATGACATTGGCGATGACCACCGTGGCCGCCGCGGATAGGCCGAAGCCCAGGGCGATCCCCAGTACGCCGCCCAGAGAGGAGGTGGTAGCCGCCTCGATGACGAACTGGCGCATGATGGCGCCCTCCCGGGCCCCAAGCGCCTTGCGGATGCCGATCTCTCTGGTCCGCTCCGTAACCGACACCAGCATGATGTTCATGATGCCGATGCCGCCCACCACCAGAGAGATGGCAGCGATGCCCGCCAGAATGTAGATCACCATGTTCACCATGGAGTTCATCTCCTCCACCATCTCCGCCATGCTGCCCACGGTATAGGCATCGTCGTCCTCAAAAATCTCATAGAGGGCGTTCTCCAGGGTGGTTTTGGCCTGGGAGATCTGGTCCGTGTCCTGGACAGTGATGGTGTAACTGGAGATGGTGCCGGTGAAGCTGAGGCGGGCGGCGGTGGAGTAGGGGAGGAACACGCAGTCGTCCGTGCCGCCCTCTTCCAGCTCTGTGCCCTCCATTCCCATAACACCTACGATGGTAAACGAGTTGCCATTGATCCGCAGCGTCTGACCCACGGCATTCCCGCCGTAATAGACCTGATTCAGATACTGCCCGACGATGCAGACCTTTTTCCGGCCGGTCATGTCCGTGTACTGGAGCCCCCGGCCCTGGGCGACCTCATACCCCTTCATGGAGAAGTAATCCTCGCTGACGCCGGTGACGGAGGTGGCGGAAAGAGTGCTGCTGCCGATCTTCACCGAGCCGCTCATGGTGACCGTGGGGGAGATCTGCTTGAACACATCGCTGTTGTCCGCCACCAGCTGGTACATCTCGCCCTCCGACACGCTGCGGGAGGAGCCGCGGCCCATCACCATCACTGTCAGAGAGTCGGTGCCCATGTCGGCAAAGCTGTCCTCAATATAGCCCTGCATCCCGTTGCCCAGGCCCACGATGACGATGACCGCGCACACGCCGATGATGATGCCCAGCATAGTGAGGAAGGTCCGCATCTTGCTGCTGAGAATATTCTGCACCGCCATCTGGAAGGTCTCGATCAGGCTCATCCCGCCATCCCCCTTCCGGCAAGGTTGGGCGTCACTACCGCCTCAGGCGCACCGGCATCGCCGTCGTAGATCACGTGGCCGTCCTCCAGCCGGATGATCCGCTGGGCCTGGACAGCGATGGAGTTGTCGTGGGTGATGAGCACCACCGTGTTGCCCGCGGCATGGAGCTGCTGCAGCATGGTCAGCACCTCCCGCCCGGTGTGGGAGTCCAGGGCGCCGGTGGGCTCGTCGGCCAGCACCAGGGCGGGTCGGGTGACTATGGCCCGGGCCGCAGCGCAGCGCTGCTGCTGCCCGCCGGACATCTGGTAGGGGTACTTGTTCAGGCACTCCTCAATGCCCAGCAGCCGGGCGGTCTCTCGCACCTGGCCGGGGATGCGGCCGGCGCTCTCCCCCACGATGGACAGGGCCAGGGCGATATTCTCAAAGGCAGTGAGGGTGTCAAGCAGGTTGCAGTCCTGAAAGATGAAGCCCAGCCGCTCCCGGCGGAACCGGGCCAGCTCCTTGGGTTTGAGCTGGGTGATGTCTCGGCCCTCCAGCAGGATGGAGCCGGCGCTGACGGTGTCGATGGTGGAGATGCAGTTGAGCAGGGTGGTCTTCCCGCTGTCCAGAAAACCGTTGACCAGATAGATGGCCACGCTCGCCTCGCTCATGGAAATTCCCCCTTTACGCCAGCAGGAACAGCTTCTCCAGACCCGCCTCGTTCAGGTCGGAGCCGATGACACACAGCCGGCCGGTGTAGTCGGG
>OOIG01002669.1_pt1 | contig 11683 bp, 15 predicted proteins | sample 1692091 | NCBI WGS metagenome assembly OOIG01 (sample SAMN06348188, study PRJEB24527) | human gut metagenome | biome: human gut; feature: ankylosing spondylitis patient; material: feces | host: Homo sapiens | place: China | collected 2015-10
TGATTTAGAAAATGAGTTATTAATTAAAATTAGAAATTATGGCAACATATAAAATTATTTTAGAATGTGAAACCGTTTTATCAGTTAACGGTAAACGTGTTAAAAGTGAGGTGACACACATCACACAAACAGTAACAGGTGATTTTGCTGATGTAGCAAAGGTGATGTATCAGCACGAAGTAAATTACATCAAGCACAACACCTTACCAAAGCTAACCAAAGATGTTTACACCTGTTATCAGTCAAAAGATAGCTTGCAGTACATCTTAGAATACGGTTGCAGCGTCACACAGATTTGCAACAAGTTGGGCAAAGAAGCGAGTTCTTTTTTGCAGTTGACGCAAATTAGTGAGCGTGTTGGATAAGTTTAACGCCTGTAGTGTAAAAGCTACAGGCACAAAATAAAGGCGTATGGACACAAAGAAGAAAGAAGAAGCACTGATGATGTTGCTTCAAGTATTAAACAAAGCCTGTGACGATATGGACTATATCGCACAGAGCTTGAACTCAGAACAGAAGAACTTTTTGAATACCGTAAATGATACGGTTTTAGACGCAAGAACCGTTCTTCAAGACGTTCTGATTCAAGATAAGAAAGATGGTCTGTTGGTGAATAAACTTCAAGACGAGTTTACACAGGTTCTTGACTTCTTATCAGAAAACAGACTGATGGCTGAGTTTATCAAACATAAAAGTAAGTACGATGAATAAGAAAGAAAAGATTGAGGTGATAGAATGCACCTGTGCAGTTGTCCTTTGGACTGTAATCTGCTTTGTAGTAATTAGCGTCTTTGGTTCTTGCACCACTTCACAGAATGTGGAAGCAAAAGGGCGCACAGTAATAGTAACAACGGACACCACCGTAGTAAATCACGGTGGCTACATTAAGTTTCAAAAGTGATGGAAGACAGAAACGAATATCAAGAAAACCTGTTTAACGCTTTGACTGCGCTTAATGGTCTTCTACAGACCAAGGAAATGTGCAACGATGACAAAGCCGTTATCAAGGTGAACAGATTCCGCAAATGGTTGATAGACCGAATCGAATCTGAAAAGGTAAGTGAGTAATAACAGTTTATAATAAGTTTAACATTTAAATTTTATCAATTATGTTTAGTTTTAGTAACACATTCAACAAGGCTTCTTTTGGTATTGACACCAAGGACTACGAGTACATCAAGTTAGCAGACGTGGCAAAGGGTTCTTCACCCGATGAGGTTCACCCTATCAACGGTCTGTATGTTCACGGTTCTGCTTTGGGTGATTCACCTGTCATTATTGACGTACAGGCTAAGAAGTTGGTAAATATGCCAAAGCACTTGGGCGAAACATTCCGTGAGATTCTCGCTAACACAGAAGCCGTACAGGCTATCAAGGACGGTAAGGTAGGTTACACTATCTACACTTACGAGTCACACGCTAAGACCTGTTACGGTATCAACTTTGTTGATATTAAGTAGTATTGAAGTTTCACACATAGGGCGCACTTATTCTTTTTAGGTGTGCCCTTTAATTTTAAGTAGTTATGGGTAGGAATCCTATTGGCTTTAGTAGTAGAACGTTCTCGTTCAACAAAGCCGTAATAAAACAAAGAATCATCGAAGCAAAGATGAGTTCGCCAGAATACAAAGCCGAGATAAGAAGAATCTTCCAACAGGCTAACAGACGTATTCAGAACATCGAATCAAAGGGACTTGTTTCACCTGCGGTGATGGCGTTAAACAAGGGTGATATAAAGGGCTTCACCAAGTTTTCAATGAAGCACGATTGGGAAGACCTAAAAGCAGAATATGCAAAGGCGGTGGGGTTCTTACGTCAACCTACATCAACCGCCACAGGCGTACGAGAGTACAACAAACATCTGATGGACGCATACGACCTTACAGAAGACGAGTTCAATTTGATGTCTGACAAGATACAGGAAAAGTTCTTGTCTGTGTCTGATGAAAACTTTGTGGAACAGTACTTGATGAGGTACAAAGATTTCACAGGTGAACTTGAAACAGAAGCAGCGGACGTTTCCGACCAAATAGAAACAGACGCTGCGAGATTGGAACAGGCTATCGAACAGGACTTGGAAAAAGACGCTCAAAATGTGTTGGACTATGCCAACAGTATTAAAAGCGGAATAATGAGTACTTTAAAGAAATTCGGTCTATAATGAAAAAGAAAAAGAATTTTTGTTTGCACGGTGAAGTCTATTCACCAAAAGATATAATAACCGTCCTTAACTTGGCGGTCGATGAAACCTGTTTGCGTGGAAACAACAAAAAACAAAAGTTCTTTGATATTCCTGTATGCTTTGATATTGAAACCACTTCATTCTACAAGAACGGTGACGAATATCTGTCCTATGAGCAGTACACCAAATTAGGCGTGAAGTTGGAAAAGTGTTCCTGTATGTATGTTTGGCAATTTGGTATAAACGGCTACTGTGTAGTCGGTCGTACTTGGGAAGAGTTTACCGAAATGATGGAAACGATTTCTGACTACTTGCATCTATCAGAAAACAGGCGTTTGATAGTGTACGTTCATAACTTGGCGTATGAGTTCCAATTTATCAGACAACGTTTCACGTGGAACAAAGTATTTTCTATCGACCTAAGAAAGCCGATTTACGCTATCACAGAATCGGGTATCGAATTTCGTTGCAGCTATCTTTTGAGCGGTTATTCACTCGCAAAGTTAGGCGGTCAACTGATGAAGTACAAATGTGAAAAGATGGTGGGAGACCTTGATTATTCCCTGTTACGGCACAGTAAGACACCACTAACAGAAAAGGAAATGGGCTATTGCCTTAATGACGTTAAAGTGGTTATGTGCTATATACAGGAAATGATTGAACGCTACAAGGGTATTACACATTTGCCGATTACCAAAACAGGCTTTGTAAGAAAGTACTGTCGCAAACACTGTCTGTACTGTGAAGACGAGTTCGGAAAGACCGTGCAAAATTGGTCTTATATAAACACGATTCACGACCTAAACATAAGTGGTGTTGACGAGTTCAACACGTTGCAAAGGGCTTTTAGTGGTGGCTTTACGCACGCAAATGCGAACCACACGGACGATGTTATGACAAACGTTAGCAGTTACGATTTCACAAGCAGTTATCCTTATGTGATGGTAGCAGAACAGTTCCCGATGAGTTCGGGCGTGCACGTACAGGTAAAAAGCAAAAAGCAATTTGAATTTTTCCTGTCTGCTTACTGTTGTATCTTCGACATCGAATTTACAAAGATAATGAGTTCACAGGTACAGGACACGCCCTTGTCTGTTTCCAAGTGCTTCTATAAAGAAAACGTGGTCGAAAACAACGGACGTGTATTTTCGGCTGACAAAGTTGTGACTACTATCACGAATGTTGACTATAACGTGTTTAAAATGTTCTACACTTGGGAAGACGAAAAGGTGGTGGATATGTGGTGTTATAAAAAGGCTTATTTACCAACAGAGTTTGTTAAATCAATTCTTCACCTGTACGCCAACAAGACAACGTTAAAAGGCGTAAAAGGCAAAGAAGTGGAATATTTAAATTCCAAGGAAATGTTAAACAGTTGTTACGGTATGTGTGTGACAAACCCACTACGTGATGAATTTACTTATAATGGTGAATGGGACGTTTCACACCTTACATCTGACAAGATAAACGAAACCTTGGTGAAGTACAACGATAGCCGTAACAGATTCCTGTTTTACCCTTGGGGTGTGTTTGTAACCGCTTATGCAAGAAGAAACCTTTTCACAGGTATCTATGAATGCGGTGACGATTACATATACTCGGACACCGATTCCGTGAAATTGCAGAACGGTGAAGCACACGCACAGTACTTCAAAGAATATAATACGATGGTGGAATATAAGCTAAGACAGGCCGCAAAATATCATAAGATAGATTTTGAACTGTTTGAACCGAAGACCATAAAGGGCGTTAACAAGTTGATGGGCGTTTGGGACTTTGAGGGCGTTTACAGTAGATTCAAGACCCTTGGTGCAAAACGTTATATGGTGGAAGAAGAAGACGCTTTGACAGTTGGCGGTAAAAGTTACCCTGTATCTCTGACAGTAAGCGGTGTGAATAAGAAAAGTGCTATTCCGTGGTTACTTGAAACTTACGGACAAGACGGAATCTTTGACGCATTCACTAACTATTTGGCGATACCGCCACAGGCTACAGGAAAGAACATTCACACTTATATTGACTACGAACAACAGGGCGTGTTAACTGACTACACAGGCGAACAGGGAGAGTTTCACGAACTTTCGGGCGTACACCTTGAAGCCACAGGATATTCTCTTTCGTTGTCTGTTATGTATTTAAACTTTTTAATGGGTATCAAATTTAAAGATTAAAAGATATGTTTGGAAAGAAAAGTAAAAAACCACAGTATTACAGTTTATCAGCTATTCTTGAAAAGAATGCTGACTACAACATCATTTTCGGTGAACGTTCCAACGGTAAGACTTATGCGTGTTTGGCGTATATGATTATCAACTACGTTGAAACAGGTGAACAAAGCGCATACGTAAGACGTTGGCGTGAAGACTTGAGGGGAAAACGTGCTGAATCTCTGTTTGCGGGACACGTTGCCAACGGCTTTGTGTCACAGGTAACGAACGGTAAGTACAACGAAGTATTTTATTTGTCGGGTAAATGGTTCTTGTCTTACTACGATAGCAACAAGGGAAAACGCTTCCCCGATGATAAGCCGTTCTGTTATGGCTTCTGTCTATCAGAACAGGAACACGACAAGTCAACAAGTTACCCTATGATAACTACGGTCGTTTTTGATGAGTTTATAACAAGGCGTTATTATTTGCCAGATGAGTTTATGCTCTTTATGAATGTACTGAGTACTATTATCAGAAACCGTTCCAACGTCCGTGTGTTTATGCTCGGTAACACGGTAAACAAGTTCTGTCCGTACTTTGGTGAAATGGGTCTTAATAACATACAGTCGATGCCACAGGGCAATATCGACCTGTACCGATTCGGTGAAGACGGTGCAACGGTGGCGGTGGAATACTGCGACACCTTGGAAAAGGAAAAACCGTCAAACAAGTACTTCTGCTTTGGGAATGAGGCTTTGCAGATGATTACGGGCGGTAAATGGGAACTTGCAGTATATCCGCACCTACCAAAGAAGTACAAGCCAAAGGACGTGCTTTTCACTTACTTCATAGAGTTCAACGGTACGGTGTTACAGGCAAACATCATACAGGTTGATGATGAGTGTTTCACATACATTCACGCCAAAACGACACCTATCAAGGACACCGACAACAGTTTGATTTATTCACTTACGATGAACGGTAAACCGAACTACAAAAGAAAGTTGATAAGTACTGCAACGGAACTTGAAGCCAAGGTCGCCCGATTCTTTGCAACCGATAAGGTTTTCTATCAGAACAACGAAATCGGGGAAATTGTACGTAATTACATAATGACAAGTGCAAAAAACAACATTTTGAGCGTTAAATAATGTAAATCTTGCGGAGATACGAATTTTTATTCGTATCTTTGCAAAAGATTTAAAAAAATAAGATTTATGAATATGGACGAAGTTACATCATTAATAAGCAACGTTGGTTTTCCGATTGCGGTATGTGTCGCCCTGTTTTATTTTATGATGAAACAGGAAGACAAGCACAACGACGAGACCGACAAGTTAAGTGCTACTGTTGAAGCAAACACGAAAGTTTTGACGGAACTTTGCACATTAATTAAAACTTTGGTAAAATGAAAAAATTAGATAATATCTATACGCACTATCAAGCACAGGTGAAGACAAAGGACGTAGCCGTAACGTCTTTTATGGAACATACGCTAGCTATCACGCAGTCTATGTTCAAGTACGATGGTCTTCCCGACACTATCCCACAGGTAGAACTTGAACGCCTGTTACAGGAAAGTGGAAACTGTGCTATCGCAAAGGTAGGTAACGACCTGTACGCTCTTGGCGGTTCTACAGGCGGTGATTGTGACGCATACGGTCGCCCTGTTGACTACATCGTGGCGAACCCTTGGTTAAAGTTGAACAAGACGTACAGAATCGGTTCTGATTGCGTACTGATGAAGAATGACACCAACGGTCAAAGCCTGTTGCCTATCATCGGCAAATTTGCGGTTCTCTATACAGATGGTCTTATTTCGTTGAATACGGCTTCAATTCTGACACGTATCACTATGCTGATAAGTGCTTCTGATGATAAGACCAAGCAGAGTGCAGACGAGTTCTTGAAGAAGATTCTCAACGGTGACTTTTCAGTAATCGGTGAAAACAGTTTCTTTAAGGGCGTATCAATGCAGACCGCCAACGTGTCGAACAGTCAATACATAACACAGTTGGTTGAACTCGTACAGTATTACAGGGCTTCAATGCTCAACGAACTTGGCTTGAATGCCAACTATAATATGAAACGTGAGCGTTTGAACCTTGGTGAAGTTTCAATGAACGTGGACGTTCTTTTGCCTTATGTTGAAAATATGCTGAATAGCAGACGTGATGCAATCAGACAGGTAAATGAAATGTTCGGTACGGACATTAAGGTAGATTTAAATTCTTCTTGGAAGTTGGAACACGAAAACTTCTTGGCGTTGTCTAAGGACATCGAAAAGGTCGAAACTGAGGAAACAGAAGAAAAAGAAGAAACTTCTGAAACAGAAGAAAAAGAAGAAAAAGAAGAAACTTAATTCGTTATAGCGTATGTTATTCAAAGAATTATTCATCGGGGAAAACCAACTTTTTAGCGTAATCTTTAAAGAACGTTACCCCGAAATTTATGCTGAGATATTCGGGGAAACAAAGCCCGATACCTTTGCTTTGGTGAAGTTCGGAAACAGAACGGTTCTTGATTCATTCACGGAAGCCAACTGCAAAGACTTCACAGGGTCGGTTCTTGATATGTGTGTAGATACGTTCAAGAATCAGTTTGAAGTCTTCACAAAGAAGTACGATTTTCTGAAACCTGTGCTTCAAAGTACTTCGACCGACAAGACCGTTACCGTACAGGAATCCAACACTGACGGAATCACAAAGAGTGATAAGGCGTTCAACGATGATGGCTTCAAGGACGATTCCAAAGAAGACAAGTCAAACGCCAAGAACCGCACGGAAACGGAAACGGAAACAGTTGAACGTACAGGCTTCAACGGTAACGTAACACAGGCTATGTTGGACGAATACCGTGCCCGATTGATGAACGTTCGTGAAGACATCATCAACACTTTAGTAAGTTATTTAACATTAAGTATTTACGAATAATTAATTATTTTAAAATGGAAGTAAAACAGATTTATGAATTGATTAATTCAGTAAGCGGTGAGGTTCTTGGTAAGACCGACATCGTAGCAGAAGACCTTACAGGCGTTGTTGACCTTGGTACAGAAGTATTCAACCAAGGTGCAGTTGATAACTACGTGAAGTCACTTGTAAATCACATCGGTAAGGTGATTTTCGTTAACCGCCCTTATGCGGGCAAGATTCCGTCTGTACTGATGGACGCTTGGGAATTTGGTTCTGTGCTTGAAAAGATTTCCGCAGACGTTCCAAAAGCAACAGAGAACGACACGTGGAATCTTACAGACGGCACAGAGTACAAACAGGACATTTTCCACAAGCCTGTTGTATCTGCTAAGTTCTTCAACTCAAAGGTGACTTTTGAAGTTCCTGTTTCTATCACCGAACGACAGGTAAAGGAATCTTTCAGCAATGCCGCACAGTTGAACGGCTTCTTGTCTATGATTTACTCAGCAGTTGAGAAATCAATGACTATCAAGACAGACGCACTTATTATGCGTACTATCAACAATATGGTGGGTGAAACCCTGTTTGCAGACGCAGCAGCATTCACAGGCGCAGGCAAAACCGTGAACTACGGTTCAACTTCAACTGTAAGATGTGTAAACCTGTTGTATCTCTACAACAAGGCAAAGGGTACAACTTTGACCGCTGACAAGTGTTTGACCGATGGCGATTTTATTCGTTTCGCTTCTTATCAGATGGGCTTGTACGCAGACCGCTTGCAGTCTATTTCTACACTCTTCAACGTTGGCGGTAAAGAACGTTTCACCCCTAAGGATTCACTGCATACCGTCCTGTTGTCTGACTTTGCAAAGGGTGCACAGGCTTACTTGTATGCCGATACCTACAACAAAGAACAGGTTCTGTTGCCAAACGCTGAAACCGTTGCTTCTTGGCAAGGTACAGGCAAAGACTACGGTTTTGCCAGCACTTCTGCAATCAACATCAAGACAAGCGGAAACCACGACATCAACATCGGTGGTGTGCTTGGTGTGATGTTCGACCGTGACGCGCTCGGTGTGTGCAACCTTGACAAGCGTGTAACTACCAACTACAACGCAAAGGCTGAGTTCTTCAATAATTACTATAAGTTCGATGCCGGCTACTTCAACGACACCAACGAAAACTTTGTCTTGTTCTTTGTTGCCTAATTTGGGACGGTGGCACATTCTTACGGTGTGTCACCGTTTTTACTTTTAAATTAATTAGCTATGTTAGTATTAGAAAGAATCTTTCAGAATGACAAGTACACTATTGGTAAATTATATGATGGTGATACTTACCTGTGCGATACTTTGGAACCGCCCAGGAACGTGAATCACCCTTGTATTGATTGCGGTACGTACAGAATCGGGTATCAGTATTCAAACAAGTTCGGTCGCAAAATGCCGTTCCTGTTGCAAGTAAACGGACGTACCGGAATTATGATTCATACAGGTAACTACCCAAAGGACACACAGGGCTGCATATTGGTTGGACGAAATCTTTCAAAGGGTTCTGTTTCAAATTCAAAGCAGACGTTTCAGAACGTGAACGCAATCATTCAAGGAATCGTTAATTTGCACGGTTCGGTAACTATAAAAGTGCAGAACTATGAACGTACTGTTTTATAAATACAATGGTCAACGCAATAAGATAAACAAGGTTCTTGGCGAACCTGTTACTATCACAGGCAAGATTTCCGAAATGGACTTCTTAACGCCTGTTATTTGCGTGCGTGGTAAGGTCAACGGCTTTACAATGTGCTACGTAGAATCAATAGGGCGTTATTACTTTATTGATTCCGTAAGATATGACGGTGACAAGGCTTATTTGTCTTTGTCCTGTGATTCTCTGACTACATTCAAAGAGCAGATTCTTGAAGCTACAGGCGAGATTTACGCTACAGATTCACCACATAAGTACGATGGTGACTACAAGCCTGTATGTGATGTAAGAATGCAGAAAGAAAAGATTCCGTTCCCTTTGAATGAATTAACGGACGATGGTTCGATAGTTATGATAACTATTAAAGGTAATAGATAATGGCAAGTACTTACAATATTATATATAATTTTGACAAGTGCACAGGCGTTGAAAATAACCCGACAACATACACAAACGATGGTTCGAAGATGGTCGCTATGAGGGTAAAAGCCGTTAACGGTTGCTATTTTGAAGATAACGTGAAAATAGGTGAATTTTCTGTTACTTACAACGGTACACCACAGACTTTTGACGTAAAAGCTAAAAAAGTTTCGGCTGATGAGGACCAAAAGGTAATGAACGGTGAAATGACAGGAATCAGAAGTGATGGTACGTTTATCTCTTGGCGATTCACTGCTACATCTATTTTCTCAGGTGACGCAACATTCACCATTCACGCAAGCGGTTCACCTGTTGAACCTGTGAACCCTGTCAAAGTTACAAACAACGTTCTTCACACGACCTACAAAACAGAATTACAGGGAAACAACACCGTTATAACGTTGACCTGTAAAAATGGATTCACCTTTGACGGTGCGCCTACCGTAACTTACGGTGCAGACCCAGACGACCCGTTTTCAGACGGAACAACAGAAAATATGAGTGTTTCGGGTAACGTTGCAACATTCACACTTGCGACTGATTCATACGGTGGCTTTGCTACCTTGGACGGTAAGACCAAAGCGAGTGAACCGCCAACACCTACAGAGCCAACGGTGACGAACAACATCAAAGACGCTACAGAATCACACACCGTGGACGGTTCTTCTGTGACTGTGAACCTTACTTCAAAAAAGGTGATGTTGAACGTGTCCTGTGCTTACGTTGGCAAAGATGGAAGCAATAAGAACGTACCTGTAACTGTTAACGTTGTAATCAATGACGTTGCAGACACGGACACCGCAACGTCAAACGCTTCTGTTACTCTGTCTGATGCTGACTTTAATCACCCGATAGTTATTACAGGTGAAACAAAACAGGCTATGCGTATAGACTATAATTTGTCGGGATGTACGCCTGTGAAAAAGCCGACATATTGTTTCGTTGGTGAACCGCTTACCATTACGTTAACGGCTGATAGTGGAAACGAATTTAATGACGCAGCAAAGTGTACCATAACAGGCTACAACAGTTTAACAGGTGGTCGTGTAGTACAAATGACTATAAGTGAAGACAAGTTGACTGCAACGGGTACAATAACACCAACGGTCGGGACTTCTGAAACAGACGATTGGTTTATAGTTGTTGACGGTGTGGCGAACCCTCAGACAACACCGACAAAGAAGTACGGTTTTATCAACGCTTATGTGTTGAATGAACAGAATCTTGAAGACTTTGCCACCGCTCGTTTTGTAACGTACACAGGTGACTCTGCAAGTACGAAAGAAGACCCGATTTCTTACGACCTTGGCGACTACGTGAACAGGGTCAAAAGATTCTTCTTCCCTGTTGAAAAAGGTTCTACGTCAAAACTGATGTGCGGTAATTTCCAAGTAGATACAAACGTGTTTAACTTGGCGAACGATACAAAGGTGATTTCATTCGGTTCTGTTGACATTCCAAACGTCACAGAAAGCACGGCTGACTATGATACAGACTTGAATATGTTTGTGCCGTTCATCGGTCTTGAAACGTTGCCTGTTGACCTTATAGGGCACACCGTTGCACTTGAACTTAGGGTCAACTTACTTGGTGGTGGTGGTGTATATGTGTTGACCTGTGAAGACAGAATCGTATATACGAAAGAAGTTGAACCGTGCACCGATGTTCTTTTCAGAACTCAGAAACAAGAAGTAAGAGTGCTTGGCGGTTCAAAGTTCGATTCAACTTACCTTATGGGCTTGACGCCTTACATCGTTCTGCAAAAGAAGACCATAACAAGTGCAGGTGTTGAAACCGCTTCTTCACGTCTGACTAAGGTCAAAGACGTTGTAGGTTTTACAAAGTTGGTAAACGTCAAATTTGAAGACACTTCAAATATGCTGATGGACGATGTTAACACTATTATAAACATTTTGCGCAACGGCTTCACCTTATAGAATAAGCCCTGTGCCCTTGTAAGACCCTGTGAGGTGTAATTGCCCACGGGGTCTTTTTTAACGCCCTGTACGGCTTCCATGTGGCTTCTGTGGCAATGGTGGCGTATGTAGCTATGCTACATATAAGGCGACACCGTGGCGGTCTGTGGCTTCTGCTGCATCTGTGGATATCGGCTGCATCTGTGGCTGTGTCGCTGATTCTGCATAAATATGCGATTTCTAAGGCGGTGTCGCATCTTTATTCATCTGTTAAACTTTCTTAACGACTTGTTAAAATTCGTTTCGTTGGCACGGACACAGCAAAAAGCGTGCCAAACTGTGCTAACAACTGTTAAATATGTGTTGGGAAATGTTAAAAATGGGGCATTTATATAC
>OOIG01002676.1_pt1 | contig 11655 bp, 6 predicted proteins | sample 1692091 | NCBI WGS metagenome assembly OOIG01 (sample SAMN06348188, study PRJEB24527) | human gut metagenome | biome: human gut; feature: ankylosing spondylitis patient; material: feces | host: Homo sapiens | place: China | collected 2015-10
TGCAGTCTGCAGTCTTATCTACGCCCCCAACCGTTACCGTGATGCTACTCTGATTAAAGGTCAATCCCTTGCTCATGGTATCGGCGACCTTATAGGTATACGAAGTAAAGCCGGTGTAGTCCGGCACCTTGCCGGTGATGGTGTATGTGACGGTCTGACCCACCTCCACGTCGGTTGCGTCGGCTGTCTTCTCAAAGGGCATGTCGTTCTTATCGTGGATGGTGACAGTCGGGTTGGTGGTGGTCAGGTTGCACAGTGCGCCGGTGGAACTGGCGACGAAGTAGTAGCCCAGGTCGAGGTTGGAAACAGAGACAGAGTTAGCGTCTCCGGACAGTTGCAGTCCGGTCATACCATCGACAGCCGCCTTCAACGCCACGGCAAAGTCGGGCGCGCTGAAGCCGTTGCCGGTAGTAACGACATAAGTATCACCACCGTTGACCTGGGTCAGCGTCAGGCCATGCGCCCCTGTAGCATAGGCACTGACAGTGTTGAACCATTCGCTGGTGCTGTCAATGGTGTAAGAATAGTGTTCCTTAGCCGCATCATAGACCACATCAAAAATCTTGTAGGCTTTGTACTCCTGATTTGCAACGGGATTCGCAACGGTAATGGTGCCGGTGGTGGGGGGGGTTACTGTTTCAGAGGCAAAGGCTGTGGTGGCCAGGGCGAAGACCATGACCAGGGCCAGCAGGAGACTGGCGAGTTTTCTTGCGTGTTTCATTTTTTGTGCTCCTTCTTTCATCATAATTTTGAATTGGAATGGTGGCTTTCCGCGTATCAGGAAGATGCCTCATCCTCCTTTCGACGCCTGCAATGGCTATACAACAGGGTCGCCGCGCCGAAGATCAGCGCCAGGCCGCCTGCGGTATAAGAGGTTGTCCCGGCTCCGCCGGTGTCGGGCAGTTTGTAGCCCCAGGAAATGTCGCGGACGGTCACCGACAGCACCTTCGGGTCGGTGCCGCTGACGGTCAGGGTTGTTCCGTCTTCCTCGGATTTTACCAGCGTTCCGTCCGGGTTCTCCGTGGCCGGGTAAAGCGTCGCGTCCTCGTCCCTGACCACCAGGATCCAGGGGCCTGCCGTCATGTAATTTGACGGCGCCTGTGTCTCACGGAGATAATAAGTCGCTCCCCGCTGAATGCCGGTAAAGGTCGCAATGCCTTTTTCATTGGTGGTGGCGGGCAAAGGACTTTCCGCATTCTCCGTCCCCACTCTCGTCAGGGTGAACTCTGCGCCTTCCAGCAGCTTCGAAGCGTCCACGCTGTCCGTCTTCGTGATTTGCAGATTCAGCTGGGTGGTCATGGTGTTGGTAAAGGCGTCTCCCGGGATGGTCAGGGTGTAAGACCCGTCCGCATTGGCCCCCCGACTAACGTCCCCAGTCTCCGTGGAGCCGGGGGCGGCGGTGTTTGATACTACGCCACTGAAATTGAACACCGCTTCTTTTCCCGGTTCGTAAGCGATATTTTTAATATCCTGCGTTTTTTGTTGATCCGAACCAATGTTAAAAACGTAATTGTAAGTACCCGTTCCGGTAACGGTCAGGTCGTAATAGTAGGTGTCGTCCGTATCCTTTGTCATGGGTTTTCCCGGCCACTCGCCAACTATCTTGTTTTCAGCAGCATCCCATACATACACGTTCACGTTGTTCCAGTTATTTGTGTTCTGATAGCGTACCCTGAACTTCCCCGTCTGGGGGCCCGTTCCGGAGCCAGGGCCGGAGGAACCGCCGCTTTCGCTGCCGTCCAGCGTAACGGAGGACACATTGTAGCTTTTGAACGTCACGCCCAAAAGGGAAACGGTTTTCTCCTCAATTGTCACCTGGATTGTATGTACGTTCGTATCGTAGGTGATGCCGGGGCGGTTGTCGTTGACCTCGCTGAGCGTGTAGGTATAGGTTCCGGCCTGGGTATACTGCACGTTGGGCGAAATCGTGAATTGCCCGGTAGTAGCATCGGCTGTTGCCGTGCCGACTTCCTCTCCTGTGCTGTTTTTCAGCAGGAAGTGGAAGTCCCGTCCGCTCTCCTGCGCTGCGCCGTCCTTAAGCAGGGCTTTGGTGCCGATAATGTCCAGCGCAGGGGTGGCCGTTACAACACTGGTGCTTCCCGGGTTGCCCAGAATCAGGCCGCCGTTGGTCATGATGCCGCCGCCGTGGACGCCGGAATAGTTGCCGGTGATAATGACCTTCGCGGCACTGACTGCCTGGGTCTTGGCGTCATCATCCGGGTTCGCAACCAATCCGAACAGATACTTTGCAGCTGCATAGCCGGTCTTGCCGATGGTAACAGGCTGTTCGTCACAGCTTCCTTTCCAGTTCGCCGCGCCGCCGCCCGCCATCAGGCCGGTGACAAGAGAAATCGGGTCGTTTGCACCCTCATTTTTGCGGACACAGAAGTAATCCGTGTAGCCGTTGGCCATAAAAACTGGGCTTGCTTCCGCCACAGTTTTATCATAGTCCTTGCCGTTGCCGCCGTAAGACATTTGTTCGCCTTTAGCCGCGTTTCCGTAAATGGCCGCACCGTCTTCATTGACGATCAGGGTCTTACCTGTAGGACAGGCGCCCACACCGCCGCCAAAGCCTTCCGCGCGGTTATTGGTGATCAGCGCGTCCATAATCGTCAGGTTGCCGGATTCCTGAACAAAGATACCGCCGCCGCCCCAGTCGTCATCGGAATTCGTTTTGTTATTGGTAATGTATACCTTTCCCGTTGTCTGAATCACGCCGTTGGTGCCGCCGGCGATTCGAAGACCGCCGCCCTCGCCCAGTTCGGCGCAGTTGCTGGCAATGGTTCCGCCGCTCATGGTAAATTTGACATTGTGGCTATGGAAGCCCGCGTAAATGCCGCCCCCTGCCAGACCGGAATAGTTGCCGGTGACATAGCCGCCGGTCATGTTCATAACGGAATTGTTCGCCAGAGCGATGCCGCCGCCGCCGTGTTTATTGTTCACATCGTTCTGGCAGTCGTTGCAGTCGCATGCCTTATAGTTGTTGGTCACATAACCGCCGGACAGAGTCAGCGTACCGCTGTTGACATAGATACCGCCGCCGTTGTCTTCGTGTCCCTTGATGACCTCATTGCCCGTCACCGCACCGTCGGAGATGTTCAGCTCTCCGCTGTTGACGTAGATACCGCCGCCGGAACGGCCGCGGTTGGCCGCAACAACACCGCCCTGGATATTCACCTTTCCGCTGTTGATGTAAATACCGCCGCCGGGCGTGTTGTCACTGCCGCCGCCCACAATATAGCCGCCATTTACGTCCAGCGTTCCGCCCTCCATGTAGACAATATGTTTGCCGCCGGTGTTCTGGAGGACACCGCTCTGTAGTTCCAATGTACCCTTGACCAGAATCACCTGTTCAGAAGCCTCCCCACACAGAATCTTTCCTGCGTTGGCGAGGGGGACTTCATGCTTTTTCAGTGTTTCCGTGGTGCCGGTGGCATTGGGTGTGGATTCTGTGATGTAATACGTCAGGGTATCATTTTCCAGTGTCGCCTTATTGCCGTACACGTTTCCAGTGACCGTAGATTCGGTATCCTGAATCCTGTCGGACGAGTCCATAATGGTAAGCTTCGCACCGTTGTGCACATCAAAGCACTGACTGGCCTTGCTGATCGTCAGGGTATGCCCGTTCAAATCGATGGTAGTGTTCTGCGTAATGCTCAAATTCGCGCGATTATCCCCATCCGCCGTCCAGGCATCGTCGGTCAGCCGAAATTCGCCGCCCTTGGAAAACTCGTCCCCGACATAGCCGGACAGAGTTTGGAAGGATAGAGCCTGTAGTTCAAACAAAGAGAAGTGATCCGTGTCTACCGTCACGTCGCCGTTCTCTCCGGTTTTCGCTTCCATGTCCGTGGCGGTCTGGGCATTCGTATCAATGTGGTAGACCTTGGGGTAAAGCCCCTCCGTGTCAATGCCGCTGAAGGTCACGGTCACGGAGCCGGTTGGCTCGATCTCTTCCTCTCCGTGCCACAGGGTGATGTCCAGCAGGTAGCTCCGCTCCGGTTCGGCCTGTTCTTCGCCCAAAATCTGATCGCGAATCGCCCGACGCTCCCCGTCCGTCACCTCGGTCACCGTTACCGTGATTTCCCTTGCCGGATAGGGCAGGGAGGCACTCTCGCCGGTGATGGTCACGGTGATGCCGGTTTCGGTCTGCGCCGTCAGGGTAAATTCCTTCGGCCCCTCCGGCAGGTTGATATAGCCCAGAATCCCGGGGTCGTCCGCCCCATAGGTCAGCAGACGCACCGCGTCCTCCGCGTCGCCTTCCATGGCGGCGAAGCCGGAATCCGTGATCTGCGCCACCAGACCCGCCCGGTCGGCCGTGCCGTCCCCGTCCCGGTCAAAGAGCACCAGATCTCCAACCGCCGGGGTGTGGGACTGTGCCGGTTCAAAGGCGTCCGCCCAGGACGTGACCCAGCCGCCGCAGTCTCTGTTGACGCCCTCCACCCCGGCGTAATGCAGGCAGAAGGTCAGGAACATGACGTTCCAGTCGCCGTAAGGCTCCTCGCACCACGCGCCATAGCGGGTGTAGCCCTTAACCGTTTCGCCGTCCTCCGCGACAACGTAGTTTTTCGTACTCTCGGCATAGCCCAGCTGGGTTTCGGCGATGGCAAGGGTATCCTGCCGCCAATTCCCGGTCAGCGTCACCCCCGCGAAGGTCTGCTCCCATAGCTCCGCCGTCTCCACGTCCGCGTTGGGGTCTGCGTAACAGGCAAGACTGTGGGTGTGCTCCTCCGTCCGGCAGACCATCTCCCCGTTTTCATCCCGACAGGCTTCCCCGTGGGTATGGGCGTCCTTACCGCAGAATACCGTTTCTTCCGGCTTGCAAGCTTCGCTGTGGGTGTGTTCTTCCTGTCCGCAGACCAGCTCCCAGGTGCCGTAGCACCGGGCGGTATGCACGTGCGCCGTATCGGTGCAGGTCAGCGTCCCGGTGTCCACCGGCTTCGCCACCGTCTCAAAGCAGGCGTCGGAGTGCTGGTGCTCCAGAATCTGGGTCTGTCCGCATATCAGATTGCCGTCAGCGTCAAAGCAGTCGGGCGTGTGACGGTGGAGGACGATCTCCGGTTTCGTGCAGACCAGCACCGGCTGAGCGTCTTCCGCCGAATCCGTGGGCAGGTCGCAGCTCAGAACCTGCTCCCATTCATAGCAGGCATCGGTATGACTATGGTCACTGTCGATGCCGCAGGTCAGTTCCCGGGACGTCTCATAGCAGCTCTCGTCATGCCGGTGTTCCTCGGATTCTTCCAGGCCGCAGGCAAGCACGGCGGTCTCGGTGTAGCAGGCATCCGTATGGACATGCTCCCCGCAGACCAGATTGCCCCGCACCGACGTATAGCAGCCCTCCGCGTGGGTATGTTCTTCCGGCAGGGCATAGCAGCCCTCCGTGTGCCGGTGTGCCTCAATCTCGGGAAGCGGACACCAGAGGTTCCCGGTTTCGTCATAGCAGCGGGAATCATGGCTGTGAACCACAAAATCGGCATACCCGCACGTCGGATTTCCGTCGGCATCATAGCAGTCCGCCGTGTGCTGGTGAATTTCCAGCGTCTTCGCGCTGCACGCGGGAACCCTTTTCTCAACCGACGTCACCTGCTCATAGCAGGCGTCCGTGTGGGTGTGCTCCGGGATGTCACATTGCTTTTCCAGTGTGATAGCCGGCAGAATCAGCGCATAGGTGGTACAGAATACCACCACACCGGCAAGCACGGTCACGACCCGATGCCGGAGGCGCTTCCTTTTATGCACCCTCGTGTATTTTTCCGCATCCCGCAGAACATCATATCGCATACGTCACTTCACCATCCTTCCTATCTCAACGCGCCGAAGTCCGGCAGAGGCCAGACCCGGAATACAATCCTTCCGACGATCTGCTCATCGGAAATGCAGCCGACCGCGGTACTGCGGGAATCCACCGAGGTGGAACGGTGATCGCCCACACAGAAGTAACGGTTATCCGGCACCTGATAAGGCAGCGTAATGTCACATTCTCCAAGCGCTTTTTCCGTCAGGTACGGTTCCTCCAGCAGCCTTCCGTCCACGGATACATTTCCGTTTTCGTCGATATCCACCCATTGGCCGGGGCCGGCAATACAGCGCTTCACCAGAATCTTGTTTCCCAGGTAGAACGCCACCAGGTCGCCGGGTTCAAAGCCAGAACCCTTGACAGAGAGGACAATGTCCCCCTCATTCAGCGTGGGCGTCATGGAAGACCCGTAGATCTGCAGCACGGGCATCCAGATGGTAGCCACCAGCACGGCTACAGCCGCAACAACCACAAGCGTATAGACGGTGCTGCGAAGAACGCGTTTATACCGCCGTTTGTATTTTTCTCTGCCAAGCTCCGCCTCCAGCTGTTCCAGAGTCGGGGGCTCGGGAGATTTCCACGATTTCGACTTCATAACTCTCCGCTTCCCTTTTCCGACATAAGACGCACGTTTTCCAGATATTGCTGCGCGGCTTTGTCCGCGGCCTCAAATACACGGTTCAGCTGCAGCGCCGCCTCCGCAAGGGAACCGGCTTTTTCAACCGCTATTCTGCGATCCCGGAGCTGCGCCTCCGCACGCTCCAGCCTGATTTTCAATTGACGGTTTTCTTCCGTCTGCGCAATCAGCATTTCCAGCAGCTCGCTCCGGCTTAACCGTCTCAATTCCTTATCCGTCATCCGACTTCCCTCCAATCCGCGCTTACGGCTGAAAGCAGAAAAAAGCAGCGGTCATTTTCCTGCCCGTCATTCCCACAATGTAGCTAAAAGACCTGATTCCCGGTGATATACGGGAATTGGAATCGTTTCCAATCTCTTAATACAAATGATATCACGTTTAACACGTAAATTCAACCATTGATCGTCGAATATTGTGTGTCAGAATTAACGAATTTTCAGCTTTATTTTTGTTAATTATTTCCCACCTCCGGAAATAAGACGAAGCATTCCCGCCATCCATGCGCTTCTGCGCAGGAGCTTCCGGAGGACGTATCGGAGAATGCACGGATTAAAGGAAGAGAAAAGGCTCACCCGCAGTGTCAGCTACTGAAAACTGTGAAAGGAAAAGCCAGGAATGAGCAGTTTAACCAAAGCAGTGATATCTTTTAAGACTAGTATAGTGCATTTTACCGAACTTGTCAATACTCTGGAACAAGCAATATTCCCCACCCTTTCACAAAAGGCGCCTCAATTTCTCTGTAATTTGACAGTATCTTCTTCGCGAGAGGATATGTCACAATCCGGAAGCTCGATTTCTTTCCGCAAGTAAGGAAACCGTGTCCCCATCGCGGCGTTGCCCTAAGCGTGTCGGAGTTCTGCAAGCTATGTACAATAAATAAAGCAGCACGCCCTGCCAATTAAGGCAGGGCGTGCTGCTATTTTGGAGCAGGATACGGGAGTCGAACCCGCCTTCACAGCTTGGGAAGCTGTTGTACTACCGATGTACGAATCCTGCGTACAGGTGCATTATAGCAGAGCCGCCGGAAAAAAGCAACCTTTTTTTGTCGGAAAAGGGAATCCCGGTTGAGGAAATCCGCCGGATGTGCTATATTTAAGGTGACGACCCGGCGGGACAGAGCCGTGATTTGTAAGGAGAAGCGCTTATGGCAGAATATGAGCTGGTTTACGAGATCAAGAACCTTTGCCGCAACAACCAGATGCGGGACGTGTTCTTTGAAGATGTGGAATGCGACGACCCGGAGGCCTATCTCCGCGGCCGCCTGAAGGGGAAAACCGTGGAATTCTCCACGGGAAAAGGCGCTGGCGGCAGCGTGACCATCCATGCGGTGGTGGACGGGCTGATCCAGAAGTACGTGTTCACGCCGGTGTGACAAAAATGTCCACTTGCGGCCGTCGGATAAATGAAAGTTGGGCAATTTTTCTGAAAAAATTTCGCAAATTATGGGTTGAATTTAGATGGCATATGTGATACGATAAGTTAGTACCGATATGGGCGAAGTGCGCCCGTAGGGCAAAGTCACCATCCGCAGTCAAAAACGGCTCCCGAGCCATGAGTGCGCGTGGTGACGCGGCCTGTATGGACGAAATTCCGACCTGTCGGCCGCTCCTTTTCCGCTTTCGCCGGAAGGGAGAAAACGCGGGAGGGGCTGCGCTCCGAACCTGCGTTACGCAAAATCACTTTTAAGGAGAACCAAACTATGGCACCTCATACCATTGCCGTTGCCGGAAAGGGCGGCGTAGGCAAAACCACTACCTGCGGCATGATCATCGACTACCTGTGCGGCAAGAAGCGCGGCCCCGTCCTTGTGGTGGACGCCGATGCCAATTCCAACCTGAACGAGGTTCTTGGCGTGGAGGTAGAGACCTCTCTCGGCCAGATCCGGGAGGAAATGGCGCAGTCGGAGCTGAAAGGCACCATTCCCAAGGGGATGACCAAGGCGGACTACGCGGAAATGAAGTTCGGCGACGCCCTGATCGAGGACGACGATTTTGACATGCTGGTCATGGGTCGTACCCAGGGCAAGGGCTGCTACTGCTACGTCAACGGCGTACTGCAATCTCAGCTTGGAAAATATCTGCCCAACTATTCCTACGTGGTCATGGACAACGAGGCGGGGCTGGAGCATATCGCCCGGGGGACGCTTCCCCATGTGGACACCATGCTTCTGATTTCCGACTGCTCCCGCCGGGGCGTTCAGGCCGTGGCGAGAATCGCCGAAATGATCGACGAGATGGGTTTGAACCCCGGACAGATGGGTCTGATCATCAACCGCGCGCCGGACGGAAAGCTGGACGACGGCGTCCGTGCCGAGATCGAAAAGCACGGCCTCAAGCTCTTTGGCGTTCTGCCTCACGACGAGGCGGTTTACCGCTGCGACTGCGACGGCAATCCGTCCGCGAAGCTCCCGGACAGTGACCCCATGAAGGTCGCGCTGCGGGGAATTATGCAGTCTATCGGCCTGTAAGCCGGTATACCACGAAGCGGGAAGGAGCGCGGCACTTCTTTTAGGAGGGGAGGGCTGTGCGTTCTTTCGCGTTTCGCAAAAACACATCCATAATTGCGCCGGACGAAAAACGCCCCGCGTGTGGAAAAAATATCAAGGGGGATTACAAATTATGGCTTTCACTGCCAAAACGGCACCCTTCAGCGGCAAGATCAATGCCGTGACGCTGGGCACCGGTGACAAGGCAATCGTCATCGGCGGTCAGAATGTGATGCCGTTTTACACCTTCGATGCTGCCATCGAAAACGCGCCCAAGATCGGTATTGAAATTTCCGATCTGGCAACAGAGTGGGACGCTCCCGCTCTGAAGGAATTCTATGCCGGCTGCACCACCATGGTCGACTTCGCCAAGAAGGCTCAGACCATGCCCGGCGCGGATTTCCTGTGCCTGCACTTTGAGTCCGCAGACCCCAACGGCGCCAACCGCTCCGTTGCCGACTGTGTGGCCGACGCCAAGGCTGTCGCCGAGGCTACCACTATGCCCATCGTGGTCATGGGCTGCAAGAACATCGAGAAGGACGGCGAGCTGTTCAGCAAGATCGCTGAGGCGCTGCAGGGCAAGAACATTCTGGTTCTGTCCGCCCGGAACGAGGACTATAAGACCGTCGGTGCTTCCGTCGCCCTGGCTTACGGCCAGAAGGTGGGCGCTGAGACCGCCGACGACATCAACCTCGCCAAGCAGCTGAACATCATGCTCAAGGGCCTCTCCATCAACCCTGAGAACATCGTCATGAACATCGGCACCGCCGCCGTGGGCTATGGCTTCGAGTACGTGGCCTCCACCCTGGATCGTGTCCGTCTGGCCGCTCTGGCGCAGTCCGATGCCGACCTGCAAATGCCCATCATGGCTCCCGTGTCCCCCGACACCTGGGCTGTGAAGGAATCCACCGCTTCCGAGGAAGATGAGCCCGAATGGGGCAGCCGGGAAGAGCGCGCGATCGGGATGGAAGTCTCCACCGCCGCTGCCAACCTGACCGGCGGTGCTGACGCCGTCATCATGCGTCATCCCGCAGCCGTTGCCACCATCAAGAAGTTCATCACGGATCTCGTGTAATCGGAAGGAGGATACATACAATGGCTTTGAAAGGTCTTGACATTTTTAAGCTGTCTCCTAAGAAGAACTGTAAGGAGTGCGGCAGCCCCACCTGTATGGCATTCTGCATGAAGGTGGCGCAGGGCGCTGTGTCCATTGACAAGTGCCCCTACTTCTCTGATGACGCGAAGGCGATGCTCAACGAACAGACCGCGCCTCCCATGAAGACCATCACCGTGGGCGATCACAAGCTGGGCGGCGAGACTGTCCTCTTCCGTCACGAGAAGACTCTGGTCAACAAGAACCTGTACGCGGTTTCCGTCTGCACGGGCATGTCCGCAGAGGACGCCGACAAGAAGCTGAGCGAGCTGCAGAAGGTCGACTACGAGCGTATCGGCGAGAGAATGTACGTTGAGTTCGTTTTCGTCGCCAACAAGCAGTCCGATCCCGCCGTCTACGCGGAGCTGGTCAAGAAGGCCGCTGCTACCGGCCGTGACCTGATCCTGGAGTGCTGGGATGTGGAGTGCGCCAAGGCTGCTCTGGCAGTCGCGGGCAAGAACGTCATTCTGGACGGCGCTACCCCTGAAAACTGCGAGGCTATGAACGCCGTCGCCAAGGAGGCCGGCGTTGTTCTGGGCGTTCACGCCGGCAACCTTTCCGACCTGTACGACACCGTGAAGAAGCTGGAAGCCGCCGGCAACAAGAACCTGGTTCTGGACGTCACCGGCAAGACCGCCAAGGAGACCCTGGCCAATGCCGTTCTGGTGCGCCGCACCGCCATCAAGGATGGCGACCGCAGCTTCGGCTATCCCTCCATCGTCAACGTAGGCCGCATTGCCAGCGGCGATGACCATCTGCAGACCGCCTACGCTTCCATGTTCACCGAGAAGTACGGCTCCATCATCGTCATGGAGAACATGACCTACGCCCAGGCGCTGCCTCTGTACGGCCTGCGTCAGAACATCTTCACCGATCCTCAGAAGCCCATGAAGGTGGAGAGCAAGATCTATCCGCTGAACGGCGCCGACGAGAACAGCCCCTGCGCCCTGACCGTGGACTTCGCGCTGACCTACTTCCTGGTTTCCGGCGAGCTGGAGCGTTCCAACGAGCCCGTGAACCTGATCATCACCGACGCTTCCGGCATGTCCGTTCTGACTGCCTGGGCTGCCGGTAAGTTCTCCTCCACCACCGTCAAGAAGACCTTCGAGACCCTGGACATCGAGAACAAGATCAAGAACCGCACCCTGATCATCCCCGGCAAGGTTGCCGTTATGAAGGGTGAAATTCAGGAGAAGCTGCCCGGCTGGAACGTCGTTGTCGGCCCCACCGAGGCGGTTCAGCTGCCCAAGTACATGAAGGACAAGGAATACGAGGCCGCCGCCAAGGCTGCCGCCGCCGAAAACGCCGCCAAGGCTGCCACCACCGTGGAAGTCAAGGAGCTGTCCTTCGACGAGCTGCTGGCGACCAAGGTCCCCGAGATCAAGGTTGTGGACATGGGTGTCAAGTACAAGGGCTACAACCCCGAGTCCCAGACCTTCGTCACCATCGGCGAGCGCATCCACTGCATCGCGCCCTCCGTCCGCAAGGCTATGGACGAGCGGGATCCCGAGCCGATCCTGAAGCGTGCCGCTGAGCAGATCGCTGCCGGCGCCACCTATCTGGACGTCAACATCGGCCCAGATAGG
>OOIG01002688.1_pt1 | contig 11622 bp, 12 predicted proteins | sample 1692091 | NCBI WGS metagenome assembly OOIG01 (sample SAMN06348188, study PRJEB24527) | human gut metagenome | biome: human gut; feature: ankylosing spondylitis patient; material: feces | host: Homo sapiens | place: China | collected 2015-10
GGCGGGATACATAAAGAGTTCACCACGGTTTATCCGTTTTGAATTCTGATGTGCCCACCGTGCTTTGTCGTGCCGTTTTTTGGCAAACCGGGTCGGTGTACATCAGTGCATCGGCTCTTTTTTGTGTCCTTCCGCCCTGAACGGTCTGTCCGGGCAGAAAGGACAACCTATGAAAAACAAAGAAAATCAGTACTACATCTACATCCGCTCTACAAAAGAGCGCGTTCCCGTTACGGAAAAGGAATTTCACGACTACTACCGCGAAATCAATACTTTTCGCAAGAATCAGCAGCGCCACGGAATGTGCGTATGCCCTGCATCCAAGCGACTTGACTGCGATATGGACTGTGCCACCTGTCCTTTTCGCAGAGCCGGAGCCTTTCTTTCATTAAATAAGACGGTGGAGGACGAGGATGGCAACGAGGTCGAATGGGGTGACCTTTTTGAAGACCCCTCGGCTCGTTTTGATGAGGTAATTGCCGATTCGGAGCAATTGCAACAACTGCTCCACAGACTTTCCGAACTGATGCCCGAAGCCATTGAGGTTGGCAACCTCCGTCTCCAAGGACTGTCGGACAGGCAGATTGCCAAACGGCTCGGAGTCCTTCATACAACGCTTGACTACCGTATGAAGAAACTCAAAGCACAGATGCAAAAAGAATTTCCTGAAATTTTCAACCTTTTTCTCTGATTTTTTGGACAAACACCTTTCTCGTGTCCAGTGGGTAGTGTAAGGGGCAACCAAGACACCGCACCTTACAAGGAGGTGAAAAAGGATGAAGGAAGTCCGTGTATCCGTCAGGGCAGACGAAGAGGAACTGTTTGAAGTTCTTACTGCCATCAGCATTATTTCGATGCGACTTGCACGAAACCTTATGCTGTTGTCAAATCAGAAAAATAAGGAAAAAGGAGGAAATGTCAATGGGCAAAATGAGCGAACTGGATATGGTTATCACCGACCTTCGCCGTGCTGCCGGAGCCATTAACTCCGCAGCCGACACACTCACCGAGATGTTTGCGGGCAAGCAGTACACCATCGAAGAAGTCCGTGCGTTGCTTGCAGAGAAAGCCCGCGTAAGCTTCGCAAACACAAATGCCGTCAAGACATTGCTCATCAAGCACGGTGCGGACAGGCTCAAGCAGATTGCCCCCTCCGAATATTCGGCCTTGGTGGCAGAAGCAAGCAAACTGCCGAGTAAGGAGGATGCAACCGATGACTCCTAAAGCACACGCACTTCTGTCGGCATCATCGTCAAAGAGGTGGCTCAACTGCCCGCCGAGTGCAAGGCTCTCGGAAAACTACGATGACAAAGGCAGCGATTTCGCAGCCGAGGGGACCGATGCCCACGAACTCTGCGAATACAAACTCCGTAAGGCACTCGGCCTTGATGCTATCGACCCCACGGAAAATCTCACATGGTACAACGAGGAAATGGAGGAATGTGCCGAAGGTTACGCACATTTCGTGATGGAACTTGTAACCGAGGCAAAGAAAACCTGTTCCGATCCGATCGTCCTCATCGAACAGCACCTTGATTTTTCGGAGTATGTCAAGGACGGCTTCGGCACAGGGGACTGTGTGCTTATCGCAGACGGCACTCTGCATATCGTGGACTACAAACACGGTAAAGGAGTACAGGTCGATGCAAAGGACAACCCTCAAATGATGTTGTATGCGCTCGGCGCACTACATCTGTTTAATGTCCTTTATGACATTGAAAAGGTCAGCATGACCATCTATCAACCCCGGCGAAGCAATGTCAGCACACACACAATTTCCAAAGCAGACCTTTATTCCTGGGCAGAAAACACGCTCAAGCCAACAGCCGACCTTGCCTTTACTGGCGGCGGTGAGTTTAAGTGCGGTGAGTGGTGTCAGTTCTGCAAGGCAAAGGTCGACTGCCGCGAAAGAGCCAACTATGCTATGGCACTCGCAAAGTATGATTTTGCAGAGCCACCGCTTCTTACCGATGAGGAGGTCGAGGATATTCTCGGCAAGGTGAATGACCTTGTGTCATGGGCAAACGACATCAAGGAATATGCTCTGCAAGCTGCGGTCAGCGGAAAGGTGTGGAGCGGTTGGAAGGTAGTCGAGGGACGCTCCAATCGCAAGTACACAGACGAAAGGCTTGTTGCCTCTGCCGTTATTGCGGCAGGGCATGAGCCGTATGAGCAGAAACTGCTCGGCATTACCGAAATGCAAAAAATGCTCGGTAAATCCAAATTTGATGAAATCCTCGGTGGCTTGATAACGAAGCCACAAGGAAAGCCAACGCTCGTGCCGGAGAGCGATAAAAGACAGGCAATCAATACTGCAAAACAAGATTTTATGGAGGAAAACGAATATGTCTAACGAAAAAATTATCAACCCTATGAAGGTCATCACCGGCAAAGATACTCGCTGGTCTTACGCAAATGTATGGGAACCCAAGGCTATCAACGACGGCTCACCCAAGTATTCCGTATCCCTGATCATTCCCAAGAGCGATACCGCAACGGTCGCAAAAATCAAGGCTGCCATCGAAGCTGCTTACCACGAGGGGGAAGCAAAGCTCAAGGGCAACGGCAGAAGCGTTCCGCCCCTTGCCGCAATCAAAAATCCTCTTCGTGACGGTGATGTGGAACGCCCCGATGACTTCGCATACGCCAATGCCTACTTCGTCAACGCAAACTCTGCGACTGCTCCCGGCATCGTAGACACAGACCGCAATCCCATTCTCACCCGCTCCGAAGTTTACAGCGGTGTGTACGGACGAGCATCTATCAATTTCTACGCATTCAACTCCAACGGTAACAAGGGTATCGCCTGCGGTCTCAACAACCTGCAGAAACTCCGTGACGGTGATCCCCTCGGTGGTAAGGCTTCGGCAGAGTCCGATTTCGCTACCGATGACGATAGCGATTTCTTGAATTAAGGAGGTAACGGCAATGTTGGATATCATTCTCACAATCGTATTTTCTCTTGGATTCCTCGGCATCACCGGCACAATGTCGGTAGCAACGATATTCACCATCATTGAGGATCGCAAGTAGGCAAAGCGAAACGAAGCCCGTGAAGTTCGTGAAATCGAGCAGCACAAGGCTCGTATGGCAGAACTCAACAAAATTATCGGAAAGTAATCACAGCCGTGGGTGGTGGGAGCAATCCTGCCACCCTTAAGGCAAAAGCGAGGAAACCTATAAAAACATTGAGTATCGATATTGAGACCTATAGTAGCATCGACCTCAAAAAATGCGGTGTGTATCGCTATGTGGAGTCCCCGGACTTTGAGGTGCTGCTTTTCAGTTATTCGGTTGATGGCGGTGCGGTTGTAAATGTCGACCTTGCCTGCGGTGAGTGTATCCCTCTTGAGATCATACACGCACTATCCGATGACTCCGTGATGAAGTTTGCCTTCAATGCCACTTTTGAGCGAGTGTGTCTGTCCCGCTACTTATATCATCCCACAGGTGATTACTTAAGCCCTGATTCTTGGTATTGCACAATGGTATGGTCTGCGTATATGGGACTTCCGCTTTCCCTTGAGGGAGTCGGCGCAGTTCTGAACCTCGATAAACAAAAGCTCACCGAGGGCAAAGACCTCGTCAAATACTTCTGTAAGCCCTGTGCGCCTACAAAAGCAAACGGCGGTCGCACACGAAACCATCCCTCCGATGCCCCGGACAAATGGGCAAAGTTCAAGCAATATAATGTTCGAGATGTTGAAATCGAGATGGAAATACAGCAGAAGCTATCGAAATTTCCCGTGCCGGAGTTCGTATGGGATGAATATCACCTCGACCAAGAAATCAATGACCGGGGTGTGCGCCTTGATATGCGACTTGTTAAAGCAGCTATTGACGTGGACCAAAAATCACGCACAGAACTGCTGTCTTTGATGCAGAAAATCACCTCACTCGAAAACCCAAATTCCGTACCGCAAATGAAGGGGTGGCTTGCCGAAAACGGACTCGAAACCGACTCCCTCGATAAAAAGGCGGTGGCGGAACTGATAAAAACCTCCGCCCCTCACCTCACCGATGCTTTGGTGCTTCGGCAGCAGCTTGCCAAGTCCTCGGTCAAGAAGTATCAGGCTACAAGGAGGTGATTTTACTTGAAACAATGCGAAGAATGCGGAGCCCTTTTTGAGGAAAGCAAAACAGGGCGCACCAAACGCTTTTGCTCGGACGAGTGCAGATGGAGATGGTGGGTGAAACACAAGGAAATCGGGAAGGCGAAAACATATCGTTATGAGTGCCAATACTGTGGAAAGGAGTTTATTTCATATGTCAAGGAAGGTCGGAAATACTGTTCGGCGCGCTGTGCGGCAGATGCCAAAGCGGAAACAAGCGCACTTGCAAGGCAGAAATCTATCGCAAAAACAGCACCGTGCGGAACGGGACTTTCGGATCTGCCTGCACATTGCCAATGCACTGCGTGCGAATGGTTTGTTGACGGACACAGAACTTGTCCGTGTAAGAAAGAGATTGATCAAAAAATATGACCCTGTCATCGGGGGTCTTCTTGACAAGGAGGTGAATCGATGAATATTAGTTACATAGCAAGCAAAGAAAGCATTCTGCCAAGGCGAAAAAGAGTTGCGGCTTATGCAAGAGTGTCAAGCGGCAAGGATGCGAGTTTGCACTCGCTGTCATCGCAAATATCGTTTTACAGCGGACTGATACAGCGAAATCACGATTGGGAGTATGCAGGGGTTTATGCGGATGAGGCTCTTACAGGTACGAAAGACAACCGCCCGGAATTTCAGCGGATGATACGGGACTGCAGGGACGGCAAAATAGACATTGTCCTTACCAAGTCCATCAGCCGTTTTGCACGAAATACCGTGACCACCGTAGAAACGGTTAGGCTGCTCAAAAGCTATGGTGTGGATGTGTGGTTTGAGCGTGAGAATATCCACTCCATAAGCGGAGACGGAGAGTTTATGCTGACCATTCTCTCATCATTTGCACAAGAAGAAAGTTTGTCCGCAAGCGAAAATCAAAAATGGAAGATACGAAAGAACTTTGAAGAGGGGCGCCCCACGGCTGTTCGCATGATGGGCTATCGGCAAGAAAATGATGAATTTTTCGTTGTTCCGGAAGAGGCGGAAACCGTCCGTATGATTTTCGATATGTACCTTTCGGGAATGGGGCGGAATGCTATCGTCAAGAAATTGATGGAACTCGATATCCCGTGTAAGAACGGAGGCAACTGGAGTGAATCGACTGTTTGGAAAATGCTTCAAAACGAAAAATATGCAGGCGACCTTCTTTTGCAAAAGACTTTCGTTGGTGACCACATTTCAAAGAAAAAGCAGAAGAATACGGGTGAGTTGCCTCAATATTTGATAGAAGGCAATCACGAGGCGATTATCGACCGAGACACCTTTCAGTGTGTACAGGAGGAGATTGCACGGCGAAGAAAAAAGCACACTCCCGCACCGCCCACCGCACCGACCTATGAATTTACGAAAAAAATCATATGTGAGCAATGCGGTAAATACTATCGCAGAAAAATTTTGGGCGGGGGTAAGGTTGTGTGGATATGTTCCACTTTCAATCGCTTGGGAAAAGCACATTGTTCCTCACAGCAAATTCCCGAAGAGGTACTCAAAGGGATGATTGGCAATACGGCGTTCAGCGAAATTCGCATCCCGTGTGCCAACACAGTCAAAATTGTTCGCCCGAATGGTGCAATTGAAATCCACAAGTGGCAAAATCCTTCACGTTCTGAGAGCTGGACGGATGAAATGAGAGAAAACGCACGAAGGAGGCGTAATGAATGGCAACCAAAAAGACCATAACGACAATCCCGGCAATTAAGCCGATATTCGCATCACAGACAACCGAAACAGGAAGAAAACGCAGAGCAGCCGCATACGCTCGTGTTTCAACGGACTCGGACGAGCAGTTCACCAGCTTTGAGGCACAGGTCGATTATTACACGAGATACATAAGCGAACATCCCGATTGGGAATTTGTCAAGGTGTACGCAGATGAGGGCATATCAGGCACAAGCACAAAGCATCGTGCGGGTTTTCAAGAGATGATCAGAGATGCCCTTGACGGGAAAATCGACATCATTGTGACAAAGTCCATCAGCCGCTTTGCCCGTAATACCATCGACACCTTGACCACCGTTCGTCAATTAAAGGAAAAAGGCATCGAGGTATTCTTTGAAAAAGAAAACATCTACACCCTCGACAGCAAGGGGGAGCTTCTGATTACGATTATGTCCTCCATCGCACAAGAGGAAAGCCGCTCCATTTCCGAGAATGTGACTTGGGGACAGAGAAAGCGATTTGCGGACGGAAAGGTCAGTCTGCCGTATAAACACTTTCTCGGTTATCGTCGCGGTCCCGACGGGGTGCCGGAAATCGTTGAGGAGGAGGCAAAGGTTGTCCGCTATATTTATCGGCTCTGCCTTGAGGGAAAAACGCCCCATAACATTGCCAGGCTACTCACCGAGGAAGGCATACCCACGCCGAGTGGCAAAACAAGGTGGCAACAAACTACGGTCGAGAGCATTCTCACCAATGAAAAATACAAGGGTGATGCTCTTTTGCAGAAAAAGTACACGGTGGATTTCCTCTCCAAGAAACAAAAAGTCAACGAGGGTGAGATTCCGCAATATTATGTAGAAGGCAGTCACGAAGCCATTGTTTCGGCAGAGGTGTTCGATCTTGTGCAGTATGAGTTGCAACGGCGGCGAGAACTCAAACGAGCCTATTTATCAATGAGCATATTTTCGAGTCGCATCATCTGCGGTGAGTGCGGTGGCATTTACGGCGCTAAAACATGGCATTCCACGGACAGTTACCGCAAGGAGGTTTATTTCTGTAATCACAAATATGGGAAAAAGCGCGGTGAGGGCAAATTCTGCAGCACACCAACACTAACCGAGGCGGAAATCAAAGCGGCATTTGTCGGTGCTTTTAACAGTTGCATCAAGAATCGTACCGAAATCATAGAAAACTGCCGGCAAGCGATAGCGACCTTATTCGCTACGGAAAAACTGGAAACCGAGGTTGAAACGCTCACAGAGGAATGTTCAATTGTGTCCGAATTGATTCGCCGATGCGTAGATGAAAACGCTCATATCGCGGTTGACCCTCAATTGTACGCTGAAAAATACGAGGGGCTTGCCGAACGATACACCAATGCCAAAGAACGGCTGGATGCGGTTACCGCCGAAATCGCCAAACGAAACAGCCGAAAAGAGCAGATAGAGGATTTCCTGCGGACTATGGAAAAAGCCAAAACGCTCGTCATCGATTTTGATGAGGAAATGTGGAATGCAGTCATTGAGAGCCTTACGGTGTACAGCAAGGAACGGCTGGTTTTTACATTCAAGTCCGGCACTCAAGTCGAGTGGTCAATCAAGTGAGGTGAGAGAGATGACATTAAGGCTCGGATGGCGAAGTGATGAAACGGTCTTAAGCAAACCTTTTCACGAAAGGTGTAAACTTTTTCTCGAAAGGTCATACTTTTTCACGAAAGGTAAACCTTTTCACGAAAGGTCGGTTTGGAATTCAGCGGTTACACTTTATAAAAACCGCCCCTGAAATGCCAAAGAAAATCAACGCAAAAAGTGCTACCCGACAGTCGAATTTGACCGTTCAAAACAGCACTTTTTCACGAAAGGTATCGAAACCCCTTGATATATCAACACTTTTATGTAACCGAAAATAAAAAATAAAAACCTCGTGATTGTATCAACCACGAGGTTCTTATTTGGGGTATCACTACAAAATAGATCCATATAAGGCTACATTACAAAAACAGTCCATGCTTTTTGCCGTGAGGGTAGACTTATCCCTTGGCAATGATGGGAGTTGCACTTGACCGCTATCTTCCGGGGCGCAACGCCATGCTTGCAAACGAATCTATGTAAGCGGTTATATAAAACATTTAGTATCCATCATGATGCGTCAAGACAGCCCGAATATGAGGATCGATATTATTATCGCTTTTCAATCGATTTGCCAATGACCTGATTTTGTATCTGCTCACATTACTTGAAACATACTCAACAATTCGTGCTGCTTCAACCGAAATTCCGTCGTCTGCATGTGGACGCCCGCTTAAAATACTTGCTGCCCAAAAAGCCACAGTATCATATTCATCCCAAGGTCTGTAAGCTCTTATGCTATCATTAACATTCTGAAGCGCCACCAGACATAAATCATAGTTGGAACGTGTTAATGATATAAACGGAGTTGATAGCTCATTTCCAAAAGACACAACAAGTTCCCACATTAGATCATCATCGTGGCTATCAGACAGCGTGTTGGCCAAACGCATTTCATCGAACACATGAGTTTTCCTATACTCTTGTAGCACATCTGCGACTACTTCATGCGTAGGTTTATATTCTTGTCTGCCAATTATATTCAAAATATCATTTTCGAGTTCACCAATGTTGGCATATCTTGCATCCAAATCGGGAGCAGTAGCTTTGTGAACAACGGCGGTATATTTATGGGGTCTCTGCGTTTGATTCCCATTAAAAATATAGTCAATAGTTTTAGCTAAGGAGTATAAATCCGTGCTGTAATCTCCGTCTTTTAAAGCGCTTAATTGTATTGGATCAGTGAACCAAAATCTTCCCACCGCTCGAGTTGAATTTGTATTTCTCGAATATTTTTTTGACAAGTCTTTAGATAATCCGAAATCGGTGACCACCCATTGACCATCACGATTTCTTAGAATATTCCCAGGATGAAAATCACGATGAACAATTTTTTGAGAATGTAGATACGACATGCATTCAACGCAGCGTAGAATAATAGCATCTTTTTCACTATCCTCAAGAGTATTATTTTCGATATAATCTTCCAAAGAAACAGTGGCTCTATCCATGCTATACACTAAATTTTGTGGTTCAAAATTAAATGCTCGTATTGTATAGCCACTATCATTGTGAGCTTCCATTATTTCGAACTCTCTCTTAAAACGGTGTACAGAGCTTGCCGACGATTTTTCTGATTGGTGAAGCACTTTATATACTGTCTGTTCGGGGCCACAATATACGATACTGAAACCGCCGGAGCCCAGCTTGTCATATTCTTTGAATCGGGTTTCATGGGCTTTACATTTTCCGTCCGAAGTATAAATAAATTCCATTCTCGGAATGCTCCATAGAGCGTTGATCTTTTTAAGCATTTCACTTTTAATTCTGAATGGATCAAAACCAATTGAAGACAACATTACCGCTCTGTTATCAACATACTTTCCCAAAAGATAATTCAAAAAGGTTTCGAACAGATCATCATCAGCCAACTGGACGAGAAAATCCTCCGCTGCAGATTGGACATCAATAGCTTCATCCAGAACCGTAGAATCTTGTCCAAGATCAAAGCATATCTCATACAATGTTTCTTCTGTTAACACCAATTCCTGCGGTAGCGAAAATTCAGATGATATGGTTTTGCAATCACGCCCACAAAAAAATGCCGCAATATTTGATAAATCGTTTTTTGAATACGAAAGTCCCATAAGTTTACTCCAATATCGTTTTTATATTAATTATTATGGCATGTCATTCAGAAAAACAAAAGTAACTTTGAAACGGCCTTGCTGAATTCTTCATCGCTGGTATTCGGGTAATCGTCTACGGTTTGTTGTTTCAGCATTTCTTCTTTTATGGGCAATTTAGTTTTTTCGGTTATTTTCTTTAAGGATAAAAGAACTTTACATGATGCCAATTTCCAAAGCCTCATTGATAATTTTGGCGATTTTTATATCTTTGTCAACCACACATTTTTGTGTGTCAATAAAGTTATCCAGTTCTTTTAGTATATCGTCATATTCGTATTCGACATCATCAGGTAATCCATCAGAAGCTCCGCCGTCTTCATCAAAATTCAAATAGCCAACAGTCAGTTTTATATATCCACTGGTCGTATTTTCATCCCCGTTAGAAAAACAAATATCAATAACTTCTTCGCTGCCCTCGTCAGGGCTTATCTGATTATCACCTATGGACAATGATGCTTTACTGCCGTCTACACCTTTAATTACAATCGTTTCCCCGAAAGACATTACATCCGGCAGCGTGTCTATATCCGCGATCTCAGATACTCTTTCGTATTGGGCATTTGCCCATGCTTGGATTTCTTCAATATCGGAATCTGTGATGTTTTCTATATTGGCAATGTGCGGTATATCTGATATTTCCAACAATCTCTCATATATCAGTTTGATGATCTCTTTGGAATCAGCTGCATCAAGTTCGGCCAACAAGTCATCAAAACCAATACAGCAATCATCATACTTTCGGTATAAGCCATTTATTTCCTTAAACCTTGCAATTATATCTGCGTAAAAATGTGAATCAGGTAAATTATCCTCTAAGTATGATTCATAGCTTCCGAGCGCCTGGAATCCAAGTGCTTCTCTGTCCATATCCCGAATTTCTTCTTCATCATCTTCGACGGGTTGTTCTTCAACCTCATATCTGTTGCGTCTTGAATCGCCATCCAAAATAACTGTAAACGGAGACACTTTGAACGTCTTTTCTGCTCGGTCAATCTCGATTCTGCACCCAAACCGTGCTTTATGTTCCTCGCGCATTTTTATTGTATCAACAAATACATATTCTTTTTCTTCGGGATCCCAAGGAGCATTGGCATAATTCTCATAATAGCAATCAGCGGAAATACCTGCTTTACATGAGAGCGTGACAATAGAAATGTTGTCGATAATTTCATCTACGGAGTGGACAGAAAATGTCACATCTGAAATACCATGCAGATAAAATTCATTGTAATCGTACCCGAATGCTATCCCGTCTTTGTCGTATGAAAGGCCGTGCACTTCTATATTCTCATTGTCATTGATATATTCTTTTACCGCAGCGCTTATGCGTAATTGTAGCTCCTTGATAACAGCCATTGTTTCATCATAAGCCGCATCATCCTTACTTATTGCATTATATAAATCACTTAAGCAGCTGAAGAAAATGCGGTTTTCACTTCCTTTGCAAGCCCTTATAAAACCTTTATCGTTACTAACAATTACAACTTTTTCCGTTTCGCCAAATCGTTTTCTAATCTGTTGAGCAATAAATGCATCTGGAAACTCGCTTTTTTTCTTTTCACCATTTTCAAAAGGTGGTTTAGTCTCAAAATAATCATCGAGAATCAAACCAACATCTATTAAATCCGCGTCAAGAATCTCGGCATTGATCGTTCGAAGAAAATCATCAAACATTTCCTCACCTTTTGATACGAGTTCATCATTGAACTTTACAATTCTTAATATTTCACCCAGTTCAAGAGCACTTATGAAATGTTCAGCAGACTCCTTCAAAGCGTCAGCTTTTGCTTTTCGCATAATTCCACATATTTTTTTGGTCTTATCTGCAATGTGCCTTTTTGATTCCCGTACAACAATATCACTTAAAATAACCTTGATTTTCCCATTTTTAACATAGTTTTCGAGCGTTTTGAGGGGACTGGCATCACACAGGTCGAATTTTGCTGCGTCAAATATGTTTGTATCAATCGTTACTGCCAAAGGATATTTGAACATATACAATCATTCCTTTCAATCTCATTTGTCACGCTTTCAAACTCGTTTTTCATAACTGGCAGGAAATCATACGCCCTTTGTGTTTCCCACGCTGTAAAGCCGCTC